>Ga0075439_12362_pt1 | contig 48580 bp, 30 predicted proteins | sample MintriSingleCell_FD_74264 | JGI IMG/M metagenome (GOLD analysis project Ga0075439, IMG submission 74264) | Marine eukaryotic communities from Monterey Bay, USA to study complex ecological interactions - Minidiscus trioculatus JGI Plate_4_G5... | ecosystem: Environmental > Aquatic > Marine >... | reverse complement strand
AAGTATTAGTAGTTATAGTGTACAATGTATTAGTTCAGTTTTTACTTGTAGTATAATGCTGTGTCTATTCTATTTCCATGTGTCGCCGAGGTAGAGAAGTTGTGAGCATTGTGATACCTAAAACTCAAGGGAGAGCTCGTTTAATCGCCATTTATATTTATTTTAATCATTTTCTTCTCAAAATTGACAGCTTGCATGCCACTACGCCTGACTATCTGAACGGAGACGAACTACTTGCCTATGTCCTGCTCCTTCCTCTTATTACCCACATGCATTAGAAGAATTGGTTAAATAATCTGATATACTATGCTGCTCAAAACCATATGAATTATCCTGCAACATTGCAACAAATAGGTATCAATAATACATAGTCTCTTAGTGATCTTTTGAAGATATGAACAAAATAATGGTATCAACAATACACAGTCTCGTATTGATCGTTTGTATCCTCATACCCATCGCCAATGGTGCCAAATATGCAAAGTTTTGTCAATTGCAGAACTCTCCTCTTGTCAATCTCCAATACGATACCAACACAGGCCAGTTTACTATCATAGAGGATGACAATATCAATAGTACAATACCTGAGAACCAGAGTGAGTTGTTTGATAGTACGGCTAGTGACAATGAAGGAGTCAGGATGTTGAACACCGCTATACATATTGGCAAGCATATTATTAGTAAAGGCAATAACTTCCTTCGAGCAAATAGAAATGATAGATATTTGTTAGATACTACTGAATCAGATCCTTCCTCTTCAACCACAACAAAGAAGACTTTTATAGGAAGGCAATGTCCCTGCGATAGTGAAAAGCGTACCTATTGTTTAATGGACGGTATAGAAGGTCCAGCACCAGATTCTTGCGGAGTACCCTGGGCAGATAATTTATCCACAATCTTCTTGTCACAAGATAGTAATACTACCGATAGTGATATATACAATAGAAATGAGATTGGATGTTTCGAATTGAATTCACAAACGGTATTTATCAGAAATGCCTGGCCGGTGGTTGTCCTTTGGTATGGCGCACTTTTTATCTTTCTACTAGCTACCTCCAATGGTAGATATGCAAGAGCATATCTATTTAACTTATGCACAAACAATCGTCAGATAGGACGACAAGTGGATAGGATTATTGCTCGGGAGGCGGAGATGCGCAATCGATTAAGAGAGTCTGCTTTACGAGCTAGAACTTTAGCAGAAGGACCGGGTCGACTGTTAGTTAGAAGATCTGGCGTACGTATGATGAGAGGAGCTTCCTTGGGAGGAGAAGGCACAACGAGAGAGGAGAGACACGAGGCGACTAGGTGGTGGCTTCTACAGCACTTAGGTATAACGAGTGTTGACGAAGAAACGCCCCAGGAAGTAGAATATGTATTGAGGACTAAATTGTTCAATGCCGAGAAGGAGAGGGCGAAGAGAGAACAACCTCGTTTGACGAAGAATATGGAAACAACAGAAGATAATGATATGGAGGATAATAATAATCTTACTACTCCAACAAAGCGCCCTCCTGTGAAGGGAGAAGAAGAAAAGGGACCAGATACACCAGAAACGGTTGCTACCTCTTTTAATGGTAGCGATGATGACCAATCACTAACAGCTGATATACCAAATAACACTTGTTCAGATGAAGACGATGATACTTTTGAATGTACAATATGCTTAACAGAAGTAGAGGAAGGAGATCGAGTTGGAATATTATCATGTCAACACATTTTTCATGCTGAATGCTTGCAACAATGGATATCAAGAAGAAATGTGTGTCCATTGTGCCAAGATCCTGACATTGCATCACCAAGGCCTGTTGAAAATAGTGGATCAAACAGCTCTCTTCAGACAGAGGAAAGTGAAGTTCTTGGTAATCAAGCGACCAGTAATGAAGAGAGTGAGGGAAGTAATAATAACTCGGACAACACAAGTGCAGAGAATAATACAGATGACACAACACCTTGGTACAGGCAAATTCTCTTTCCAATATCAATGAATGAGCAAAGAGAAGCGCCCGGTTTGAGTACAATAGAGATGAGTGAGAATGAAAGGGTATCGAGTCGCCTTGGTAGACAGCAGCGGCGTCGAAGAAGACACCGCCAGTCGGATGAATTATGGTAGCAACTGACTTTAAAAACTCCTGCAAAATACTTAATGTTATGTTCCTAAACTTCACCTTTCCCACCCAAACATGATATCATTTGGTATGGTAATGAATCATTTGCTATTTTTTAGATATCATATGGTATCCTTTGACTTTTTGATACCAAAACACAAATGTTTGTTTCTGCATCAACCAACTAGTAAGTAAGGTGAATTCGAGTATATCCTAGACTTCATTTCTATATCAGATATAAAGTATGTCCAAAGTACTTGCTTGGGGCTTGGATATCCTAGAGGATACCGCCGACTGAAAATTCTTCATCTCTTTTATCTAAAGCTTAGATTGTCAACACTAACTGAAATGAATGGTTTAAAGCATACTACCAACTGAACTTGTTGCTCTATGATGTTTAAGCGCCTTTTCATCCTTGATCGAGCTTGTCAAATAACGAATATGTGAAGACAGACAAGCTCCGAGCAGACCAATTACAACAAACACATAATTCAGATACCGAAAACCCCAGCCTGGAATAAAGAATTTAAACGAAGACGAAAGAGAGACGGTTGTAACATATGTTAGTACATTAAGGTTACAATGGCAATCGAATAAGGCAGATAAAGGTCAGATTAATAGCAAAGAGTCGCCAACATAATAGCACACGACAAAACAACACTAACGCGGACTTTCCTGTCATACCTGCACTATCTATGATGATTGTGCAAGATACTCCGAAGACAAAGAATATGCATCCATAGTTTGTACCAAGATGCTTGTCGCCAAATAAGAAAGCTGCGATCGCTGGCATTAAGCAGTAAGAAGCTCCCCATAGGCCGTATAATGAGCAGACACAAACACCAAAGATAAGCTTGCTATCTACAAAAAGTGTCCAAATCAGCATCACCAAAGGGCTAAGATATGCAGTGAGTTCTAATGTTTCAAAGTGGCCAATCCTATCAGCTGCTGTACCCCACAAAATTCGTGAGAGTCCACTGCAAAGACAGCCAAAACAACCGACCACAGTTAAGAAGTGATCATCTGTGATGATTGAAGTCTGACCGAAATTTTTGTATGTAGCGGCCACATAGAACCCAGTAACGCCCGTGCAGACGGCTGTTGCAATCACAACCCAACAGAGGGAGTCTCGTATCATTTCTTGAGTTGTAAGTTCATATGTGGTAGTGAACTTGACCTTACTTCCATATCTTTGATGACCTCTTCCCGTTGCCTTTGGGGTTAGTATATTATTTTGCTCTGAGTGTTCAAACATTGCCTTGTCATACACGTTAGCTCCACTGCCATTCAAAGAAGCTTTCTCTCCACCATTCTCTATCATCATAAGAGAGTTTAATGCTTTATCTTCATCATCGGTTGGATTCATTAGTAATGTAGCGCCAACAAAACCAATCACCGCATACATGATACCGAGTAATTTGAACATATCAGGAACTCTTTCCACAACTGGTGATGTTGCTGGATACAATCCTGTCTCCTGATCTACTGGATAGTTCTCACTATTGACAAAGGTTGTTGCAACAAGGCCGAATAAGAAGGGCCCCGCTCCAGTGCCAGTTGTTATTACGCCTGTAACTATGCCTTTGTTGTGTTTAAAGTGACTAAATCCACAGAGAATCGGTGCGCTATAACTTAACCCTATTCCCATCCCTACTAAAGCTTGTAGAAAGATTAACCAATGTAAAGATTTGCAGTATGATGATAGATATGTACATCCTGATATCAATGTAGCACCAATATATGCTGTCATTCTAGGTCCTAACTTCTTCTCTAATTGTCCTCCAAGATACATGAATAAAGATTGACCCAGAAAGATAGCCGTGTATACATGCAATGTTTGATGATATGTAACGCTTTCATCGAACTGAATAAGATACGATGTAATATACGGAGAAATACTACCCCACATGATCTTAATCCCTACAATGAAATGGAAGATTGTTCCCCCCATGAGTGATAGAATTGAATCGACATTGCAATCTTCATTCGTCGTCATGTTGCAAAGCGTATCCTTCTTCTCCTTTCAATTGGTATCTTGTACTTCCTCTTATCTTATTGAAATCCCAGAGCCCATGCTGATAGAATTAGCAGCAAACAATATCAATTATGCTTTGTATGAAGAAAAAAGAAGATGGCGGAGTTGCAACATATGCTATCATTGCTTGTCGATGGCAAAAATTTTGGAAAAAGATAAAGATCCGAGGATACCACAAGAAGTTTCTTTTTCCAACTAAGATAACATAGCCAGTTCTCAGTGTTACTGTAGTAGCCTTACTATTAGCCCTCCTATCTACTATATCAATGCAAATATGCACACAGTCTGACAAATTTTATTGCAATATTAAATCGTCTTGATTTCATATCAATATTATCGTCGCCGACAAGTTACATAATACACAAACAAAATTTATATGAGCCCCTGAAAAATGAAGGAATTAGAAGTTGATGAATCTGATGATGTATCTGCCCTATCCATGGATGGTGCTAGTGCTATCGCTGGTATGAGTTTTGCAAAGCGTATGCGAAAAGATTTTGCAAAGTTAGAACTTGTAGGTGAGGAAGAAGATGAGGCTGAGAATGATACACATCACGATGACCCTCCGCGGTCATCACGAATTAGCAGTAACAACTTGGAGAGAACAATAAACAATGGAGATGAATTAATAGAACCGTTTCCTAAAACTTATGAAGAATGGCAACGCAAAAAGGAAAGGAAAGAACGGAAGAAGGAGAAGAAGAAACACAAGAAGAAGAAGAAAAGTAGTAAAAGTGGTAGTCGGACTAGTAGAAGTAGTAGATCACAGAAGGATGATATATTTCCAATTATGGAAATATCTATTCAGTCAGTTCCAGACAATGATAATGAAGGTGGGTCCTCAACAAGACCAGACCAAAGGCGTAGCAGTCAAGAGAGTAAAGATGCATCTAATTTATCATCGGGTTATCCTTCGATAACATCATCCACAGCTGATTCAACACGGAGGGGTTCATCTTCATTTATTGATAGTGGAGGAATAAGACGACATTCATCAAACTTACAACATTCATATAGGTCAGGTTTATCACATGGAAATAATTCACAAAGTGAAAGTGCTAATAGTAGAACACACATGACAGGGCATTCTACTCACATGACGGGTCATTCTAATACTACATCTCAATCACATATAACAGCAGATACTTTACATCAATTACGAACAAGTCTCGAACGTGTTAAGATTGAAGAACAGCAAGTTATGGATATACATAGTCGATTAGAAACGGAAGTTCAAAATGCAAAAGTTAAAGCTGAAAATGCCCAACTTCAATTACAATCTATAACATCCGAACTGCAAGCATCATCATTAGAAAGAGAGGCACTGCATAATAGACTTGATAAGTTGCAACACGAAAACAAAAAACTCAAGGCAAAACTTCACAAGTTGGAAGAAGTGGAAAGTGATGGAGCACTCGATGATGTCCTTGATAGTATGCAGGCAAAGATAAAACAGCTGAAGAGACAAAGGGCAAAGGAGAAAAAGCAAACTGTGCTGAGATCAGAGAGGATAGATGAAGGAGAATAAAGGAAATATGTAGTTGTAATATAATATGTATATAATGTATAATTAAACAAGGACTAACCGATCTCACTATACTCCCCTCTCCACTCTTCTTACAAGTGGAATATATTTTTCAATTCTACATCCGCGCGGCAAATAAGTTCAACAGTTTAGGGCGGCCTCTTATACTACTTCTACTTATATCAATAGCCAGATTATCAAGATATTTAGGTACTTTATGAGTTATTCTTCTTCTACAATGGCTGAAAAAGATATAAAAAAGATGAAGGGTAAGTATATTAATTTTAATTTATGTGTTGCAACAAAACTTTATATGCACAAACTAACGCTTCCTCTTGTATATTATATTATATCTTTCCTGTATGTACATGGACATATAGTTGCCGAACTTCGTGAGGCATTGTCTAAACGTGGTTTGCCTACTGATGGTTTAAAGGCTGTACTCCTAAGCCGTTTACAGGAGCATTTAGAGAAGGAGGAAGCATCAAGTATGGAAGTTGATGAGCCTGTTGAAGAACCACCTGTAGTGGAAGAACCAGCAGAGGAAGAAGAGCCGGCTGTTAATAATGAGCCTGTTGCAAGTGAACCTATTGCAGAGGAACCAGTAGCCTACCCCCCACCCGAAGAAGAAGAAGACGAGCAACCTTCTGCAAAGCGTCAACGCCATGAGGAAAAAGAAGAAATTAATGAAAATGAAACTCTGGCTCTATATGCACCACCACTCGAGGATGATACATACCAACAAAGTGACAATATTCGAACATCCTCATTGGCTGAGCCTACCATGAAGTTATCAGGACATAAGGGTAGTGTATATTGTTTAGGTGAGTTTGCATTTTGTTTTATATCTTTGTACTGCAATTTAATTATCGTGTTATCTAAACTTTATCTTCTATTAGCATACGACCCACAGGGAGAGTATTTGGCTAGTGGATCGTTCGATTCTACTGTTTTGCTCTGGAAGGGTGAGTTTTGGATTGTGTTTTTGTAGTGTGTCATTATGTTAATGTACAAAGCATGTACATGTATATTTAACTAATCTCCATATTTATTAAAATACCACAAATGTAGCCGGTGGAAGATGTGAGAATATTAATGTACTCTCTGGGCATAAGAATGCAATCCTGGGTGTAGTATTTACAAATGACTCTGAAAAGATAATCACCGCATCAGCCGATTATAATTTAGGTGTATATGATGTGACAACAGGAGAGAGAATTAAGAGATTCATGGGACATAAAGGTATTGTAAATGCTGTGGACGTTTGTCGTGAGGGGTCTGCATCTCTTGCAGTAAGTGCCAGTGATGATTGCACTGCAAGATTATGGGATACCAGAGTTCGTGGTGATGTGGGATGTTTTGAAGATGACTATCAAATAACAGCAGTAGCGTATGCAAATGATGGCAATATGGTTTACACAGGAGGAATCGACAACATGATAACGGCGTGGGATATTAGAACTATGAATAAGTCCATGTCAATGAAAGGCCATACTGACACAATCACTGGCTTATCATTAAACCCCAAGGGCACTCACTTATTAAGCAACTCGATGGATGGTTCTCTCTGTTCATGGGATATACGTCCTTTTGCTTCTCAGAAAAGGCTTGACAAAAGATTTGTTGGTGGTAAACATAATGCTGAGAAAGGATTGCTTAATTGTTCGTGGTCAGCTGATGGTAGCATGATATCAGGAGGATCTGCAGATCGTATTGTTCATATCTGGGACGAACTGAGTGCACAAGAGCTCTACACACTACCGGGACACGCCGGCTGTGTTAACTCTGTCATCTTCCACCCTAAGGAGAATGTTGTGGCTTCTGCGTCTTCAGATAAGTCTATACTAGTTGGTGAACTATAATAATTATAATAAAAATGATACTGTTTGTCCACTCTTTATCACCGAGTCAATACATAGTGCAGCACACTTAACAGTTGCTATTCCAGCCCCGTCCACCTCCATTATTCCTTCTATCATCTTCTGGGTAATGCCTTCCTGACCTGTCACCCTGATATCCTCTTCCAGAGTTACTGTAGCTCCTATTACCATCGTTATGAGTCCATCTTCCTGAGTTAGAGCGACCGCCTCTCCCACTATCATAGATGTTGCGGCCTCTACCAGAGTTATGCCCTCTACCTTGATATCTTCCAGAAGATTGCTGCTGATGTCGACCTCTTCCTGATTGATAGTGGTTACCTCGATAGTTATTATTATTATGACTGACAGCAGAAGATACTGTTCTATCAGCATTCAGTTGATATCCGCCTGCAAGCTTTACTAATTCACAATCTAGGAGGAACTTTGCATTCACTCTTGTTGTCTCATTGTTTCCGAAACCTTTTTTAGCTTGTGTTGCTGCTCTGAATATCATTGAATCTACTCTATCCATAGCATCAGTGATCGCTTGACTTGGGACATATCTACCAGTCTTTATGAAACGATTGATGTTTCTTACAAGCAATGTCTTTTTATCAACCTTTGGCAAGTGGACTAAGCTTGCCTCTTCATCAGAAGTGTCAGCAGTTGATATTAAATCACAAGCCTCCTTGCCACCATATAATATAAACTCAATAGGTCTACCACTCAAATTAGCAGCTAATAAGGCATTCTCAAACTCTCTGGGCCGTGTACAAGTGTTTCCCCAAGACATGGGTGCCTCTGTTGGATGGACATTTGGGTTTGTTGCATGGCTTTTCAGCAATCTAATAGCTTCATCTAGTGCCGATAGAGCTGTTGTTTTGTTATTACTACCAGTTTGATTAGTATTTGAGGACAACTTTTGTATCAAATCTAATGATCTAGGTTTGAAGATACTTTCGACTATAAACTGATCAACTTTCTCTGGAAGTAATTTGGATTTAGCTGAGGTATCAGTACCTTCTTGGTATTCTCGGATGACTTGTTCAACTGCATGGATTAAATCTGTGTTATTACCTCGCAAACGAGATGCAAAGTCTTGAGCACTCAACTTATTAGCCAATCGTTTTATAACTAAAGTCAGCTCTTCATTATTTGGATCTCTAATTCGTTCACGGATTGATTTACCATGTATAGTTTGATTTAATGTTGGAAAAGATGATACAGTTGAACCGAGAAAGTAATTAGTCGGTACAGGGATGTATACTAATGATTGATCATCAATTGTAATATCTACTCCAGCAGAGACTGTCTCTTTTCCTTCTGATGGCCTGTCAAATATACTTTGAAGTATTGTAGTTTTACCTGCACATTGAGGACCTACTGTGATATATATCGTGCCCTTTTTATCTGATGATACTGCCGATGAAGTTTTCATTTTCTTAGCTATATGAATATGTTGATTGTTATCTTCACTGTTTCCAACTTGCAATTGTTGGTTCATAATCTTACTCCTATAATGTAAATATGTTTGTGCACCAGTACCGCAGATATAAAATGATGTGATGAAGTGTGGCAACAATAGAGCAAGGAGTAATAATAAACGCAAATTATAAGAGCGACGCCAGTACATTTAAACGCCAATGGCCAATAGAGCAACACCTACCAGCACCCCAGAGCATCCATTAGTGCGGCCTGCGGCACATTTGATTGACATTAATCAATTATGATTATTATGATACTCTCATAAAATAGGTGTATCCTTAGGGAAATTTGTGGTATGTCAGTACTAGGTATAGGCCTCTGCCAAGTAAGAAGTAGTGAAGGTAAATAGCAGAGCTCCTATCATCTTTGGCGGCATGATATCTACAACTACTATCTTCCTTTCATTCATCTTATTCTCCCTTTCATTCGTCGCAATGTCAGTTAATGTTGAAATAACTCAGCCAAGTGAAGGTGCCGCTGTCACGACAAGCAGTCGATAGTAAGTTATGTGTTAGTTTTGATTTGGTATTGTATGGTATAAATGTATCTCATAATATCTCATCTCATATATACTTATATTAACAGCTTATCACATGTAACATTGTATATTGAAAACGCCAATGGTAGTAAGACACCATCAGGCTGGTCAACACGCAAATCAGACGGGGCAGATAAAGATTCACCATTTGCTTTTCAACCAGGCGTTGGGTGAGTTTATATACTTTATGTGGTTATTTGGTGAAGTGGTTGTATCATTGATTATGTTGAAGCAATTACATATACTTGTAATCGGGACAACATATTGAAAACTCATATTCAAATCACAAAACAAAACAAATGTAGTCTAATTGAGGGCTGGACTGAAGGTGTATTGCAAATGAAGGAAAAAGAAAGAGCTTGGCTGCATGTACCTGCATCAAAAGGGTACGGGGCTTCACCAATGGGTAGTAAAGGCGGAGCATTTTACATTCCTGCTAATTCCAATCTCTTATTTGACATTGAGATCCTTGGCAAAGAGGGGCAGGATTTATAACAACAAATATTAAACAATACAAACACATCACTAAAAGCTTAAATGATGATAATGGTATGAAGTAGTAGTAGTAAACGAATCTGAAAGTATAAACTAATGCTTCTAATATCCGACAATACATTAATGACAAGCAATTCTATCCGACAATACAATACAAATATAATCACATAAGTAAGAAGATATTCTCACTTTCTAGCTTCATAAAAGTTTGAATCTGCCACTGGTACCGCTGCTGCCGGCGGAATGATTGTTGTAGTGCATGTAGTCGTGCCATCTGCTGGATTAGTCACAATCTTCTCGACTACTGTCGTTCCGTCTTCTTCTACTCGTTGTGTCGTTGTCTCTGTCGCCACTTGTGGTGATGATGTACCAGGCATCTCCACCTGTATCGGGGTAGCTGTTGCTATTGCTGTTGTTTGATTGTTATCATTTGAATTGATGTTTGCATCAGGAGTCATAAAACATATAGCAGCCGTTAACCACCAACATAGAAAGGCCAAGATGGAAACAACACCTCCACTCTTTAATGTACAACCATTTTTACATACATTTGATGACAGGATGAGTAGTGTCAATAATTGAAAGCAACCAAGTATGAAGAACACGCCACCGAGAATTCTGTAACCTGCTTTTGTAGAAGCAACACATGGTGCCACGGACCACAATATAACAACCATTACAAACCCTACAATCCAAGTTGTCAGACCGAACCCCTGTGCTGCTTTCAATTGTTCATCAACAATGAAATCAGACGTTCCTCCCCAAACTCCGTAAGTAGTACAAGTGCTTGAGTAATAATACAAAGAGTCTGGATCAGATGACACTTCTCTAAACAATAAACCGACTCCGATTGTGAAATTGTTTAATTGTGTTTCTGCATATCTACAGGCAAAGCAATGGAAGATAATATGTACGCGACGATTGAAATGAGACACGGAGCCAGCGTCAAATATCCATTAGGATAGGAACAACAAGTTACACAGTGCGGCATATTGCAGTAGATTTGTTTGTGGTACTACTATATTGGCCGACAATAATTGTTTTGCTTAGTAGGTATACCACCAACGAGTTACTCGATGTGCACGACAAAGTTGATGTTCTGATGTTGATGTTGATATTATGTAAATATAATTTGCTATATATTGCAGTACTGAAAGATCCGCCGCCCGACAAGCAAATACTACTATTTCAATATTGTTCTATGCTGCCATATACTATTATACCAGCCTATGTTCAATATAATATCTCATACACCTGCATAGGATGAACTGAGACCTTTATTGTTGATTGTTGCGTACCACGAAAAGCGCCCGAAGATATCAAGAATATCTTTTTGATTGCCAGTTGACACCCAAGATGGCGGCTCTCTACTATCAGAACAACTGACGACGATCACTTGATACGGGACGCTAGCACATGCAATAGTAACAGAGTTAGAACAATCATTATAATCATTAGAAAGGAATCGATAATAGAAAAATGATCCTCCGTTTATTGAGAAAAATAAGATCGACATCGATGACATCACTTCATTGTCATCGTCGAGTATATCAAGTATCTCCTAATGCGTACTCCTGTTCTTCTCGAGAATTATCTTCTACTGATAGAAGCAACAAAGGTGCATCATTTCCTTGGAGACATGATTCGTTGCCGCCCGATCGAGTAAGTTATTGATCAAATATATGTATGCATGAGATATTTTATTCTTAGATGTATCTTACATTATATACATCAAATACATCTCACATATCATCTCCACAACATATTGCTATGTGTAATCTATCTCGCCTTCATGCATATACATCAATGCCACCATATCTCTACAACAACTAACAGATACTAGAACATGAAGATTTCTCAGGACAGTTTAATCCGACGAAGATAGACCCGCCGATACTTCGCAAACTCATTGCAGCTAGAGAGCTGAACATACCACTATCTCAAATCATACCAGTTCCATTTCATACTCATGATTGGGAAAGTGACTTGGCGAACAACATGGCTGTTGGATTTCAGTTTGCAATTGCTGAACTTTTACGATCCTTGTTTAAAGGTGTGTTATCATGTATCGACTGTATGCTTGTGTATCTATCACACCTCATATCCTTTTGCTTACTTGTATGATATCTTGCTGTATGTATCTCATTGTGGTGGTTATATAATTAACATACAGTTCCAGTAAAGAATGAGAATGGAATCGTTTCTATAGATTGCTTAGCAAATAATGATATGGATAATGACAGCTCAATCGAGAATAATGAGTATCTACACGGTATGATGGACAAAAAGCTGATATGTACATACAACAATGAGATAAACCCAGAGAATATGCAACTGAAGCTATCATTGCAACCTATCGAGGCCAAATTAGAACACATTTTTGCCATACCAGTGCCCGGACTGACACGAGAAGTCATTGAGGAGAACCCATATCTTCGAGCCAATATATATAGATTGCATAATGCATATGAAGAGGCTGGCTTTGATGAGCATTACTTTGACTTGCTGATAGACTTTGCAAAGAATGGTCCTGAAAAACGTACAATCATTGCTGAAGCAGCGATCAGATGCAATGAGTTCTACCAATTGAGGGATGCTAGTGGTACTGTCATAGACGGTATGGAAGATGACGAACCTGAAGAGGTAGTGCACATTGTACGGTATGAAGTTGTAACTGACGAGGCATTAGAAGGAAGTGACTCGGGTGAAAGAGAGATTGGCCAGTGGAAGATAATAGACATTGACGACCTTTTGGAAGGAAATGTCTTTCATTGAATATTTGTGATTCTTGTGTGATTATGTTTGTGAAGAGGATATTTGTAAAGTAGAAATTGTTATACTTCTCACACACATCATCCCTTATAACGAACCAAGCAACTTACCAAGCTCAGAAGCTATCGATGCTCATGCAGCAGCTAGACCGAGAGAGAGGCTTAAGAGAGGGCGGCCCGAGAAAGGAGGATGTCCTCCAATCTTTCAAGGATACCGATGATACACTCTCATAAAAATTCATTTCCTACCATACTCTTGTACAATTGTTGGCAATATGGCTGTTCAAAAGCATATAGTTGTTATGGTCCTTGGGGACATTGGTCGATCTCCACGTATGCAGTATCATGCGCTTTCATTGTTAGAGGAGGGTCATCTTGTTACATTGATTGGATATGAAGGAGAAAGCCTAATACCTCAATTAGAAAATGCATTGAAAAATAATGATACGTCACAACCAAAACCAACATATCTTGGACATTTATGTGTACTACGGATGAAACCATATCAACCCCCAAGAACGAATGCTATATATCGTCTATTCTATTATCCGCTACGATTACTATCACTTTTATATTGTGTAACATATACACTTTTTTATCGGTTGTATAATGAGTGTAATGTTGTAGTGGATGTTATACTGGTACAAAATCCACCATCTATACCTACTTTATTATTGGCATATCTGTTCTGTTTGAACCATGCTATTTTACCAAGAAAATCAACAAGAAGTCGTCCAAGATTGGTTATTGATTGGCATAATTTGGGATTTACAATGTTTGAGAGTACAACATTTGTACAAAGATTAATACGCACAATTGCTAAATGGTATGAAAGGATAATGGCTCCACTAGCAGATGCACACTTGACAGTTACCGAGGCAATGGAAGTTTGGTTGGGGGAGAACTTTAATGTACATGGAGAGAATGTAAGAGTATTATATGATAAACCACCACTCATATTTCGTCCAACAAGTGTGGAAGAACAACATGAGCTATTCAACAGATTAGATATTGGAGATGATTTATTCAAAGATACAACAACACACAAAAGAGAGGATATCAGTAACGGAACATTATTTACTCAATCTATTAATAGAAATGATGGAACGACAAGGATATGTTTGAGAAGTGATAGACCGGCATTACTCGTGAGTTCAACATCGTGGACACCAGATGAAGATTTTTCAATACTGCTAGAGGCATTGAAGGAACTACACAATAGAATAACAACAAACTCTGATGAAAGCAAGTTTCCAAAGGTTCTAGTAATAGTTACAGGAAAGGGACCTCAGAAAGCATACTATCTTCCACTTCTAAAAGAATTCAACGAAACACATCCTTCAATCAACATACAAACACTCTGGCTCGAGGCTGAAGATTATCCCAAATTACTTGGATGTGCCACATTAGGTATATCTCTCCACACATCTACATCTGGTTTAGATTTACCAATGAAGGTACTAGATATGTTTGGATGCCAAGTTCCCGTATGTGCAATTGGATTTGATTGCTTAGGAGAACTAGTAAAGGATGGTGTAAATGGCAAGGTATTCCAAAATGGAGATGACCTGGCTACTCAGCTGTATGACTTGTTATTGAGATATCCAAGTGATGAAACATTGAATAAGCTTGAAGTGTACAGCCGAAACATTCGTGGTATGACTAGATGGAAGGAAAACTGGGAAGAGTGTGCAAGACATTTGATTGTTGGATAGAACATAACAAGATCTTACTACATCACAGACTTCAATCTCTAAGTTACAACTTTTCTATTTCACAAACAAGGCTTGATATCTACAAAATACTAGTAATAGTAACACCATAATAAAATGTGAAACATCAACCTACAACTCTCCGCCTAATTCGTCGTCCGCATCCGTGGTAAATGTGATGGTCAATCATGTGTGAATAATAAACATGATTTGTTGCCACATTTGGCGGAGGATTCGCGGTGCGCTCGCGCTCTTCTAGTCCTTCGGCGCTTTTATCTCCTGGTTTGTACATATATCTCGGTCCCCAGCTTCTCATACCTTCAATAGATTGATTGATACACTTTGGGTATGGCTTCCATGATGTTGTTGATAAATCGTAGTACTCCCAAACTTTACTTGCATCATAATATTCTTCTTCTCGTTCTCCCTCTTCTAGTTCCAAGTCATTATCAATGGTATCATCCCATGGAAGGAAGCCGCTTTCGTCCACTAGTGACTGTTTTGGCATTGAATCATGAAAGGTGATCAAGTCAGCTCCCTGTTTTATCTTTTTGCATACCTTCTTATGATCCTTCCATTTAACCTTTTGACATTCCGCACTACAAAAGTATGCCATGTTACACTGGCTACACACTTTTAGAGTTACTCCGTCCGATGAGCCCTTGTAACAGTTTAGACAAGTTCGAGTTGCAAATGATAATGTTGTTTGGTTGCAATTGTGATGAATTGGCATATCCTCGGTAGAATCAACTAAATGATTTCCCGGAAGAAGCCATGATGACATTACTTTATATACGTAATGTCAAAACATTGTATGTATCAATAGTATCCAAGTTCTTGTTTCTTCTTTTTTTGGGTTGTCCAATAAAAATAAATGAATTTTTATTCGCGACTCACCACATCACTCTCTCTCTCTCTCCTTCACTTTCACTTCTTCTCCTCTCCTCAATTAATTCTCATCATAATATAAACGATGGCTGACTTTGATCCATTTGATGTTGATGTTGATGATGATCTCAATGATGAGGAGGTTGTTGCCTCTTCTACTAGTAGGAAGAAGGAGGTTCAACACAAACCAAGGACCCATGAATTCGGTGATGCTCTCGCTTCTAACGCTAGCAGTGCCGTGAATGCTGATGGCACTGTTCATAAGCATTCGGAACGTGAACGTAATCGTGACGGTTCTGCTCAAGGGTATGAGGGATCAAACAATGTTGCTACAACAACTGGTGACTTGATGGTTGTCGGAATTCAGGAAATTTTTGATAATTCATCCCACAGGTATTCCAAATTATTTGAAGCTGTACGTGATAATGATGCCAATAAAGGTTGGGTGGCAATCAACACTGAGAACGATGCTTGGGATGTAATGCAGGAGATTTCGAAACACCGGACATTGCGTCAGTATGTCAAAGGTACGAATTCTGCTAGACATGAATTTCTGGAGACAGAAGCAACCCGTTCGTACAACTGTTCTAACAGGATGTTCAAAGGAGTAAAGGGGGAACCAGCAAGGATCACATTCCTCCCTACTGCTCAGCGTACTGCCCGTCTTCGTGTTCTTGCTAAGCGCAAGAGGAAGTAAGCAAGGCCAGTCTTTTGGTAATGGTACCCACGTCTGATTGGCATTGACCTGCCTTGAAATTTTGATATTGATATCCGTTTATCTTTCCGTTTAGGTTGGTGGCGGCCTAGTCTCCTGTTGATGTAGTATTAATCGAATGATCGATTACTGGTGTATTTGCTAGCAGATAACCATAAAACAACAACTATTTGTATTGAATCAAAACAACATCATGAATACAACTCCTCCACCATCTCCTACTCCTCCTACCACAGATGTTCAACAACCACCAGCACTGGTAACACACTCTGCTGATCGATTACCTCCTTCTGATGATGAAGATAATAGTGTTGGTGGTGTACCAGTCATCTCATCTCAGAGGGAGAGGCTACAGAGGGGGAGGCTGCAGAGGGAAAGGCTAAATCCCAACCAACCAAAAAGGCAATGATGAGATTTGGCAATGGTATTCTACGTCAAGCCATTCTACTCTTTGTTGTTGCAGTTGCTCACCCTCACCACTACTAAAACATATCAACATGTAAGTACTAGTGCTATTGGCCGTAGTAGTAAAGACTTTATCATACGTGCTTATAACGCAGCATATGGGTCTATCATTATTGGACAAGGTGTAACAAAAGTTGATGATAAGGAGGATGATGCAACAGTAATACCACCTATCCCTGAGATATGTATCAAAGATGTATCAACCAATCGCCAAAGAGAGTTCACAACCATTGAAACTCATACTCCTCCCGATGCTACTGAGGCACTACCATCTAGTGATAAGCCTATGCCAACATATGCCGTAACATCTACTACAGGAAACTTTCTAACAGGTCTAGGCAAAGTAGTTTGGGTAGACATGCGCAAAGTCCAGCATGTCAGGTGTTTGACCCTAAAGCCAAACCACCAGATCATTTCATTATGGATAAAAGATTGATGTCATCACATTGGGGTGCGGTCATCTACCATTGTTTAGGAGGCACTCATAATAACAAGAGTGGATATTGTAGATACTCGGCTGTTTTTGCAATCGTTACTCGGACGACCCTGACAAGTGTTTACGGGGCGAGGTTATTGTTGGTGATCAAGTGTGTGCCATCGTCCACTTTATTGAGCATACATATCAAGAGGATCGCAATCCCATTGATAACTATGTCAAGTTGAGCGTGAAATGGAAATAGAGGTAGATGATGAAGATACTTGTCCTGCCGATGGAGATGAAGATAAAGATGTTCCGCTTGTTGTAGCTAAGCCTATGATGTATGACCTGCGCTTTGGACAGAATAGTCACGAGAAGGAGATATCTCTCTTGGGGGGTAAGGTGAAGCATAGGAAATGGGAGGATATCTTACCTGGGAAGGCTGATGTGAATAAGCCCGAGGAGTTATATACCGAAGAAGGATGTGCAGTTGCGTGTAAGAATCTCGATGATCATATTGAGTTACTCCAAACAACACACGGCAAGGCATACTTCAATTTACCTTATGCATCTTTTGATTCGAACTATCTTCTATTCAAGCATTGCAAGTGTGCAAGTTCTCGTGCTAAGAATATGGTGGACTATCTTAAATCATATGGATATAAGCCATATCATGCATTTGGCGAGTTGATATACATGAGTGAGTAAATCTGATATATCTCTACATTTGTTTATAATATCATACAGCTTATCACACACAATCTTTTCCATTTAGCCTATGAAAATAAGGATTGTCAGGTATCAGAAGCTAGTGTCAACTCTCCTCAACACTTGCCGCTCAACTCGTATCCAATGTTCGGCCCAGGACATCGTACTCGATTTGGTAATTCAGAGATTGCCAGAGACTTGAAGGTTGCAGGTGAGATTACCTACATGTGTACACTGGAAAAGGGATACGAGAAAGATAATGTCAAGTTATCAGATCCACCCAAGGCCGACAGGAGAATGTTCGGAACTCCCCTTCCTGGAGCAAGCTTCCGTGCCTACTCGTATGCTGATGTCCATTTGACATCCCAAGCAAGTTCTGTATTGGGCAAGGCTCATATTGTTCCTCAAGATTGGAATATCAAAGTATTGGACCGCAATACTCTCAAGGCACACAAGTCTTTTTCAAAAGCCGAACGTGTAAGAGGAGCTGCTGATACTTTTTTCCGGGAACGACTACAATCATGTTACACTATTATGCATAAGACTAACTTAGCAAGATTTGCAAAGTGGGCTGTAATAACTATCATGGGTGAGGACGGCAAATTAAGGTCTTCAAGTAATACAAATGCAATCATTGACAATATGGCAAAAGAACAATTTGCTTCTGGTCTTATTGGACTCATTAGGAGGACACACAATGCATTGAGAGAAAAATTGAAGAAGAAGTAAGTTGAGTCGCAATAGAAAGGAGTTGTTTCTGTTTTGTTTTGTTAATTTACATGTCACAACAATACATATCGTTGTATAAGGATACTCTCGAGTTAAGTTTAAGATAAATATGAGGCTTGAGACTGATATCGAATCTGATGATACACTTTTATGTATTATAGTTGTATTCTATCTCGATCGGGTCGATGTAGCACGCTTGATATGCAGCAATGCCTGCTATATGTATATTGAGATTGACCTAGTGCACATCATTTTATTCATTTCGAGGAATGATAGAGCGCTACAGGTCCCTGCTTGTTTTTGAAAATCATCAAGCCCAAATGGAAATGCCAAAGCTGGATATTGATAAATACTGATAAATATGGGGACAAGCACGATGCAGGTTGGCTCCAGCTTTTGCCATCACTCCAAGGCATTGAGGACTTCCGTTTTGTACAGCCAAGTAGGCGGGTGAATGCCCTTCTAAATTTGGAGATTCGAGTAGTTCTGGTCGGCCTGCTTCTAATGCTTTAGTAGCCAAGATTGCTAGATTTTCATGCCTCTTATATTGAGCTGCAATATTGATGGGTATAGTCGGTGTCGTTGTCCCGAACATCATCTGAGTTGATCTTGCTGGCAAGGGTTTGTCCCAAGGGCAGCCACGAGCGATGCATCGTTGCAAATCCTGTGGAGTACCATCACTCGTTGCGCAAAAGAGATCTACAATCTCACGAGTTTGTCTATCCATGTCAATTCTATTGTGTGAGTAAATAATAATACTAATCTTAATTGTTCAATAACAATATATGGTATGAATGAACTGCATCTCTTACTTACTCAAGCATCTACCCTATCGACCCTACTCACATAAGTGGCGAACATTTGTAGAGGGTATCCTCACTTGACTAACTACGATAACTTGCAACCACTCCTCTAACTCTAGAGAATCATATATTACTTCATGACATCCTAAACATGTCATCCACTACTACTACAAATATGGCATATCCAAAGGAAGTTGTCGATCCCCATCACCACTTTATCGATACAGCCAATACCACCTTTCAAAAATTTCTTCAGCGAGCTTGCGGTGGCGACATATCATGCTTGCCTGAAGATTACACTCGTGATGTCATCGAACCACTAGCCAAGCTTGGCGTACAATTTGCAGGATCAGTACATGTCGAGGCTATGCCAGATAGTGGACCTGAAGAAGTAGCCTGGGTGGAACAAATGTCAGCTGAAGGGAGATGTACTTATGTAAAAGGGTTCGTCGCATCTGCTGATTTGACACAAGATAATATTGATGAAGAGTTACAAAAGTTGGTACAAACATCACCTAATAAGCTACGGGGTATACGATGGATATTGGATTGTGTAGGAAAGTTTGAAGGTGGTAAAACTGCAACACATTTAGCAACATCTCGACATGATGGGGAAGATTATCTTAAATCTGCAAAGTTTGAAAGAGGATTGGCAATGTTATCAAAGTACAATCTATCATTTGATTTGCAATGTGCACCTATTCAATTAGTTGAATCCGCTGCAGCATTATTCGCCAAGTATCCCGAGTTGAAGGTATGTATTGATCATCTCGGTAAGCCTCGGACAGTATTGGGTAGTGACTTGCTAGAAGATGATATAATAATCAATCCAAATATCATTCCTGATGCAAATGAAATGGAGGTATGGAGGAAGGGTATGAAAGCAATGTCGGCTTTACCAAGTGTTTATGTTAAGATATCCATGTTGGGATATTCAATGCCTGGTTGGATACGTACAGATGATAGGAAAGCAATACTCAAATCAATGGTTAGAGAAGTCGTTGATATGTTCGGTGCAAAGAGATGCATGGTAGCTTGGAATTGGCATGTTAATGGAGCAGTGAGTGATGCAGGAAAGTATTTGGCTACTTCATTTGGCCTGGCCTCGATTTATCTTTATTCTATTGTCTTTGGAAAACAAATGTACTAACAGAAGTTACTATCTCTCTTCACCTTTATAAATCACGAAACGTGCATCTTCCAGATAACCTTAGCGAAGTGGGGCCCGATGCAGTTGAGTTGTTAGGTAAGTAGAACTTAATTGTGCACAATGGTCACAGACCACCCACTTTGATTTGGATATTGGGTTCGGACTGTGAAACCAAGATATGAATTAATCGTGTGGTGTGATCGAGTTGAATTTGTGCATATGATATGGTTTTGCAATTCCACTAACAAATACTAACCCACATTACCTCCCTCTCTTGGATATACTTGTGACCATTGTGTGGACTTAACTCTGATTCCCTTAGACATGTTCATGTACTTCTTTGAGGGCTATAGTGAAGAGGATAAGGAGAGGTTATTTGCAGGCACAGCAAAGGAGTTTTATAGATTTGAGTAAGAGACCCAGAGTTTATCCGACGAGTAGGTGTAGGTATAGTTATAATATTAAGAGTATGTATGTTATCTCATTTATTCTTATAATATATCAAATTGAACCACAATATATCACTTTGCCGTCATCTAAAGCAAGACGATGGGTAATTGATGGTATCAACTCTTCTTCGTGGTGTGTTATATACAACAAGCTCATGTCGGTAGCTTGACATAGTCTTTCAATGAGCGCAAGTATCCGGTCTCTATTCCATATATCAAGACCTTGACAGGGCTCATCTAGTATTAATGTCTCTGGTCGTTGAGCAATTGCAGACGCAATGAGGAGGAGTTTTTGCTCTCCTTGAGACAGAGTAGAAAATGGTCGAGATAGGAGAGGATGTTTGTCAACTTTTTTCTGTTTTTCATTTATCAGCCCAATCCACTTCAGAACTGTTATTGTAGTGTTAAAGTCATCCACATTTGTATCTTCTCTTACTTGTTGTCCATTGTTTCTATCTGAATTGAATAGAAATGATGCTCCAGTGGATATGATCTCTCTCACTGTAAGATGACCCCACTTATGACTCGCATGCAAATGTAGTTCTGTAGATACCCAAGCTACACCTCCTCTTTCATTTGTTATCACTGACGGTACAACACTTAGACTTCCGTTGGTTATGTTTGCATCATGCTTATTTGCATCATTTAGATTGTTGTTCAAGCTTCGTCGAAGTATCAATCTTCCTAATGTGCTCTTACCTGATCCGTTCATGCCAGCAATATGCCATCGTTCACCTCGTTTTAGTGTCCAATTGAGATGAGTGAGTAAAGTTGTATCATCACGAGTAGCTTGCAAGTCATTTGCATGAACTAGAATAACTTCTTTGTCGTTTTGCTTTGGTTTCTTTTGATTCCAAAGCTGTTGATTCCAAAACTTTCTAACATCATCATCACTCGGCAACTCATCACTTGAAAAAATATCCCATGGATGGGTATTAGCAATGGTCATATTATTTCCAGAAGACTGACCGAGTGTTCTGACTAATTCTTCTCCACTTCTTCCATTCCTATTTTCGGTCCTCATACCATTACTATCTATGTATGAGACCCTACCAAAACCATCTGAAATTTCCTCAGGTTTATGTGTCATCAACAGAATCTGAGTTCGAGCTGTATCTTTAGCGTCACCCACACCTTGTACTAATATATCCATCCGAAAGCCCTTCAGTACTCTTTCTGTAATATCTTGCAAGCCCTCTCTACCCTTTACATCAAGGCCATCAAAGGCGTTATCAAGTATTAAAAGTTCGGGTTTAGAAACCAACGCTCGAACTAATAAAACTCGCCTTATCTCTCCAGTACTGAGTGTATTGACATATCGTGGTAATAGTGGATACATACCTAATCTAACTGATAGGAACTTAGCTGTATTAGATAGCCTGTTGCCACCACCAGGTATTAGCGCCTTATGAACAGTTGTTGTGTTTGGATTACGAAGTAACTCAGAGTGTGATTGGAATGATACATGTGATATAAAATGATGATTCCGAAGATTCTTGTTGATATTCCTTTTGGTTATTGCTATATCTCCCGACTGTAGAAAGAGGTTGTTTTGATCATCGTCGTGCCAATTAGTATCTTGATCAGAGGAGTCTACTGATTGCAAAAGAGAATGAGATAGTAATGTCTTGCCTGAACTATTTCTGCCTAGCATTACATGTCCGCCACCTCGACTACCACATTCCAAGTTTGGCCATATGTTCAAATTGATTTGATCCAAGGTAATACTAGTAGTAGATTGTGGGTATTGAATTACTGCATCCCTAAGATGAAACAGAGGTGATATTGCTTCATCATTTTCAATTTCAATTTTGATTGTTATATCCTTTTGTTGGCCAGTAAGGGAAGCGGCCGATGAACAGTAGTTGCGGATATGCCTATACTTTATCTTTCTGTAGCATGGATATATCCTTGCACTACTAAACAACCGCAATAGCATAATATACACTCCATAGATCGAATGATGATTGATACTGATGGAGTTGCGACATAAAGAGGCTGCCAGAGTTTTGTCACATGGATACACCAATTGAAAGAGCTTTCAATCGGACTTTACACGCTAGTAAAGTTAATAGCAGTATATATAGACTATACTGGATACTATTATCATGCTTCATATTCATATTTATTCTCAATATCGGGTAATAGTTTACAAAACTGCAAAATAGTAAATTCTCAACAATCTTGACTTGCTATCGTATTCGTACGATATTATCTGATATTATCAAGAGGACAACTACCTAACTTCGTACTGGTGTAGGAAGAACACTATTAGGTAGGATGACGGACCAAATACCAGCTGATACTACTCAACGTTGTCGTCTTAGTGAAGTATATTGTTCCGATTTGTCATCATCATGCAATATTTATATGTCTGGCAAGTGTGCACAGTGCGTCACTAAAACACAAACTGATGACAACAATACTAATAAAACATCTACTGCAATTATGAGGTATGCAACTGAATACCATGTCATTACTATTTCACAAAAGAATGATATACAGAATAATAGAGGGGATGCATATTATTTATCTGAACATCAGCTACCGGTATTGGCATCGGATACTAAGAATAAAGGTAACACAAAGACAGAAGATAACAATGTTCATGATATTACTTGTATAGCTCACTCATCTGTGTGTTGGGGAGAAGATATAAATACAGTTGGTAGTATGGAAGTATTTGCAATGATGAGGAATAGTACTGTCTCAAATGTAGAGAATAATAATGACAATTCGACAATTGATAATAGTTTAACAACAGCAACGCTAGCAGATGAAAGACAAGATAGTGCTGTTGTTACTTCTGGTGATACTACTATATTATCAGACACTACTGACACACCGCCTGCTGCAAATACTGCAACAACTTCATCTTCTTATTATTTGATTACAAAGAGTAGAGGAACAAGTTTAAAAGTCATAGAAACTATATCACTTCCTTATCGGCCCTTGTCAATTCATGCAACAGAGCTTCATGTAACAACAGATAACAGCGGTACCGATAGTTCAGTTATTGGTATATTTGTTTCAAGTGTTGTTGATAACAAGTTACGTCTGTATGTGACATCGAAAGATTTATTGCAGCAAAAGAAAAGCACCAATGAACATAGTTTTCTTCAGGTATCACTTAACGACACAGTTACTTTTGATTCTGAAGTGCCCGCAGAGTATGATTTCGAAGAAGATGATACAACAAACGATCCTTTTCTATTTTCATCTCCAATTATGGCAATGGATACTTGCATAACTAATGAAGAGCAACTGGAAGATAGCGATATGAAAGTAAACAGGCTAGCACTTGCTTGTTACGATGGCAGAGTACGTATATTGACATATCAATTAAAGACAACAGTAAAACAAGAAGATTCAGACAGCAGCAGCATTATTGATATATATTCTCTTGAAGTTTGTCACCACAAACGATGCTCGTCCTTCCTAGTTGACGGTCCAATCTCATCACTTCATTTCAGTTTGACTGCTAGATCTTCAAACCCCAAGCTTCCACGATCGCCATCTTTGTTTCTGGTTGTCGGATCAGTTTGTGGATTTGTATGCATCTTTTATGAATCAGCGTTACCACAAGAATCTTTCTTCAATGGGCCAACGCTAGTTGTAGATGGACTCTATAATTCAAAAGAAGACTGCGAGGATTCAGTTACATCAGTTCATGCTTATTCTCTTGCTGATGGCCAACAAATGATTGCAGTTGGAACACAAGGAGGTAGGATATTACTGTTTAGTCAAAGTCAAAAGGAGAAAACTCGCTGGGAAGACAAGCTTTTAAGAGCTAAACAGGATAGAGATGACTTATTGGATCAGATAGGTCAGAAAGAGAAGGAGATCTTGAAATTACAATCCGAGAATGAATTGATGGACATTAATGCCATTGGTACCACGGCATCTATTTCAAAAATGCAGATTGAGATTGATGAATTGGAAAGCGCAGCCGCACAAATAACACCAATAGAAGATACCACCGCGAATAGCTCAGACCTTGAGCATACAGATCAAGGCTCAGGAGAATCTATAGAAGAGAAATCAGAACCAACTTGCGATGAAGATGAATCCAACCTTGATATACATGGAATGTCTTCCCTTCAAACAAAGATGGAAGATTTTCAAGAAAAATTGTCATCATTACAACAAGACATGAAAGATAATACAATAAAGATCGCCAGCTTAACACCAGATTTAGATGCATTGAGAAGTAAGAGCAAAGTATATGAACGACAAGTGATTGACAGTACATTACATCCCGGGTCACATCGATATAGATTCTTATACGAACATCATCTTCCATATCCAATACATGGTATAACTTCTAGCAAGTCGTCGGCTGAGCACAAGGGCGAAGGAAGAGATATATTAGTTTCAACGAGACGGGGCTTTCATGTATTTTCATCAACCACATGATATTAAAGAAAAGATTATATTAACAAGCTCTTCTTATCATGATAGTATAACTCAGGGTTGGGCTACTAGATCACCTTTAAATTCTATCAGCCATGAATCGAAATAAATTGTATTCATAGTATCTGTAAAGGTAGTAGCTGTGCACTCATCTTGAACGATTGATAAGGTACATTTACCCTTCAGAAGTTTGTTGTGCTTCCGGAGAATCTTCTTCACCTCCTCCATTGCTGGTCTCTGACAGAGAAAGAGAGTGATGCCCATATGCCACTGCTGAAGAATCATATCTAACCACCATATTACCAACATGATAGGTCCAAGCCATCCCCATTTCCAACAGCAAGAGGATTTCCTCTCAAGAACTTCAGATACATCCCTCATCACTGTCCTTATTTCTTCCTCGGTCAGGCCAGACATTGTGATTGTCTCCATAGGGATTTCAGCCTCGTCATCCAGGTTATTAAATCCTAAGCAAACACAAGGCTTCATTACTACCATATCAACTGGTGGAAACTCATCAGGAGGCTCCAAAAAAGGTTTCGAGACATCATCCATGCCAACATAAAACGTCCATGATTTTCTCGTCGCTGTCGCCGCCGAGGCGTTATTTACTGAGTCTGAATTAATTGTGGCTTCACCCAAAACTTTCGAATCATTTTTCTCTGCTAAAGTCATAGTTTGTAATTGATAGGTATTTCCTCTTTGTGATTGCTGTATGTGCAACTATAATGTATTGATATTGTGTGCAATAATGATAATAGCCAATTGCAATAAAAAATAACTAATCTAAGACGAAGTATTCTAAGACGAAGTATCTAATTATTGATATCACCTCTAAGACGAAGTATCTAATTAATTAACTAATCTAAGAGACGAAGTATCTAATTATTGATATCACCACTTAATCATACATAACCAATATAATACTTTGTAATTTGTTTGTTTGCAGGATGGAGGCAACTTACATGATCTAAACAGTAAACAGCTGGAGAGAAGACCACGCACTACAACTCTTCAACTAACATAGGATACCTCGAAGAGGATACTCACCTTTCTTCTCTCTTTTTTTATTACAAGTGGAATATATTTGTTGCTTCTTCTCAACCGTGATACGAATACTACAGCCCAAATCAGCTAAAATTGATACTACAGCCCAAAGTTGAGTATCTGGTATCATAGTCGTATAAAAAATAGTATAGAATACATAGATAGGAGGCAATGGTTGTGTTGCTAAGAGTATGCATAGATTAAGATGGCTGAAGTACCAAGTGGAATAGAGGCGGCGACGCCTACCATTGATACCAATGGCAATTGCACGCACCATCCAATAATAAAATTAAGACGTTATAATAAAACAACTCAACAATGGAAAACAATATTGAAAACATGTCCACTGTGTAGTGTTAGGGGTACTACTCCTCCACGACGGGGTGCACGAAGACGACGTAGAGATATGTTGGGGTCTACGGCAATATCGGATACTGCTATATCTTCTTGTAGTGATAAAGAGAAGGATACCAAGATACAGCATAGCTCATCCAATATATCACCCAACAGTGCCCCTCACTCTATATCCTCATCTATACGCTCTGATGTTTTACCACTACCAACTGATACAAACAATCAAGTTGAACTAAATTTATCACAACATAATTCAATAGAAGACGATAATAATGATTTACTCTCACCATTAGAAAGTGAATTATCGTTATGTAAACAAACATCAAATTTATCAGTAACAGATACATGTGATATTACTGAGGCATCTACCTGCTCTGGTAGCATGTCCTCATTTCACGGTAGTAGTAGCAGTAGTATGGGTATATGGCGATATGATTCAATTGAATCATCGGGTAGCGGTAATAGTAGTAGGAGTGTAGGAGATGAGGGAAAAGACTTGCAGCAGCCGTTGAGCATGCCTAGATCAAGTCAAGTTGTTTGTCAACCTTGCAGTAATATACCTCCACCGCCCATTGCCCCACCTAAAACCGAGTCAGTGAGAAGAGGTAGGGTTAGAGCTGCTAATAATAGTATGCATTCTAATCCACCCCCTCCACCACCCCCTCCACCACCAAGGGCAAGAAACAGTTATAGACGATCTTCTACTGGCAATTCTACTTCTTCACAAAATCTACTAGGAAGTTTCAATACTGATACACCGCCATTATCACCAAGAAGATCTTCCTACCCTTCCCAACTTTGTCAATCGACATTAAAAGGAGGAGGAGAGGTTGTAGTATGTGGCATGTCCTACACTAATCCAACTACCAACCAAAGAGGATATTATACTGGACAGGTGTTTTGCAAGGGTGGTATACAAATACCACATGGGATTGGTACTTTAAAGTATACTAATATTAATTTGGGCAAGGCTGAAGGTCAATGGTTAGATGGCGTTTTAGTTGATAATGTTGTAGAGGGGCGTGGGGGGATTAGAAGGTCTGTCCCACCGCCGCCACCTCCGAAGAGTAGAAGACTTAGTGCGCATTCAGCTCAAGAACAGAACATGTCAAGCCTTACTGCTTCCAGCAGTAATAGTATGGATGATAATAATGCATGGTGTCAACCATGTGATGATAGTACATCATCTACCCCTCCATCACCACCAAGCTATTCCCCAAGAAGTTCACACACTGGCTCTCAGGATTTGCAATTTTGTAGTCCATGTAGTCCGTCTCCTAAAGTCGATCAACTTCCCCAAGATAGAGGAAGTAAACAAAGAATTTCACCTAGAGTCGAAGTTGCTTTACCTCTTCATTTCCAGCAGCAGAAGCAGTCCCAAGATCTCTCCTCTTCTTACCTTACTCAAGAGCAAGAAGACAAAGATGAAGTAGGTGCATCGAGTTCTGAAGAAAGTGACAACTCATTAAGGACATATCAAACAAGGTCAAGCAAGGGTAGTAGGCGCAGCGGTTCATATCCCTTATCGCCCGATGCATCTTACCGGTCTGCAAGAAGTACTGGAACGTCAAGAAGCAAACGAAGCTCATACTCGGCTAAGGAGAGTAAAGCTGCTATCGATATCATTAGAACTAAGCAACTTTGAGCTAAGTTAGTGTAAAGTTGGAAATGGTATTTAGCAAAGACGCCATCGGTTAGTAGGACGATGATACTAACTAATATAACTTATAATGAACAAAGTATCAATTATTAAACTAAACTTCCAAGTATTGCCGACTTGGTCCGGTTATTATCTCCATCGTATGCCTTCTTTTGCTTGACTTTTCTCTTTGTTACTTGATCACCGCCGCCACTATCTTTACCACTCTTCTTTCGCCTCTCTTCAATATAATCCATCTTCTTCCCAGCTTCAACCTGTGCAACATAAGCCGCATTCTCTCTCCTAACTTCCATCATTTCAACCTTTAGTTTCTGTTCTCGGACACGTCGTTCATATGCTACCTTTTCAGTTAAATGTGACCATTTAAATCCACGTAAATACTTCACATTCCATATATCATCGTAATGAATTGATCCTTTATGATTGGTAATTTTACTCATATTCAATGTTTCACCAACTAACTTTGCAACCTTTTTACTTTCAAATTCAACCCATCCTTCAGTATATCGTTTACCTCCCGATCCACCCATCTTTCGACGCTTCTTGCGTACAGTCTTATCTTCTTCTACTAGATAGATACGTGTTATAGCGCCGAAATCTGATAATAGTGTCTTTACTTTTGCGGGCCCCATCCGTGGAGGTATTCTTGATAAGTAAAGTATACCCCGCTTCTTTAGTTTGGCATTGAAATCCTCAGTTGCAGTAAGCTTCAACTTTCGTACCTTCTTCTTGGATTTATTCTTTGTGTTTGATGTATCGTCATTTTTATCTAATTGTTCTTCTTTATCGTTTGCGGTATCCTGGCTACCAACACTGTCCCCATCTTCCTCCACATCAATAGACTCGTTTCTTCGACGTTTCATAGTAGAATGTTGTGTATTTGTTCAATTCTTATCCACTGCTATCCCTCTACTTGCAATCGATAATATGATTGGTTTTGCATTGATTTTACTTTTGGGTATCCTAATTTTATGAGAGTATATTCGTCGCCGTCGCCGTCCGTCGGTCGTCATGTATTCCAATCATCATGGCGTCCTCTACTTCTAATGACCCAGCGTCGATGAGCGCAGCCCGATCATCATCTAAAACAGCACCTCCAACACCTCGTCGCGATGGTTTTCATTTGGTACCAGCTCATCCGATCAATTATGACCTCAACCTAACAAAATGCTTTCAAGATATTACTTATCACATATCAACCTCTGATCATGTAGCTAGAATAGCATTCAATAGACCGAATGTATTACATGCGTTCCGTCCCACGACTATTAATGAGATACGTCAAGCATTGGAGTATGCACAAGATGATACAAGAGTATCTGTTATTATATTTACATCCAACATAATTCATAATAGAACACCTGCCTTCTGTGCTGGCGGTGATCAAACAGTCCGAAGTAGTGATGGGGGATATGATGATGGATCAGAGGCAGTACCGAGATTACGAGTATTAGATCTACAAATACAAATGAGACGTTGTCCTAAACCAATCATTGCAGTTGTTAGAGGATATGCCATCGGCGGTGGACATATATTACACATGTGTTGTGATTTAACATTGGCAGGGGAGGATGCAGTATTTGGACAAGTTGGACCACGAATGGGTAGTGTTGATGCTGGATATGGTAGTGTACACTTGGCACGTATGGTAGGACAGAAGAAAGCACGGGAAATTTGGTTCCTATGTCGATATTACTCGGCCGAGGAGGCATTGCAAATGGGCCTTATTAATGCAGTGTTTCCAATTGACAAACTTGAAGGAGAAGTTGGACGATGGGTTCGACGGATGGGAATGCTAAGTCCAACTGCATTGGCAGTGGCCAAGGCATCGATCAATGCAGATCAAGACGGTAGTGCAGGAATATCATTAATGGGTGGACATATCACACGGTTATTTTACATGAGTGATGAAGCAAAGGAAGGTAGAGAGGCATACTTGGAAGGGAGAAAGCCCGAGTTTCGAAAGATCCCTCAAAGCAAGTTGTAGCGTTATATAATAACTATTAGCTACTTAATTATCATTCTGCATACCATAGGGTCGTATTAGACGAGAATAGAGTGTATGTATGATTTGAGATAGAGCCCACTTAATTATACTTGTCACTAAATAGAAAGGTTACGCTTGGTATTCCTGATATTAATTATACATTATATACATATCATATTACAACTACATATTTCCTTATTCTCCTTCATCTATCCTCTCTGACCTCTGTATTTGTTTCTCTCTTGCCCTTGAAGATCGTTGTCTATTACTACCCCTATTCTTTAATTGTCTAATCTTTGCCTGCATACTATCGAGTACATCATCGAGTGCTCCATCACTTTCCACTTCTTCCAACTTGTGTAGTTTCGCTTTGAGTTTTTTGTTTTCGTGTTGCAACTGATCAAGTCTGTTATGTAGTGCCTCCCTTTCTAATGATGATGCTTGTAATTCGGATGTTATAGATTGCAATTGAAGTTGAGCATTTTCAGCTTTAACTTGTGCATTTTGAACTTCCGTTTCTAGCCGACTATGTATATCCATAACTTGCTGTTCTTCAATCTTAACACGCTCGAGACTTGTTCGTAATTGATGTAAAGTATCTGCTGTTATATGTGATTGAGATGTAGTATTAGAATGACCCGTCATGTGAGTAGAATGTCCTGTCATATGTGTTCTACTATTGGCACTTTCACTTTGTGAATTATTTCCATGTGATAAACCTGACCTATATGAATGTTGTAAGTTTGATGAATGTCGTCTTATTCCTCCACTATCAATAAATGAAGATGAACCCCTCCGTGTTGAATCAGCTGTGGATGATGTTATTGAGGGATAACCCGATGATAAATTAGATGCATCCTTACTTTCTTGACTGCTACGCCTTTGATCTGGTCTTATTGAGGACCCACCTTCATTATTATTGTCTGGAAGGGATTGGATAGATATTTCCATAATTGGATGTATATCCTCCTTCTGTGATCTACTACTTCTACTTGCCCTACTACCACTTTTACTACTTTTCTTCTTTTTCTTATGTTTCTTCTTCTCCTTCTTCCGTTCTTTCCTTTCCTTTTTGCGCTGCCATTCTTCATATGTTTTGGGAAATGGTTCTATTAATTCATCTCCATTGTTTATTGTTCTCTCCAAGTTGTTATTGCTAATTCGTGATGACCGCGGAGGGTCATCGTGTTGTTCATCATTCTCAGCCTCATCTTCTTCCTCGCCAACTAGTTCTAGCTTTGCAAAATCTTTTCGCATACGCTTTGCAAAACTCATGCCTGCAATTGCAGAGGCACCATCCATGGATAGGGCAGATACATCATCTGATTCATCAACTTCTAATTCCTTCATAATTTTTGTAGTATTAGGGGCTCATATAAACTTTGTTGTGTTGTGGATAGTATTTTCTGTTGCCGGCGATATCAATATGAAATCAAGACGACGTTATACTACAATACGATTTTGTCGGAATGCATTGCATTGATAGTGAAGAATAGGAGGGCTAATTAAGCCTTCATCACACCTTGTGAAGAGTTTATGAAGTATGTAAAAAGAAACTTCTTGGGTATCCTCGGATCTTTATCTGATCAATTTTTCCAAAAATTGCAATCGACATCGACAGCATGACGATGGAGATAAACATGTAACTCCGCCCCTGTTTAGTTCATAATCGCAAAGCCTACTAGTATTATAATTCGATCAGCATGGACTCCAAGATTTCAATAAGATAATAGGAAGTACGAAGATACCAACAATTCAAGGAGATAGGATACGCTTTGCAACATGACGAATGAAGATTGCAATGTAGATTCAATAATGTCATTGATGGGGGGAACAATCTTCCACTTTATTGTAGGTATTAAGATCATGTGGGGTGGTATATCTCCGTATATTACATCCTATCTTATTCAGTTCGATGAAAGCGTTACATATCATCAAACATTGCATGTATACACGGCGATCTTTCTAGGTCAATCATTATTCATGTATCTCGGAGGACAATTAGAGAAGAAGTTAGGACCTAGAATGACAGCATATATTGGTGCTACATTGATATCAGGATGCACATATCTATCATCATACTGTACGACATTACATTGGTTAATCTTTCTCCAAGCTTTAGTAGGCATGGGAATAGGATTAAGTTATAGCGCGCCAATACTATGCGGATTTAGCCACTTTAAACACAACAAAGGTATAGTTACAGGCGTAATAACAACTGGCACTGGAGCGGGGCCCTTCTTATTCGGCCTTGTTGCAACAACCTTTGTCAATAGTGAGAACTATCCAGTAGATCAAGGGACAGGATTGTATCCAGCAACATCACCAGTTGTAGAACGAGTTCCTGACATGTTCAAATTGCTCGGTATCATGTATGCGGTGATTGGTTTTGGTGGCGCTACATTACTAATGAGTCCAACAGATGAAGAAGATAAAGCATTGGACTCCCTCATGATGTTAGAGAATGGTGGAGAGAAAGCTTCTTTGAATGGCAGTGGAGCTAACGTGTATGACAAGGCAATGTTACACTCAGAGCAAAATAATATACTAACCCCAAAGGCAACGGGAAGAGGTCATCAAAGATATGGAAGTAAGGTCAAGTTCACTACCACATATGAACTTAAAACTCAAGAAATGATACGAGACTCCCTCTGTTGGGTTGTGATTGCAACAGCCGTCTGCACGGGCGTTACTGGGTTCTATGTGGCCGCTACATACAAGAATTTTGGTCAGAAATCAATAGCAGATGATCACTTCTTGACCGTAGTCGGTTGCTTTGGTTGTCTTTGCAGTGGACTCTCACGAATTTTGTGGGGTACAGCAGCTGATAACATTGGCCACTTTGAAACATTAGAACTCACGGGAATAAACTGCTGCAATGTCATAGAGCAAAATCGGTCATTCGCTCTTATTTTAAACATGATGAGATTATATATTATTGTCCTCGTGATTTCATCGATAGTATTATTAACAGATGGATTCTCTGCATCTGTGGCCTCCTCATCTCCCAGTTCGTTGAACAAAGTAGACAATAATAAATGGAAGTGGCGAGGACACGACATATACACTGAAGCATATAATCAGCCAGACGGGAAACAGAAACCAACTTGTATTCTTCTTCATGGATTTGGGGCTTCGACGGTATATTACCGTGAAACAATACAAGTATTGCAACAAGAGGGATATAATGTGCACGCTTTAGATCTACTTGGACAGGGGAGGAGCGCTAAACCTTTTGTTGATAATAATGAATATAGTACTGTAGATACAAACAACAAAGTTGAATACTCTATCAATTTATGGGGAAACATGATTGATGATTATGCAAAACACAAACAGTTAGATGATGTAGTATTAATGGGCAACTCAATCGGTAGTTTGGTATGTCTCTCAGCTGCAACGGGAGACTTTGCTGACTCTAAATCTGATACATATTTGGCTGACAAAGTGAAGGGATTATGTTTCTTTAATTGCGGAGTTGGGCTAAACAGTCGCAACGTTATCAAGAATCCAAACTTCAATGGAGTTCAGAGAGTACTATTCAATAGTTTATTTGATTTACTCAACACATTGATATTCGACAACGCTGTCCTGTTAAGATACGTATTGAACAATGTCGTCACAAAAGAGTTATTAAAAGATGCACTGATATCTCTATACACTAATTCGCCAGAGCGAGTTGACGATGAACTTGTTGATTCGTTTTACTATCCTGCGAAAGAAGGAGAAGGCTGTGTTGAGAGTGTAAGACAGATATATTGTAATGATGCAGGTTTGACTCCATTAGAATATCATCAGAAGCACCCTGAAATATTAGATCACATACCTTTACATTTGGTTTGGGGAAAACATGACGTAGTTACGCCACTTCAGGGAGACGTCGGTACCTTCTACTGCGATCGGGTTGCAAACAATAGAAGTGGAAATGGCAAAACATCAATCGATGTCATCAATTCTGGCCATATTCCGTTCGATGACAACCCAATAGACACTCACAAATCGATGCTTAAATGGTTAAATAGCAAGGTCGTAAAGTAATTTATACCTTATCAGGACAACAGTGCATATTAAACAAGTTGCAGGACTATATATATTCAATAACTAACATTCAGCTGCATTTTGGATATTCCACTCGACATAATCTCTTTCATCTGCCTCTTCTTCTAGCAAATTGTTCGTATCTGAACACTCCACACTATTATCAATGTTCTCTTCAGCATCAACATTATTCGACACTTCAGCAGAAGAGTTATTTTGATGTTCTACACCATCTTTCCAAATGTACCTTTTCCAGCAAGGTAATAAGAATAAGTTCATCAGATCCCAAGTGTGTACATTTGCATCTTGTTGTTTGGATGATATTGGTAGCGGCCCAATAGCCGATAGTAGGGCAAGTAAGAAACCCATACTGAATATCAAACTCAAGGCAATCACTGTACATATTAAGATACCCAGTTCTGTTAACAACCAAGTCCTGCATGCAAAGAGGAAAGCTGAGCCGGCGATCGTACTCAAAGATGACCATAGGATTGGAGAACCGACAATAAAGACTGCTCGTTGTATCTTTATACTTCGTTCTTTGATCTTTGAAGTATGGTAAGCATGTGCAATATGAAGGAGATAATTTGAGCTCAATCCGACAAAGATACTGACTCCAAGTGATTCGACAGGACCAAAACTGGTGAAATGGATGAGATTGCGTGAGATGCAAGCCATTATAGTCATATGAAGAGCATCATAAAAAGCACTTACTCGATCTTGAAGACGGCAAAGATCACCCCAGCGAGACACAGTAGAATGAAGACAAGACTAATCATTACCATCAATGTGAGCAGAAGATTACCAGTGAAAAGGAGTATCACAACTAAAAACAACCCATTAGCAAAGAAGTAGGAAGATAGTGTAGAATCGACAATGGCAGTTGTTCGAAGAGAATCAAGGAAAGCATCACTTTGTACCAACACAGGCGGCATGTTCTCTATCACCATTGATTCATCGTCATTGATTGCTTGAGCAAAGTTAGTCCAGTAATTCAAAGCTTCTTCGCTAGCATCGCCTTTAGATGTCAGAGGAACTTCAGATAGCATACTAACACTGGTATAAAAGTACTCATCGCCCACAATTCCTGGACTACTTGTTGCAATCTCTCGCTCGACAAGCTTCCTGAAGAATGAAGATCTTGCTTTGAGATTCTCAACTACATCGATGAATATACCTCGAGGTAACGGGAAACCGATACCTGTATTGATTGCAAAGTCCTCTACGGCTTCTATCCATGTAAGTTGAGGGTGTATACCAACAGTGCCAAGTCGAGCCTGGGTTACAATCTGTAAGAGCTGTCGTTGAATATCAGCTGGATGAATGTTTGTGTTCAGTGAATTAGTATTGTCTTCTTGTGCATAGTTTGTGTCTCTTATTGTCCACAAACCTTGTGAACTTTCTCTTTGTTGCATCCCCCACACAACTGACACTACAAAGTATTCCCGCTTCTGAAAGGTATTGCCTACACCATTAGTTTGAATGCAGTATTTTGTATTGGTTATACCTTCCGGGCATGTGAACTGGCTTTCTGATGGCATAATAGTGGGAGGTTGAGAACTTGGCGATGAATCATTCTGATTAGTAGATGTTGAGGAAGTTGTGGTTGGTGAGGATGTGGTGAATGCAGCAGAACTTGAGATTGGGCTGGCCGTTGGATTGCTTGTTATAGGTGATATTGATTGAGGCGATTCTTGTTGGTTTGTTGTATTATTAATACCAAGACAATTTGTAGGATTAGGATCCCAAGCGAAGTTCTTCTCACAGCACTCGGCTAGGGTGTTAAACAAGAAGAACGTTGGGTTGTCAAGCATGAGTTGTGGCATATTGCCGTCATTTAGGCAGCCTCTATTATCCCCCGTCCAATTGGGATACCACACCTCATCTGCAGTAGTACTTGTTGCTGGAGAAGATACCGATGTAGTTGGAGAAGAGACAACGTCGGTGTTTGATGGTGGAGTGTTGCTTATTGTGGATGTTGACGGAGTAATTGGAGTCACTTCGACCACTGTACTCACGACATTGACATCGTTTGTACTGCCACCATTCTGTGGGCTAGTGAACGATGATGAAGGGAGAGCTTCTGGTGATGAAGAAGGAGACTCATTATCACCCTCATTAGTGCTCATCGGTGATGACGATGGAAGTTGTGAAGGCTTCGCAATAGGAGGAGGGAAATTACCATTTGATGGAGGACTTGGAGATGTAGCACTTGAAGATGAACTAATAAACTCGGCCCCAACTGACCCAATACTCTCGAGATCTTCAACAGAGATGTCAGTACTACCGAACACCTCAACTCCTTGATCGAGATACATCTTGACAAGATCCTCTGGATAATAAGTATCGACTAAGCGCTGCATTCGCCCAAGGTTATACTGTTCTTTGAACACAATAATTGTACCGTCATACAACTGAAAGTTGAGGAACCCCAAAGCAGCAAATATGATTGTTACGGCTATAGAAACGCAGATGACTTGATGACGATATCTGTACGCAGATGGTGCAAATCTGTTTACAAGAAATCTGTCTAATGTACTCATGTCGTTGGTATGTTTCAAAAAGCAGTAATCACTATCGCGCAGCTCTTGTTGGTCGTCTACTTCATCCGACATCAATTGTCCATCTTTTACTTCATCAGATGACATGGTAGTTGCTGGTGTTGTCAACTCTCTTTCTTGTGATAATGATACTACTGCGGCGGTCTCTACTGCCATGTTGCCGTTCTCAATGAAGTCGTCATCTTCTTGTATTGATGATTCACTTCTGGGTGGTATCACATCTTCATCGGGACATCTATCGTCAGCAAGGTTAGTGTTACTCTCCACTAAATCTTGTCCAGTGTGTTTCTTTGAACAAATTGCAGCCCATAGTTTTCGTTGTAGAGGCTTGATGTATAATTCATTCACTAGCATGCCACTGGGCAGAATTGTCATGACGTGTACATAGTTCAATAGAACCACTGTGCCCATGTAGCTCCCGAAATCTCTCACAGATATGACACTTGATAGTACATTGCTGAAGAAACAAATAGCAGTGGTCACTGATGAAATCAACATGAGCATGCCTGCTGTTTTGTACGAGGATATCAATCGCTTCTTGACTATCTCTGGCTGGTACAATTGAGTCTCAAGTTCCTTGTCGTCTTGTGCATTGATATATTCGACTTTCGTATGCTCGAATGAGTCTACAAATAGGAAGATGTCATCCGCGCCTATACCTAGCATTACAAAGAGCCCAGCAACATGTAATGCAGTCATCTCAGAAAAATCAAAGTGATATTGCCAATATAAAGCTGTAGAGAATGATAGGATAAGCCCTAATACTGCGAATAAAACTGTAACCACATTGAACACCTTGATGAAAACCATCACGGCTATGAAACATAAAGCAGCAAGACTCCATTTAAAGTCGTACTCAATGGCATCACTGGCTTCCAGCTCTATCATATAGGCGTTTCTCCAACTTATAATTATCTCGGGATACTTTTGATCAGAGTCATCTTCCCACAATTGACGGTGAAGTGTTTCGAGAAACTCTTCGATATTGCTCTGATCAATATCATCCCTGTCACTAGTAGAATCTAGCCACATTGTTGTCATGGTGACGTTAGAGCCTAGATTTGACTTCGAGAAATATCTATCCATCTTGGCCAAAGCCTTGGTTGAAGTCGAGAAGGATCTCAATACACTATCAATATCCTCGACAAGATTACCATTAGTATCGAAAAAGTAAGATACAATTGAATCAAATGGAAGACATTGTCCCTCCTCGTTGCTATAACACACCTTGTCAAAGTGTGGCATGTTCCGGATATCTAATTCGAATTGTCGTATAGCCATAAGCACTGACGGCGTAAAGATGTCTCCGCCATTATGATTCTGATAGAAAAAGTTGATGATGGGTCTGCCATTTCGTTTTGTATACTCTTGCAAGTCTCTTCTACTATTTGATTGTTCAAATGAAGACTCTTTTTCTATACCTTCATATAACAGTTGACAGTTAGCTTCCTCTACCTTTAGTGACTCCTTCTGTTTTTCAAGTAATGTTTTGTATTGCATTGATATCCGTTCCTCCTTTGTGTCAATATCCAAGTAGCTCTCAAAGTCTAGGTTGACGCTAACTGTATTCCCGTTTCGCTTGTAAGCGACATAACTCAAGACGACCGGAATTGCAATTGATGTGATGAGAAATAGAGTTGGAGCTTTTGTAAGAGCCAGGAACCATATATCATGCGGAGAAGGAGGAAGTGTAGGTGCTTGCCCTCCCTTCTTCTTTGCTTGACGTTGAAGATGTAGCTTGATCAGTATATATACTAACCAAGCTGTAAAATAAATCCCAAAGACGATGAGTACAATGGCTAGAAATGAGAGTCGGCTATCATCGTCGACATAGTCATCTTCTGCAATTATCGCCTCTTGATTTTGCTTAGCCCATGGCATGTTCGTCACAACAGTATCCAGAAAGTTAGATAACTCCTCATTTGCAGACTTGTCTGAAAATGCATATAGTGGGCATTCAACTCCATCGTCTTTTACAGTATTGATTGATCTGTGAACATGAAATGATTTGGGATATGTTTCTTCCATTGTCTGTACAAAGTTGTCATCGTTTGCTGCAATCCATGCCACCTCAACGTTTTTAGATGATAGTGCCTGTTTGACAGCATTCTCTAGTGTATCATCATTCCGGACAGAGGCTCCATCCAATAGAACCAAAGCATTAGAAGATGTCTGTTCTGTTGTATCCATTGCAAACGATAGAGAAATAGATGCAGCTGAAGGACTTATAACATTAGTCGAAGAACAGCCATCAATTTTACTGCCTCCAGAAACTACAACTATTGCATCTAAACTTGTATCGTTTGACACAAATTGTGTTGATATCCAGTTTGATACTCTTTCCACATTGACTCTAGTTGTATTAATACTGTCTTGAGTACAATGTGGAATGAAGAGATAGCTCCAATCATGTATACTTGAATAATCACCACTAAGATGCTGCCACCATGATAATTTCTTAACATATTGCGGTCTTAGAAAGATTGGTGTATCAATATCATCTTTAACCGTACCGTCAATTGTTGTATTCAATACTTGATCATTACCAAATCCAATAACTTCAGCACCGATACTAATAAATCCCTGAGACAATCCGGTGCAAGTACCCAATGGTGGTATAAATGTACCATCTATATTTGTAACCTGTCCCGATTGAAACTTATACCACGGCGTGGATGTAGATGCTGTTGCTGATTTTCCTTCAAATTCTACAAGAAGTTTATTTGCATGTAAATTTGAACCACGTCTGAATAAGAAGCTGTATGGTTCTCCGTTGTTACACTTCGGTCCGATATGACTGCCAGATATATCCTCTTTGGACAAAGGGAATTCTATAAAGTAGTATTGACGAGGAGCAGTTAGGGCAGATAGTGGAGCATGATATGCATTCAGTAGTTGTTTCTTCCTACTTTTCAATTGTTGTGCTTTGGAAGTGCAACTTAATAACACTACCACGACGAGGATAATAAACCGAACCATACTATATTATAAAAGTTTATAATTAGTATAACCAGCGCATACGATCATTCTTTCTCTGAAGTACTAATAAATCTCATGGTTCAATTGCTTTAATTGATTGAATCAGCCATTTTGTCTCACTGGCACTTTGATACTCTCATTCAAAAGGATACCGTTCAATAATTTTTTACGGCTCTGTAGTCTGTATTGTACAGACTAACAATAACAATCATGATGATGATGCAACTACGGCGGCCTATTACAGGCAAACTATCCGCCCTCGTATCTAAACAGCGTTGCTGTTTACGCTCCTATGTGTCTATAATACAAAATCATCAATTTGGTAGTACTTATCAGCATAGAAATTGTATAAACGTAAGATGTGCACAAAATTACAATTTGCAACAACATTGTTGGCTAAGTTCTGGAAGTAAGGATATTAATACCAATAAAGGCAATGAAACTGTAGTTAATGACAATACATCAGATGGTAGTAGTTCTACTGCAGAAGATGATATTGATTGCACTGCAAAAGATAATGAGGAGAATAAGAGTAGTATATCATCAGAAGAAAAAGACGTGATTAAGGATGAGGATAATATGTCTTCAGATCCTGTACACTTTCCATGGAGACATGAAGCAGATCCACCTGCACGGATAGAAGCAAAAGATGACCTATCAGGCATGCCGAACAACTTTAGATCAAGATTTGTACGTAGATTAGTAGCTTGTAGAGAACTGAACTTAACTCCGTTGGATGCAATTAGCATACCATTCTATTCTAGGTCTTGGGAAGATGAATTGGCAAACAACTTTAAAGGAGCTTTTGAGCTAGCATTACAAGAGCTACTTAGGAGTGTATTACATTGTAAAGTTGAAGTGAAGGGTGATGCTGGTGAACAGGGTGTGCTTTCAATAGACACTTCTATAAAATCTGATAGTACTGAAAATGATGGGAATGATAAAGTTGATACCAATTCGATTGAAGATAATGCATATCTCAATCAAATGTTGGACAAAAAGTTGATCGAAAAGTACAATATAAACACTGACAATATGAATGTAAAGCTATCAATCAAGCCTATTGAAGCTAATTTGGAGACAATATTTGCAATTCCACTTTTATCTCGGGAAATTGTTGAGAGACTGCCTCATTTGGAGGGTGCCTACCAACAGATAGAACGCACATTTGAGGAAACAAAGTCGTATCAAGAAGTGAAGAAGATGACATTTGATTTAGCCAATGAGATCGGAGAAGAAGATGCATTCACAAGAACAGTCATAGCTGATTGTGTGGTGTACTGCTCAGAGTTTTTCCAAGTAAAGGACGAACTTACTGGATTGGTAATTCAAGGAATGGAAGATGACCAACCTTCAGAAGAGATTGCTCATAATGTGAGGTTTGAAGTTGTCACAGAAAAGTCTGAAGACGGAGGATTTGGTAGAAAGCTGAATCAATGGAAGATTATCGACATCGACGACCAGCTAGAGGGTAATGTGTTTCATTAACAGCTATTTGTGATGTGTAAATCTATGTTAATGCTAGTACCAAACACTTCATCTCCCTGAATAAGAAGTTCTGTGATGACTATTCATTTGAGCTCGTACTTTTTGTGTTGCTTCTTGTAAATGATCTTGTGTTACAACTTCACTTCCGCATCTAACTGCAAGCAGGGCCGATTCATTAATGACATTTTTGAGTGAAGCCCCAGAGAAACCTTGAGTTGGCAACTGAGTAAAGTTCACCCCTTCTGCCGTTCGAATATGCCTTGCATGTACCTTCAAGATTGCCTCCCTGCCATTAGCATCGGGCAACGCAACTTGAACATGTCTATCAAAACGTCCAGCTCTTAGTATTGCCGGATCAAGAACTTCGGGACGATTGGTAGCGGCAATCACGATAACATTGACTCCAGATGATGATGGACTTCCCGATTCAAAACCATCCATCTCAGTTAGTAGCTGATTGAGAGTTTGCTCTCTTTCATCACAACCTCCTCCGCCAAGAGAAGATGGTAAGCCCATTCCAGAATCGCGCCGCTTTGCTAGTGCATCAATCTCATCGATAAATATGATAGCCATTGGCCTTTGATGGCATTCTCCTTCATGTGTGTTATTAGATGATACCAGTAATTGTAAACCTTCCCAAACATCCACCACTCGGTCACTCATTTCCGATAATGTCCTTGTTATTCTTCTTTTCTCGGTAGGAACATTACCAAGAGTATTCCATCTGTTGAACTTTCTTTTCTTTTGCTTTTGCCTACGATTGAAATTCGCCATTGCCTCAGCTCTAACATTCTTGAATAAAGCTCGAACCCTAGCTGCTCCTCGACCTACATACGTCTCGACAAATTCGGAGCCACTACACACAGCAAAGGCATTAACTCCGACATAATGAGTGCTGTCGTCACTCCGCCCGGCCTCTCCTGCGATTGCTCTAGCCAACAGAGTCTTACCACTGCCTGGTGGTCCGTGGAGCAATATTCCTCTTGGAGGTAGTGCACCAATATTATGAAATGACTGAGGATTGCGCATATATGATATAACTTCTGATAACTCTTGTAATGATGAATCAATACCGGCAACGTCATCAAATGTCGTTTTATGTTCATTCTTCTTCTTCCAAGAGCTACCTACTGCACCTTCCCCATCTCCTTCAAGTTGTTGACGTTGTAATCGTTTCATAATCCAATATAGTGCACCAAGGTAGGCAAATGGCAAGGCTACAATTAAAGGGCCATTCAAAAATCGTTGCCATAACGATTCAGGCAGTGTAGTTATATCATCACATCCATTTGCCATTAGATTGGATATTATTTCATTTAATACATTGGGATTGGATGATGGGAGTTTAGTTTGACTCCATCGTTCTCTCTTCTGAGTTTGTGTTGTTGACTTTGTTGGTGATTGTATTGAATGAAGATATGTAAGCACTGAACCTTTGAGTAAAACTTTGGATATGTTACCAGATTTGGCAGTGGCTAATAGATGAGATAAAGGTGTTGATGAAGCATTTTTATAAGACAACTGCTGTGTGGAAGTAGGGGATGATTTGAACAATTTCCCAAGATGATTCGATATTCTCAAAGATGATATCAACTTAATTAGCCATCGGTATACACCCAAAATCTTGCACCATCTATGATTACTATTATACCTTGCATTTTGTAAGTTATAATATCGTTTACTTCTTTGTATTGATTTTGATTTAGTAAGTTGAGTATACACCCAAAGTGCTGTAATTGATAGCACTACTCGTCCAATCTTTTTACGGTTTTTAATTATTCGATTTGTATATGAAAGTAGTGTATTGCTTGGTGTTGATGAGGTTGAAGATGACGAAACTGTAGAATCATCACTGTTTGAGCTTTGTGTACTACCTCTGATATCATAGACATAGACATTATCAGTACTTGGCATACTTGCATCATATGACAAATTATGAACTATTTCATCCCCACCATTAAAACTGTTGTTATTATTATTAATACTAAATGATGTCTCATCTTGACTAACATTCATTGCCAAATTATTAAAAGGCACATCATGTGCACATGATTGTTCAACTGACACTGAATTATTTTGCCGTATATCATTATCATCATCTTCAGATATACTACTACTAGCAAACGCTTGATATAATGATAATGCGGATTCAATACTAAATTCATCTTTAATGTGTGAATTATAATAATGTTGAAATAGAGCAGATGTTGTTGACGGTTCATCTGATGTTGTTGTAGTTGTTACTGAGGTGGTAGTATCTGCCGTTGATGTGGGAGATACAGCCTTCATCCTTTGTGATATTAATGGCGAAGAAGATGAATACGAAGATATATTAGAGGAGGATGAACGCCGTGGATGATGGTTATATCTATCCACAATATCGTTGCTATAATTTTTAATTTCTTCTTGATGTATCGGTGCATGTGTTTGATTGTTGGTATCCTCTTGATGTGATTCTTCACAATCGGCTGGATTAGATATATCCATTATATGATAAAGTATCAGTATAGGAGAGTTTGTAAGGTATATCTATTGTTATCAATACCTACATATCTACAGACAATAAATAACTAAACTATGGCGTTGTAGCTTATTGCAGTAAAATCGGTATCCTTCAAAAACACCCATAAAAGTCACACTGAAGTGAGTGTAGCAACAGCTGCATGCATGTTGTTATCTAGTACGATTGATATTTGTCTTAGAGATATAATATAAGTGAGCAATTACATATCCTGATCGGTGTACTTTGCGCTCTTTCCCAATTATTGAACCGGCATAGAGGTATATATCGATTGTGTAATTGAGTACCCATATAAATAATGACTGCAATAAAGAAAAACCTCTTGTGGGTGGCTACCATTATTTTACTATTGGTATCAACATACAAAACAAATGCATTCCAACTTCCAATTGGTAGTACCAGAGGAAGGGTAAATAGTAACAGTCCTGCTGTACAAATCAATCATAGTGTTGTAACACAGTACAATGTTAACAGTCCTGCACCATTCCAAACTCAATTGAAATTATCACTTGTACCATCCATTGTTACAAAAACTGTATCCAAGATATCTCCACAAGCTCGTACTACTCTCCTATTAACGACTGCAGCCTACTTTCTGTATAAGAACAAACCTAAAAACTTTCCTGCGCCTTCTGATTCAGCCTTCAGTGAACCATTACCAGACGGCTCTTTAGGTTGTCCATACTTTGGTAACTTATCATTCTTTACAAAGATTGGCGAAAAGTCAACAGGTGCTGGATACTTTTATAGATTTCAAGCATATAGATCTGGATCTCCAAATATGTTCAAGTATGCACCATTAGGTAGTCCTGCAATTATTGTGAATGGCATGTCAAATATTAAGAAGGTATTCAATAAAGAATTCAAATTGGTAAAGACTGGTGTTATAAGTGATGGATTTACAGATCTAATGGGTGGAGAGTCTCTCCTATTTACTACGGATCCAGTGAAGCATCAATATCTTAGACGATTGGTAGGACAGAGTATGACCCCAGATCAGATCAGCAAGGCAATGCCTTCATTAATCAAAAGTGCTAATGATCAAATTGATACACTTAAAGTTGGAGAACATTTCGAGATGGAAAAAATACTAACAAGCTTTACTTTAGATGTCGCATGGAGACAAATCCTAGGCCTTGATTTAAATGAGGATGAAGTACCAACGTTTTACAATGCAGTAGAGGACTGGATTGGAGGTATACTTAATCCCGTCTTATCCTTGATGCCTTCTGCCATGAAGGTACGAACAAAGTGTGGTAGAGCAATGAAGTATTTGATATCCAAGGTGGAAGACAAGTTACAAAAGTTGGAAGCAAATGGGCAAGATGGGTCGACTCTCTCAGGCATGTACTTCGCCAAAGACGACGAAGATCCGACTAAGGTTCTTACAAAGCAAAACATCATTAGCAATACCTTCCTACTTATCCTAGCAGGGACAGAGACAGCGGCCAGTACTTTAACAGTTGCAATGTTGGTATTGGGTCTTCACAAGGATATATTACAAAAGCTAAAAGATGAACAACTTGCAATGATGGCAAAGCATGCTGGGAAAGAGATGACACGTGATATGCTTGAAGACGACTGTCCATATTTGGATGCGTTTATCAAAGAGGTCATGAGAATCAAGCCTCTTGCTACCACTGGTGCGATGCGTTTCGCTCAAGAAACGTTTGTCGTCGACGGAAAACAAATTCCCAAAGGTTACGGCGTCGGGTTCAATGCTTATCTTACACACCAACTAGATCCGGCCATAAAAGAAGATGACAATTCACACATGGATGTTGTCAAGGGCTTTAAGCCTGAACGATGGCTAAATGAAGATACAAAGCCAACAGAATACAGTACGTCTTGTTTTGTGTTCTAATGATTGTTCTTACTTTTTGTGCACATGATATGCTCAATTTTATTTTCATTGGACTTCATTTATGCTCACATGTCCATTTTACTAGTGCCCTGGGGAATAGGTCCTCGCTTTTGCTTGGGCTACAATTTAGCCTTAGCGGAAATGAAGACCTTCCTGGCCTTATTTGTAACAAAAGTCGACTTTGATTTGACTAATACGACACCTGATAATGTAGAGTGGAAGAAGATGTCTATCATACCCAAGCCTAAAGATGGAGCACTGATTACAGTGAAGAGTATAAGTGATCCAAGTATAACACCAGCAGCGGTGGAGAGTAAAAGTCCAGTCGGTGTTTAGTGAGATGATGTACAAAGGAAAGAAAGAGAATAGAGAGGATACACGGTGTCACAAGTAAATGACAATGTCTAGTTTGTATAGAGATGAAGGAAAGATAAAGTCGTTGTTGGTATCATTTTAGAAGTTTAGGTGCATCATAATCTAACAATAGTGCAAACAGGAAGACAGCACTGGTATTCGAAAGACAAATGAGCATGCATAGAGCAAACAGGATAAAACAATCAATTCAAACGACGCATGCAGGCAATACTTGGTACTGTTCATCATTCTTCTAAGACAGGACTGCACCTATAACACCTCAAGGGTCCCTGAGGCATCTAGTCGTCGTAATAGTACCTACGACCATCACTTCCACAAATGATGGCACCATCATAGTCTGTGAAGCATCCGCCAACCCTACGGTCGTTACGATCACCGCATACAATACCATTTCTTGTTCTAAAACATCCTCCATCATCGAAGTATGATCGACGGTCGTTTCTGCACCTACGCTTTGCTCTCTGAATCTCTCGCTAGTTTGGATTGATTGACAAAGAATGAGAAGAAATGAAACTCAGTATATTATGTGCAAATCACAAAGAAGGAACCCACTTTCTGCCGACTAGTGAGCTTGCATCGTCCATTACGGTTACGCCTTACACATCTGAATGACCTAAAGTTTGGAATTCGGCAAATCCTATTGCTTCTTCTCGACCTCCTCCTTATTAGTGGTATGGTTTAAGTGAGTTTGACAAACTCATGATACACTCAAGCATTTGTCCGACAATAAAACTTACCTGCTTCTCCTCCTACTCCTACTCACACAGCGACCTCGGCGCCGAACCTGTTGTTGTGAAAGGAAGGCACATAGGCATCACATTGAGGATTGAGAAGAAGAGGGAGAGAACATCAGTTTATGTGCATGTTGATAAAAGATTTACCTCGCCTCGACGGCATCCACGTCGTCTACTCCTGCTTTTGGAACTTCGTCGACGTCCGTCGCTTCTAGACGAGCTCCTGCTTGTACAACGTCCGCTGCGCCGAACCTATCAGTAGGCAAGCATCAGTTCAATATGTATAGATCGAAAAGGTACATATTATACAATACACAACGCCTCCTTACCTGTCCTCGCCTGCATCCACCTCTGCGTCTCAACTGACGGTTCTCAGTATCGAGATCCAGCTCTGTAAGCTCTTCTTCTTCATCATCCTTGACATTTTCATAGAGCTCACGATCATTAGAAAGTGCTAGATCTTCTTCGGGGTCTCCAAGGTCTTCAAGTAAAGCAATGTCTTCATTTTGAGCTTGCAAGTTATCAACTGTAGTATGTGCACATAGAAAGCAATGTGATTAGAAGTGAAAAGAGACGCTATATGCATCATCTGTATAGACAACTTACTATCTCCTGCAGCAACAAGGCCGAGCAATGTTACCAGTATTAATCGAGATAGTTTCATGGTTGTTGGTTGTTTTGTTTTTCTATTTGAATGATTCAAGTCTTCTTCTTCTCGTGATTATGAGCTGATATGCATGATCTCAAACGGCGTTAGCTCTGCTGGAGTTCTTGAGTTTCTGCAATCAGATAGAATGGTTGTGTTTGAACTCTATAAATTATGGGATACGAGCATATTATGAGAAAGTCCTTGAGAAACAATCAGGATCATTTTAGAAAATGAGAACTGCAAAGCTACCAGTCTTGTAACTTATCCCGGCAGCTTCAGTCAATAGTATACTTAGATTAAGGTGCAGAATCTAGAAATTCAAACAGGATGTTGAACAGTATAGCGATAGGTATGTGTTGATGATAGCAACCGAGGGCTCCAAACAAACAGGATTTAGTACCAAACAAATGACCCTGGCATCAAGCTCAAACAATATTCAACTGTCAAACAAGAGTAATACTGTTCCTTCAATACAACTTGCACCTATCAATCCAGCCAGTCCTCCTAATCATCGGAACTTGAGCTATCAAAGTCATCGCCGCTTGTACTGGAGCTTCCACTATGGAAGAAGATGAAGGAAGAAGAAAGTTGTTAGCAAACATGACTCAGACACATCATATGTACACAATAATAACTTGTGCTTACCTCCGACTGTTTGCTTGACGAACACAAACTCTGGTTCCTCTTCGATTCGTACGGCATCTTCGACATACCTTCCTTCCAGTATTTCTGTTAATTCGGCATCTTACCGTTGTATCATTTCGACAACGACGTTTAGCTCGCCTTATAGCACGCTTCTGCCACTCCGTAAGCCTGCACCGACCATTCCTTCTTGATCGACGACAGCGGAATTTGGGAATACGGCAAGACCTGCTTGATTTTCTGACACACCTGTAAGATTAGATAAAGCAGAGGAAGATTCGAGTATAAGATGTCTATGCAATATAGGCACACTAAAATATGAATACAACTTACCTCTTGCCATTAAAGCTACGATTAGGGCCACACCTGACACTTCTACTTGAATCTGTAGAAGTACTCTCGCTAGTAGAAGTAC
>Ga0075439_15202_pt1 | contig 52742 bp, 43 predicted proteins | sample MintriSingleCell_FD_74264 | JGI IMG/M metagenome (GOLD analysis project Ga0075439, IMG submission 74264) | Marine eukaryotic communities from Monterey Bay, USA to study complex ecological interactions - Minidiscus trioculatus JGI Plate_4_G5... | ecosystem: Environmental > Aquatic > Marine >... | reverse complement strand
TTGGGGGGATTACCAAAATTTAGATAGGCTTAGAGGGCTGGCAAATGGCCAGAAGCATTTTTATCCCTTTTTTGGGATAAAAAAAAGAGGGGATTTTGGGGGATACCACCATAAAAAATTTTATCCCTAAAAAAGGGACAAAATTGGAAGTACGGCTAAGTGAAGGCGATCTCTTCTTTATGTCTTGAAACTTGTTGTTTTGGTTGAAAGACGAAAGAAACTTCTCGAAAATGTACAAATGAGCATAGGGCATAGGGAGAAATTACATAACATCATCAATTACGGCATCAATAAAGCATCTCGTATACCGGCAGTATACCTAGTAAATCAGTTTTAAACGCTCTTTCGATAAGAGTACTCTGGTAGAGAGTGATTTATGGTATAGTAGGATACGCTTAGGGGTATCCTTTTATCTTCTTCAAATAGAGCGATTGAGAGGTATTTGTTGTTTATTTAATGAATTCCATACGCCGATTAATATCAAGCAGACGGTCACATATGGCTATACAATCTAATATAATACTAAGGAGTGTCCGCAGTTGTGGTCTAGCACTACGACGATATAGAAACTGCATTGCAAAAGTTAGTGGAGAAGATGGACCAACATCAAACTTTTCACAATTGCAACCAACAACCATATCAAATACTAATACCAATAATGATCAACAAACGATGAAATATTTAACATTATGTGGTATAGGAATATGTAGTGCATCTATATTTGGTGTATCACAACAATCATCAAACGATATACAAAGGAGGGGATACCGCTCATCAAAAGTTGCAACATGTGAACCATCCAAACCATCTAAAGAACACCGCATTAATGAAACAAATGAGAGAACCATTGAGAGTAGTTCATCGAGTAACAAATCAAATTCCTTCTTTGATATGGCACAGCAGTGGGCTACTGATTATACATCTAAGAAAGATGATAAAGTTATGAGCATAACAGATGCACAAAGCACAAACAGTATGGATAGAAAAGAACAGCAAACACCCGAGGCACTGTTGGAAGCACTGGGTATTATGGGCGGTAGTAGTGCCAATACGAATACTAATATGAACAGTAACAGTGGTGATATACAGGATAGAAACAAGGAATACGAAGAGAAGCCACGGAATCTAATGCAAAAAGTATTGTTCAAGTTGGATGACTTCAAGTCTTCACTGCCAAGGTCATCTTCAGAAGAGAAGGAGAGGACCAACAGCACTTATAACAAAGATGCACAAACAAAAGATGATGACGATAACTCTACATTATTTGATGACTTTCTATCATTTGCAAACAAAGCTGAATCACTATTCACAAGAAGTAAATCATCTAAGCCGCCAAACATTGAAGAATTAATTGAACAAGCACAAAGTATTGCGTCTTCCCAATCGAATAATAACCCTTCTTCCCAATCCAATAACAATAGCAATTCATCATCCACATCATCTGGATTTCTATCACAAGTATTATACATCCAACAAAACGCACAGGCATTACAATCAACATTCGAATCATCATTCGAGCCTCATCTATCCAATATCAATGTTAAAGACTTATTCCAATCAATACCAGTAGCAGCCTTACATTACTATTTGGAATATCAAGATTCGATCAAAACACCATCATGGAAAAGACGTTTACATCGATTCCAAAAGGATGTAGAAGTTGATAAGGTAGAAGAATTAAATGAGGCGTTACTCTTGAGTGACTAAGTTATGCAGATGGCGTTGATGAGATACGAAATGGATTACATCGGTTGTACAATAATACGAGTGGGAAGAAGAACTATAAGCCACAATGGGAATTACTATTCTGTGATACAGAAAGTAGACCGAATCAACCATCACACTTCTTGGCTATACAAAAGAATGCCTCGTCGTATGATGATACACTACATGTACTAATGGTTGTACGCGGTACCAAGAATTTTAGTGACCTAATCACCGACGCAATGATGGAAGCATCCGACTATGAGTATACTTCACCAAACGACAAGGGTGGTGATATTATAAAAGGCAAGGCACATAGCGGTATGCAACTCTCCGGGAAGTATCTAGTCGATCGGCATCAAAAGTTATTATCAACATTACTCAAGCTTAGTAAGAAGCAGAAACTCGAAGTTACATTGATTGGGCATAGTCTAGGTGCCGGTGCCGCGTCAATTGCTGCAATGGAATGGAATTCTAGAGATTCTTTTGAAGAACAAGGTGGTAGTGGTGATGTTGATGTATCGGCACATGTCATCGGATTCGGTTGTCCAGCTGTATTATCTAAAGAACTTTCCATGGCTACAAAACAATACATTACAACTGTCGTTGCCGATGCGGACTTCATTCCCCGGATGAGTGGTGCCACCCTTGTTAACCTATTGTTAGATGTAACGAGCTTTGATTATCAAAAACAGGCACAACGAGATGTCGAACAGGCTTTACGGGCAGCCAAGAGTCGATTGGCATTGGGGTTAGATGAGGATGATATCCAAACTGTAATGGGATATGTAAGTAGTGGATTAGAGAAGATTGCAAATCCAATGGCTCCTCCTTCCACTGATAGAACTACCACATCTGAAGAAAGGGTAGAGGGTACCGCTACCGCCAAAGAAGAAGACAATGATACAGTACAAGAACAACAATTGCCAATAGTCCTCTTCCCACCAGGAGAGTGTATTCATTTCTATCGAGATGGTAGTGGTATATCCGGAAGTTATGTCCCTTGTACATTCTTTGATGAGATTGATATTGCAAGGACATGTGTCGATGATCATTTAATATCATCGGGTTATCGACGAATCTTCTTGAGTCTCATGAGAGACTTTACTAAGGATGATCACTTCTCATTTGATAAACGAAAGGAGTGAATGAAGTAGTTATTGGAATCAGATGTGTCTACATTAGATCAATTTGGGTTTGTCAGGGGTATAGAGGATGGCAAACAGCCAGTACATTAGAATTATCATTATCAAACATTTGTATTAGCGCGGCTAGTTTGACTTTTGAGCCTTTTGCACCATGATTTATGGTCTGGCCAGTTTGTCTGACACTCAACCGAGCAATAGGCGTGGAACTTGCAACCCGAGCACAAATACAAGGAGAGCTTACGATCCTTCTCGGCAAGACAAGAATAGCAAAGAGCATTCCTTGGTAGTGGTTTTAATCGATAATACATCTTCTTCAGACACTGGCAAGGTGAACTCTTGAAGAGTAATCTGGCAGAGTCATACTCAAGCCCGTCCTCCAAGTCGCGGAGTAAGCATCGAGTTCTTTCGGTTTGTCGTATGGCTTCACTCCTATCGAAATTGTGTGATGAGGTTGCAATGACCATTGCAACAACACTGGCCATATGACTTGAACGTGTTTTAGTTGACAGTATCAAGTTTGTACCAAGAGAAACAAAGAGAGGGAGGACCCTCTTTTGCATCAATTTGTCATCCCAAAACATATTGAATTGATTATTTGCTTGTAAGCGGTCAAAAGTTTCGTTGTATAAGTCAGCGAGCTGGTGATGAGTATCATAATACAAATCAAAAGCTGCATTCAGTTCTACTTCGAACTGCTTTACGAATTGGTAGCAAATGTCATCCTTACTGATTGGTTCACAACCATGTCTACAAACGCTATCATTATGGAGGATTAGATGACCTTCTTTGGCCTTTGCCTTCCTTGCCCTACCCTTGGCCTTCTTACGTGATGGCATATTCAATCAAACGAAGTGGAGAGGTACCATAAGATCAAACAAAGTGGAGATACGACCACCAGATCAACTTGTTGTTCGGTTAATGAGACTGAGACAGAGTACCGCTACTGATAATGTCGAAATGTGTATGTAGCTTTGGTATCACGGATTGTTAATACAAGATTATAGCACCAGATCAACTTGTTGTTTGTTCATTAGATGAGGAGAGGAGGTTTTACCGCAACAATATGTTGAAGGCTACGCCTTGGTTCTCAATTTAAAAGGCAGAGGTGTTAATGTTACGCCTCTCGGTTTAATTTATAAGGCAGGAGTTATGAGCTTTGGTATTGATAACGGGACGTCTACCGCTATGTTGTATACTGATATGTGTTAATAACGAGATTAATAGAACGAACCAGAGATTGATGAGGCGAATGGCTGTTAGTCTTCCATGGATAGTGAGAGGAGAGGAGAGAGTAGGTATGTACATACGTTCATTAAAAGAACAAGTTATTGCGTAGGTAGATGTGGGAAGAGGGAATAATCTCTCTTCACACCTACACAACTTAATTGGCCGCCTCTCGTCATTGGCTGACCATAAACACAATGAACACCTCCTCTACAACATCAACAAACAAAGATGATGGTGATACCCTAACATCATTAACACTAGCCAATGCATCACGATTTCCATTAATGAGAAGAGTAGATCAACATTTTACATTACAAAGTAAATTAGAGAATTATGGCGAGGAGATATCACGTGTTAGTGGTAGAAACAAGACGGCATTGGCATCATTGGGTAGTCAAGAACGTCGGATAAGAGAGATGCAAGCCTTACTGCGTGGTGAGTCTTCTTCTTCTGATCAACAGGTAGACAGCAATGACATTTCACAACAGCATCACGACCAACAACTTGGTACACAAGAGAATGACAATGCCGATGCAGTAGTTAAACAAAGTTATCAATCAATATCAATAACACATGATAGTAGTGGGGATGAATTGGATAATGTCATTGTTACCTCTTCTGCAACAGTAGACGTAACCAACAAGTATCAACTCACCACTGCCCCTTCTCCGCCGATAAACTTTCGTGTTACCCAGATTAGTCATGATTCCTTTACAGCCACGTGGGATGATAACAATGATCAGCAGACAATTGTAGACTATGAAATCAAGTACAGTTACTCTTCTTCTACAACTGAAGATGGAGGAGATGAGCAACCACAAGTACAAATCAGCTGCTCGAGATGGTGTATGAAACAGCCACTACCAAATGGAGGACGGTATCAAGTTGATAATCTACAACCAAACTCTCTTTACACTGACATTGCCATTCGTTGTCGAAATAGTACTGGATGGAGTGACTTTAGCGACTCCATCAATAGCATTACAACTACCTTAAAAGATGAGAATCATGACAAGAGACGGAAACGATTCCTTTATCGGATTGGACATATCGAGCAATCTATTCAAAGTCTCGAGGCAGCTAGACAAAAGCTACCTGCCGAACAAGTGTTATTGGCACGTAACATGTCACGAATGCAAGATCGAATCAATGAACTTGATACCGAGATTGAACGAGTAACATCACATGTTGGTAATGATCTATTGTCTTCTCACTTGTTGCATGGTGCTGAACAGGTAAGAGATTGTGTCTTTGCTGCCGTGACATGTATTTCATATCCTTTAACAACAACTAACATTATGCTCACTCTTATCTCAAACCACAGTCATTTACGAAAGCAGCTTTAAAGTACAAGCTTGAGCATGAGCGTACCATTTGTCGAAAGAACATTGCTCATTGGAGAGCAGGCATTATTGATATGGACAAGGAGAGTAGTGAAATGACTGACGAGATACAAGAGAAGAAGAGTCATCTCGATGAAAGAAAGGCGGCACTACTCAAGTTTGACAAGCAATATGCCCTCGTCTCGAGTATGAAGAGCGTGGTATCCAAGAATCCAATCGACCTCAAGAGATATTACATTGCCCAATGGAGATCAAGAGTATCAAATCGGTTAGATGTTAAGCAGATTATTGAATCACTTGCACGATCCTGTCGGCGACGAATCTACTCTGTAGCATGGCGTCAGCTCTGCTCCCTAGTAACGATTAGACAAGAAGCAGAGATGAAGAGACGAGATGTGCAAGCTGATGGTATTGGTGGCCTGCTGCTGAATGTTGCCAAGTGCAGTGTAGAAGAAAACTTGAGTGATGCATCATACTTGATTGGTGTCGTTGATGATATCAAGGAGGAGAATCAAAATGATGAACAATGTGGTGAGACCCCAACAACTACAACCCACACACACTTGTTGTGTAAAGAAGACAAGGATCTATTGATCAAGGGAGACTTTCTCTTCATTGCAAAACATTACGAATCATCACTTCAATGTTATCAACAAGTGCTAGCCAAGATTGAATCATCCAACTACTTCACTGAATCATCAACAACGTCAACGTCAACAAAATCAGATATCATTACTTTGTTTGCACAGATAAATGGCAAGATTGGTCATGCTTACATCAAATTATGCTCATTTGATATTGCAATTGTTTACTTTGGTAGACAGTTGGGATTAGCCGACGAAGAGAACTTGGACGGAGCGAGAACACAAGCTCTCTTGGGACTTGGTATGTCATATGTTGAAAAGTATGACTACGTCTATGCAGAGACGCTGTTGAGACGTGCCCTCGACTTGTGCTTGTCTAGAGGTGATCGAGTAAACAAGCTACTCATCTACAAGCAATTGCAAACATGCTGTGAGTGTCTAAATAGACTACAAGAAGCTAGTGCTCTGGCAGATAAGATTAAGAGCATGGATACATCAAGTTGGGAACGTGACTCTTCATCCGAGGCAGGCACCATAGTATCACGCAAGGCTGTCGATCATACACTACAAGAGCTTGATAACATGAGATTACGACTTATAAATGTGATTGCCAATCAATCAAAAGTTGTACAATTGGAAGTAGCCTCTGCTCATCGAGTTCATTTGCAAAAGAGCAAGTCTGACAAGGAACATCAACTTCGAGATGCACTTGAACAGCTCTCCAACTCGAAGCGACTATCATCAGAACTCTTCGACCTTATTAATCAGATTGAGTATGAAATACACGAGGCTACACACACGAAAAAGAATAGGTTCATATCATCACTTCTACAAGGCAGTAAGCAAAATGTCAAGACTACAGAGTTGTTAATTCGATTAGATGAGGAGCTAAAAGTAGTAAGAGCAAAACACGAGGAGTGTCTGGCAGAGATACCAAGGATTGAAATGACAATCCACAACACTAGAGATGATATACATGTATTAGAAGAGGAGCTGGTCATCGAAGAAGGACCATTAATGCAACGTGTCATCGAGGGTAGAAAGTACAGATGCATAGCACTCAATGCAACGAAGGCTGATGTTGATTTTGTTGTATCAAGCGAAGATTCAAACTGTTATGTCCACAGCCTCTCATCCGGCAAGCTCCAGTATGTCTTTACATGTGAAGAAGGGAATGGTAGTAATGGCAGTGCATCATCATCATCAATTACGGCTCTATACTTTTATGGTAATCACATCTACACGGGAACGATGAACTCAGTATTGATTGGCTGGGATGTATCATCATCAAAACAAATGTTTGTAGCCAAGGGACATGAAGCATCCATTACATGTATATATGCTGACGACTCCAAGATTGTATCTGGTAGTGCCGATAAGTTTATACTCGTATGGTCGAAAGATGGAGAGTTGCTACGACGAGTTGGTGGACATGATCATGGTATTCATGCTCTTCAATGTGGTCCTTGCTTTTGTATCTCGGCATCATACAGCACTGTTTATGTTTGGGATATTGAGAAGAGAGAGACGGACAATAAGATTCAAGAGGTGAGTCTTCTTCTTGCTTGTTTGGTATGCTTATACTCTTTGTCAATCTCACATCTCGTTACTCAACATACTCACATACTCATACACCTCTTACTTTAGTTCAAATGCCGAGGAAGATTGGTACTGCCAGAGGGCAATGTCACAACTCTTCAATATGGTGAGCTGGAAGTTATTACGGGTGATAGCCTAGGATACATAACAGTGTTTTGGATTGAATCAAGTGAGGTTTTGCAGAGATTTAAGGCTCATGAAAGTGCCGTAACATCAATTCAAGTTGATGCAACCAAGGCAGTTAGTTGTGGCTCTGATATGATGATTGTGATTAGTGATGTGATTCGAGGTCATGTACTGCAAAGGCTACGAGGTCATGACGCTCCTATTCGTGCAGTATCTTTTGATAGGAAACAAATTACCAGCATTTCATCAGATGGTGAGCTACGATTATGGTCTTGGGGGTGAGAGTACTTCGAGTATGAGATAGTAGGGTAAGGCCTCGGCTCAATATATGTACTAAGTTAAAAAAGGTATGAGTATGTCTCAGCTTAAGTACTCTATTCTAACATTCAGACTCAGTGTCCACCTACGCTCCAAAATATCAGTCCCTACTCCTCAGAATAGGCTCAATCAACTCACGATCGTTTCGTACTTTCCAATCATTAAACATACAAAGGGTGTTAGCATCAAGCTCGGGAGGAACAAGCATATAACTATCTGGCCAACTACTTGAAAGGCGTTTCATTATTTGGGAGTCATCCAACTCGAATCCATCATTCATGATGTTGGACACTATTATTAGGTTCTTTATAACATATGATTCGACACCCATGATTTTATTTGACAAGACGTTTACATCTTGGAGATGTACTATTCCAACTTTTGAGTTTGTCAAGTTTGATATAACATCAGGATATAGATCAGAATCAAAGACTTGTGATAAAGTTGGTCCTAAAATACTATTCATGGAGTCCGTTGGTACACCCACTCCAAAAAGATAGGCAGTTGGCGATTCAAGATCTGATAAGGGTATATTGTTATTGTAGAATGCAATGATGTGGCCAGTTTGCTTTTGTAATAGCCCTATGATACCCGTGGTATCAACTACTCCTCCATCTAGGACGATTGTTTGGTTTGTCCTCAGTAGAAAGCTGTCAAATAGCGTAGCATATTGAGAAGATAGTAACGGTGCTGTCCAAAAGGCAGATGTAAATGATAATGCATCTAGTAGTGTTCTTGGCTCATGTTTTGTATGTTGTTCTAAGGGGTATTGTAACTTCAAATCTTGCTCATCTTGGCAAGTGGATTCGCTATAAGCATTTGAGATGATCGAGATATCGGTAACTATATGATGTAATGAAGTGGTACTTGATGGTAAATGCACGCCTTGATGATCATCATGTTGTACTGCAAAGGAAGATAACCAAGGTATATCTCCACCGACGATGTTGTCAACGCTATCCATATTTGAGAAGTGACCGGGGGTTATCAGACTCGACTTAGTTAGAATAAGAAGGTATCATGGGACCCGTGTATTCACTTACCATACGATATCAAATATCCTCTCTATGATAGATGTCCACCAGTTATGATACTTTCTCTTCCCACTGGCAATAGAGAAGAGCATAGAAAATGGAATCCAATGAAGGGCATTTGTAAATCTTCCGATTGAAATCTTTCTCCCATTATTATCCGATTTACACCATTTACTATCGTTGGTATTATACAGCTCTTGATACCCCGAGAGCTCTTCTAATGACACATTTCTTTTATATGATGGGAAGAACATCCTTTGGTTAGCATTTGTATACAGGCCGTAACCGATACCACCACCTGACACGGTTGATATTGTCACATTATTCATTGAACTGATGTTATAAATGTCAGCCATAGCATTCCAAGCACAAGCCGCTCCAATTGCTGCCGATACGCCTCCTCCAGAAAAGGCTATTCCAATTGAGGACATATTCAAATATTATATCAACGTGGGGTTGATGTATAATAGTATATATGTGGCTTTAGTAAATCCAATTTCACGGGTCCGGACTAACATCAAAAATTGCTGTGAGATTTTCATGTGTAGTTTACTTTATATATCTCTTTGGGGAGGCTCTTCTACGCTGGACGGATCATACCTCCACTATTACTGAATACAAACGGTCCTCGAGCATCAGGATCTATACCTTGGTATTCCATCGTTTCTCTATCTCCATTAAAATCTGGTGCCCTTTTGTCCACTCTTTTCGAATAGAGCAGAGGAGGGGAATGAGTTCGTGAGTTTACCTTACAATCACATCACCATTTAAAACAATATAAACATATGATAAACTAACCTATCAATCACAGCACCCGTAAACTCATCCAAGACGTCCTCAAAGTCATCAAGTACCTCGGGCGATGAAACATTCACTTCGGTTAGTTCTGGTATCCTTGCATTCAGATACATTGCAGCCTTCCCCAATACTGTTTCTGTTGTTTATACATTGAAGCATTCACATAGTATTCATCATAATGCCCATAATTGCAAATATATGTGTGTATGAAGTTGCAGTATATGTGTTATATGTATGAGAAACATTTTTTGTGCACATCATGTGTACAAAATTTCGAACGAACTCAAGAACATACCTCTACGATGCCAAAACTTTCCCGTTAATGCCAATATAACTTCAGGTCCTTCTAATTCAATAAATTCAATACTTCCGGTGATACCCACCGATGCCGGAATATCATGTTGGCCTATATACAATTTTGATGAACATTTTTGGAGACACATCATAATATGAGGAAACTTCTAATATAACAATAAGTGATACGAATATGTTTATACTCTCGTACTTACCAAACATGGTCTTACCATAATCAGATTCCATTAACTCTTCTAAACATTGCTCAATCGATTCTTCATCTAATGGCAATATAAGTTCATCATAAGTATATTCAGAGTTTTTAGATGAAAGCAAATCATTCGCCCAGGCATCATAAATATTGGCATTCAGTTTCGTCGTTGTTTGCCGTATTCTTGATACTCTTGAGTAAGATATTGTAGAGGTAGTAAATCCCGATATTGCTGTTATATATATGCCCAACACGAGGACACTAAGGAAGGTTTGCATCATATAAAATTTAGTTTTGGGTTTTGTTATTTATTTGTGTATATGGTATCCTTCTCACAGATGTATATACTGTCACTTTGCTCTACTCTATATTTCTACTTGTATATAATATATGTTGTTTTGAATTGTAGATGTAGTAGTATGAGCGCTAAATTACAATACATAGTCTCTGAGATCAGTTGAGGGCTGAGGGAGAGGTAAACTTTATCCGGCTGTTTCTTACTACATTTTATAGCTAAGGAATTAGCCTGACTCAAAAAACAAAGACAAAGAAGGTAGGAGTAAAGGAGAGTAAAGGATAGTGAGCACTTATTATATCTTGCTCAACTAACGCCAAAGTATTGGGGGTATATATATGCATTTGTTGGTGTGCGTCGTCTTATCGAGTCAAATATCGTATCACTCCTACACTGCTCTTATTCAGAGATTAATTTAGTGCACATCACATGCACCATAAAAATTACATAAAAGTATACATCTATTAGTATAAAGTATAAGCAGTTATTGCAAACCTTATCAATAATATACCATATCAATAATGAAATTGTGTGCCGCATGTCATCAAGATCTACCAAAGGATAAGTTTAGTAAGAAGCAATGGAAATTAGGAGCTGAATGTCAAAGAAGGTGCACATCATGTGTTCGTGATAATCGAGAAGTAGTACAGCCTCCTCCGATTATTGATAATAATGAATCAGCAAATAATAATACCGAAATTGTTAGTTTATTAGATTCAATTTGTATTGAAGAGATGCAGACTATATCCGATGAAGATCTCTTCAAACAGCCACCACAAAAAGATGATTGTCTTATCTGTTTCTTACGAATGCCTTCTTTATGGACAGGATTAAAATATAATGTATGTTGTGGCAAGGTTATATGCAGTGGATGTGTCTACGCAAATGCACTAAGAGATGATGATCAATTGTGCCCTTTTTGCAGAACTCCAGCACCCGCCACAGATGACGAGCTAGTTAAAAGAAATAAGAAACGAATGGAGGATGGTGATGCCGAAGCAATTTACTGTCATGGAGTGTATTATGATGATGGTATGTTTGGATTGCCACAAAATCGTGTCAAAGCATTAGAACTCTATCATCAGGCAGGAGAGCTTGGTGAAGCAAGAGCTTATACCAACATTGGTCATGCTTATATAAATGGCGAGGGTGTTTCAAGAGATGAAAAGAAGGCTAAATATTACTGGGAACTTGCGGCTATACTAGGTAGTGCATATTCAAGGTTCAATCTAGGTATTTTGGAGGAGAGCAACGGTAATATGGATAGGGCCTTGAAACATTTTATGATTGCTGCTGCTGGTGGGTATAGTGATTCGTTGTCGGAGGTTAAAAACTTGTTCAAACATGGCCATGCAACAAAAGATGACTATACAAAAGCTTTATTTACGAGCTCATCATCAATCATACTTAGATGAAATTAGGAGTGATCAGAGGGATAAAGCTGCTGCATATAGTGATGAGTTCAAATACTATTAGCGATCATAGGTGCAACATTTGTACATAAGTGTGGTAATAGATATCAAATTATGGTATACAAGAGTCTGTCTATATCCCCACTTATTACTCGGTAACTCTTCCAAGTCCCATCCGTCCTTCTCCTCATCATTATCATCATCACTATTATCATCCTCGTTCCAAACATAATCATTTATCCTAACTGATTTCCATTCAGTAACCTTTTCCCTCTGTAAATGTGGCCACAATTCAGGTCGGGATATACTTTGACGTTGTATAACTGTCTTCTTCTCTACACACTTTCCACCATTCTTACTACACCGATAGAGGATAAGATACCGCCTCTAAAGGTAGGGTATTATGGGGTGAACTAACCACTACCGACATGTCTAAAAGGAGACTGTTATCCAGCTGGCGAGTCACTATTATGGCCGGTACTAACGAATGAGTGAAGGGACTTGATCTGTAATGTGTATCTGATGATGCCGATCATTCACATCGAACTTTTCCGGTAAGTCATTCATTTCCTTTTGACAACACATCTTCGATCAGCTTCATCTCATCCTCATCCAAATAGGCCCAATCACCAGGTCCTCTCAACCCAGTCAAACGTATACCCATAAACTCAACACGATGTAACTTAACAACTTTATAACCAATACCCTCCATCATTTTACGTATCTGTCTATTTCTACCTTCCACCAATGTCATTTCAACTGCTGATGGTCCTATTCGTTTTACTTTACATTGTTTCGTTTTGGCTACTAATGTATTCTCTTCGATTGATTTGCCTTTCCGTTGTGCTATTGTTGTTATTACTATACCATCCTATTAAAAAGAGTGGGGTGAGTGTACATCGATGTTAGTAGGATAGTAGAGACGGGTTACGTTACAGCAATGTGGATACGAATGCTCTACACAAACACAATACTTACTCGAAGTTGCTCCAAATCGCTATCCCCCAATCGGCCATTAACCATAACCTTATAAACCTTTGGTTGTTTCCTCTCACCTCTTAATACCGAATTAACAATCCGTCCATCCGAAGTTAGTAGTATCAATCCAGATGTTTCCTTATCTAACCGTCCAACGGGATAGACACGATGTCGTGGATTATAGCCATCACTTAGTATTGCATTAATGATATTGTTATGGATGCGTTGATCTGTTGTACATGTTACTCCTAATGGTTTGAAGTATTTGACATATTCAAATGTTTTTGTGGTGAGTGTTGAGCTCCTTTGGACTTGATCATCTACTGTATTCTGATGATTTGTATTTTGAATTGCATTCATTTGCTCCCATCCATGCACAACTTGGCCATCTAATGTAATTGTATCTTGATATGGTATAACTTTCATACCACCCTTGGTTGTTATTGGTATACCATTGATACTAACACGTCCTGATTCGATAAGCTTATCTGCCTCTCGTCGTGAGTGTGTTGCTTTGAATACTTTGTTGAGTCGGATACCACCTCCATCGGAGCTATCATTTTGTGAGTATAGGAGTATATAATGATTGAACCTTTCTATACTCTGGACATGTTTGCAACTATGCGGTGGCGGATGTATGAATGATATACATGATAAGAATTGCAACGCAATAACTAAAAGGAGCATGATATAATTTTGATGGGTTGGTATCCTTGGACAAATATTAATATCACGTCCTGAAACTACTACTATTCGAATGAGCATCAAAATCTGATCAAGTCAGTGTACTTGCATCATATGAATGTAGCTTATATTACCAATCGATCATGAATCATGAGCCATTATTGTGTGCGTGATGTAAAAAGTGATGAAAAAATGAAGAATGGTGAATGAAGCCAAACTGAGTTTTCATGAACCTGAAAACTCACACCACGCCACCGCCATAATTTGTTAGGTAGTTCAAGTAAATGTTATCGTATACTCCTCTATTCATTTGCTAAACTCTTCTGACGGTCGGCATTGATTTACTTTGATTGTTGTTGGTGGAGTTTGATATTGGTATTAGGAGAGATACCACACATAAATAAATCTCTCAACTCAGTTCATAATATTTCAACTGTACAAAAGTGTACAAATCATGACCACAGCTACCACAAATACCACACAAACAATCAAACTAATAACCCTATTACAACAATATGAAATACTTCATACTACTGCTAATGATAATTTAAAATCATCTATATTCAATATAACAAAGGCTCGTAAATTTGGTAGCAGCAGCAGCGGACAACAATATTCACCGGATGATGTTCGTGAGGAATTGAGAGCTTGTGCCTTGTTAGAATTGCAAGATGATAAAGAGGTTGATGGTAATATTGATATAGAACCAAATTTAGTTCAGGAAGATGTACCATTGGCTAGCGGTGATGATGACGTCAAGATTAGTGGCGGAGTATCAAAAGGCAGTAGAAAGTTTGTGTTGCATTTGGATGGGATGAGAGAAGTTGAAAAGCAACAAACTGCTTCTACAGATTGTCAACATCTTGATGACAAAGCAGTTGAATCAGAAAATTTAGAGAGTGATGGATTGAGAAGACGGCGAAAGGGTAAGACAGATGGTACTAAATCTTCTTCCGAAGACAGATCGAACAAAGACACATCAGATAAAAACAAGTGGACAATAGAAGACGAGACACTGAATGAAACCAACAAAGAGGAACAACGTCTACAAAGTACAGATCCAATAAATCTATTCGGGGTACCACCACCGGCATTGAAAGTAGCACAGACCAAATCTCGATATGCCATTGCATATTATGTTGAGGTTGCTAATTTGGCTAGGGAGATTATGAATATCACATGTCAAGATTAGACACGCTGGTGGTATGAATGTTTAAAACTAAAGTAGTATAGTACATTATACCCTCAAGTATGTAATTAGATTATTAGAGTAGGAAGCAGTTTCAAACGCAAGAATATCTAATCTAGTAATACTTTAGCTCATCATCATATGCAGCAGCTGCATCTCTCTGGTCACTCCTGATTTCATCTAAACATTCTTGATAAGACCCCAAAGCTTTTGTATAATCATCTTTTGTTGCATGCCCTTCCATATACAATCGTTTTATATTCTCCAAAGCGTCAGCATCTTCACCCATTACTGCAATCATCCAATGTTTCAATGCTCTATCCTTACTGCCAAAATAATCCTCACCTAATCCAAGATTATATCTCGCCCCGACGTGACCTAGTATAGCTGCCAATTCATAGTTGTGTTTAGCCTTTTCTCTATCCACCATTACACCAAATCCTCGATCATAATAGGTACCAATATTGTGATATGCTGCAGCGCAACCAAGGTCTGCTGCACGATGCCAAAATTCTAACGCCTTTGCATAGCTTTGCGGTAAACCAAGGTCCCCCTTATCATAGTGACATCCAAGACTGTATACTGCACGAGGATTTTTCTTCTCCACGAGTTTCTTAACCCTCTTATATTCCTCCTTATTTGATGAGGCCGCCGGAGCTCTACAAAATGGACATTTCGTTTTACGACCACTCCTTTCTATAACTGCATAGAAACATCCACTGCATATATTTTCCCCACAACATGTCATACATTTATATCCTGTCGACATTAATGGCAACCTTAGGAAACAAATAGGGCAATCTTCATTTGGTGGAGGTTTTTTGAATAGGTCGTCATCCGACGGCAACGTATTGTGATCATGTAAGCTCATTGACTCCAACATACTACCCACTCCATCATCATCAGGCTCATTATTATTATTCGAAGAAGGAGGCTGTTGTACTACCTCTCGATTATCTGCTATACATACCTTACACCTTCGCTGATTCAATTTCCATTGCTTTTTACTAAACTTATCTTTCGGTAAATCTTCATGACATGCCGCACAAGTCTTCATTGTTGTTGGTATCTAATTGATATGTATTTATATACCGTCTTTATTCATTTATCGTATATTGTAGCGTATTGTTAAATATACTCTACAGTATATCGTAGTATGGTATAATATTTTAGTTATTCTTTGTTGTCTTTTTCTTGAGGTATTGTATTACTCAAAGTAGCATGGCCGTATTGATATCCGGACGAAGGAAGGCAAGCAAGAAGAAGAAGTATAAAATCTAACTGGTTACTCTATGTATACTCTCTATATTGATGAGAGTAGTAGGTGCGCATTCAGTGTGATGTGAGTCGGCCAACAACTAACAACACAAAAATGAAAAGTCTATCCCGGCCTATTCGTAGTAAATGATAGCGATACAACGGTTCAATAGTAAGCTAAGAAGTCAATAACAAATCTCAATCAACGGGAATAAACTTCATTGTAAGAAACAGCCTTACTCTCTCCCCCCTCCTCCTCACTCAATCACTCCTCTGCCACATAATAGCCAACATAAAGATGTTCGACATATCATGGGGAGAAATAGCAGTACTAACCTCCGCCGGACTAATATTAATAGGACGGAAAGATCTACCGATAGCATCACACGCCATAGGACAACAAATTGGACGCATCGTAGGATTACTCCAAGGTGCACGGATACGTGCTGATCGATATGCAAATGATCATCAATTGAAACAATTACAGAATGAATTTAAGAGTGGATTGAGAGAATTGGATGCTGTTAAGGCTGAATTGGCTGGTACTATGTTATCTACTAGTAGTCAGGTTGGCGGCGGTAGTGGTAATTTGGGTGCGTTGGTATCGAGTGTCGATAAAAAGAAGTCATCAAAATCAATTAATGGTGGTGAGATAGTTGGTGGTAGTAGTATGCTGGCATCGTCAGGATTACAATCTACTTCTAATGCAGTGGGCAGGGTCAATAATACGATACCGCAATTATCGAACAATATGAATAATATGGGTGCAGAATACCTAGCAGCAGCACAACAAGCAGAATCTGCACAAGATAACACACAACATCATATTGCAACCCAAGCAGCATACTTGGCACCTAGATCACAATCGGTAGCAGCAGTAGCCGAAGAAGAATGGGAGAAACGTGGTATTGGGTTCAAATCTATAGCTGAAAGTGGTGGTGGACAAATTGATACACATGATGTGCACTCCTCCTCAGCAATGGGAGAAAGTGGCAGTGTTGGAAGTGGAGGAGGTGCAACAATATTATCCAATTATATACGACAATCATTAATATATGATCAATATGAACGTACGGTGAGAGAACAGGATGAGGCATTACGTTCTAGAGTTGATAAGGTACGGAATGAACGTATCATGAATAAGAACAATGATAATAAAGGGGAATGACATAGCTTAAGTCTTTCCATATTTACTTAGTGTATGTGCATCTACACATCATGTATGATCAGAGATGTAACATCTCACAACCTTACTACGATCAGGTTGCCTCAGCTTCAATAAGGCACGTGCCTCCACCTTCTTAATCTTGGCAACATCAACACCAAACTTATTAGATATATCAGCTAAACTCATTGGTTCCTGTCCATCATCTAATCCAAATCGTAATCGTATCACGGCTTCTTCTCGTGGGGATAAAGTACGGACTAATCGTCGTATATCTTCCTTGAGCATTTCTTGATCGACTAATTCAGATGGACTGGGGTGTTCCGTATCCTTGACGAATTTATCCATGGTATCACCAGAGCTACCGCCATCACCAGTTGACATACTACCCTTACCCTTTCTTGAATCAATATTCCGATCTAAACTACCCACCTGTGCTCGTTCGGCACTGGCGGTATAAAATCTTAGTTTCTTTACACTCATACCCACCCGATCGGCTAATTCAGCTTCATTCGGCTTACGACCCAATTCATTCATCAATACACGTTCTTGGATACGTATATCATTAATCTTTTGTATAGCACTTGGTGGAATCCTAACAGATCGTGATTGTTCATTCACATTCTTCGATACTTCCTTTTGTATCCACCATATGGCATAGGTTGAGAATCTGAAACCTAATTCTGGATCAAACTTTTCAGTTGCACGGGTTAGCCCGATTATGCCTTGTTGACATGCATCTTGGAATTGGATAGAGCTTGCAGATTGGGTGGATATGGCAGATTTCTTGACAGCCTGACGTGCTACGGTTATTACGAGACGTAAGTTGGCAGCGATTAAGGCTGCCTTGGCACGTTGAGATCTTCGTATCTGTTGTTTGAGACTTGGTACTGTATGATTTGTTGCCTTGGCCCATTCCTGATATGTAGGTGGGCTAGAGGGTGGTTTGGAGATTGAGGGTTGAGGGAGAAGAAGATAAAGTTAGTGCCTTGGACACATCAGCAATAACAACAACACTCCAAAATTGTAACTTACCATAACAACTCCTCCTCCAACTCATACCGAATCCTTATAAATACGGACAGTGCATGGCCCCACAATGTTATTCATACATGCCAATCTGCACTTGTCATTACCATTTTTGCCAATTCGTGTTGCTTCATAATCACTACGCTCACCCCAAACTTCTTCTTTGTCTATTAATTCAACAGCACAGAATCCACACTGTCCTCCCCCCCCCGAAGGAATATGAACAAAATTGGGTTAATGTGCCCTTGATAAGAAGAAGCTACTAAATATGTCAAAAAGTTAATTGCAGATAGGAAGAAGACGAGGTGCTTTAGTTAATGGTCGAATGGTAAAGTTTATCGGAATCTTTCAGTCATTATTTAAATACCAGATTAAAGTTAAAGACAAGTGAGTAGTGTATGGAGTGACGAATCATACCCAGGAACAAGGTAGCATCTTCTCATCAATCTTTGTTAGTATCTTCTGCAAATAAGTCGATCACAAACAAGTCCCTTGCAGCAAGGGGCCCGATCACAACGATCCCCTTCGTTTACACAGGGCAAAGGCGGGGGTGGTAGTTCACACCTATAATTACCACCACAGATGAATCCAGAACAGCAAGTGCTCGGGCTTCTAGTACAGAGATCCCTCTCAAGACCACATGTACATGTCCCTCCTTCAACATCATCATCATCAATGAAGTCCGTATAAATACAGTTGCTGCCAGGGCAGCAATTGTGTTCGCCATTATAAGGATGGCGCCAACAAGCTTGATTTAATTCACGACATGTATCATTATCTTCAGTTAAGAAATTGACTGCTTCAATTGCTCCACGAAGGTGAGCCGAATCACAGGCATGTGTACCAGTAGCCAAAGATGCAAGAGTAACGACGGAGTATACCAAAGCTAGAAGTTTCATGTTTGTTATTGATTTTGAATTTGAGAGTAGTCACAAAGCTTGGGAGCGTTTTTTGTTTGGAGTGTTACGGTACTAGACTGGTGACTTTTATTTTATGATACAGGCAGAGTGTGAGACAGAGATCGAAAAGGCCTTAGATTTAGTGTGTTGTGTATTGGAAAGCAAAGCCTATCTTGACGCTCTAGATGATCTTGCTTGCTTTGAAAGGAGAGATGGTATCCTGCTAGCTGGAGGATCTTATACCAGCACACACATCACTTTAGAGGATCTTATAACACACACAACCCACGGCACATCTCTACTCTTTACTATCAGACAAAATTGGTTAGTTGGATCAACATTACATGCTACAGGTAGTATTGGTTTAAGCAAACAGTTGTTAGTTACTTTAAAGTCATACAAGTGTCAAACAGGATACATCTCATCTCCCCCCATCCCCCGGAGAACACCGCTCGGGGATTGAATTACTCTTCAAAGTCCATATTACGACGCTGGCAGCGATTGTTTCTTCCACAAATCTGGTTGCCGGGGCATTGTTCACGTCTGTTACGTGTACTACTATTGTAGTTGCAACGTTTTCCAGAACGAGGCTTCCTGCTTTTATCACGTACGCACCATCCTGACTGATTACAACGCTGTCCGTTTCTACAATCACCGTTCCTACGACATGAACGCTGGTTGTTTTCCCTCACGCAAATGTTATCTATATTGAGTGAGATAAGATGGGTGAGATGTTCATATCTTATGAGCATATAATATCATATCAGAGTTACGAAAGAACAAGTACTTACCGCGGCAAATATCATTACGATTAGGACAGTCTCTATCACGACTGCACCCGTAGTTTCGCCTTTCACATCTCCTACGTCGTTGGTTACAGACCGTATTACGGTTCGGGCAATCCCTATTGGATCGGCATCGACGTCCACTCTCGGTCATGGCAAACTCAAAGTCACTGAGTTCTGGAGTCTCTTCGTCTTCGTCAGCAAGCTCGAACCCGTTGTTGGAGAGATCCGATAAGAACATGTCTTCTGCATCAAGAAAGTCAACCTAGTATAATGAAGAGACGATACAGTTTAGAGCTTATATCATGTGCACATGATATGTGTATAACAACAAATTTGACTTTACTTACATCAGTAGCCTGTTCTGATGCTTGAACATGAGTATTAGTGTAATCATGAGCCCCAGTAAGCGCGGCATTGACAATGAGCATGGCTGATGTAGATAGGAGAAAGAGCTTCATATTTCGTTGGTTGTTTAAGTTGTCGAGTTTGTTTGTTGTTAAAGGAAGAGACGAGTTGCTTTTTATGAGCATAGAAATAGAAGCATTTGATCTATGATGTGTGATCTCCAAGAAACTAGCAAGATGTCACACACAACAAGATGGTGGATTGGCACGAGTACTCCTACTGCAGGCTAGAAACAACCAAGATCGTTAGACGGATCTTCTTTGAGATGCCTCATATGTATCCTTGGAGATGTTGAAATGTAATGCACCTCTTCTCATCTAGTTATAATGATATGGCGGCTGTGCTAGTATATATATATGACAATAAGGCGACTATGCATCCTAGTGGCAAATGGAAGACTCTGTTTAACGTAACAAGACTTTACTATATCATTATCTGAGTTTATTCTGTGACAATGTTACATGTACATTAGAAGTATATAACAGTAGTATACAATCATGTCTAACCTTGCCCAATCTAATATCTTTACATGAACGAATGAAGTATACATAATGCCCAACCGAATAGTAATGTACTGGGGTTTGTTGCATATGAGCCGCTTATAATGTTGTTGTTAGTTGGTCGTGACGTTGGAGACACTGTAGGAGATGCTGTAGGAATAGCAGTAGCAGTATTTAACTTTGCATACATTGTCCTCATTGCTCTGTCTCTATCAAATTCTTCTGTACTGTTGCCTGTGTTCATATTTGCAAGGTACCCACTGCGTGGAATTTGTCTTTCCACAAGCACTTGATAGATATACGATGGAACATTAGGTTCACCTTCCTCTCCCGAACATGGATCTATAGTTGCACTTTGTGATTCAACTTCAAATGGCTGAAAATTTGTCTTATTCGCCATCTCGTAACATACGAATGTCACTAGCTTATCATCATCATCTCTTGTACACTTCCTTGTATATTGCTGTGCAACAGCCTTGGGTGGTGTTGGTATACTACCAGAAAATCCTGTACAACCAAAGATCACACCAGCGTTGTTAACATCTGGATACTCAGCATCGAATTGTGATCTCTCTTCACATGATAGCGGCATGCTCGAATCATAGTCGGTAAAGTTGGAGAAAGCAAATTGATACCACTCATTGCAATTGTATGTATGACACTCGCCATCGATACCACAGAACTCTCCAATAGGGCAAGAACTTTCACAACCAGTAGGTATTACAGACATAATGCTTTGTTGTTGATGTCAATACTATCTGTTGATGGATTGATAATCGATTAATATGATGTGTATTGTATGTTTTATATATATGAAAGCATCTACCACTTAAGAAGGAGGAAGCAACTGTGAATGGAAAAGAAGGAGTATAACAACAAGATCCTAATACGATTAACAACTCTGATAACTGTTAACAGATTAGTCCACCAACCAGAACAAAGAAGCAAGATAGATCTTATTACATTTAATCAAGACTCTGAAACTCTTTATGTCGGGCGGTATCCTTGCATCGCGAGAAGACTTTCGATTCACCCAGCTCCACATCTCGTCATGCCAACCTCTACCAGCACGATAACCTCTCTCAACTCAATCCAAAGTGGCTGAATCAGGCCGGATCATCCTCATGCTACTAGCTTTGTATTCCCTCTCACCTAACCAAACCTCACATGAAGTAGCTCGGACAGAACTAGTAATAGCTGAACTGTAGATATAGTCGATGGTATCCTTATGCTTACCATATTCTATCATCTACTCATAGTCACTAATTGCATTGTAATGTATTCGTACACGGAGGAAAGTATGACGATCTCCCTCGCCCTCACCATCATCATCTGTGTCGTTCCATTTATCAGTCATTTCAATCTCATCTATAACAACTTCAAAATCATCTCCCAACTCTCCACTTTCGAGTCTTTCTCTAAAGTCAGGAAGAGCTTCTCTACCATCATTTAAAGGGAAGATTAATAGCGCTTCTTTAGCCCCACCAGCCTTGCATAACATCTCAATTGTTTGTAACAGTGGTATTGTATCCATTGGATAGTATACCAAATCTGACCCAATAATCACATCGGGTTTATAATCGTTTGCTACTTTGAATATTTCCATCTCATCGTGCCAATCAAGTCTCTCGACAGATACATTTTGATTCTCATCTGTTCCAATGTTGTAAGCTAAGTTTCTACCAAATAGACTCTTTGCCATTAGTCTATCACCACTGTTTGTCGTTTGACCAAGTGCTGAATTACGGTATAAACTATCTGTAGATGATTCTTGTGTACTGTCGGCGGTTACTTCCTCTTCCCAATAATCTGTTGCAAGAATACTTTGTATTACCCCGTTTGTATTTGCAAGATACGTCGACGGGAGGCCACAACCACTACCTAATTCTATTACCTTTTTATCCTTGAGGTCTATAGAATCATTTGCCAATAGACATGATAATACAATTGCAGATGGCCAAACTGAAGATCCTAACTTGCCACACCCGAACGACGTTTCCCTTATGTTGACTATCATATTGTTATTAATCCTTTCATTTGCATTAGTAGTATGAGTATTTGGAAACATAAATGCACGTTTAGTTGTTGGATAGTACATCTCAATCTCATCCTCTTCTACATTTGGATTGCTAGGTTTTGGTCGAACTGAATGTATAATGTTATTCTTATCATCGATATCGTTTCCAAAGATTGTATATGTTCTGATGATGGTGATGGAATCACTAGCGGATGACGCTGTTGATGAGAAGGCTACTACTATCGATCGATATTGTATGATAACTACAAATAACAATGAAAGTATTGCCGAAGTGTACATGATATGATATCTGATCTGCAAATTTATTATAACACCACAGCTAAACACGATTCTCTGTGGAACTATCACCTCAAGTATTTCAAGCAGAGTTTTAATGAATTGAGTATCGTAATTAGAGTATGTGAATGGTGTGAAATATCTTTATTATGTGGCCATATGATACTGCTTCAAAAGGCAACTTGAATGGAAAACGAGGATTGTATAGTATTTAAAGCAAGAACCTTTCACTTCTCATGGAGTGAATATCGATCTCGATCGTATCAGATTGCAACAACACAAAAGCATCTCCCGGTAAGATCGAACACTGAATTTGACCGATAATAATTCGCGGTCGGTTAAACTCTGTACAATATGGAATATTTTGTGTTTACTCTTGTAATTTGTAATACGTATAATTAGTTGATGGACGACAAAGCTACTGCTGTTGTAGCTCATATAATATAAACAATACAGTATTCACAATTGTCTGTAAAGAAGATTTGTTGACGGTGGAGTTTTCACCAAATTTCAGTAGGAACTTGCAAAGTACGATAACTTTGGTTACTCAATTTGTTTGATAGGTGCACTGAGTTAAGAGTTTAGGTATATTTATTGGCCCAATATGTCTGCTGGATATGCTGAACGATTGTCTGAATATCCCAACAAGGTAGGTGGTAGAATATTTTATATTGCTGCAATGTTTACGATATCATCGACCACACTAACCTCTCATATAATCTCATATAACACATGATGTGTCATTTAATATTTTTTGGTACATGTGATGTATCATCATAACACACAGGGAGTATGCGGTCTACCCGAAAGCATAGAATCAAAACGATCCTTCAATACAAAGTTGGACAAATTAGCACAATTAATAAAACAATCTAAATACACAGTGGTATTAACCGGAGCTGGCATTTCAACGTCAGCGGGTATACCAGACTTCAGAGGTCCAAATGGTATCTGGACAAGAGAACAACAACGTAGTAAAGATGAAAAGAAGAAGTCTAAAAAGAGAAAGTCTGGTGATATTACAAATGGTGGAAATGCTGCCAATGGTGATAGTAAACAAAAGTTCATATCGTTTGAGACTGCCAAACCAACATATACTCATAGGGCATTAACTCATTTAATACTTCATCCGCCTCCAACTTCAGATGAATCAGACGAGGATGGAAATAACAAAGGTACCACCAGACAAAAGACATACCTACATCATATTGTAACTCAAAATGTAGATGGATTGCACCGCAAGACATCATTACCCCGATCTAACATGTCAGTACTCCATGGGTGCATCTTTACAGAGATTTGCGATACATGCCAGACAGAGCATGTATCCAAAACTGAAATACAATCAATTGGATTAAAACATACTGGACGAGATTGTACCCTCGGTGGATCACCCAAAGGTTCATGCCCTGGTAAATTAAAAGATACCTTGTTAGATTGGGAAGATGCCTTACCAGAAGCTGATTGGCTTCGTGCACAAGAAGAATGTGCCAAGGCAGATTTGGTATTATGTTTGGGTACTAGTTTAAGGATAGAACCGGCGGCTGCCTTATGTACATATCCCACAGACTACCCATGGCCTTGGGATAGTGCCGAAGGTACACCTCCGGAAGATGATGGATGTAAGACACAACAGGGGAAGAAGAAGAAGGCTGCTCACAAGGCGAAAACGGCAAACAAAATAGGTTATGCTATCGTTAATTTGCAAACCACTCCCTATGATAATGAAGTGGGAAATGCCTTGATTGTTAGGGCAAAGGTTGATGATGTAATGAAGGTGCTGATGGAAAAGTTGGGGTATAAAAGTGATTGGGACAAACAAGCATAGGGCTGAAGTCTCAGGTGCACATATCTTGTATCTTGTACAGGGAAATGGCATAACATATAAACAAATACTACTTCACTAAATTTATTTACATCCTATTTGGAATCATTGTTTCTTCATGGAGGATTTAAGAGCACCTGTAACTTGAGCTGATCCACCCTTCTCGCCGTCTAGCCATGACTCTTGGGAGCTCTGTGAGTTTGAAATCTTGGTTGACGCGTCAGTCTTCTCTCCATCCAAAGATGATTCTGTCGTTTTAGCCTTGGCTGCTTCCTGTGCCTCCTTCTCTGCCTCCTTCTTCTGTTCGGCAACGAGTGCGTCATTCTCAGCAACCATTATCCTAGCTATGTCGACCCCCTCTTCTTCCCATCGGCGTCTATTTTCTAATGCATAATCTAAATATTCACTAGCCGCCGATCCAAACACGCCACACTCTTTCAGCTTCTTTGCCAAAGGTATGATGTAAAAGTCGAAGAAGCCAATCTCACCCTTATACCAACCGTCTCTAGGGTCTACGGCTCCTCTATCCTCTCTAAATCCCTTGGATAGCTCCTTATACAATCGTTTGTTCCATTTCTTGAAAGTTTCCCAATGTTGCATCGTGTGGGCCACATCCGATGCTTGCATGATCTGTTCGAATACAAGTGTTGCCTTAAGACTGCGCAAATTTACATCATCAAGTAGTTTGTCGGTACTTTCATCTAATGCTAGATCCTTCCTCGAGGAAGGATGGAATGCTTTTTGCCATCTAGTCTTGCCTATTGCCGACCGCTCCTTGTCAGCAATGTCCGTGGCAAGGACTGTGTTCACAAGAAGCTGTTTGAATCGGACCATTTCATCTCCGTTCACAAATATTAAGGATTGTAACTCACGGAAACGATCTTCCATAAGAATGTTCCAAGCTATGGTAATGGAATGCTTCTCTGCCACACTTCGATTGTCAAACTCGGCACATAGAGGATCATTCTCCTTGACAAGTTGGGCATTTGGTACACCCTGGTGATCAACATCATGTACAAGAGATGAGAATACCACCACGAATTGTGCAAGTGGATCCGCACTAATACCAAAGGTACGAGCGGCCACCGATGCAATGTCTTCTTCTTCATCTTCAAAGGTGGTACAGACTCTGTTGAGAAGCTTGTTTGCAGACATGGTAACATGACTTGCGTGGTCAAAGTTATGGAAGGGAACATCTCTATACATGGAAGCTATTCTTGCAACATATTCAAGGAGTTCTATCTGTGCCTCGGAACTAATGGCAATATCAGTCGATACTCCATAGTAATCATCCCGATATGCAGTATGAGGGAACATGATCTTCTCTGATAGCTTATTCGAAAATGATAGCGTTTTATCTTGTTCTGATGGAACGAATTGCTGTTCAATATAAGAATCGTTGAATGAAGATGGACCATTTCGATTGTCAACGATTTTCAACAAGTATGATTCCAAAATGGCTGCATTCCAACGAATCAGTCTCTCCTTGGCTACCAAACTATCACTATCTATTCCTATACACTTCCATGATTGACGAAGTGCACGATCTAATGATACTGTTGGCATAGTACTCTCCTTCTCAGATGACTGACCAGTAGCATTCAAACTCTCACGTAAACTTGGTGTAAAGGCGGCGGCAGATGATGACCTACGTCTATTAGGCTGAAGCCAGTATGTCTTGATGGCACCCTTACCCTTTGCGGAGACTGGTCCTTCTCTTGGCTTAAGCCAGTGACCCTTGCCAGAAGCATTAAGCAAGTCGGCAGTACATTGTGACACTTGAATCATGTTCTTCTCACCAGTGCTTTCCATTCGAGACGCCTGTTTAGGGTAGAATGTAAATCAAGTATACGGGGGTTAGGTACAAGTACAGTTGCAAAGACAGTGTAAGAAGGATACTCACCACGTTGATCGTATCACCAAACAATTGGAAACGAGATTTCTCTCCCCTCAAAACACCCGCAGTTACAGGTCCACTATGCAGACCAAATCTCATACCCAACGATGCTGTTCCAGGTCCAAGATTTGCCTCTAGTCGTTTCGTTAGCACATTGAACTTTAGTAAACATCTAACAGCATACTTGGCAATAACTATTGCATGGTCATCTCGTGGATCGGGCAATCCTGTCACGGCTACGTAACAGTCACCCACAGTCTCTACCTTAAAAACACCAAGTTTCCTTGCCTCAATATCAAACTCTCTATAAACTGTTTCCAATAAGCGGAATACTTGTGATGGTTCACGTTCGGAACTGTGGATTTGGGAAAAGATGAATGAGATTCAGTTCTAAATAGCGTCCCATTGGCAATCAGACAGAGATAGAACATGAAATAGTCTTACCACCAAGCTGTGAAACCCTCAATATCTGCAAGCATAACAGTAGTCTTCTCAAAGATTTCAGCAATTGGTTCCATTTCTCCAATCTCCATACATAGATTATAATCGTAATCTCTGCTTGATGTAGGGTGTGAAAGGAATCGCTTTAACTGCATTCCGGGAGTATCAACAAAGTCCGAAACCTTTGATTTAATCGATCCCTTTCTTCTGTAGGATGGGTCTTCTGGATCATATTGCTGAGTTGAGTCAGTATTTGCCGCTTCAATGGGATCTCTAAGATCTTTTCGACTTGACATTAAGCTATCTCGTACAAATTGAGGGTATAAGGAGTGAACTATCCTAGCCGAACGAGCAGCACTTCGTACTACTACCTTTTGACGATAACTATTGGAAGAGGGGGAAGGTGAGAGATTGATTGGATGTAGCTGGAAAACGATGAAGAAGGTAAGACATAATTCTCAACAAACACTTACTTGACAAAGTAATCATACACAAAGAAGACTATCACCGACAGAAGGAAGAACAACGCCGCAATGATGATAAGGAACATGGGTTCTTTCACATAAGTTTGCAAATACCCCACATGATCAGTAGCATACACTTCAATAGTGTATGATATATCGTTATCTGGAACCTGAAATGTATATGATAACATTGTCCACTCATATTGACTTTCAGTGGCTCGACCAGTTTGAAGAAATGTGGCACTGTAATCTTCTACGATATACGTCGCGGCTTTGGTGCTGTATGTTCCATCCGGCAGCTTTAATTTTGATTCTAGAACCACCCGAACCTCGTGCGGCCCATATGATGCAAGGGTTTCTTGCAATACGTCAGTCCATGAGAACATTTCGGCCGCAAATCCGGCAACATCAGACGTGGAACCACCCTCAAATGGGGATGCTGCATAGACTGGGTAGAAAATGGCCGTGCACATATCTTCATCACCTCCGTCACTGGCTAGGGACCTCTGCGCTTTCTCACCCTCACTATTGGTCAGCATAATCGGATTGTCGATTGAGACTGGGTTTAGATAAAGTGGGAGAAGAGTGTCACTGCATGGCATAAGTTCTGTGGGAAAGCCAGGTGCTCCCGCGGCGTCCTTCATATCTTGATGAGATGACATGGATCGTCCGTGTCTAGTATAGCCACCTGAAACTAGTCCAGCATCCACATCCTTCTTCCATTCCAATATACGGTCTATGACCACCCTATACGGAGGGTGAGAGTAATAATCCCACATAATCCCTCCTTCCGTAAGCTCCTCAGGGGCAATCTGCCAGGCTGGAACTTGAAGCTTTGGTGTCGATGACGATTCTCCTTGCAAATTCCGGGAAAGCTCGGCACTTGTACTTGTTCGGATTCCACCGGATACTACACCCTTCACGGGAGGGAGCGCTGTATCTGCAGCATACTTTTCCCAATCTTTACCATTTCCATCGAGCAAGGGGGCAAATACTGCCGCACGAGATTGAGATACGACCAACATTGCCGAACCAATCGAATCATACCCAGGCATTGTAACATTAGGCCAGGTATTCTTCCAATTAAATCTATTCTCCGCAGCACATGCCAAAGTTTCTTCTGATGCTATGACTGAGGGTGGATGATTTGCCGTCCTTAAAACATTATCGCCCGTTTCCGTGCCTAAAATGCCCGAATACATCTTACTCAACGCTCTGACCGATGCGGCCTTATCTTGAATGCACCTTAACGTGGTTGTTACTAATATTGTTGACAATTCCAAGTACTGATTTTTAAGGACATCCCTTTCCATGTTGCGGAAGAAGGTATATGTCAAGACGGTGACAATTACGGATACCACTGCAAATAAAGAAGTATTTGGATTAGAAAACAGGATAATAACACAGCGATCGGGTGAGCAAAATGCCCCTGAACACAAATAAAATTGTTACACTCACCAATAAAAGTCAGTACTACTGCTATCCGCATAGCCCATACTCTTCGACTAGCTTTTAAATATGCCGCACCCCCAACCTCGGCAACTAACTCATTATCATCATCCGTGCCTGCCTTCCTCGAACCACCACTCCGTTCAGTTAAATTATCCGATTCATCCATCCTTGCACTTTCATTAATTTGCGCATCTCTACGTGAATCACTGTAATCCATGCCACTCCCCGCCGATGACGTGTTGGATCTTCTAAAGCTGGGGATTTCAGTACTTCTATCCAATAATGCCGGATCTCCGCCAGAATCATCGGGATTTTGCTGCTTTTGTATATTCCGTAAGGAGCGTATACTTTGCATTTGATAATCAGATCGAACTCTACTCAAGGGAGCTGGTATAGATGAAATTGGCACGGTATTTCCCCGTTGTTCAAATTTATTTGGACGGTCCTCATCTTGCTGTTGACCACCGCCGCCGGGTGTAGTTGCATATTGAACATATCGTGATGGGGATTGAGGCTCATCGTCCCATCCTGCATTTTGATTATTACCCCCTCCTCCCTTACTGGAAGAAGAATTAAATTTGGGGTTACTACTCCTCTGCCTTGCACTTTGGAATGAGGCTGCCAATACCTGTAATCCCGTCATATTATCACTTGCATTTGATGCATTACTTGCCCGGCGGAATCTACCTCCGGAATTAGCGGATTTGCTTGATGAGGTGGATTCCATGGTACCTCGTCGTCTATAACTTGCCATGGATCGATTCTTTAATATCCCCGGCAGAACGACCATATTTCTTTTACTGTCCGTTCCATGATTATTGGCCCTAAATCCAAGGTTGCGGCTAATATTTGCTCCATCATCGCCCCCTCCATCGACGTGTACCACTTGCTGATTTGAACTATTCGATGATCGACGTATGGTTTTAAATACGGGTGGTATCATCCCAGGGTCGTCTGGATGGGAACTATTTGTATTTTGTGTATTAAACGAATTGGAGAGTAGGTTGTGGCCTTCATTTAAATGCCGTAACTTGCTATTCTTCTTCCGTCCAAAGGATGCCCTGCTACCTTTTGATCCACGGGAAAATGCTAAAAAGAGGTGGAGTATGGAAATTAGTATGGTTAGAATCGGCAAGGCAATAAAATAGCAAGGACTCTATCCCCCACGCACTCCCCAAATTAAACACACATGATGTGCACAATTCCCTCAATTTAAATACACATATCAAAATATTAATAAACGTACCAGACTTGGAAGATGTAGTACCACCACTTCTACTCCCACCATCTCGTGTACTAAAACTTTCCGATAATTTAGATGATACATCTAATCCATCTGCACCACTTGCACCTTCTCTAATTGAATTGGAATAATCTGTTAATTTCGAACTAGCATCAAGATTACTACCACCGCCGGGGATGGCAGCACTTCCACTTCTATTGCTATTATTAATTGATTGTCCGGCCGCACTGGCACTAAATCTACGTCCACCGCCTACACGGTTTGGTTGTCCTGAGATACGATGTCCTTCGCTTACTGCTAGCATATCATCAAATGCCCCGAGTGTTCTGTCGGTGCAGGAGGGGAAAGTAGAGAGGAGAGGGTTTTGTAAGTGAGTCGAACATAATTGCAACAAAAACTTATCCAAAAAATGAACAAAGATATGCATTAAAAACTCTAAATCCAATAGAATCCAATCCACCACCCTCAAGCAAGCAATATCACTCTTAAATCTCCACCGCAGAATATTAGAGTGCATATCACAATCCATCCCCAAATATTCCCATTACGCAGAAATAACTTAACCAAAATAATTGTGCATATGATGTGCACTAACAATCTAAATCCCCCGTAACTAACTGCTACCCCGATCCCCAATATACAACACCTCTCAATCCCCACACCCTTCAATAAATCTCTACCCTAAATCCACACACAAAGAATAAAATATAAATAACTTACAATGCCTTATCATAATTTTGACTACCCCAACTAACATCCAATAATATACTACTTTCATCACTATTATTACTAGATCCTGTGGAATGATGATTCTTAGAAGTACTATTACTACGTTGTCTTCTTGATGATAAATTATTTATTGAATTTGTATGAGTAGTATTTGTGGAGGAGTTCATACTTCTACTTGAACTAGTTTTGGCACTGTTATGTAAGTTGCTGCTGCCACTACCACTGGTGGTATTAAAATTATTAGTAGGTGTGTCGTCCTCGGCGAAGACATCTGGTAATGTCATACTGTCATGTAATTCCTCTTCTTTAAAGCTACTCATTTTATTTAACCCTGATGAGCCTGATGCATTATTATTATGTTCTCTTCCTCCCTCCCTTCCTCCAATTGTTGAAGAGGAAGTGGGATTACGAAATGTAGGACGCTGTTGTGATATTGAAGAGAGTTGTGTAGCAGTAAAAGAGCCTTCTTGTTGTGATTGTGGTAATGGTGGTCGTTCCTTTGGACGATTGTTAATTATTGAGGTTTCTTGTTGTACAGCAGTATTAGGCTGCGTCATATTATTTTTATTATTGAGGAATGATGAGCCTCCCTCTGTGGAACTATCAGGTGATGTACCAGCGGGTGGTGAATTACGTGCACCTCCTCCTCTATCACTAATTGATAATGAAGTATTAGATGTAGTAAATGTATTATTCGATGAGGCAGTGTAGCTTGTTGCCAATTCAGTACGTCGTCCTGTTGATCTTGAGGAATCACCTCTTTGCAATTGTTGTGATTGTTTGGTGAGTAAATCGTCTAATGATACCGCGCTACTTTTGTTGCTACCCGGCTGAGAATCAGCCATTGATATAGCATATATTTAAAGGGCTATATTCCACCCTCTTTATATTGTTACTTTTGTTTCTCTACAAGGGATTATTCAATCGCAATGCTTTGCCTACCATCATTTATTGTGTGTGAATTTGCTCAGCCTCAAAAACAATAATTCGCGAGATGCCTATTTATTTCTCATCACTAGAAGGGCTTTGCTAATCCTGTCGGTATCCTCGAAATACCACTTGTTTTTCAAGATCAGAGAGAAAGTTTGGCAGTAGATTTTAAGGATATCCCTTGAATTAACTCCATTGAGATGGTTTTAGTGTCACTAAGGCTCTTTGTGAGTTGTGGAGTCATAATGACTCCGGTAAGGATGTTACTTCAACAGTTCTTTCACGATGGGCCTGCTATGAAAATGTGGTTATTGTGATCACTTTGTTATGTAGACTTTTATGTGAACAGCCAGATCGGTATATGATATTACAATCCAAAGCAATGGATATGATTAAATTGTGAGATTCGAAAGTTCGGAATACCAATCTAAAGTTAGATATAAGAAGGACAGACATCGTCTGATCTTCAGACTTAGACTCTTACATGTAAAGTATGTCTTAGTTTTCTATTTAGATACTCATACCAAAACGGCAGACAAGTCATCTACCCAAAACTCTACTCCACTTGGAGGACCGTTGACATATAACTTCGCTTCTGTCAACATTCCACTTCCTCCATCCAAAGTAACATCACCCTCGATCAAGTTCCAGCTATAATTGTTGAGATTCTTTGATATACCGCTATACACTGGTGAACCATTATTGTATGATGCCTTCATTGTAATCTTCACAGTGGCACTACCCGTATTCTTTAACTTTGCCCAGAAGGATACATGATATGTATTCCTAGCTACTAATCTTGTTCCTCCTCCGGCTAACATGTCTTGTTCTACTCCCTGCCAAGTTGCTGTTCGACCTTTGCAAAGTACAGAAGATGTGCCTGATCCATGTTTAATGCCATTCGCTAGTTCTATCGATCCACCATTGGCATACCACGGCGTCAATGAACCATCCTCAAAACTTGGATTGTAAAACAGATTCGAGTTTGTACCAAATGTCGGTGGCGAAGTGGGGGCTTGTGTGGGTGGTGCTGTAAAGTCGTAACAGTTTAATGACCCAGCTGATACACAACACTTGTCATAGGCCACTTGAACATATCCCTGTGGACAGACTTGTGGTTCGATATAAGTTGGAGTGGTACTGCAGTATTTGCTAGATGAGTTGGGATTACAATCTGCCTCGATTTGCAAGTAGCTGGCGGTATTGTACTTTGCCAAGGTGATACCATTGAATGAATATCTGTCTAATGCATGTTTCCTCTTGTCATATTGCTTGTTGTTTAGATCAGCCATGTCCCACATATGCCAGTTTGCGGTTAGACTGTACAGATTATCACCCGTATAAGTCTGCGGCGCCATGATGATTCGGACATATAATAAGTTGGTAGCGTCATCATAGTAATACTTGTTGGCTTGAGAATAACGAACTTCGGTTACAGAGCTTGCCGGAGTAAACTGTTCAGTACAGGAATGGGTGAGAGATGGTGTGCACCACGGCACCATAGCTTGGATGGTAAAGCCTGTCCCTTGTGGATATGGGATAACTAGTATCAGTGGTGAAACGACATCTTGAATCTCAATTTGATCAATACGAAGACTCTTTGGTGGACCCGCATTAAGATTCAATAGCCAACCAAAGCCACCCGTAGGCCCCGAGACAATGGCATTGGCTGTGATGGGAAGACCACCAGCCGAGTCGTTAGACGAATCAAACAAGGGGCCTAAGTGCCTAATCCTTCCGATAGTTGGGCATAGACTGTGTGCATTATTCTGAGCATAACCCTTTGGACCATTCATGCAACTAGTCTTTCCAACCGAATTGTAAAGAGAATCATCAAACCTCAGTCGAATGTGCCCAAGGCTACGCTCGGGCCCATTTCCCTTCTTAATGAAGTATAATGGGCCTTCGGGATCATAGACTGCATCATCTTCCACACGAAACCAATGTCCTGTATCAGAAAGTCCACTTCCGATGATTGTAGGCACATTGAGACCGCTCGTAGATCCATCAATGTCCATCCAATTCTGTGTCCTGCCACTGACTGACGAGGGACTGTTATTGTCAGCATAATCATAGAGTCTGAACCGTCTACCGCAATCAATATATGTCACATCACTTGTAGCTTGCATTACTTCTGGAGTGTGCTCATCAGAGTGTGTCTATGGAGGTTGAGAAGAAAGGGAGCAGAAAGAGTGTTAGTGAAAGTGAGCATAAGATGTGTATGTTCGTTTTTTTTGACGAAGGATACCATTTGTGGTATCCTTTTATGAACAAGGCAAACATGAATGCCCTAAAGCAGACGTGATTATTAACAACAAACACTTACAACAAAGCTCCAAACACTTGAGGAAGATGTACATCCATTGACTGAGTTTGTACTGCAACCACGTGTGGGTGAACTATCGTACACGTTATCACTCTTTCTTGATCCACAATTCTTGAATGTTGCCGCCGTAATTATATGCTCTTGATTGGTATCATACCACTTGAAACCATTTGCACTGACTTGGTTGGGATTTCCTGGCATATCCCACTCTTCTCCGGATCGACATTCAATATAGAAGTCATTAATACCAAAACCAATGGCAGATAGAGACTCCAAACCTAACTCAACATCGTGTGCTTCGAAACCTTGTATTTCCATGCCACCTGACCACGACGATAAACCTGACGAGGCAGTCAAGAAGATCTTGCTGTTGGATAGTTGATACCAAGCTCGTTCTCCTTCAAAGCAGTACGATCCACAATCTCCATTGGTAACACAATAGTCGGTCAAGCATGGAGATCTGCCACCCTTTGCTTGATCTCTACCTGCATTGTATTCTAATCGAGTTGGGTATTGACTGCTGTAGTAGAGACTTCCTCCAGAGTAGATTGCACCTGCATGACTCCACCACCAACCTGTTGAATGGGCTGTATTACCATCAAATGTTTTAGTAAGCCTATTTCCGGGCCTCATATTAACATCCTTGTGTGAACCAATTGGAGAGTGAAGAACAGGTAGTGCATAGCCCGACCAACCTCCTGAGCAAGCATTACCAATAACATCATTGTGAAGGTTTGTAATGTAGAAGCCCGAGGCGGTTACATCGGCTGGATTGATCAAATCTTTACTCTGAGCAAACACTGGTATATACTGTCCTCCTCCTGCGTTTGCAATGATATTGCTCACGGGATGTATATGGGCGGCCAAGTTGAATGATAGAATGTTATCCTCCTCAACTCCATCTTCTAGATAGTAACAGTATCCTGTAACATCATAGCCGACGTTTTCAGAGACAGTAGTGCTATGAGTACCGTGGATGGAGATGCATCGATAGAAGGACTTGTGAATGGAATTCTCCTTGAAGTAACAATCAGAACACTCATCTCCAAGGACGTGAAAGTGGAAAGGGTACCTCCCAAGGACATTCGTCTGACCCATCCTAAATAACTCGACTCCTTGAACATAGCCCTTTGCTCCCGAGTGCACCATAATGTGTCCTCCGAAGCCCTGAAAAGAGGAGAAGGAAAGCAGAGTGAGTAAAGGTTCACCTGATGTGTACAAAAGGCTATCAATGTATACCAAACAGAGCAGTACTCACCGTTTTGTACTTGTTTGGACAAGGGGCAAGATTAGATCCGAAATGATTTCTGTCAGTGCAACTTCCTGCTGTATCAGTCGGGTCGGAGTCATCAGATGCTCCCTGAACCTTGATATTTCGACTAAGTAAGCCCACTTCTCCTTGGTAGCTATCGTTTGCAATATGATCGTGTGCTGCCGGTGCTGTGAAATGAATGGCTGAACCGACTCCAGGAACTGGACTGTTCACAATGTAATCAATGGTCATGACCTCATTCTTATGCCACTCTCTAGAATCATGTATGGCAGTAGTTGTCAACACAATCTCTTGCCCTGGTTCCCAGTTGACTTGCTTTTGAACAAGAAGATAGGATTGACCTGCTTGTACCGACTCGGCAAGTCTAGACCAAGTTGGATAATACCGCTTCCCATGTAGGCTAATGATTCCACCATTAACTGAAATGCCTTTATAGGTCGGTACTGCCGTGGAGCTCTGGCCTTGAATGTTGAGATCTGTAGGCCGTGAACCATGCAATGTGATGATAAGCTCAGTAGAGTATCTGCAAGTCTCTGATCCTGCTCTTAGAGCTCCTTGTACATTCATACCAGAAACATCAAGAGTAATAGGAGAAGATTCATTCTCGTCAAAGATTAGCTCTGAAGTGGAAGGTACGGTGATCAAGCCCAATTCCGAAGTGACACTTTGTGATATGATAACTCTAGAGTTAGATGGCAAAGTAACATCTCCCGATGATGGAATCTGTCCACCCCATGTGTTGGTATTGTGCCATGAAAGTAGTCCAGTTTCTTGATGAGGGCAGTTAGTCCTTGGCTCGTTCAAGTTTGGAACTTGAGGCCTAGGAATTGTGACAATATCAGAAGACGTTTCATGGGTAATAAAAGGTCCATTTCCATACTGAGAAGGTTGAGTGGGGTGAGGAGTAGGAGGCGGAGAAGGAAATGGCGTGGGTGGCGGTGAAGGAAGTGGTGTGGGCTGTAAAGTATAGAAGAGTAGGAATACAAGTCAGTCACGAGGGCGAGGCGAAACATTACACCATCTTTCACCACACTACTTACCTGAGCAGTATCAGCTATTGTTGGTGACCAAGTGGTTGGCTCGGAAGGAGCAGGATTAAAACTTAAACACGTCCCTTGGTTACACTGTCCAGAACAACACTCAGCATCTGATGAACATGAACCTTGGAAAGCTGTACAACCCCAAGCCAGCTTGGTATTTGCACCACATCCAGTGCCCGCTGCACACTTGTCCTTCATCTCCTCTCCTGAACATAAACGACCTCCATTATATGAAGAACAAATCTGCATTGCCTCGTTAAATGTCTTCTTCATATAACACTCGTTGGGGGTGGTACCATAAACTCCTTGGATTGTCAAGCACTTGTCTGACCAGTTGAGTGCCGTACTCTCAGTGCAACATCGTACTACGTGTTGATCACTCATATCAGCCACAACCTCATCTCCTCCAAGTTCTGAACACTTGTTTGGTGCTCCACAATATAACATACGATCGGTCGTGACCGCTAGTTTAGTTGGGGGTTGTGAGGGTACAGGAGTCGGAGACTGATTAAGAAGCAAGCAAGTATGAGCCATGAGAGAAGAGTTAAATCAAGCATTATAACATAGAATGAACAAGATATCCGGACTTACATTGCTTGGAGAGCTAGCCAGAGCTTCAACAAACTCAACAGAAACATCATCAACCCAGTATTCAGTACCAATAGCTGGTCCATTTAGATACATGTAAACTCCATTCAATGATCCGACTATATTCTGAACAGTAAGATATCCCTCAACATACGTCCATTCGTCTGTAATTGTTCGTGTTATACCCCTCCAATCTTCACCGGCATCGTCTTCGACTCTCATTGTTATCTTGAATGTATCACTTGATGCATTCTTAAGTTTGGCAAAACACGATACGTGATACTTTGCATTGGCTACAACTCGTCCTGCCGATGACATTTCTTGTTCAACTCCCATCCATGTTGCTGTTCTATCTTTGCATAGAACAGATTGACTTCCAGAGTGGGATACTGAGGTATCAATCTCGACAGTTCCAGCATTAGCATACCATGGTGATATGTCATCTACCCATGGATCAATAGATCCTTCAAATCCTGGATTGATAACTAGATTTGTGGGTGGGCTAGTTGGACTTGTGGGTACAAGAGAAACAGTCGGGAAAGGAGTAGCCGGAGCAGAAGTAACCGGTCTACTCGTCGGTGAAAGTGTCGGATCTCCTGAGATGATACAGGGAGGATCCGAATCAATACACATAACTCCACTATCTCGAATTTTACCCGTACAACAATTATCACCCCCGCCAGGACGGCTTCCACATCCACTACCTCCACATGTACCACATGCTTCATTACAGCAGATATCCTTATTGAATATAGAGTGTGGGCATGAACCTGGTGTTATTGGTGTAGATGTTTGTGGACTTAATGTAGGTGTGGATGATGGAGATTGAGATGGTTTGGTAGAGGGCGAAGTCTTTAGGTTATTGGTGGAGAAAGAAGGTTAGTTAGACGAGACAGACTATGACCATAAACCATATCATTATATGAAGTCACACACATGTAAAACTTACACTCGGCTTTGATGAAGGTGAATTCGTTGGACTGACCGTACTAGGACTCCAACTAGGCCCAACTGTTGGACTATCCGTAACCGGAGCAGAAGTAATCGGTCTATTCGTCGGTAACAAGGTTGGATCTTCCTCTGATATAATACATGGAGGATCTGAATCAATACACATCACCCCACTGTCACGAATGGTACCCGAACAGCAATTACTTCCCCCGCCGGGACGACTTCCGCATCCACTACCCCCACAGGTACCACATGCTTCACTGCAGCAGATATCTTTATTAAATACAGAGTGTGGACATGATCCTGATAGAGGTGATGATATTGGATTGTTTGATGGGGATAAAGTAGTTGGACTTGATGTTGTTGGACTTGACGATGGTACATTTGTTGGTGATTTACTTGGCTGCAACGTTGGATTATCACTACTGCTATTCCCATCATTAGCTAGCACTACAGAAACATCATCAACCCAATACTCAACATTAACATCAGGTCCATTGATATATAAATAAACACCCTCCAACTCATTACTATTCACATTATTCGTATTAATTGTTAATTCACCTTGTATTAATGTCCATTCAGTAGTTGACACTACTTGGGATATACCAATCCATCCTTCATTATTATTTGTATCTTGTAGTCGAATTGTTATTCGTACAGTTTGTGGCAATGTTGCAATGGTATCTTCCTTAAGTTTGACATATGCTGATAAAACATATCGTTCATTTGGTAATACACCGGTAGCACCATTATTAGTTGATAATATATTTTGTTCAATACCATCATTCCATGTACCTGTACTACGATTACTAACGAATATAGATTGACTTCCAGTATGATATGTTGATGTGTCGATGTTGATTGTACCGACGTTTGAATTTGCATACCATGGTGATATTGATGTTGATTCGAAGTTACCGTTTATTATCTTATTATCATCACTAACTTGTTGAGGAGGTGATGTAGGCGATGGTGTAACTGGCAATGGCGTTGGTGGCGGAGGCGATGGAGGAGGACCGCTTGACGGACATCCGCTGATACAATTTGCTCCACAGTGACTATCGCTGAATCCACAAAAGCCCCACTGAGAACAGCATGCGCCGTTTGAACATGCCGATTGTGCCGAGCATTGCAATTGACGATGATGGGTGTTGGTAGTTGTTGTATTGTTGTCATTGAAACCGCGGAATGACGAGTGAGCGTCAATTTGATGGCCGAGGCCAAGAAAGATAAGGATACCGATTGTTATTGTCGAGAAGAGAGTAGCTCTCATCATATGATCATATCTTGTTAGATATCTCTTCTATTGCAATTCTTTATAGCCCTATGCTCTTCCCTAATAGCATTCAGTGGTTTGAGATCGATCGTGAAGGCAACATCTCATTCACTCATTGAGTTTAGAAGAGCAAGCCCCAGAGGCAGTAATGCAATTTGGGCAGTAGTAGAACGAAAGAATGGAACCCAAAAGATCAATGACCCCAAAGATTAGATTAAACTGAAACCCTTGTAAGAAACAATGTTATCTCCCCCCCTCCCCCCACTACTCCTACCTTTCTACTCTCCCATTTTAAGTTCCACAACATTTCCTTCTGGATCTTTTAAGTAAATTGAATACCCATCACCATCGGCACCATATCGATTCCCCTCAGCGAATGGAGGATGACCCTTCTCTTTTAAATATGCAACAACTTCTTTCGGGTCATAGGGAGCTACATTGATTGCAAAGTGATCGAGTGTTCCATTATCATTGTCTAATGTTGGTAATGGTGCATCATCGGCTAATCCAAATCCACCAGCATGTATCTTCCGTCCCATGGGCGCCCCGTAACATTGCAAATCAATTAATGATGTTCCGATTTTTAGATGAGAAAGTGAGTTGTCGAATCGTCCAACAGAAGAGCCGCCGTTCGGCAGTTCATGTGGCTCGGCACCAAGTACACCAACATAAAAGTTTAACATTGTTTGTAGATTCTTTGCACGTAGTCTGGTGTAGAGATGATGAGAATAATGTTTTCATAAGATATGTCTCAAAATCAAAAACAAAAATGCGAGGAACCGATGCAAAAAAATACCCACACTATGTGATCCAATCGACGCGCCGTAAAAGGCGCCTTTGCTAATGCTGGTATAGTAAGGGACATGACTGTTGTTGATAAGAGACAATAGGAGAGGAGGTGGTAGATGAATAACTTCATTGCAACAAATCGACAATAAAGAAAAAATCTTTTCAGGTATCCTTTGGTATCCTCAATTACAACGATGAGTGATATAGTTCATGTTGAGGATGATCTTCTTACTTCTGCCACCCAAATCAAGCAAGCTCTTCTGTATATCTAACATCCATATTTATATAATGCAGAGACTTTCAGTTGACCGCACCAATGCAAAAAGAGATCACTTTGAAATGGGAGGGGAGAGAGCAAGCTCTTTCTAAACACCAATTTGTTTACTCACTATCCCGACCTATTAATAAGTTTGTTGTTAGGTCGGCAAAATGCCCACCAATCCTTTTCCTGTCCTCGTCGTGATATGTGTGTATATGTGTGACTTAGTATGGGTTTCATTCTCCTTTATTGTTCTCATTTATGTTGCGTTCATTCCGTACCTTATCAACTCTAGAACGTAATGCCTCATCCTGTTCTCTAACCGTACGTTCATATTGATCATATATTAATGATTGACGTATATAATTGGATAATATTGTTGCACCCCCTCCTCCGCCACTTCCAACACTGCCACTTCCTCCAATTGCTGAGGAGGAGTGCACATCATGTGCATCATTTTGTCCACCACCACTTTCAGCTATAGATTTGAATCCAATACCACGTTTCTCCCATTCTTCTTCGGCTACTGCTGCTACTGATTGTGATCTAGGTGCCAAGTACGCTGATGTATGTTGATGTTGTGAGTTGTCATCCTGTGCAGATTCTGCTTGTTGTGCTGCTGCTAGGTATTCTGCACCCATATTATTCATATTGTTCGATAATTGCGGTATCGTATTATTGACACTGCCCACTGCATTAGAAGTAGATTGCAATCCTGATGAAGATGCCAGCATACTACTACCACCAACTATCTCACCACCATTCATTAAGTTTGTTAACTTCTTCTTTTTATCAACACTCGATACCAACGCACCCAAATTACCACCACCGCCACCGACCTGACTACTAGATAACATACTACCAGCCAATTCAGCTTTAACAGCATCCAATTCTCTCAATCCACTCTTAAATTCATTCTGTAATTGTTTCAATTGATGATCATTTGCATATCGATCAGCACGTATTCGTGCTCCTTGGAGTAATCCTACGATGCGTCCAATTTGTTGTCCTAAGGCGTGTGATGCTATTGGTAAGTCTTTTCGTCCTATTAATATTAGTCCGGCGGATGTTAGTACTGCTATTTCTCCCCACGATATGTCAAACATCTTCCCTAGAGTTTGTAGTTGCAAAATATTGAGTTGTCAGGGGGAGAGATATTAAGGCAGTTTCTTAAATAAAGTTTATTCCTGTTGATTGATATTTAATTTGTTAGTAGACCCCGTAGTTTTCTATTGGCCGTTGTATCGCTTATATTCACTAAGGAACAGCCAGATAGACTTCATTTGATTGTACTTTGTTTTGTTGGTGTTTACTGAACGCCCAACTACTACTCATCGATGTATGAAATAGCAGATTAGTTTTATACTCCTTCTTCTTGCTTGCCTTTCTTTGCCTTTCTTTGTCGGCCACGCTAATTTGAGTATTCATCATCTCAGAAAAAGACAACAAAATATTATTATACTACGATCGATATACTGTACAGTATATTTTCATTTAACCATATCCATTAACATAAGCTTATATTCCGCTGCTTCAGTTTATAAATACACTTCAAATATAACTCAGCAACCATGAAGACTTGTGCAGCATGTCATGAAGATTTATCAAAGGATAAGTTTAGTAAGAAGCAATGGAAGTTGAATCAGCGTAGGTGTAAAGTATGTGTTACTGACAATCGAGAAGTACAGCAGTTACCACCCTCACCTCCTACAAACAATGAGCCTAACAATAATGGAGTAGTCAGCAGTTTGTTAGGGTCAATGAGCCTACATGATTGCAATACGTCAATATCAGATGAAGAACTTTTCAAACAACCGCCGACGAATGAAGATTGCCCAATCTGTTTCCTACGAATGCCGTCGTTATGGTCAGGGAGGGCCTATAAATCATGTTGTGGAAAGTTAGTATGCAATGGATGTATTCATGCGGCTATGATGAGAGGTACTTCACTGTGTCCATTTTGTAGAGCGCCGCCGGTCACATCATGGAAGGAGTCAAACAAAAGGAATGAGAAACGAATGGAGGTGAAAGATCCTCATGCAATATACAGTCTTGGATGTCACTATAGTAAAGGGGATTTTGGTTTACCACAAAACTACGAAAAGGCGTTAGAACTTTGGCATCAGGCAGGAGAGCTTGGTTGCTCGAATGCATACCATAATATTGGTACCCATTATGATCTTGGTAGAGGTGTAGGAGTAGACAATAAGAAGGCTAAACATTACTATGAATTGGCAGCTATGCTAGGTCACATGGGTGCAAGATACAATCTTGGATTGGGTGAGGAATATTTTGGCAGCAAGGATAGAGCATTGAAACATTATATGATTGCAGTAACAGGCGAAGATGTTGACGCTTTGGAGAATATCAAACGTTTGTTTATGGAAGGACACGCAACAAAAGATGATTATACTAAAGCTTTGAGGTCTTATCAAGAATGTTTAGATGAAATCAGGAGTGACCAGAGGGATACAGCTGCTGAATGTGGTGATAAGTTCAAGTATTATTAGATTCTTGCCCAGCCATTTGACTCAGGAGTGGCTTAGTTTGAAACTGCTTCCTACTCTAATATCTAATTATATATTGAGGGTATACTACTGTAAATACTGTAATACTTTAGTTACCTAAAAATTCTCTATATCCAATCCCCAATCTACTGAACATTGTCACTCATGAAGAAACTAGAAGTAGGATCCAACGTCCGCATATCCACCAATAAACTCCCCTTACTCTGTGTACTACTTAAATGTGCCTTCAAATAATACTTGGTACCCTTGGCAACCTTCTTCTGTCCCTTCTTACCCTTACCAAAAGACTCTGGCTTTACACTTTGTATCTCATTCATCATTTCACGTATATTATCTAATAACTTGTCAGTACCAAATGATCCCTTACCGATGCCCAATCGTACAATACCTTCCTTATCAGTACGGTAATTACTAACACCACTCATTTGTAATTGTAATGCATCTAACATATCCTCTGGTTTAATTATAGTATTGAGTTTAGGATTTGGCATTAACCCTCGTGGACCTAATAATCGTGCAATGGGTGCTAATTGTGACATCATTTCGGGTGAGGCTAATGTACGTTCGAAACCTGATATAGATGTGGTACCATTTTGTATGGATTCGATTAATTCTTCACCACCCGCGGCTATTGCCCCTGCTTCCTTGGCAGCCGTGGCTACTTTTACATCAGATGTGAAGACGCAGACTTGGAAGCTCTTACCATTGCCAAATGGTAATGATAATGATCCTCTTAATGATTGACCAGGCTTACGTGGATCTAAATTCAATTGTAATGCCAATTCGATCGTTTCATCCATACGACGGTATGGTTTGGTATTGGCTTCATCACGTATTTCGTCAGGAGTTGGTAAGCCAGATGGATTTTGACGTTTATCTACATAGGATATAAACTGATCAACACGTGAGTCTTTATTCTTCTCCCATCGTTCTGTTCTGGATTGATGACGAGTTTCTATCCCGGCTAATAGAGTTTCAATTGCATTTTGGATGGGTGCTGTTGGTAGTGGAGAGGGATGTGCTCGAGTGACATATGTTCGTACTGAGGATGATGTGATAGTTGTTGGTGGTTTTGTCGAGCTTGTTGCAATGCGGAGTAGTAAATTTCGTGACGCCATTATTAACCTATCAATATATTGCAATTATATAACAATTAAACAGTATGTTTCCGCTGATATTGGCTCTGTCCAAAGCACTAACCATATTGCTTAAAATTGCTCAAAACAAACTCTTTTTTATTTTTTCAACTTTTCAGGCGACAGCCAGACCGTAAGAAATAAGAATACCAATTGAAAGTTAGTCGTATAACTTATACTATTGATCAATAAGGACCGGCCTTTGTAAAAGACTTGGTATTGTTTAGATCGAGCATGGTAGAACAGAGGAGAAGGCAGCTTTATCCGGTGAGTAATGGTAGAAGCTCGTGCTGCGTCGAATGTGAGAAATAAACAGATCTTAACACTCACTAGTATCGTACTCCACTTTAACATTGTCTTTAATCTTTAAGGAGGATTCAACGCTTGTGCAACATTAAGTGAAACTTCCTGGTTCCCCATAAAACGTCCGCCAGTATTATTTGCACATTGATTCATATTATTAGTGACAACCTGCTTCGTTGCGGTTGCAGTAGAATCCTTGGTCATTACTGCTTTCTCCCCATTCTCATCTCGACACCTAAATAACCCCTTCCCTGGCGGTTGTTGCAAAGGATAGAGTACTCCCAACGGACCATAACTCGGACCCCTCTCACCAATCAAATAGAAGTCCACTCCTACTGGGCTGCTTCCCATCGTTGGATCGGATATTGTAACGGTATCGTACTTGTATGCCTCGTTCCAGAAGGCGTGATAATCCTCCCGAAGAAGTCTAACCTCTTCGGTTGTCAGGTTCGCGGCCCCTGGCTTGACAGTACCGAGCCATCGACTACCTGAGTATATGAGGGCAACTTTATCATTATTGAATACATCAAAAGGGAGCTGCTTGTCTTCAAGATTGGTAATGATGGATCCGTCTTCTATCACAGCATTTTCAAGAGCATAGACGGGACGCCCATATTCTTTTAGAGCGTTGCAGTTTTCATCAAGCATGATTGCCCAAATTAAGCTCCCACTTATATTTTGTAAAGCATTAGGTTCTGATATTATTCTGGTTCAATGATGTTGTTAGTACATGTGCATATCTATCTCGCATGATATGGATAATTTGGATACACAAGATATGCACACCAAAACTCACCTTGTACAGGGTTCCTCCAATTGACAATGAACCCCGAAGAACCCATCATTACATATACACCGGCTGTATTGGTCGTCCCTCGGTGTGCAGACTCCATTAAAATTGCAATCTGTATCATAAGTTTGATCATCCGAACTACTCTCGCATTCATTACATGTAGCAGAGAGAGTAGCATCTTGATTGATCACGCCTGTCCATATTTCCCAATTCGTCGGCACCTCAAGTAAATCATAAGCATCAGTCTTTGGTGATCGAAGGAGCCAAGGACAAGGTGAATTGGTTGAGTTCTGTGTCTTCATAATGTCCTCGTGCATCTAGAAGAGGCACAAGATGTGAGCATAAAAGCGTGATACATAACACATGATATGAACACATGATGTGAATGTGAACATACAGGGATAAACTTACAAAGACCCACGCCTCCTCTTCTTCACAATAACGTATCTCCGCTCCCACTATCGTCTCAAAGTAATCCTCTTCTGACTTCCGAAGCTAATCGGTATGAGTGTAAGTTGGTTTAATATTAGATAATGATGATCGAAAAAGGAAAGTTGATACTAAATAACAAACTTACCTCGCGATAAACGGGTCTGCTAGCATGTGTTCCATTCTTACTATATATCCCATTAAAATATGAGTAGATTAATGTCTTGTTCTCTCCAGTTGACCGTATATAAGCTGTCCTCCAAATATCATTATCATCACCAAGGGCAACTGTCAGTGAGGGACATTGATAATAACCGCTCTTCTGCCATGAGCCTACGGCGATGACACATGCAAATAAGATAAGAAAGTTTGCACAGAATATGAACTTTGTAAAGTTTGTCATCTTCTTTCTAAAAGCGTAAGGTTTTCGTTCAAACTCCATTCTGAAAGAAGGTGTAGTGGTGGCGTTACGCAGTCTTTTCCCCAATATATCAAGTTGTGATAGTCTAAATGATATGTCATCTATCATTGCCACAAAGTTGAGGGCGAGCTATATCCAGAGCAAGAGATTAGGAACCCCAATATAGATTCAATAGCACTAGCATCAAGCACATCAGTTAAGAGAGATACTCACCATATCATAAAACATGTCAAGCACCCCTTCAGACTGAACAACAACTAGCAACACGTTAAATAAGAACATGTAACCAATAACCAATCTACACATTGCCGATGCACAAAACTTTGTGTACGATAATCCCAATTGTGCCTCTAATGAACTCCGTGGTATCATCCTCAAAAGGTATAATGCCGTGGGAATCTCCTCTTCCATCAGCACTGCAACTACAACTGAAAAATATTGTGCAATACGAACCGATGTACTCACGTTGGGTGGAACCTTTAGAGGATTATCTGACGTCCCACCGTCTAAATTATCGGTTAATGCCAATGCTAAACAACCAATTGATAATATCAATATCAAGAAGGCAAATCCAAATGGTAATGAAAATACATGTTCCGTAAATAACAATGTATGTGTCGATTGAGGCAATGTAATCGCCTCGAGATATTCAACTTGCATAGGCCCCTCCGATGGTCGTTTCTTATTCGATTGTCCTAATGAATATGCAACAGATTGATTTTGAAATGATGCACCGGGTGCTATACTCATTGTTGGGATTTGATGGAATTGTATACCACCGGCACCACCTCTTGTTGTTCCACCCATAGTTGCTCCTCCACTAATCATAGACATTCTCATTGGTACACCATGACTATCAACACTATCTATGCTTGGTCGACTATTCCTTCTACTAGATATATTCCTCTTGAAACCCCATCGTTTTGGCATGCCTTTACTATCTATACTCCCAGTATCACTACTGTGTCCACTACGGTTACTATCATTCGTATTCTTTTTTATATATAAAAATTGTTCTTCTGGTGATTGATCACTTTCTAAGGATGCTCTATAGACTGGTCTTTGATGTATAGATTGTTTGGCTGTTGCAAATGTTACAACGCTACCCCGTGCCTTTTGCGTAGTGTTGCGTTCGGGAGTATTTGGTAGGTTTACACTGTCTCTATCTCCATTAATACCCCATGAAAGTTTCTTGTTTTTATATGAAGGAAGTTGTGCACCTTCTAGATCTTCTATTCTATCATGAGCTGTACCATACGTGTCTATATCGTTATCTATATCATTATGATCACTTCCATTATTATCACTGTATGTTATATCCTCTTGTGAATTAGTAGAGAATGTTAATGCTGATATAGACTTTCGTACATACTTAGAATCTGAACTAACAGATGGTATAACTTGCTGTGGTTCAAAGTCATCATCTTGTGGCGGTGACTCTGATGATTTAGTCATTATATTTATTGGTTGCAATGAGGAGTAGTAGAAGAATTGTATGTTATATTGTAGGAAGAGAGTGTCAAAATATGTCTTGCTTTTAATTTGGGTCACTATTGCAATGGATTGCAATGAACTTTTCTCTTTCAGGCAGACAGCTCCACGGATATCTAGACACCTTCTCTGTTTAGGTACATCCAATACAGATTGAACACAACTAGTTATTCTAGACGCCTACCTACTATACATGGTATGAAACTTCAATTTGAATTGTAACTTTCGAGTTTAGAAATTTCATAGTAAGGCTCGTTGAAGTGAAGAAGAGAACATATCCACAACAGAGCACTATATTAATCATCATTTGCAGTATATATTATATAGCATTAACCATTATTGTTATTAATGTACGCGGCGTACCAATAGGTGGCCCTTGAGATAGCTTATGAAAAAGAGCACATCATATGAACAAAATTTACCGACAAACTTACAATAGAGCAAGCAAGAAATATTAGATCTGATCTACCATGTCATCATCAATATACAATCTAGAAACAATCAAAACACCCCGTCTAACTGGATTATTACTTGATATATTCACAAGATTACTTACATTACCATTAATTGGTAGATTTATATTGCAATTCTTGAAACGAAAGAATAGAGTACAAGATGTAATCAGTTTCGCAGAAGCTTCACATTCAATATCAGATGGAGGTGAATTGCAACCTTTGATGCCATTATATTATCCTATACATGAAATGTCTAGTGAACAAAGTAGTATGCATGAAAGCATGGTACAAGAATACCCATTAGATTTAGCTCAAATAGTCTTTTCTATGAGTACCTCCTCTTATACTACTTCGAATACAAAGTTTAGACATTGGACAATCTCAGATTATACAACCAGGTACACAAACAAATCAATAACACCATCACTAGTTATAGAGAGAATCATTTCTAGTATAGAGGAAATGGATAACAAGAGTATTGTAACACATATGAATGTTGATGAATTGAGAAAGCAAGCAATTGAAAGTACAAAGAGATATGAAAGTGGAGTTATCAAGGGAGTTCTAGACGGAGTTCCGATACTTGTCAAAGACGAGATACCAGTAGTAGGTTATCCAATTACACATGGTACATCTTTTATGGAAGAACATGTTACCAAAGATATACATCCCATTCGAAGGCTAATAGAAGAGGGTGCACTCATAGTCGGTAAAGCAAGTCAACATGAGATAGGGATTGGTACAACTGGTTATAATTTAGTGAATGGTACACCCAAGAATCCATATGGCAAGGATAGGAAGCTGCATTACTATACTGGTGGTTCGAGTAGTGGCAGTGCAGCAGCGGTATCACTTGGTTTGGTACCTCTATCTATTGGAGCAGACGGTGGTGGTAGTATAAGAATACCCGCCAGTCTCTGCGGTTGTATTGGATTAAAGCCAACATTCAAGCGTATAGTAATGGATGGTACTATGGGATGCAGCGTCTTCTCAATGGGTCCGATGACAAACAATGTAGACGATGCGGCATTAGCATACTCAATAATGGCTGGACAAACGAATTACGATCATCGTCACCAATCACAGAAACAGCCTCTAGTTCATTTACATGCCTACATGAAAGGTGATAAGTCTGAGTCTAAACCTCTGGATGGTCTTCGTATTGGTATCTTTGATGAGCACATTAATCATGCAGAGACCAACGTTATCAAATCCACACGAACAGCAATTGAATACTACAAGTCCAAAGGAGCAATCGTTGTTCCAATAATACTGCCCAATCTTCATGAGATTCATCTAGCCCATGCTATAACAATTACAACAGAAATGTTCTCAACAATGGAAAATTATTACAATTCATCTCATTTCTATGCATTAAGTCCAGAGACAAGAGTGTCTCTTACCATTGGGAAGAGCTGGACAGCATCCGAGTTCTTGGCTTCTCAGAAGATACGCAGCTTTGCCATGCATCATATTGAAGAGATGTTTAAGAACAAAGTAGATGTTATTCTATCACCAGCCACGCCATGTGTTGCTCCATTGTTCAAGAAAGATGCCATGAGATGTGGCGAATCAAATTTAGCCCAAACCTCGGCGTTAATGAGATATGTCATACACGGCAACTTAACTGGCATTCCTGCTATTGTTTTCCCTATTGGATATGATGTTGAAACGAGCTTGCCTATATCATTACAGATTCAAGCGGCTCATTGGAGAGAAGACTTGCTACTTCATGTAGCTAAACAATCTGAAGATATATTGAAGAATGGGATAGAAAAGCCGGCACTTATGCCGATATATTAGGAGAAGGTCATGATGCTAAGTAGTAAGATTGACTGCTCGTCTCAACCCCTAATAGGGTATTAATTTATTTTAACTCCTTCAATAACAAACATCAAGTACTTATGCCACCAATACTTCTTTCTCCTCCTTCTTCTCATGAACTTTGGTACACAGTCCTAAACCTGACGAATCACTTTCCCAAATAACATTCATTTCAACACCCGGCATGCAACAAGCATATAAAGTAGTCTCTCCTCCTGTGCCGCCATTACAAGTATAAGGCACGGTATATCCATCTTCGGAATGATTCTGTTGACATACTTGGTTCATGGCTTGAATGGAATGGGAATTTAACTCATTGAGGGAAACATCTTCCTCACAACTATCGCTACCAATGTAAACAAACTTAAGAACTTCCTCCTCCTCACTCATATCGTCTTCTTCTTTAGTACATGTCTTAGTCTTTCCCTCCAAACTTGTTGTCATTTCATCACCTAGACCAGCCTCACAACAGGCATACTGTAGAGGTCCGTTACCTGTACATTTGTATGGGGTAGTATAACTCGAGCCCGTTGCTGTTGATTCTTCTTCACATACTTGGCTTGGAGAACGCATAGTAGATTTCCTCGACCGAGGATGGAGGGAATTATCAACTTCACATACTCCTTCCTCAATAGCCGTGGTTGTTGTTGCAGCTAATGCCAATAATTTGATGGATAGTAATTTCATATTTGTTGTCAATTAGCAGTAATATATTCTATCTGTCTGAGTATCTCTAACCGCTGCAAAAACAACAACGGAGAGTATGCCGTTAATCGAGTAGTAATAGGCACTTATGATTGCTCGTATCGGCTTTTGATAGAGCTATATAGAGAGTTGTTTGCAATTGAGCGGATATTGTTATATGATGCCCCCTGCTTTGCAGTTACAGTGTATCGTAATAGTGTGCTAACTCTTTATGTCGCGACACCGGAAAGAATGTCTGTCTGATGTGACATAAATATTACACATGTAGGCAAAGTATCATATCTTCTTCATAAAACATCCTCTCCGCCACCTCCACCAATCAATCAAGCAGATCTTTGAGGTGAACTTACTATATCGATATCAATAGCATATACAAACTAACAATTGTAATCATGCCACCAAAAGGATGGAAGAACGGCCAGCCACCACCAGGTTACAAATTCGCTGATAAAACTAAAGAAACAAAATATAAAACCCCATCAAAGTCAAGTAAAAAGAAGAAGGCTACCACCCCATCATCAAAAACATCATCACCAACCAAGACTTCGTATTCAATCTCCGAGAAAGCCAAAATAATTAAAAAGCTCGATAAGTTCCTCTCAAAGAAGGGTAATTCGTTGGAAGAAGTTACCTTGCCTTACGCAATGAATGAATGTGGCTTGTTACATATCGGTGACACCTCAATGCGACGATGGATGGATGAGAAAGAGTTTATTTTCGCAGCCGTGGATTGTGGATTGGGTGATAAGACAATGATCCAACGTGCCGATCGTGATATTGTGGAGGCGTATATGGATACTGGTGTTTTACCGGAAAGTAGTGATGAAGAGGAAGAGTCAGGAGATGAAGAGGAGGAAGTGTTTTTCAATGAGGAAGAGGATAATAATGATGATGAGGCCTATGGTGATGATGATGAGGTTGATATTACCGATATTACCGAGGATGAAGTTGATAGGATTTTGTCCAATTGGCCAGTAGCACTCTTTATACCAAATTTACTTGGCTACTTACGCATCGTTTTGTCATTCATTGGATTAAACTATGCATTACAATCACAACCAAACATTGCATTGAATATTTGGATTGTTGCCGCGTTATTGGATATGATTGATGGTATGGCGGCACGAATATTAAATCAATGTTCCGAATTTGGCGTATTATTAGATGTTATTGCTGATAATACCTTACGTACGACAATTTGGATATCTGCCATTATTGAGGGAATGAAAAGTGGTAATGATGATATGTCATCTATTGGTATTTGTATTTGGGTATCGATCATTTGTTTGGAATGGTTAACAATGTTTTGTACCCAAAGTAAGGAAGATGATACACATTGGAAAGATATGGAAGGTGATGATACACCATTCTTTGTTAAGTTGATCTTTACTAATAACTTTCGTGGTGCGGGAACATTTGCCATTTATGGTTTGTTCGTTGCACCTATTGGTAGTTATGTATCGTATGTTGCTGATCAGACTTGGTTGGTGAATGTCTTTTCGGAGGATGTTTTGGCGAATTTAGTATTAGTTGCGTATGTTGGACGGTTTACTACTATTATGGTTGAGTTGTGGATCTGCAAGAAGTTCATGAAGGATGTTATTGCCGAGGAGCCTGTGATTGTTGGGGGCGTACCTATCATCCTCGGTGCACCCGAGAAAGAGGATTGAGTTTGGCTTGTTGAGCAGGAAAGAATGGTGTATTGAATAAACATCTTAAGTCTCGGGGGGGGGGGGGGGGGGGTAATGGTTGTAGGTACCTATTTATTTGTTATTTGTATAAGAGGGAAATCAGTCAATATGTCTAATCAAGTATATCTAGAATACCCTAATAGTACGGCTGATCACGATTATGTGCTACAACTTCATCT
>Ga0075439_12971_pt1 | contig 54135 bp, 35 predicted proteins | sample MintriSingleCell_FD_74264 | JGI IMG/M metagenome (GOLD analysis project Ga0075439, IMG submission 74264) | Marine eukaryotic communities from Monterey Bay, USA to study complex ecological interactions - Minidiscus trioculatus JGI Plate_4_G5... | ecosystem: Environmental > Aquatic > Marine >... | reverse complement strand
CTCTCTCTATCAATGCTACCTTTCTATCAGCTTTACCACCGAGACCGTATTAAGAGCACACATAAGGGTGTCTACTCTCTGTGAATACGCTGGGTACTTTCATTTTGGAAGAGACAGATTTCTTTTTTTAGGTAGTATCGTCACGGCATCACTCTTAAGTAAGTACGATTATATTTTTTTGCATTATTGCAATTGTTACAACCGCCTCTAACATTACAAACACAAGTTATGGAACTCTATAGTATACAGTGGAATGTAAGTAGTTTCAATATTAGGCATCATATGATAATCGCATCGTACTAACATTACTTTGCTCTCTCTATTTAAAACATATCTCTATATTACCATCTGTTATTAGTACACCGTTATAATATAGTTAATGTTATGATATCAGGCTCCATACGCGTCCTACGGATAGGGTACAGTTATGTGCTGATAGTGTGTGGATAGGTAAATACTAATATATTGAAACGATGATATAGCCGATAGCGGCGAATAGTATTAGTATAGCCGCATAAAAATAAACCGTTACATATTAGATTATTATTGTGGTGGGATAGTTATTGCAGTAGAGATTGTTGTAGTATGCGTGCTGTTAAAGTTCTCTCCACCGTAGATATTGCTGTAGAAATTGATGAATAGAAATTGTAGTAGAATATGGTATCGCCAATCTGTAGAAATGGTTGTAGAAAACAGCCTCATTCTCAATAATTGTAGTAGAAATTGTCATTTGGCGATTAGGATTATATCGATTTTACATTGGTAGACATTGCAATAGAAATTGCAAATCAAGTACCATATTGTAGAAATTGCGTAGAGATTGCCAATCTCTACTACAATCTCTACATTTTTTCATTGCTGTGTAATGATGTTGATACTAGTTCTCCTTCATTGTATTCAGCTTGTATCCTTAGTTGTTCTTCATGATCTAATTGACTATTTTGATCAGTACTACTTGATGCAGAATGTGTATCTTCTGTTTCAGGAGGTTGATGTTTTCTATCTTTCTCAGCTTTTAATACCCATTGTATTATCTCACCACAAGTTGTAGTTGTTGATTTACTACTTCTTGTAGATGATATTGAATCATCATGATATTCTAATACATCAGTAATGTACGGCATTATAACATGTGCAACATGATGTTCAAATTTGATATATTCTTCCTTTTGAGAAGAAGAAGAATTGGTAGTAGATTCAGACCACCATTTTGGAAAGGTAGATGATGTCCTCGATATGGATGATGCTGATGTGTAGTAGTTGTCAGATGATTGTGTTGATGCTAATGGTATCATAGAAGATCGAACGGAATGAGAACATATTCTAAAGAAGGCTGACCTTCTATTGCAACTTGCAAATGCACAATGTAATGGTCTATTCTTTATGGATAATACCCTCTTTGATATCGTAGTCATCATAATACTATTATGTGATGGATTGTTCAATGATGAGATGTATAATTGATGTGTGTAGGATGCAGTCAATGTACAAACCTGCAATAACCACAAGATAAATATGATCTTCTTCTCCCTCAACTGATGTACCATCATCAACTCAAGACGCTAAACGATATCAACAACCAACAACATAGCAAATGGTCATATAGCAAAATAGTACGATATTTGTCAAAGTTTGCGACGAGGGGGTTTAGATTGCACTCTCCTCATTAGATTGAGCAATATAGTGTTGATGTAATATCATTTATGTAGACCAGTCTCCTATTATTGCTATCTAGCCTTGAGATATAAAACTTAGCCTGGAATAGTCCATATGAGACTCCGGTATCCTAAACTCCTAACACTTTACACCACACACTAAACACTATTCTCTACTCGTCCATTTCAGCATCAGCCTCAAGCAGTTGCAACAATTCAGGTGATATTTGATCCATTTCAACCATACTACTCCTTCGTCGGGCCTCCGCTGATGCTCTTCTCATAAGAACATTACGCATCCATTTACGAGCCATCTTTTGTACCATTGGAGGCAATGTCGTCGTGTCATTATCATCTGTGCCAATATTCTTAAGTGCGGCTCGATCCATTTTACCTGTTGGATTTAATGGCATAGCATCTAAGAATGTAATCTTTTCAGGTGCCTTGTATCCAATTTGCTGTTGAGCATGTTTGATAAGTTCTGCCTCACTAACATCCTTGCCATCTTTTAAGGTACAAAAGGCATGGACATTTTCGCCATGAACGATATCAGGAACACCGACAACTGCAGCGGCATCAACTGATTCATGACCCATTAGCACATCTTCAACCTCCAATGGACTGATATTGCTTCCATCATGAACGATGATCTGCTTTTGACGACCTGCGAACCAGACATAGCTGTCGGCATCAGCATGTACAACATCACCCGTATCCATATACATATCATCATCAAAAGTATCAGATGTTGCCTTAGGATTGTCCCAATATCCAGTCATCACAAGTGGGCCTTTAATCCACATTCTACCGTCCTCACCAAGTGGTACTTCCTCCTTTGTGGCAACATCTCTGAGAAGACAGGGGGTTGATGATTAGTTTTGTGCTTGTGATATGGACAAAAAAAGCACTAAAGAAAGGTGATGCTTGCTTACCTAACAGAGATGGATATGCCTGGAGCCGGCCTGCCAATAGAACCACGCTTCTCCTCAGGTTCATTCTCCCCATGAACAGTGATGGGGGCGGACTCGCTCATTCCCATGATCTCTGATATAAACAATCCACTCTTCTGGTTGAATTCTTTCTGTAGTAGACTGGCAACTTTATCACCACCACTTTGCATGAGCCGTACAGATTCAAAATCTTCTCGTTTTGTCCTTTCATCCCGAACCAGCATAAGCATAAAAGAAGGTAGAAAGAAGCAGATTGTTGGATGAGCCGTTCTTAATAGAGGCAATACTACATCTGATGTACCATTAGCGGCCACTACCACTTGGCCGCCAACAGACAGTGCCGATAAGGAATAAAGGAAACCTGCCGCATGTGAACAAGACGAAGCTGGCATTACCACATCCTCTTTTGTTATGTTCAGAGCTTGAATCATTGATGCTAGACAATATCCATATGTGGTGTATGTATGAGTAACTCCCTTCGGTTTGCCCGTGCTACCTGAAGTAAAGAAGATGACAGACGAGGCATCTCCTTCTGCTTCGGAATGACGTAAAGATGTAATATCAACACTACCTTCCTCATCCACATTCATTAAACTTTCAAAAGTAGACAAGTAATTTAATGTTCCACCACTACCCAACGAAACAATTCCCAAGGTTGGTTGAACTGTCAACTGTTTTAAATCCTCCTCCCGATCAACTACTGATACAAGTATTGAAGACCCACTTAGTTGTAATGCATGATCAATTTCCGACGGGGTGTATCGATAATTCATTGGCACTAATACTAATCCAACCTTGAAACAGGCTACATAATGCACGAATAGTTCAACACAGTTTGGTAATAAACTTGCTATACGATCACCTGCTTTGGCGCCTGATTTGATGTATGAATTAGCAACATTATCACTAACCTCATTAAGTTTCTTAAATGTCCATGATTGTTCTTCATCTGAAGTGAAGAGGGCAATATCATTTGGCTTTGTTTGTAATCCAACATTTAATATGTTTTGAAGTTCAATTTTAGATGTTGTAAGAGTTGCTCCACTAACCACATTATTATTGCTGTCTTTTGTCATCTTTTTTTAGTTCTGTTAGGATTTGTATAGAGGAAAGATAATTGTATGATTGAAAGATAGGTTGTGTACAGATGAAAGATTGCAATGAAGTGTACCTTGGTGTTTTGCAAAGAATATTGATATATGATTATGTTAGGATACGAAGGAAAGATTATGCTCCCGTCTCTCTGATAATGTGTGTAGTATTGCAAAGATTTATGCTCCCGCGTTGATGACCAGATGTCGTTTGATGAAGTGTACCTTGATGTGTGTTTTTTGGTGATAATCGTTTAATTTTTGCAAAGATAAATAATATCAATAGGTGTATATACTAAGCGTTTGCATATATGGGCTACTCCTCTTTTGACAACCAAAGCTAGTATGTAGGCCTTCGCCATATCTTGGCAAATAGACCATTTGATTATATCGTATTCCGTGCGCTATATACTCTCATGGTAACCAATACGTATCCTAAAATACGATAATACAATTATACAATTCAAAACACCACAACAAAAGAAGTGGTCGATTATCTGAGAGAGGCGCCGTATATCCTCAGCGGAGTATAATATACATCTATCATTCACTTTCTTTCGATTGGTAATACTCGAGTTGACAGCATCGCATTAACCACCAAAAAGTATATACGGTATCCTCATCAATTCAAATTACATCAACACTCATTACATCTTCTAGAGTTCCAGAGAGATAATAGACCTCAGAGTACCATATCTTCTACGGAGTAGTGTAATTGCAATATATCATGGGTGGTAAGAAGAATCGGCACGGCCACAATAACAGTGGTAGATCATCACACAATAATAAACACAACAAAAATGATTCAACTTCTCGAACCTCCTCCAACAATACAACATCATATGAAGAAGACAATCAAGATTTAGACTTTTGTCAACGCTTCTTTGGTGATCCACTCTTCTCCAACTTTAACGTATCATTCCTCTTCCTATTTGCTACATTAATACCAATGTTAGTATGGATACCACACTTTTTATCCGAATATAAACGATTAAAGCACATTCAACAATTAGAAAGTGAACGTCAATATCGATTAAAACAGGCTCGAGGTGAAATATTAGTTGACAAATCCGAGGCCAAGAATTTATTAAAAAGTTTTGGTGTAAATAGTGATGAGGCTGAAAAAATTGTTGCCCGTGGTAGTGGTACTTTTAAACCTAATAAGGATAAGGATATTGGATATAAGGAAGAGGATTATTTGAGTTTTAGAAATAAGGATGATATTAGAATATTATCAAATGATGAGTCAAATATTAAACAGAATACCAAATCGACATTATCACAGTTTCCAGATGTTCATCCATTGAATTCACATGTGGGCGGTGGATTCAACAAGGCTGCCCAAGCGACAGTGTTGCCAACACTTTGTTCTGACGGTATAACTGTCGGTTATGACAACTGGTTCTTACTGAGAGATGCAATAACTGAAGCAAATTCAATTGCAGTTGAAGAGTTTGTGCACTGGTCGGAGTATCTAGCGCGGGAAGGAAAGAACGGGAAGAATAGTGCTGAGTCGCCACCGGTATATCACCCACCAGAACCATTTGTTATATGTCCCGGCGCGATATTGAATCAAAAGTCACCCTACAGAAGCTTATTAAGTCCATTCTCTTGGGCACATTACACTTGGTCAAATATAATGTACATTATTGAATACACGGGATTATTGCCCTCGAATAGTAGTCCAAAGTATAATATACCACCCAGAAAAAGAAGTCACAATAACAAGAAATTATCATCAATTTTTATCAATGCCGAAGATATAGTTATTGAATGTGACATGTGCACGGTAGATTTGCCTGGAACGCACTTCTCATTTGGCCCACATGCCAAAAATGTATTAGTCAAGGGTATAACATTCCGTGGTGCAACTACAAGTTCATTAACATTCCATCATCATGGATCAGATGTTAGTTTTGAAGATTGTTACTGGTTATACAACTCTGGTGGATTAGTACCCAATCGTAATAACGTTGGCATGGGTAATGACGGTATGATGAGTACGTCGGGTGGTAGTACCACAAGTGCGGGAGCCGTGGCCGACTTGAATTCAACATCATCGGTACGATTCTTCCGATGTGTTATTGATGATGTGAAGCAGAATCAAAAACGAACAACAACTGGTGCCGGAGTGGCAAATGTACCGGGCATGAATCCACCGGCGGGACATAATGTGAATAATAATAATAATCAGGGTGCTGTTAGTTCTAGTTTGACAATCAGGAATTGAAGATAAGGACGAGGGATGAGCTTATGGGGAAGGTGTAAACTTTAACTTCTGTATACACGTCCAACACATTCTAACAATACATCAACTAGTTCTAAACAACCTATCCCCCCTCCCTATACCTAATATACACCGCCCGCCCCTCCTACCCTCCTCGAATCCCCAAGATGGTGCACCTTGCTGGTGCACCTTAATTTAATTTGATGTATAAGTACGTCCCTTAATCTCGGCAATTTTAGCCCTATCAACTCCCCGGCATGTGATTTAGTTAATGTCAAGGATGTTGCAAGCAGCTTCTGCAACAAGAGTTATCTCATCAATCTTAGTTTGCAAAAAGTCCACTACAGTTTTCGCTATCGCTCATGCGTGCATTTTGGGGCTTCACTAGTGCAGATTTCATGCACTAAAACCTCGCATGCACTGCACTGGTTACAGTGCACGTTATTAAAGTACACGTAACTTGGGTCGCATTTATTTACTCTTGTTTTTCTAATTGGGTCTCTATTATATTACTTGTTTATAGTTGGGTCTCATTTATCATGTCTCATTTATTACAATATTACACTTGGGTCTCATTTATTACAATGGTTAATACTTGCAATTACTAGGTCTCATTTAATACTCTACTTAATACTTGCCTGTTAATACAATACTTATGTGCTCTATTAAGTTCCCTTATGGTTGGCATCTTCTTTTCAATACATTATCAACTCAATCATAACTTTACTATACAACAACGTCCAACAAATTCTTTATACACAGCATACTTCCCTATACCTTTATACGTCTCTGCCGCCACCTACCCATTCAACTTATTAATACCTCTTAACTTGAGTATTCATATAAGGTAGTCCCTAACCTGCGACTTTTCTCTTCTTATTATAGCTGCCCTCCCCCTTCTCTGACTCTGATTCCATATCTGATTTCTCCTCATTCGTCTCTTCCTCATCCGAACCCTCCATTCGAGATCTAAATTCTCTTCCGACATCCTCCGACTCCTCATCTGAATCAACATTAATAACAGTCCCTTCCTCCAAATCTTTCAACAACTTCTTGGCCTCTTGTAATTCTTTTTTAGAAGCATCCTCACAAGCACGGGCATCTTCACTCTTCTTTACGGCATCGGATACAGTTTTATTTGTTGCTTCAATCATCTTTTCCATTTGTTTGATAGTTTCTTTTAGTATTTAGTCTCAATGCTTTTTGGCAAAAAAAGATATGGTATCCTAAACGCATCAATCATGTGCGCAGGCAGGATAACTTTGAGATAAATTATATACCAACATATACACAAAACAACAGATAGTATCGACAATGTGATTGGGTAAGCCGTCTGCAAAACAGCCTCGCAGAGCTCGCCGAGAGGCACCCGCGGTAGCGATGACTAACAATAGAATACAACTCAACTAGATTATTCATTGCAATAGTTATATGTACAGAAGATGTGTATACTTAACTCTCAATTGATGGCACACACTGCACGGCACGTACGCACACCTTTATTATATCTTAAATGTCTGCGGCCGCATCGGTTACGGGCACAGGTAGTACCATCTCATAACAAGTGCATAAGTTATTAGGGTAGTCGGTAGTAGTAAGAAAGTGTGTGGTAGACACTATAATAGTGATCAAATTAAATAAAGTGATATTCACTAATGATGGGATTAAAAAAGAAAAAGTGATATTGGCGTATAGATATAGGAGTGTATGAATTTTTGATTACAAAAGACTGGTACATAAATCATTGCAAAACCAAATATCAATCTACCGAGGCCTCTGATCTTGCTATTATCTCAATTAAGTCTACGTCTCTATCAAGGCATCTATCCAGTTTCTGAGAGTCCATACTCTCAACGGTGGACGTAATGACACCCGCTTGATATATTGTTACTCTGAATATTGTTTTCATTACCATCTACAAATGTATACAATGTAATGTGATACTATCATTAGACAGTGTGAGAAAAGTGTTTTTTCTTTTTTTTTTTGAGTAAAAAATATATTTTTTCACCTCAATTACAATATATCAATATAGTGCAACCATGGGGGACGTTGCTGCTTGCCTTGAGCAAGTAGTGTTGCAGGTAGATCAACGTACAAAACGAGAAGAGTTTGCTTCTACAACGAATATTGTTCTTCCTAACAACGGAATTGCAGCGATATATTTATCAGGAAGCACCAGCCTTAATGATTCCCCTTTCAGTGCTTCGAGTAATCTATTTCATCAACGCTTCAATGAAACAGCCGAGCATAAATCTGCTAAGCAGACATCTCTCGCCATGGCTGCGCAACATGTAGGATATGATAACAATTGTGCTCTTATAAAGGGTTTGACAAGTGAGGTAAAAGACATGTCTGGCACCGTTATTCGGAAGCCTTTCTTCTCCAAACACGAGCACTTGGAGGCACGTGATAATGTAAATTGTCTGGTTCATTATTCTCTATCAGCATCATCAAATGCTCATACTCTATTGGACAAACTGAGTGAAGAAGGCAAGGTTCCGACTCCATTGCTACGTGAAGGCAGAAAGATCTTGACTCAAATGTAAGTGTGTCATAATCTATATTCCATTACATTCATATATTGTCTTACTAACTTGTCATATTGTAGGGGGATCCATCGGGAGCCGACGTAGTTTGGAAAGAAGTAAGTTTATCTTTTATGTAACATATTCACATGATATTCAGCAACATAAGTTACTCACCATTAACCTAATACATCTAGGATTGGAATGGGTGGGAAGATTTCCTTGGCGTTATCTTATCGTTTGAAGAGGGTAGAAACATAGCACGTAATCTGAAAGTGAATACAGAAGAAGAGTACTTGAATCTCATAAAAAGCAAAGCAATACCTGACGACGATATAGCAAGTAGATTGCGACCTAAAGTATAAAGAGGATTGGAACGGCTGGGATGATTCCTTATTGGTAGCTGATGACAGAAGTTCGGATTAATAAATGTATCTATCTACTAACCCTATCCTTACTAAGAATAGAACAGAAATATTCCATGTGTTTAGATATCCTCATTTCATTATCAAATTATCACACAACTTCTTATGGGTCTGTCTTCCACAGCCGAATTGTTCCATCCTCAGAACCAGTAGCATAACTCTTCCCATCGGGATGATATCTTAAACAGCGGATTGGTCCGTGATGTCCCTTATGACATTCCAATTCTTTACCCGTATCAAAGTCATACACATATACTTTTAAATCACTTCCCAATTCACCTCCTTCAACAGCACCCAATGCCATTGATCCACCCCGTCTTCCTCCTCCCGCAACAAACTTTTTACCAGATGGATGAAGAGAAGCACCTCCCTCCTCACGAAAGTGAATAGGCATTTTATATGAATGGATTTGTTTATATGTAGCCATATCAAAGAATGTAACATTCTGTCCAGCGGCAACTGTTAAGATTGTTTGTCCCGAGGTGATAGTTTTGAGTTCAATATCGCGTATACCTCCGCCCTCCACTGATAATGTGCCTTTAAGTAGTTGTTTGGTTGGATCAGTTTCATCAACCTTCCAAAATCGCAATACACCGTCCTCACATGCGGCAAGGACTGTTGAGTTGTCTAACCATAGACATTTCGAGATTGATACTTTCTATTCATTTCATTGTCATAAAAACAAACAATAAATGTATTATGTGAGACAAAAAGATGAGAGATTTATGTAAATAATCTACAACACACACAAGTCACAAGCATGATATCTTACCTCCTTTGTTGATTGAACAAACTCTAAAGGTTCCTTCTTTGGCTTAGTTATATCGAATACACGTAATATCCCCTCATGACCACCAGTAGCCAATCTCTTTGAATCCATACTCCAATCTAACGTCTTTACAACATGTTTGTGTGGAAAACTGTACAAACTCTTTCCAGTAATTGCATCCCAAACTTGTACTGAAAAATCACCCGACGCTGTTCCTGCTAAATATCCGGCTGGATCAAATTTACATGACCATACAGCGCCTTTATGCCCTGAGAATGTTCCAATCCAATCACCTGTTGTGGCATCACGTAACATGGGATTTTTATCATGACAGGCCGATACTAGTAATGTCCGTTTTTCATCTGGTTCATCAATTGTACAGAATTGTATTTCCGCTAATGGACGTGTATGTCCTGGACATACTATGGGTATTTGTCTACCTTGTGTTACTGCTGCCATTATATATTATTATCTTAGTTAGTACTTATGAATTTGAGTGGGGAGTTGAGAGATTTATTGCAATATTTAAGGAGATGTTTCAGCTGCTAAAAGATGATATTTGATATAATGGTAGTATAATATGTTTATTATAGGACGCTTAGACTGTGTATTGATTTATTATCTTTAACCTATTGCTGCTGTACATACCTCTCTAGAGATAAGTCCATGAGCAATCTGGAGCAATCCTAAAATTACACTAATTATAATAGGTTATGAGTCGATATGAGCTCGGTATCGGCTTACCCGGTTGAGGCGCGAGGAGAGAGTAGACTCAGCTGGGACTTGCTACTGTAAACTTGGAAGAAACGGTGTGCTATACTATTCGATACATTTATACTAAACTAATAGCTTCCTTCCATACCAGCCAAACTCGAAATGATAATCTTATACCCATCGTCAAGAGGCAAGTCACGATCTTTTACACTTGCACAAATCTTAGGCATGTCAGTCTTGACGTCCAGAAATTTGCATAGATACAACAGTAATGCAAAGTCCGACAATAGATCAATAAATGTCCATCCACTCTTTCCACTCTTTGACAGTTGACGCTTCATCTCATCATGTGTTTGTAACCTCTCATCAAACGCTCGATTGGCACGGGGAAACTCTGAAACGAACATATCCGATTGATATGTATTGATGGGTACTAATGTCAAGAAGAAGTTGTTTTCAACTGTAGGCGATGGCTTGCCCTCCTGTATCGCCGTGAATGTATCATTGACATAACAAAATCCTTGATTCGGTCCAACATCAAGTGCTTCCTCGGCAACCATCTCCATACATTGAAGCGACACTTGAAATGCCTCAACTACGACATTCCCGTCATCATCTACAGTTACTCGAATTGTTACAAATGGAGTAGGCTCAATTCCTCCAGCAGATTCCAACTGCAATTCAGCAGCCATGATACATTCAGCAGCTGACAGTTGAAATCCCTCCTCTCTAGGAGGATGACCAATAATCCAACCAACTCGTTGCAAACCAAGCATGTTAGCAAGATTTTCAACATTCTCTTCATTAGGATCGTCAAGCATTACAAACCCTTCTGCTGCCTCTGGATCAGCCTCCTGTGGTGGTTCATAAATAGCTTCCACAATAACTTTGGCATTTTTCTTTACCTTCTTCTCACCAGTTTCTGGCATTCGTGCACCCCACCCATCCCTCGTTACCTTCTCATCTTCCTTCTTTTCTTTCGATGAATCATCTTCCTCTTCATCTACAAACTTTCCATATAAATAACCAAATCGTTGTTGTTGGAATTGGAATTTTCTCAAATAACTTTGGAAATCATTCACTGCACTATTTTCCAAGTGTGCCCCGCCACTACCAACAAAGCTTGCATCCTGTCGTTTGATTTTGAAGTTATATTTATCATCCATGGCTGTAAATTCTTGTAACGTCCATGCCATTTTCTATATTATATTATGAATTGTGATGTATGGTATATAGTGAGTAAAAAGTTTACACACAATTCGGCACAAATACAACTATACAACCCTGTGTAAATAAACTATAACTTACCATATCACGTAAAGCCAACTGTCCTTTGCGGAATCCCTTATCAGTACTCTGAGATGGTCCCTCAGCATGTACTAACTTGATAGAACCATCCTTATCAATAATACGTTTCGTATTACCACCACTGCTTACTGCACCACTGTTGTCACTAGATTCATCCATACCATCAGCAGCTGCTACAGTATTCTCAGCACAAGATGAGGCATCAACCTTACAATATATCATACTACCATGTCCTAATCCTTGTTGAGCTAATGTTTTAGTAGTATCAAGCTGAGTATCACATTTTGGATCTAAAGAAAGTGGTTTTTCATATACAACGTGTGGACGTGTTTTGGCAATACCGGATAGGATATCAGCGGATGTCGATGTTGTTGCATCGAGGTCTTCAACTCTCCATACACCAATGTTGGTTCGAACCCTGACAATCATCTTTAGTGGTACAATTTGACGGCAATATGGCAAAGTTCAAAGTTCGCAGGAAATCTGAATCTCATGGAACTTTATCTTTATGAAGTTTCTATCGAAAAAGTTTCGGGCTGCTAAAGAGAGTGGGTATTGTTTGGTTACTATTGTTTGTAGGCGGCGCAGGCCTTACTAATAGAGTGGGCAATAAAACTATACAAAGCATACATAGAACCCTCAGAGATGGTTGTGCAAAGGAATCCAATGATTAATTTCCGTCGAGGCGGCCAGAGACAAAACTCCACAAACAATAATGGTCGTTTACTTATGTTTTGTGGTATGTTTATACTTATTATTGGGATGTATTTATATGCACGTGCATTACAAGCTGTTAGTTTAAGTACTGGAATGTCGAATAGTAATAATCAACAGCAGTTAATGTTGGATAACCAGGGCAGTGGTAGTCATAATAGACATACGGGGTTAAAGAGTGTTCATCATAATATTGAATTGCAAAAACACAGTGCAGCAAGTGATAATAACCAAAACTTGAGAGCTCAATTTGATCAAGATATGCAACATGATATTGATCGTGATATGGAACAAAGCGAAGAAGAAGACGATGAATCGTCAGAAGAGGAATCAGAGGATATAGAAGAAGAAGAAGATTCCCAAGATGGTGCACCTCCTCAATATAAAACTCCATGGCATGGAAAGGAACCACCAACACCTCCATGGTATTTACATAATGATCCTGATGATTCATTTGAACACATTTACTTGTCTGATGAAGAACGAAAGAAGTATAAACATTTACGAACACTAGGTAAAGGTGGACAAGTTAATAAAGGTATTGGTATAAAGCACTTCTTCAATCCAATGTGTCGTCATTATCGATTTAATGATACCGACTTTCCAACTGTTAGTGTTATAATGACTACACAGAATGAGCCTGATGATTGGATATCATTAAGTGTTGAATCGATATTGGCACGTACACCACCAAACTTACTTCAAGAAATTATTGTTGTAGATGATAACGGTGTGCCTGGTCATCATGGATTGCCAATGAATATACGAAAGAATGTTGATGAAGAGGAATGGGATTACATACAAAGTTTATCACCCAAAGTAAAGGTTATCAAACATGATGATAGAGAAGGATGTGCAAGATCACGATTATCGGGTGCTAAAGTTGCGACAGGTGAAGTACTAATGTTTGTTGATAGTCATATTGAAATGTTGAGTAGTACATGGTATCATCATCTTGCGGTACCAATTATTGAAAATCCACATACTATTGCTATGCAAACTATTGATGTTATTGATGATTTGGGTACCAAGGATTATGGCTCTGGTGTTGGGCCTTTACAATATGGTATAGTCAATACTGAATTCTGGTTTGGATATCAAGCTGATCGATTTGGCGACTACTCAGAACCAATTGATTCTTCACTGTTTACTGAAGAGGAGATTGCAGAACGAAAGAAGATGAAGTATCAAGCTGAGAGACCACATACAAGAGAACCATATGAAACACCATTTGGACCTGGTAGTTTGTTTGCTATTCGCGCTGATGAGTTTTGGAGATTGGGTGGTTATGATGAAGGTCTATTTGTATGGGGTGGCGAGAATACAGAAATGGCATTCAAGATTTGGATGTGTGGAGGACGAATGTTAATGGTACCATGTTCTCGTGTGGGTCATATGTATCGACAACATAAAGAGAAGGATGGTAGAGGAGCACTGACAAGATGGCCACCTACACTACCTCATGAGATGACTGATCGATTAGGATGCGCATACAAGAATGGTACATATACAGGAAAGTTCATTGTATTGAAGCATCCAGCTGATAACTTCACTAGAATCACAACTAGGAATAATCTACGGATCATGGAGGGTTGGGTTGGAGATCACGAGGCAAAGAAGTCGTACTACAAGCGGCTCTTTGGTCAGGAAACACTCAAGCCGGAGTTTCAACGATTTGTAGACGATTGGAAGGTAGATCCTGCTGCTCAGAAACAGATGCGTATTAAGAAGGAGAATAAATGTCATGACTTTGAATGGTTTGATAAGTACGTCTTCATGAGATTGGTTGGTAGAAAGAACCCATGGCACTTTGATAATAAGAAGTGGCAAAAAGTATCGTGTGGTAATCACAAGGCGAAATCTTGTGAGCAGTGTCCACAGGGCAACGGGAAAGACTGGTGTAATGGTGACTGTGCATGGTGTGATACACTTAAGAAATGCTTTGTCATGGAAGAGAAAGATAAAAAGTGTAAGATCAAATCAGGTCTTCGGCTAAGTGATAAGGCAATAGAAGCTGCTGCAAAGGTGACGGAAGAAAAGGCAAAGGAGAGCCTACATCTCAAACAGAGAGAAAGAGCCAAACTAGCCGAGAATATTCTACAAGATGGTAACAATTTGACAATATCTGTCGTCCTTCCGTGTGGCTTTGAACACCCGTTCTTTATTAGAACTGCAGAATCAATCTTCTACGAGACACCCGAGGAAATACTCAAAGAGATTGTAATCGTTGATGATGCCAGTGATCCACTGTTAAAAGAGTCTTGGTCAGAAGAAGATGCTGTAAAGTTTGGAGTCAAGTACGTCCGCTCAGACACTGCTCTCGGTCTGATTGGCGCAAAAGCACTCGGTGCTAAACATGCAACTGGTGATATAATTGTATTCTTTGATTGTCATGTCAAGCCTGCAAAGGACTATTGGATCCCATACGTGAAGGAAGTGCATGATAATTACAAACGTGTTGTCATCCCAACAATCACAAATTTGAATATTGATAATTGGGAAGAGACTGGCAGGCCTGCATCTTCCGGAGGAGGCATGAGTAAATGCTATCTCACTTTTGACGCTGAATTCAAATGGACTACAGATGACACTAATCACGTCCCAATCATGAGCGGAGGTCTTCTAGCCATGTCTCGAAGATGGTTCAATGAGATTGGCGGTTATGATTCTTCAATGAAGGGCTGGGGCGGCGAGAACCTTGATCAATCTGTAAGTATGTTCTTTATTGACTATGTTTGGTATCTCTTTGTGATCAATCCTCACTATAAGTATCGCCTCATCAATTGATTTACAGTTGCGCATCTGGACCTGTGGAGGCGAGATTGTATCTGCACCCGAATCATATGTAGCTCACATGTGGCGCTCTAGTGATCCAAAGACCAAGGCAAAGTATAAAGTCGGTGCAGGCGATGCTATAAAGAATAGAGCAAGAGCTGTCAAAGCTCACTTGGGTAAATGGTATGATAAGACACTTACATTCCCCAGTTTTAAAGAGTGGCGAGGGAAAGAGCTGGATACATCTAGCATCACTGATGGATTTAAAGATCTAGATTGTGAAGACTTTGAGTGGTATCTGAATCGATTCAAGCATATATACAAGGATGCAGGAGTACTGCCAGAAGAAGTCTTTCAGATTGAAGCCATCACAACGAGTGATGATAACGATGACGAAAAAGAAGAAGAGTCACCACTATGTCTAGAATTAGACAAGATGCACTGGACAAATTTTGGTGTTGCAGATGAGATAAAGCTGAAGAAGTGCTCAACCTCTTCAGGATCATCAGCAAACGAAGAGGCAAGATCGATTTGGTGGCATAAAAGTTCACGACTGAAGGATGGAAGCTGTTGTGGAAGTCTCAGAGCATGGAATACTGATCAATGTATAGACGGCCGTAATCCCAAGAAGGAAGTAAAGAAACTAGAATCATACACTTGCAATCTTGATGCAGGTCAAGAGGCAATATTACAACCATCAGTAGAGGACGAGGGTGAGTATCTACTTACAATTGGCAGGGCAGATAGTCATCTATGTGTCAGCATTGATCAAGACTCTTTAAAAGTTGTAGAATGCCAAGAGGCTACCAAATGGCGGAAGCGAAATGGATTCACTCCAATCGAGTTTGAGCTTCTTAGTGACAAAACAAAGAGTGAATGGAAGACGGCAAGATAGTAGGTATAAGCATCGATTCATCATTTGTTCACACTTTATTTTGTATCTTCTATTCAGCGTCGAAAAGGGCTATCTACTCCAAGCAATTCCAGATCAATGTGTTTAGCTTTCCCTTCAACTAACAACTCTGCTATAGCCTCACCTGTTGCTGGAGAGTTCAAAATACCCCAACAACCGTGCCCCGATGCAACATAAGCTCCTTTAACTTTAGGCAGAGGCCCAATTACAGGCAGTCCGTCTATAGTGGTAGGAAGATAACATGATTGTGTTGTATGCGGTGGTATATCACCAAGCTCACTGCTAGTCTTCTTTGTTGCATCTATCAACTTATTAACTTTCTCAGATCTAACTTCTTCATCTCCAGGAGATTCTGTGACCTTTATAGGTTGGTCAGGAAATCCGGTTATGTATGCATCTCCATCAGGTCGAGGATATACTTCTGGATCGCCATGACCTTGAAAGAAGACTGCTTGTGATAATACTCGCGGAGATTGTATCAGTATGGAATGATATTTAATACCCAACATTGACGGTATTGTATCTCCAACATTTGAGCCAAACCATGATTTTGCAGCTTCTGTCCAAGGACCACAGGCAACAACTAGAGCATCACAGTCGAGTTGAGTACCATCATCTAGCTTCACTCCAGCAACTTTAGCATCAACTACTATTGCTTCAACAACCTTTCCAATAACTAATTTTGATCCAACACTTTCTTGACTATATTTCCACAATGCATTACAGAGTTTTTCTGGATGTACTTGAGCAATCGTATCGTGACCGCCCATCATTCGACTTCCTACTGTACCTATATCAGCCCACTCCACTCCTTCTAATTTTTCCCCTATTGGTTTGACATTTGTACTTTTCTCATCACATGCCACACTACACATTCTAACCGTCTATAATCTATATTCGACTCTCCAAGTACCTTTGCCTGCTCGGCGTGCAAGTCGAAACTCCTTCGCTGCAATTCTTGAATTGGTGTACCGTCACTCCAATCTTTTGCAAGAAAACCACCAGCCTTACCACTGGCTGCTGGGGCTATTCCTACAGGATCGAGATGGTGCATGACGTTGAATGTCGTTTAGCAAGATAGTATGCTATTGAATTGCCGATGATACCACCACCTATAAATAGAAAAGAGGACATAAGTTGAGGAGTTTACTGTCAAAAGATATATGAGGTATAGTCATAACAATAAGAGTTTCATAAATATCCTAGTGACATAAGACATAAAAATATGATATAGTGACTTGTGCTCTTTCTCGCCTCTCGCCATCAACTGCATGAATCCAAACGATACCTACCGGCAACGACAATATTGGAGTATGCTACCATTGCCAACTATATGATGAAGGTACTGCAGTCAAAGCTAGGCTGCTACTCGCTGCTATCAGGGGTTCCTGCTAATATCAAATCGGCGCAAAGCAAATCTTTTGCCACATTCCACTTGTAAGCAAAAGAGCAGGCCTCCCTAAAAATAAATTATACTAAGAATAAAGTTGAGAAGTTGGCTGGTGTTGTTTGGAATTAATCTAGCAGTATAAATAATCAATTGCCAGCAATAAAGGAGTAGACACTAGTAGTATTAGGTTTCTATCAGTGTGGTTGAAGTCGACGGTCTTTATGCAATCACAAAGATACCCACAAACCAAAATAACATTGTAACTATCCATCTGTTATTATAAGTTCATACCATGGCAAAGGGAGAATCTCGTGGCAATAAACGAAAGTTTGGTGGAAGAGGTTCATCACACTACGGTCCTACACCTAGAAGAGGTCCGCCGGCTTTATTTGTAACATGTGAAAGTGGAAGAGAGAAGAAATGTCAACGAGAAGCACTTGAGTTGATACATCATTATTACTATGGCTCTAAACATACAACAACAGATGCAGAATCCAAAGGAACAAGCGAAGACATCAAAAAACCATCACCTTCAACGAAAATAGAAGAAGATGATAAGCCTTTGTCTCTTCAAGATGAATTGGCAATGCTTAGGAAAGGGGCAGTTGCCGAAGAGGTTTTAAACTCGAAACGACCTCGACACGGGTCTACAAATGGTATAGCTACATCCAAACAAGTATCAACTATGAAATCACCATTCTCTATTTATGATTCCGGAATGCGTGGGATGGTATGTATTCTCTGTACATTACCCAATTGTGAGATGGTGCCATATGATAAAATCTTAGCTGAGCTTAAAGCTGCAAAGGAAAAAGATAATGCAACAGTAACAAACAATGTGAATGGCAACGAAAAGAGTAGTGTAAAGCAAACAACGGAAGCATCCAAAGAAACAAAGGTCAATGAAGTCAAGTGGGATCCAGTACACACAGTAAGATGTATCTTGCGAGATGCAAAGATTATAAATAAGAAGAGTGACGAGAAAGATAATGACAGTAAGCAAAAGGATATATGTCAAGCAGAAGATGATCAGAAAGAGGCAGCCGCATTACTGGCATCTTCTCCTCCACCAGGATCTAGATATATTAGTAGAATTTTACCTATGCAAGCAACCGTAAGTGAATGTATCTGTTTCCCCCAAATCTTATGTAATATGTATACATGGACTAACATTATTATCATGTTTAGTGTTTTGCATCAGTAGAAGAAATCAAGGCAGTTACTACATCCCTCTTGAAGCAAATCCTGCCAAAATCCCAGATCCTCAAGTCTAAGGAAGACAAAGAGATAGCTTTTAAGGTGGAAATCAAGTTAAGACTCTGTTCACATCTCAAACGAGATAATGTAATTGAAGCTGTGGCACCCATTGTCATGAGCGGTGGATTAAAAGATGATATGCCTGGTTATAAATTTTCTGTTAACTTGTCTAATCCTGACTTTTCAATACGCGTGGAAACATGTAAGAGTCTCTGTGGGGTGTCAATTGTGCCGCGTGAAGCTTGGTGTAACTTTAATCTGGCAGAGATAACCAACCCCACCGAAGAAGAAGAAGATGATAAAAAGAAAGATTAAAGATAAATATATTTAGGCAATCATTGCTGGTAGGCTGTAGACTCTGTAGAAATCAAGTTTGTTTATATGGTATCATCTGCTTTATAGAAAATATTTGCAGATTGTACACTTTATCCAAGTCCATAATCCCCTTGAATCCAAACTCAATCCAACCTTCATTTCTCATTGTACCTCTATAGCTTTATCAAGCTCACATAAAGTTTTTGTGTCAACCCAATTAATGAGGGAACAAAACACAAAACATAATTTGTTGATTAACTCAGGAATTGTGATAACCATTGGAAACCATCCTTATATCCCATCCTCCTAACAACTGAACACATAAATACTTCAATAGGTCTAACTCCTGAATTTGAATCTGGCTTATTATCCTTCCCATACGTATCCAACAATCCCAACGCATACTTTAATTCCTCCTCACTTGCCGCCGAGGGCATATCAATTTTATTCCCAAGTACCAAGAATGGTACATCCTGTAATTCATCTGATGTTAATAATGCATCCAATTCTTTTTTAGCTTCGGGAAATCGACCACGATCAATAGCATCTACTAAGTATACTACGCCATCCACGGTTGTAAAGTAATCTTGCCATAATCGACGTGCCGTTTCATGTCCACCTAAGTCGAATGTTTTAAGTTTTAATTGACCAACGATTAATTCATCAGTATTCGGATGAAGAGTGGGTACATGTGCCTGTACACGATTTTCTTTTAACATGTGTAGTAATGTTGTTTTACCTGCATTATCCAACCCTAAGAAGAGGATTTTTGCATTTTTATGATATAAACCAAGAGAGGCGAGTGTATCGTAGAACCTATGATTAGAGTTGGTATTTAGTGGATAGACAGAAAAGAAGATATTAGTTTAGAATACACTGAGAAAAATATAGATTGAGCGAGATACATAACTGTATATTCAATGGTTGCTTACCAGTTAACGAGAAACATGGTTCAATATAATGTATTTTTTGTTTGTTAGTATGTGTATGTTTTGGCTGTTTTGAGATACTTTTTTGTAGTTGACTGTTCACTGAATATCTTGTTATACTATTTATGCAAATGCTATTCTCTTGGCTTGCAATTACTTTGTAATAGGAGGGCCTATCCAATGGAGTAGAAGATTGAAAGAGTGTGATATGGTAATATGGTAGTTATGGTATAGCGTTTTGGGGAAAATGTGCAAAATAAGTGTGATATTGGCCTTATACCGTACTTTTGCCTCTATATTGGCCCACAGGCTTACATAGGGTGATAATACGCACATAAGTACACTAATTTTATTCTTGTAAAGGTCCAACTGCCACTTAAATGGCCATTATTTGCACTTAAGTGAAGTCCAAATTTGGCAATTCTAAGTGCACATTTTCCCCAAAACGCTAATATGGTAGCCATCCAAAAATTTGGGGTATTTAGCGGTATCCTAATCAAAAGTGGCAATATGGATGATGAATGATGATTGAAATAATTGATGATAACTCAAGAAGTTGGCGTTGGTTATCGTATGTATTCGATTAGTATCTAGAGTTGTTAGGTTGCACGGGTTTGAAGTTATATTTGGATTGAAGTATATATCATAAGTTCTTGGCGGAGTGATTATTAATTGAAACTGCATAAAAGCAAAAAGATAATGAGTGTTGATAACAATAATGCATCACCTACTATTTTAGCATCCAACAAATCAATACAAGAAACAACATGGCCAGGATCACTTCCCATAGTAATATCTTTATCACCTACATCTATATCATCACCAACTCCACCCCGGCCAATACATAAAATGATATGAAAGTCCGCGTTAGTATTGTTTTGCCATGTGAATTCATGTGTTCATATGTTTAAGATTTGAGTACTTCATTTGAACTTGGTTCGCCTTATTTGATTGCTCTTGGAAGTCACATGTACTAACATATGTTACTATCTCATCTCTCTTCATCTTTATAAACTGTAAAACGCCCATCTTCCAGCTCGAGTATCCTATCTACATTTAGCTTTACATGATCAGATTATGTTATTGTCTTCATATGCTCCTACTCACACTTTACTTGCATCAAAGTTTGATGGTTTGTCTGTTGCAGAGCCTCCTGATAGTCCTGGGAGTAGCAGTGGAGATAATAATAACAAGAAGGGTGGTACTAGTGTTGAAGACAATACTAATACCGCTGCCAAGCAAGAAGATGATGCAAACCAAACAAAACAATCTATCAATAATAATAAACACGATGTATATCCAGAGTGTTGGTTTGAAGATGAAGAAAGTGGTACACCTCTTCGATGGAACTTATTTGTAGGAGTACTATATGATCTTATGAAGGGCAAATCAATCATAAACAAGTGCTCTTTTCCTTCATCATCATCAAAGTCATGGAAGGATAAATTGAATCAACATAATTTTCTACCCTGGAGGATACGAGTACACTTTACTTCCTATCCAACTGATGATATTATACTACCATTGAATGATGGGTGCAATATACAAACCGACAATAGTAGTATGAGTAGTCATGAGCACATCATCACTATCTTACGAAGTATATATCGCAACTCATTGAAACAAGCATTATTCATGCAATACAATTCATCAAAAGTTGCCATGAGTATAACAAAGAACTCACATGAAAAGATTTGGGATGCAGTATTACAATCAAATTATACATTGTATAATGAGGTGAATGTTGATTTACAATCAGGGATATCATCACCTGCAATTAGTAGTACTGTTTCTATGGCGACATCCAAAGATGAAGATATACCACAACTGATACCAATAAGAGTCATGTTGAATGGAAAGACTGCAATGCAAAGACCAATAAGACATGAAAAAGAAAGTGAAAATATAGAACAAAAGAGACCTAGAGAGATACTTGAAGAACTAGGTACAAGTCATGCACCACCACACACAACACTTGGAGACGTGCTTTTAAGTTTTCTACCAAATCATTTCAACATTGACTCATCTAGTGGCTGGGTATCGATTGCTTCTGATACAACTCTATATTACAGTATTCAAGGAGTTCAGCCTAGTCTTAAGTGTGCAATGGTAGATATATGGAGGGCACTATCTCATCCTGATCACTTTTTATACTTAATCATAGTAGTAAATGAGTAAAGTAATAATGCTAACTTATGTTGCGCAACTTATTACTCTCTCCGGGTATGTATGACTCTGCTTCAAGACTAGCTAGCCTGCCACTTAAAGACCAAGACGAATCAACTCCGCGACTCCATCATGGCCACGCTTTCTAGCCCAACCTTCAGCCGTCAATCCTTTGAAAGTAGAGGCGGCAAGGCCTTTTGATGAATGATTAAAGCCAACCTTGACACGGCAGCATCCTTTCGCCAATAAGTATCGTACCATGTGTTTATCGCCAGCCCATGCTGCATTCATCAATGGTGTGAATGAACCTCTATCACAGGATTCTATGTCGGCTCCTTTCTCTTCAATTAACCACTTGCTAATCTTATGTCTCTTTTCAATGATTGCTAGATTGAGGAGTGAATTCCGCTCGAGGACCACGCCAGAGGTATAATTCACACCAAATTGAAAAGTCTTCTCTGCTTTGGCAATTAACTTTTGGAACTTGTTCAATTGGTCAGCCTTGTCAATGATTAAATGAGCCTTCACCAAGATATCATCAGATCTTTTCCTGGAGGCTTCTTCCTCAGCTCGTATTTTTGTAATGTACAATGCAGCCCAAGACTTTCTGGGTCGACGAGGCAATATCCAATGTGAGGGACATAACGTCTTCCACATTTCCTGCCTCAGTTTAAAGTTGTAGTTGGAAACGTATGATAAACACAGGAGATTACCGTGATCGGAGGGCTTGAGGAATCTCATGATGTTCACAACAACATCATCGGGGGCACCCAGACTAGAATCAAACAACCAAGTGATATCCATTGGTTCAAGAGTTGCTGTTTCTTCACTCGTTAGTCGTTCTTCATTCTCAAGTATCTCATCAATGTACATATCTTCATTTGTCGACATAGCACGAGGAGTAGTGGTAGTACTTTCCTCTTTTGCAATAAGACCGTCATCTCCTGCTACCTTCATGCTATCATCCTGCTCGGCAAATGAACTTTCTTTCCCAAGTAGGCGTTGACGCTTTCTCCGTTCTAATCTCCACTGTTGTTTCCTAACTCCAAGCCAGTTTTCAAATTGATATTGTGAAATGTTACTATTCAAATGAACCTCCCTTTCACAATCTAACTGCAATGCATTCTTCCTCTCTTGATGCCACGAGTAAGTACGTGCCCATTTAGTTTTTGATGCTGCTAGCCATTGATCAAATGTTTGATATCCGCTAGCTAACCAAAAGTCATGTTGGACAGTCAACTCTCCTTCAAGATCCTCATTCTCTAAAGAGTCAATTGTATGACTCACATACTTTCTGGGACGCGCCTGTCTCCAAGTTGCTTTACGTTTCTGTAGCCACTGATGAAAAGAAACATCAATCTCGTTATTGAGAAAACCTCTAATCCTCCTCCCGTCATCTGGATCATACTCATTCTCTGAATCACTATTATCACAATAAACTATTGGATTGCCCTTTTCATCTTGAAAGGCATCATTTGTATAAACAATCCTTACTTTCTTGACATTTGAATTCATAGAGGATGTTGATTTACGCTTGACTACTGCAGATGATGGACCTCCAGTTACTTTAATCCAAGCACATTTCACAGCAATTGATATACGTGTAGTCTCATCTTCAATACTAATTGGCTGTGCAATATTTTGAGCCTTCAAATTATGTGCTTGTACTCTGGTAATTACATCATTATGCGTCTTCTTTACATATTCATGACGTAGTGCCAATATGCACATTTTCCGTTGACAGTTTGCACGGATATATGCAGCAAATTGTGGAGTGTTGGAAAAACTTGAGACGGAGATTCCATTGATTGCAATGATTGCATCGCCCGGTAGAAGATATGATGACAAGATATTTACATCAGTGACACTACTTTTGTCACATGCCGAAGGGAAGTAATTTTCCATATTCGTCTCATATTGATCTAATGGAATAATAGGAGCTGTCATCGCTCGATAGACTAATGCAGGATGGGGAGCTGTTTGTGTTACTCGGCACCACTTGATAGTTGGCCCTCCATTCTCCATTGTTGGAACCGTGACACGATTAATCTGTGCATGGTTCGTCTTTTCTTTGGTAAATACAATTCCCCAGCTCGGTACTGCTTTAGACTTCTCCAATGTAATGCCAACATATAACATTTTACTCTTTGGAGGTAAAGGCTTATGTACTGTTGGTGGTGGTTGAAGTTTGCTAGCAGGGTTTGTTTGTGACGGTGCTGCTACGGTAATATTATTCATTATCATATTACCCGTTTTACTAGAAGGTGGCATATCCGAAGTAACAGATTGAGTACTATTATTCTTCACAGCGGTGTTGATTGGTTTCATAATATTATCCGGTTTGGCATGTTTTTGTTCTCCGTTGGGCCTGTCATTTTGCGTAGAAGTTTTAATAATAGGGGGAGAATTAATACGTTGTTGCTGCTGCTTAGCCTGTACCGCCTTGGCATGCCCTGGTTTAGATATAACTTTGCTTTCATCAGCTTGTGGTTGTTTGACTTTTGATGCAGTATTCAACTTTATCGTTATACGTGGCTTTGGCCTACTGCTGCTGTTGTCAACATTGTTATTATTTGTGATGTTATTACTCGGATCTAACTTTGCAAGCTCTACAAGATCTGCAACTCGTAAATCTTCAATATCACCATCACTATATATACATCTACGATCATATCCATTTGCTATGTAATAATTAATAAAACAGAATAAAATTAGAATAGAATGTGAAAGGTTTTTACTGCAATGATAAAAAGAATTACTTACCAGCTACAACCTTTCCGCTATACCAACGCTTATTATTAAATTGTTTTCTAAAATCATACCCGACCTCCCCAATGCGCGGTGCTGCATTGGGCTTGGCGGCTGGTACTTTATTCTTCTTATTAATACCCAATCGTATCTTTATTTTCGGTGGTTGAACTACCGCAGCAGCTTCATCTTCGTTACTTGCCACTGCATTATTTAACTGCGTAGATAATGATTTCTTCCTCTTCTTATTCCCCTTCTTTTTAGTCTTTGGTGGTATTAAAGTTACTGTAGTGGGTGATGTTGTTGCAGTAGATCTTTTCTTTGTAGGTGAATTCTTTGATGATGGATTTTGTTTTACTTCATCTTCATCAAGTGATCTTTTGATAGCGAGACGGAGAGATCCCATCCTATAATAAATATTTAGTGTGAACTTAATTAGTTATTATCCGTCTATTCAAATAGCATACGCATAGCGGCAAGAGCTATTAGGGGGAACTTAAGTAGTGTAGTAGAGTTGAGTTTTAATCCACAGTCCACAAACGGTCGTGGGCCAGTGCTTTCTTAGAGTAGTATTAGTACGGAATAACCTAATCTGCTTGTGACACCAAGCAAAGATACGTGTCTTTTATTTCAGTAATGAGGTAAATTTTATTGACTGCTACAAAAGTTTGAGGTGTGTAGTGTTATTAGCGGCTTAATAGTGAGGCTATATCAGTTTATTGTCTTTGCAGTGAAGTGATATACAAATGTTAGGATAGTTATCGTTATAGATGTCGCGATTTGTTGGGTGGTGATGACGGCCAAAAGATACTTGAGTGAAGTCTTCTATCTTATCATGTATGATAAAAAAATCTCTTAGTTACTTTGGTATTGTCGTGGGGTGTTGCTATACAGCGGGATAGAGTCGTGATATCACATAGAGGGAATTTGTTTGACGTATAGGGTTGCATGGACTGACGTCAGATATTACTGGGCCTTGGAGATATCATATATGTTTTGCAACTTGTATTTTTTTTTGAATAACCCCCTTTTTCTAACATCATCTCTTTTCTACCTCTCCTTAACCCTCAGTATCTAATATATAATATATACAACTATATAAATCATGGGATTCAATCGTTACGTCGAGGTAGGCCGAGTTGTCATGATCAACCACGGATCCGAAGCTGGAAAGCTTGCTACCGTAATTGACATAGTCGATCAGAATAAATGTCTAGTTGAAGGACCAGAGGAAATTACCGGTGTTTCACGTCAAGTTGTCCCCTACAAAAGAATTGCTTTAACTGACCTCAAGGTTTCCATCCAACGCAATGCCAGAGCTAAGCAATTGAAGGCTGCCTGGAAGGCTGGGGATACCCTCACACAATGGGAGGGATCATCTTGGGCTAAGAAGCTTGAGGCTAAGAAGAAGAGATCAAACTTGTCAGACTTTGACAGATTCAAGGTTATGGTTGCCAAGAAGCAGAAGAGTAGAATCATTGCCAAGAAGATTAAGGAGCTCAAGTAAATTTCTCTGATAACAATACATAAATAACAAAAGATTGAACATTACTCGTTTTTAGATTTACAAATATATATGTTTGAGATGAGGCTAAGTTGTCAGATGTATATATCATGTTTAAGTTTAATACTGCCCATCCGTAGCTACAGCGTCTACTTCTCCTTAGAGCCAGACTCCTCATGTTCATTTTCTTTAACAGCCGTCTCCTCCGTGTTTACATCCTCATCGGAGATTGGGAGCTCATCAGCTTCTGCTGCACTTCCGCCTTGAACCATTGTACATGCACTCTCCAGCACCTTCTTCTCATCATCACTATCATGTTCCTCTCGATATACAATTGCATCTTCAACTTTCTTTGCAAGTGCAAGGAAATCCGAGTCTGGACAAATAGTTTGAAAGATTCGTTCTGCTTCTCTGAATGCAGAGTCACAAGTCAGGGATAATTGATCTCTATTACAAACATGCAAACCAGATGTTTGGCTTAAATTATCCTGCAACGACGTACTACCAGTCGAGTAGCTGAATGATATATGGTGACACTCTTTTACTACTGATAAAGCTTTCGATGATTGACTAGTGATTAAATGCTCAACAGCAGTTTTCAGTGCATCAACAAAGTGCTCGTCTGAGGTATCATCGCCTTCTTGACTGCTAGTGCTGAGGTGCAATATAGTGCAATCCTTTCGAGGAGGAGCTACAAAGGCAGAGTCATCAACAACGACTCCATGGATTGCAGACTTGGTACCTGACGTTCCTGAAGGTATAATGACAGCATGTCTTTGCTCTGTATCAGTCGGCTCTGATGCTGTATCATTTCGATCCAACATTAGCTTGCCTTGTATAATGCTAATCCTTCGGTAGGTTCTTCCAAGCTTTGGTGATGTTTCATGTGCATTTGATGGAGATATCATTGTACTGGGCACAATAACATGTTTACATGGGATCTCTCTATCGGTAACATCGTCTGTGTCAACATCATCACTAGCTCCAATATGATCTTCACCACTTAAAACTACGCCTTTGACAGCTTGCGACTCGTCATATGATATTGCTAAAGGTGAGCGACGGAGCATATAAGTTGAGCCATACACTGCGCCACTTCTACAAAATGCCTGACTTAACTCTCCACTACCATACATTGGAAGTAGAAATGCCGTATCCCCGAAGCGACCCAGAGCTGTCAAGTGTCGAACAAGATCATCTACTCCATCTTTAGTAGAGTACTTTTCATCATCGACATTTCCAAATGGAGCTAGAGCCAAGGCATGTATAACAACAGTCGACAACCTCTCGGGAAGCTTTGCAGTGTTTGCCAAAAAGTCGGAAAAGCTAACATTGTCACGAATACACTGCATCAATGCATCCATCTCTGAAGATGATGCAGTAGCTTTATTCTGTGGTCGTGATAGTGCTCTACCGCGATGCAAATGACGTTCATTAATTGATTGGATTGCATCTTCTCCAGCGGCTGCTGTGTTGTTGGGCTCATCTTCCTTTGTATCATCTTTTTCTTCTACTGCATCATTAGTCGCTTCTTCTATATCAGCTGAAGTGTCATTAATATTTGATGACTGACCGTCTACCGATTGTGTTGCCATACCATAATCTGATATTAGCTGTAAGAATTTCATAAGTCGACGTTTATCAATCGGAGAAAGAAGCTTTGATCGAAATACATCACCTTTCGAGCATGGTACAAGGTATGATGTCAACTTTTTGACATCTGTAGTTCCATCACTACTACTAGCACCCTCATTATCTTTTTGTTTGTTTCTGCTATTAACAGTTCTACCTCGTCTACTCCTCTTTGAACTGGATGATTTACTCTCTTCCTCCATAAGTAGATACAATCCCTTTAAGCTCTTAAATTCTAAATAGTCGGCAACTCCACTCGTTACCAAGCCTTGTACAGCATCCCCAGATGCGAATAGAAGACTCGGTGTAAGATCAAAACAAAATCCGTGCTCCATTGGGTTTATAGTCGCTTGTTGCTGTTCTTCATCTTGCTTTTGTGTTGTAGTTGGTTCAGTCTTTGTGTCTATATCCTCTTCGTTCTTTACATCTGTGGATTTGGCTGTATCTTCAACTTGATGTGAGACCTTCTTATCTAGTAAATTGTCACTATCATCTTGAATAGACAGTTTCTCAATATTTGTATCATCTTCTTCTTTCTCAGTAGATGCGTCAGTATCATTAGATGCACCAATAAAACTACGAGAATGCAATCTCAAATCCCCAATCTTATCACGTGTCAATAATTTAAGCTGTTGCAATGTGCTATCATTCGTAGCAGTGTCTCCATCTTTTCTTATATCACTTTGTTGCTGTTCACAACCCTCAATAAATAAATCCAATGTTGAGCCACCATACAATACAGCATCATAACCACCATACCAATCATTACCTAAAAGTATTATAAGTTAGATTGATGCCGATCAAAGAGTACAATTGAACATGTAGAAGTACTTACCATCACAATGAAGTACCTTTTTACCTGCACGGCTTAGTGCCGATGAGAGTATAGATTGTATTAAATCTGTACCACATATAATCACATCATACTCATCATCTTTTTTGGTAGTTGCATCGTCATCGTCATTGCTACTGTTGGGTGAGCAATTTTGGTGCATCATATCATCATCGTCGCTACTCATCTTATATCTTTCTTGATGGTATATAAATCACACACAATCCTCGGCTCCACAATTGTCTATGCTTCTACTGATAGACTAATAAGTCCTCTCATTGCAATCGACGCGCCGATAGTAAGAGGAGGCCGAAGGCGAGTATAGAGGCAGGTAGGGGAGAATAAAAAGGATACCGCCCATAATGAAAGAGATTTGAGCGTTGAAACGGATGCGATTCGTTGAGTAATTCAAGTTCACCCCACTATGCGTTAGGTGATGGCGAGGTAGGAGCATTCTTACAACAATACATTTTGAGTTATGGCTGCTGTATTGGGCTCGCAATAGCTGAGGCTGTAGTTTGATAATTGTAGAAATACAAAACAATACAACATAAAAAAAAAAATGTTTAAGATCTATAGTACATATACAGTATAATAACAACAACACAATACCATGAGAGATATCAGTAAGTCTTTCTTATCCGTAGGTGAACTAAACGCTGATGTAGGCGAAGTTGAAGTCGCCTATGCTAAACTACGAGGATTGCAAGATGGGAAAGTATTTACTGGTATAACAATAACCTCCGCGACAATCAATAACAATGACAAGAACAGTAAATCTAAATTACCATCAACTACTACTACTACTAGTCCATGGTTAGGGCCATCATCTCTGCCGGTAGTCAAAGACGATACCCGTGACCAAGAAGATATAAGGGGTAGTAAGCTATCAACATTTAATGATACAAATGAGGTACGAGAGAATACTGATAACTATGGTTCATTCATCCAAAATGATACCGGGACATTGTCAGTTAATGATACAGGAACTTACTCGTCAGAAGGTAGTGGTACTATTGATTACCTTGCCAATATGATCTTTGGTGATGGTGATGGACATCTACGAGATGATGAAGGAAATATTGTCGAGAGACCTCCATTGAATAATATTCGAGGTATACTTGGTAAACTTCGTGTCAATGATGACAATAATAGTAGTGTTGTTATCAAAGATGATATGTCAATCCATGCTCTATTCAATAAGGCAGATGAAGTATTGGCAACTACACCCGAAGTCGATCATGTATCTATATCTGAGGAGAATACACGAGAGGGAGTACCAGAGCAAGTGATTTGCACAAAGAAGAATGATGAAGAAGAAGGAGGAGGTGATATTGCTTCTCTACTCAAAAGTAGTATGTCATTTGTATCTCAGATTGGTCAGGAGGTTGAACTTGCAAAGGGTTATAAAGCGAAAGCTACTTCCGAGGACAAGACTGTATCTAATGATAACAACAAGAAGAAAAAGTCTAGTAAGAAAATGACTATCCAGCTAGAAGGGAGAAGCAGGAGTAAGAATACTCCTCCTGTATTGTTAAAGTCGCCAAAGCCTGTTACCATACCCAAGATGAAGGATCCTGAGGAGACTCTCAGTAATCATATATCCGAATCATCAACGATGAAGAGTGGAGAGACGAAAAAGGTTGAAAATACAAAGCGACTCACTATCAAGGGTATCTTGCACTCACCTCGATACAATGGGAAGAAGTTAATGGGTTCTCTATCACCAAACCGATCAAAGAATAAACGTGCCGTGTTCAAGTTTGATAATAATAGTCCATCACCTGAAGTAAGTTATAACGTTGATACGGAAACGGATCCAGTCAAGGCCGATGCAACTGATATCACCCCCGCCCTCGATGCTTCCCCAGAAGCTTCTCCCAATACTACTCAACCTGAATCTACACAAATGGAAAGGACGAGTTCACCAGCAGAAGAATCCGAAACTCCAACTCTCATGAGCTGGAAAGATCTGAAGAAAAACTCTAATAAGGCAGCAGAAGAAGGCACACTCTCTACTTCTGTTGATGACAATATAACAAAGGATATCAAGATTGATGCCCTTTCGGTCGTAACAGAATATGATGATACAAAGAAGAAGATTGATGACAGTACAGTTGAGCCAAAAGAAGAAAAGAAAAATACTACAGCAGAAGTGGCAAGCCCAAATTATGCAATGGCGTGCTCACCAGTTATGGAGCTTGCTACTGCAGCTGTACCAAGAGAAGCATGCTCGTCAATTGCAAGGGATTTAAAGGACAATCGTAACGTCTTAGAATTGTTAGCAGATGCAACCTATGAAATTGTGAAGGTTTGCTGTAATGATACCATTGGTGCAAGTTTTGACGAGGATACAACTTCCCCTTGGATCTCGGGTAATGAAACTATGAGTACGCGTGAGCATTCAAGTATAAGGAAATGGAGGAACTATAAACGAAGGTCGATTCAAGCCGAGGAGACAGATATGTCAAGTGTATCTCGCGGTAGAGGGCTTTTGTTGGCTAATTCTGGACTTGAAACAAATGCCAAGTCAATGAAGACAGAGAAGGCGTCAAATACAAGGGTATCAGGAAGTCCTGTTCCTTTTATTGTTATGCCTTCTTCAGAACAAAAGGAGAAGAAGAAGATTGGCAATAGCAGTATTGTGGAAGAGCAGTCACAGGTATTGTCAGTGAAATCTATCAAATCTCCCAAACGTCTCTCTGCAAGATTGAGATCGTTGCCAACAAAGTTCTCTCCAGCACCCACGCTGGTTGGTAGCAGATCTACAATCAAAAAGAAGAAGGATAATGATGATTTTGTCATGGAAGATGCCTTTATGGAGGATATAATGAAGATGGTTCAGCTCGAAGCAATGAACACTTCTAAAATAAGAAAGGACGGTGAACATTTGCCTCAAGGTATAACTGAGTTGATTGATGACGCCATTGTGGATACTTTGACTGGCAAAGAAGGAACAGAAGGAGAGAAATATGTGGTGTAATAGATATATATGTTGTAATAGATATATGTTTGGTATATGTGTTTTTAACCTCTAGTTCTCTAGATTAGAGTAATATTACTCTATACACCTAGCCTACGTTCATCAAATAAACCGATCCTCCTCATTAGTGCATTATTCAGTGACAGTCAAAACTCCCTCGGCTGACTCCATTACACTCACAAGAGCCTTAAGTCGTTCCAAGATATCATTCAAAGCTCCATCATTCACAGCCATTACCTTCAAGGTAATACTCGATGGTCTCTTGAAATTAAAGTCAGCATTACTAAATTGATCATTTGGTTGTACTGAGAAGTTGATAATTTCAAAGTCCCCATTGCGCTTCTCGATTATATCAAGAACTTCATTGATTAAGCCACTGTCAAATAATTGTCCCTCGAGTAATACACTAATGCTTGGCCATCCATAACTTTTCAAACATCCCTGGTCACTACCTTCCGAGGATGGTACACACTCCGCCTGCGCAAGAGCCGCAGTTAAACGATCGTGGTACGGAGCATCCAACTTGGTCAATGGTAACCTAATTCCATCTGTTATCTTTCCCATTTTGTATAATCCATATTTAACAGGGATTGGATTTGCCTCACAAAATAAATCACGATGCAATGCCGCCAGCGGTTCATCAGCTGTTAATGCTGCATCTGCGTCTTGTGCATTTGCAGCTGCCATGACTTTACTTACAGCTCCCGGAGAAACATTGGCAGTTACCGAAATAACACCATCGCCACCCTTCAATACATAATCTCTTGCCATACCATCTTCGCCAGAATATAGCATAAAGTCTGACCCGATTATATCCCTCATGGGCTTGACACGGTTATTATCACCAGTGGCATCCTTCAATCCTTGAATCATTGGATGATGTGATAACTTAACCGTTGTTTCAACAGACAAATCGACACCAGTTCGTCCTGGTACATTATAAAGAATTATTGGAAAATCGGTCGCATCTGCAATAGAAGTAAAGTGTTGCAACAAACCATTTTGTGATGGTTTGACATAGTATGGTGTTACTATCAATGCAGCATCAGCCCCATTAGCCTTTGCCTGTAACGTGTTTGTAATAGTTGCTTGTGTATCAATAGTACCAGTACCAACAACAATCGGTAAGACTCCACCCACTTCCTCACGTGTTATCTTCATAACCGTATCCTTCTCTTCCTTTGTTAATGTAGATGCCTCACCAGTTGTTCCGAGAATAACAATACCATTTGTACCCTCATCTTTATGCCAATTTAATACGTCGCGGAGTGCATCTTCGTCAAGAGAACCATCTTCCTTCATTGGAGTTACTAATGCCACCATCGAACCAGCAGGTAGTGGCATTATTGTATTGTCACCAGGTGCTCCCCATAATAGAGTAGATTGTGTTCTAACATTATTAACATCTATTATATTAGTACTGCATCTTGATGGAGCAAATGCGGATACATTCGTTGTAGCAACTAAAAGGACTATTGTAGTGAATAATCTCATCATCTAGTTGATATGTACATAAAAATATTATGAGAGTATATCATATACACATCATATGCACATCTTTTGCAAACATAACAACAGACGTAAAACAAACAGCACATATTTGAGATATGAACATACCATTATAATAATCTTAGGAGAAACACCACAATATTATACGCCTTATTCCAATGACAATAATTTGTGTGGACTTAAAAAATTAGGAAAATGCAATGCAGCGCAGATTGAAAAAGATACCGGGATCTCCTTCCTTCTTACTTAGTATGACTTGCTCAGTGATAGCATGTAGCATAAATAGTTGTCCTCCTTTCTCCTTCCTTTATTTTATAGGTACTCTACTTGAGACTGGTCCTTTCAACTCATTCCTTTAATAGACGGAACGGCCTCCTGTAGCGTCCCAACAAAAACCGGTAGTGAATCCAGCCTCCTCGCTAACTGCAAATGCTACCAAAGATGCGATCTCTTCTACTTTACCACATCTTTTCATTGGAATCTTATCTGTCATGTATTTGACTTGTTCCTCTGGCATATCGGCAACCATTTGAGTCTTGATGACGGCTGGAGCTATGCAGTTACATGTAATACTTCCTTCCTTGTTGGCATACTCTTTACCAATCGTTTTGGTTAATCCAATCACAGCGGCCTTTGATGTTGAATAGGCTAACATACCAGCATTGCCCTCCTTGCCAGCAATAGAGGCAATGTTGACAATACGACCATAATTTTGCGCCAACATGTATGGAAGAACAGCATGACAGCCATTGAAGATACCTTTCACATTGACATTCATTACAAAGTCAAAATTGTGTGGTTGTACCTCATGTGTAAGCAAATTAGTTTGACCAACAACTCCAGCTGCTTGAACCAGAATGTCAATTCGATTGTTTGGGGATAGATTGCTAGCAACAAACCGGAATGTATCCTTCACTTTCTCGACATCTGTTACATCACATGCAAGTCCATAAAAAGTACGACCGGTTGACAAAGTCTCTTCACCAAGGACCTCTTTCAGTTCCTTCTCCAGTTTAGAGGCTGAAGTATCGAGCTCATCTTGGTTCATATCGATCAATACTACTGTTGTGGCTCCTTCTACAGCCAATCTCAACGCGATGCCATACCCCAATCCTCTTGCACCGCCAGTTACGATACACACTGAATCTTTGAGCCTTTGCTCTTGTGGAGTACCATCTGTCTTCGAAGGAGGACCTTTGGTCAAAGCAACAGGGATCTTGGGCGATTCTGCTACTTCTTCGGTTGTATCAGTATTTGCCTCATCAATACGCTCGACAACAACATTGCTCAATGTTCCAATACCTTCTATTTCACATTCACATACATCTCCATTCTGAAGCCATAACGGCTCTGGCTTGCGAAAGCAACCAACTCCAGGAGGGGTCTATACAAAAGAAACAATGTGTTAGAAGACGACCATATATTCTCAGTTGTAGAATAGACACAACAAGAGATCATCATATTCATATATTGAATAATCTACACACAAACATAACTTACTCCAGTTGCTATCGTATCTCCAGGATGTAATGTCATGAATTTGCTAAGATATGATACAATTTGTGGAGTCGAGAAGACCAAATTACTTGTGGAACTTGATTGTACTGTCATCTTCTTGCCATCCTTTGCTTGCGTGAGTCGACATTCAATATGCAAATCCCCTGCTCCAGCATATTCATCCTTTTGAAATTCATCCAATGTTGTAATGACTGGACCCATTGGTGCATAACCATCTCCAGCTTTGCCTAATAACCATTGTCCACCATTGGCTTCTAGTTGTAAATCTCTAGCACTTACATCATGTATGACTGTATATCCACCAATATACTTGTGTGCATCTTCAGCCTTGGTAAATCGTGGTACAGCCTTACCAATTACAATACCAAGCTCAACCTCATAATCTAACTTCGATGTTACTACTTGTTCTTTATCCAACTTTGCATTAATACCACCATGGCTTACATCACTTTTATCTGATGATCCATATTGTGGAATTGAATCACCTGGCGATATAATACAACTACCAAACTTGGAAAACACCAAAGGAACAGTAGGAACTGGTAAATTCTGTTCGGTACAGTGATCAACATAATTCATACCAATACACAGAAACTTGCCAACTTCACTCTGTCCATCCATTGGAGATAATAAACGAGTAACTTGATTTGAGAAGATAGCATTCTTGGAACGAATATTACCATCAGATGATGTAGCTTCTTTAATTAATAAGTTTGCCTTTGTTATAGCATCATCACCCAGTGATAAGAATATACTTGCAGTAGTTGCAATGGATGAAATATCGATATAATGTACATCTGTTGATGAGATGTTATTATTAGTAAAGTATGTTTGGATATCTTTTGAGAGGAATGAAGACGAGGAAACTTTGGCAGTAAGTACTGGACTCTTTGTCCCTTTTCTAACGATACGAGCTAGCTTTACCATATTGTAATAGACGATAGATCAAACGATAAAGGCAAGGGGCTGATCGGCTGATTTGCCCTATTTTATGAGAGTGTAGGTAGGATACCACAACTTATTTGATCGGATGCGTATCCTTTTTTGACTAGGCAGGCGAACACGCAGAGACGACTGACTACTTGAGAATTAGTGAGTGTTTATGCTGCTGACGGCGACTAATATTAAGAAGAAGGTGATCATAATTATAGTAAATACCAGGAAAGTGGCGGTGGAGAATTCTTGGAGAACGATATAGTTTTCATCATGGCGATCACTAAAACAGCAGCAATATCAATATCATTGTTCCTCGGCACTATAGTATTATCTATATCACAAAATGGAGCAGATGGTAAGTTGACAATGGTGTCATTGTTATATTCTATACATCGAGACGTCCTTTCATCCTTTCTCATTCTTTTTCCTTCCTTGTTAGCATTCACTACTACACCTATGCCTATACAAATACAAACCAATAATAAAATTTATAATACAATGATTAAGGGGAGAGAAAGCAGTAGAAGCCTTCTCTTTTCAACTGTAGTCGAAACGCCGCCTACAGATACAAGAGCACCGGTGGCCAAGAAACTGATAGTAACCAAGAAATCACATCAAAAGAAGAAGCAGAAAGCGACAAAGAAGAAGCAACAAAAAGGCAATACAAAGATATCAACCAAAAAGTCAATGAAAAAGAATGCACCAAAGAGATCTAAGAAGAGCAAGGGCAAAAGTCGTAGCAGTAGTAGTATCAATACTAGATCTTTCAAACCATTGAAAGATTTGAAGTTAGGTTCTAAAGTATCTGGGAATGTAGTCGATGTATGTGACTTTGGAGTCTTTGTCAACATTGGATATGCAACAAGGGGAAGTAGATCTGGAACAGCATTATTACATATATCTCAGATTCAATCAAAGAAGATTACCAACATTAATGACATATACAAGGTTGGAGATACTATCAAAGATGCTCGTGTGACTAACATTGACTTGAAGAAGGGTGAGGTAGGGTTGAGCTTACGAAGTCGTCGTCCCAAACGTCGTGACATTAGTAAGATACAGGTTGGCGATCGATTAGAAGGCAAGGTAGACAGTGTGGTACCATATGGAGTATTTGTTGACATAGGTGCCGATGTGAATCCTCTCTTACATATAAGTAGGATTACAGGCGGTGCGATTGAGAACGTTCGACATCATTTGAATGAGGGAGATCCTGTTTCTGTCCATGTAATTGACATCGATGTAAAGAGGAAGACGATAGCAGTATCCATGCTTGATAAGAAAGCCGATCAATATCTGGATAGGAGAATGAGTCAACGGTTAAAGAGGTACTATGGAACAGCACGTACTGCCAAGGGTAGTCCATCGAATGATAGTCAAGATGGAGCTGCAGCGACGACGAGTAGCGACCTGGATTACTTTGATCAAGCGATCAAAGAGTTGGAAGATGCTTTAAAGGAAGGAAAGTGAAGTGAGTTGGAGAGAGTTGAAAGAATCGAATAATGTATAGTAAATAGTGAAAATTTGAGTAGTAGTTTTCTACCTAATAACTTAGTTCTTAGGGGTCGCTCATCCATGCACTACACTTACTACATCACATTATCACATTGATAGGCTCGATACATCTAAAACTCATCATTCCAACACAGTATTTAACAACATATATAACATATAACAAGGATACATTGGCAAAAAACAAGACATATGCCGGGGCCTCTATTGACATATAGTTGTCCTCGCTCAACATGTTTACTTAATCCGATGATTCTTCACCTTGGAGTCTTCTGGGGCAGCGGGTTCTGATACTGCCTCTTCGTCTTCATCCTTGGGGATTTCTTCTACAACAGGGGAGTCCTCTTCTACATCCTCTATTTGAGAAGGTTCCTCCACAGGAACTGTCGTTGATTCATCAATATCTTTGACGTCAGAAGGAGAGTCCTCAACCTTCTCTTCTACTAAATCTTTACTTTCCTCGTTTTCGGCGGTGGTGGTAGTAGTGATAGGAACAGCTTCTTTATCAACAATAGGTGCCTTGGAAGTACTTGGCTCCTCGTCGGGAGATGGAGTATTAACAGGAGAGGGCGATAGTGCCTTCTTACCCTTGCGGCTCTTGAACTTGTTCACAAGTTTACCTTTCTTGGCTCTTTGGAAAGAATTAGAAGCAACCTTCTTCATGCTTGAGAGTTTGGTTAGAGCTTTAGCTTTGTTAGATGTTTTCTTCTTCTCGATTGATGGTGGCTTGGCGAACAACTTATCTAGAGCTACCTCAGCTTTCTTCTCGGCGGTAGGGTCTGCTGGTGGAGTGGCATCAATAGGCTCCTCGTCAGCTTTTGGCTCTTCTTCAGAAACTGGTGTTTCCTCCTCTAACTTTTCCTCAACAGACGCTTGTTTTTCAACAATATCAGTACTAGGAGCGGCGGTTGGTGTAAATAAGTTAGAAAACCTTTTCAATAACTTTGACGCTGGGGAAGCAGGTTCCTCTTTTACTGACGTTTTCTCTTCCTCTTTTACTGCAGGTTGATCCTGAGAAGCAGGCTCCTCTTTTACAGATGACGATTTCTCTTCTAACGCAGGCTGTTCCTCTGGTTTCGTCTCCACCGACAAGGCCATGTAGAGCTCTGTTGTACTGGGTTCCTTTTCCACTGTAGTTGCTGCACATACACCCTTCTTGGTCGATGTAGGTCCACAGAAGGAAGTAACATCACCAATGCAAGTTTCAATCTTCTCATATAACGACTCGACAAAGCTAGTATCCTTGTTACCTTCAGATGAAGGAGGCATGGCATCATCTGCGTCGGTAATCTCGGCAGCTTCGACCTCGGGAGATTTAGTAACAATCTCGGTAACTTGAGATGATTTGCCAACGGGTACCTCTTCTTCATTCTCGACGCCATCTTCTACTTTGTCAGATGTAGCAGTCAATGTCCCGGCCATCTCAGCTGCCTTAACTTGAATACTAGAAATACGCTTGACAAAGAATTCACTACAGGCTTCTGCTGAAGCTGTTGCAGAGTCTTTAGTCTCGACTACTGGTTCTTCTTCTTCCTCCTTCTTTTCTACGGTCTCCTGCTCATCAACTGACTGGGCAGTAGCCTCATTATCAACTTTCACATCATCAATAGGCTTGCCCTCGGTCTCATCTTTAGGTACGGCGGTATCCTCCTTATCTTCAGCCACATCTGGCTTCTCTACCTCCTCCCCGTTAGTACCAAATGCAGCACCTGCATCACAACCACAGTTGGGTAATACAATCTCAACACTATCAGTATTCAAGCACTGCATATTGTTGTCAGTACTACTTTCCTTATCTTTTTGTTCTTCCAACTTTTCATTACTACTGGTAACAGTAATTGTCACATCTGGTGCGGCTACTTCAGTCTCGACGGGTTCGGTGGCATCAGGCTCATCACGTACTTCGACCACAGCAGGTGGTGGTGGAGGGATACTCTCACTACTCTCAACATTATCAGTCTTGGTATCTTCTTTAGTGTCCACCACTGACACTTCCTTACTCTTACTAGCAGCTAAATCCATGGCATAATTCTGTATAGAATCACATGGCGTGGAGTTACCTGCATCACGGAATTCATCCCTACTACCACTACCACTTACTGGGTTGTTGTTATCATCATCCTTGAGTGGTTCAACAGTTTGGATAGAGAGGGGGGAAGTTATATCTTCGCCAACTTTTGGTGCTGCTTCTGTGGGGATGAGCACATCTGATGTTGTATTGACTGTATCGACTACCATTTTTGTATTGTTATATTATCTATTAGTTGCAATGGAATGACAGCCGCGGATATTGTTATTGTTCTTATCAATCAGCTATTGCAATGAAGTTGTGTTGTTAGCTGTCTTGGTGTTTTTCAGGTGTCATAGTTCGAATATCTCATTTGCAAGACGGCCCTAATATCGAGCGATAGATTTCGGTATCTTCGGGCGATAGATTTCGGTATCCTTCAGACAATTATGTGACCTTACTTGCACACTCAACTACACTCAACGCAGCTGCAGATATTATATAATATATACTTTGATATTGAGCGATTGGTCTTTCTATTCTAATCGATATGCTGCTTAAATAAAGGCTTACTGCAAGCGTTGGAAACAATTGCTTAGATTGATGCTCACTTGTTATCATCACATTTATGCATAAACATTGCAATAGACTCTCTCAACTCCCCCTCATCCTCCTACCTCTAACTCTAATAGACTATCATTCATCATGAAGAAGAAAAGCACTCCCAACTCCTACCAGAGGGTATTGCAAAGAGCTAGAGGTGGATTGCTAACCAAGTTCAAGAGCCGGAAGGGTGGTAAGAACAAGTTGCCATCATCTTCACCTGTTACTACTCCACTATCATCATCTACTACCGCCAACAACAAGAAGAACAAGTCAGGTACTACCAAACCTACTATTGCAACAAAGACTGAAGATGTAGCTGTACCAAGTAAGAACGACATGAACATCAACAACAACAACATGCCATGTTCACCTCGAAGTATTACAACCTATGAAACACAAAAGATTGACAATACTGCCAAGAAGTCAACAACAAAAACACCATCATCGCCATCATTTCCCAGTGTCATCGAAGAAGAAGAGATGAGTGAAGGGCTATCAACAGAGTATACATTTGAAACAGCTACAACATTTACTGCCTTAACCGCCAACACTAATGAAACATCTCCTGGAGAGAATCTGCTACCCGAATTAGATAATGCTTGCTGTGGATTATTATTCGCAACCGATAAGAAGAAGGCAGCGTTGACACAAGCAGTGGATGATATCAATGAGAGTGGAAAGTCATTAATTTCAACTGTAGTTGATGATTTCAATAAAGGTTCGGGTTACTTATTATCAACTGTAGCTGGTGGCGATGAGGAGAAGAAGAATAGCAATACTGCACATACACAAACCTTTGCTACCAATTTAGATGTTGTCGTTGAGGATGAGCCAGAACCTGAATCATTATGGAGTAAACTTGTTACCAACGTTAACAACATTGCTGGTATTACCACCAACAACGATCAGTCAACAGTGATGGATCAATCGACTATCCAAACAGACTTAACGACTGAGTATTCGTACGGTGTTGATTCTCTTACTACTGGTACCATGAGTACTAATGATGATGGTTCACATACCATTGATAGTTTGGTTTCTGATGAAAAGAAGGAGAAGTCTACTGCATTGCAGAATGAGTGGATGGATAATAAGAGAGTTGTATCATCGTCTTCTCCAACTCCATCTACATCCTCAAGTCAGAAGAAGAAGTTTGGGTCCGTAATCTTGAAGAAGGTACGATCCACTTCTCCTAAACTATTTGCCAAGAAGATTGTCAAGAATACAAGTATAGAAGAAGAAGGCAGCAAATCGCCCTCGGCTACTACTGCTACCGAACTGGGTAGTATTGCAACAGAGAAGGGGTCTATGGCTGCATCGTCTAGCAAGAACTCTTCCTCCTCAAGCAAGAAGAAGATCAACAAGTCTAGGACGACATCAAGGACACCTAGTCCTCTGACCATGTTGCGTGCCCGTTCGATGGCAAAGAAAAACAAAGCATCTGATGTTGTTATTGTGGAGTCAGCTGATGAATCAGCCTCTTCCAATGCTTCTCCTACTATTGCTGTAGAGGAGGGTAGTGTTCAAAAACCACAGGAGCAAGATGAGAAGAAGGATACTGCTCAAATCTTAAAAGACAACGAGACTAAGAGCATCACCAAGAGTGCAAGGTTATCACCCGTAAATGTAATGGATTTTGATAACACTGATGAGGTGGAAGTTTTAGTATTAGATGAGGTTTGTGAGGTGAAAGAAGATACTGTTGTCAAGTCTTCTTCACTACTGAATGAGGATAACGAGAAAGTAGAGACTGTTGACAAGGAGTCTTCTTTGGTGGTAGAGGAGAAAGAACAACTGAAAGACCAACAAGAAGATAGTATGCTTCAGACAATTAGCGTCGAAGCAAATGAGATTATGAATCAAGTGAATGATATTTTGAAAGTAGAAGAGATTGCCGGACAGTAAAGAGAGTTGTATAATAAGAAATGTTTGGGCAATGAGAAGTTATAGAGGAATTTCGATGTGTCAGTTTTGTGTTCCCAGTTTTTTAGTTTAACGAGTTTAATGTTAGGCTATTGTATAGTTTATGTATCTTATGTAATATCGACATCATTCGTTTCATTCGTCAAACTCGTTCCGGTCTCCTTACATTTACTCATTGTGTTTGTTTCCCAGAGCCGACTTGCCGGCTGCATGTTTTGCCAACCGCGAAACAGTGATTGAGGCCTGATAGTTCACAGTGTCGCTCGTTGTTTTGTTTTTACCAAGACGAAGTAAAGCGTTAATACCGCCTTCCTCGGCAATGCTAACATGATTATCGAAGTTATCAGCGAGCTTCAAAAGAGCTAGAAGCCAGGTGTATGAGAGAGGGATGTTGTAAGTATTAGTATTGTAAATGAAAGTACAAAACATATCAGCCGCCAAAGTAGAGAGCTTACCTAGTGCAGCAAAGTGTCTAGCTTGTGAACTTGTCTCCATCATGGAGACTAATGGTCTTACTCCGCCCATCTTCACTAGAGGTACTTGAAATGATTTATTGTCTGCTAGAAATGCCAATGTAAATGCTCCATAATCCTGACACTCATCATCTACAAGCGATGACAGTGCTACAACTGATTCCAAGCCTCCAAACAGTTGAATGTCATCATGATATTCAGGACATTCTGACAAGAGAGAAAGAAAGTAGGCTGCAGCACGTTTGATCTCAATTGACCCTGTAGATGACTTATTTACAATCAATTGCAGACAATCCATTGCAACAAGAGTGTCGCGAATTTCATCATTCTCAGCCAGTGTCCCTAACATGTAAAGCCCGGCATGAATACTCTCGTCATCATCTGACTTGACAAGATCAAGTATAGGAGAAAGACCGTTCTCCTTGACTGCGCATTCTTTAGTTTCTGCAACTTCACCCAGTGAAATGCCATTGAGAGCCAAGAGTGCACATTGTCTCATTCTCAAATCTGGATATGTTATTGTGTCTATCAATGGCCGGACAAAGCCATTATCAATAACTTCAGCCTTATTTCTGTCAGATCCAAGTGACAATCCTGCAATTGCCAAAGAGGCACATCTCTCAACCTCTAGATCAGGAAATCGTAGTAGGAATAGCAGTACACGAAGCACGCCTTGTTTCACAACCAATTCCTTCTGCTCTCGTGTCCCAGAGCATAGATTACAAAGAGCCAACGCCGCAAATCGTTGAGTTGAATTATCAGGTCTCTTTGCCAGCTTACACAAGACCTTTGGTATCTCTTGTGAGACCATAATTCCCTTTGTTGCATCGTCTGTGGATAGCGATGACAACGCTCTCGAAGCATCTCGAAGTACTTCAACGTTGGTATTTGCAGATACCACGATCTTTATTGTTTCTATACCACCTTCTTTTACTACATATTGACAAAGATCAGGAGAGGCAACGAAATTGGCAATACTAAACACGGCATCCCTCGATATTGTCAAGTCAGAGTGATTACATAGCTGTAGAATTGACTTGATACCACCCTTTTGCAGTACCAATGTCTTTCCAGTGTGATTGAGCGACATTGAAGCGAATGCTGCCGCTGCTGCTCTTTGAAAATCAACAAGATTGCTTTCAGAAAACTCAATATAAGGAAAGTATGACGATTCATCATCATCTCCATTTGAAAGTAGCTTTTGAACTTCAACACTTGAGGACATGAAACGCAATGTAATGGAACAATATCTCTGGGATACGGCGGAATTTGATTTACTCAGTTTGGACAGTATTTCTAGACAGCCCTGTCGATGGAGACTAGCTTGTTTCGTTTCATTGGAAGAGAGATTTGCAATTGTTCTTGAACAATCCTAATGAGGAGAGGCAAAGACAAAAATGAAGTTAGTATACAAAACAAAAGAGCAGATCGATGAAAAATACATGCGAGAACTCACCTGCCAAATCTCATCTTGTTCCATGGAAATGAGAGAATTCATTGCGTTGCCAATCTCACCAGATACTATTGATGTATGACACTCTCTATGTTCACTTAGATTTGCAAAGAGGCCAGCGATTTGATGTCTCATATCATCATTAGCACGAGAGATGCACCGGATAACAGATTGCACAATACCACTAGTATCAAAGCTGTATGTAATCATATTGTTCTGTGATAGATGACGTAAAGCAGATAGTGCAATAGTTTTTATGTCAGTATCATTCTCCTTAATGAGCTCTACCATCAACGCAGGAACTCCAAGTTGGAAGAATAATACATTGTCTCTTCCATTTGAAGACAAATCACGCAGTGCCGATACTGCATGCTTCCTCGTGTCTCTTTGTACGTCTTTGATCAAGGACATGATGTTCGTCAAGCCATTATTTATCAAGGTTTCATGAGAAGTAGGGGATGGAGTCAATTTATGAAAAGAGAGAGCAGTCAAATATCGACATTCTTCACATGAATCTGAACCGCTAAGAAGGATGAGACTGTCAAGTCCGCCATGTTGAATAATGCGTGGGTGTATCTCACGGGAAGACAACAGACCAGTGACAACACGAGCTGACTCTCTTTTGATATCCAACTCTTCTCTCTTCAAACAACCAACAATAGTGTCCAAAATAGATGCACTTTTCATGAACACATGTGTATCAATGTTCTCAGCACAATTAGCTAAATAACAAAGACTTAACCTAACAGTTTCAACGTCTTCGCTCTGAGTCAACAATACTAACTCAGACGTGTACTTCTGTGCAATTGCAAGACGATGAGATGAGCTCAAAGATAGGTTACATAGACAACCAGCTACTTCTCGCTGTGTTTCAATCTGACTAGTTCTACTTGCACTCGTGAGACACTCTAGAATATTTTCAGACATCATCTTGTCTCGATTCTCTCGAACAAATGCAAGTCTTCTTAAAGAGGACAGGGCTAGACATTGAGCATGTTTGTTCTTTCCGTCATTAGCGAGGGCAATTAGTGGTTTGATTCCTCCACCACGTCCAATTTGGGCGAGGATTTCGCCATTACTTGCCATATTGGCAATTGCATATGCATTGCTACTACTTGTACTAATCGTTGGATTCGCCTGCTGTGTTGACGCTGAAAAGGCACCTTGTCGCAACAAAGAAGAATGATTGGATTCATTTGCTGCCATATTGCCCAAACATAGAATAGCACAATCTTGAGTTTCCTCCTCTTCTACCAGAGACAAATTTAGAAGAGAAGGAAGTCCTCCATGCACAATAATCTGAGATTGAGTTGTAGTATCATTCCCCATATTGGCAAGACAAATGCATGCAAATCTTCTACATGAAAGGTCTTCATCTTTTAGTGATGACACAGCCGCATTAAACCCACCTCCTTTGGTCGCATGTGCACGTGTTTCCTCGTTGCATGCTAGATTGGCAAGTAGCATAAGAGCAAACCCTCGACACAGCACATCCTCGCTATTGGTAATTGTTGATACAACTTCATGTACGACATTGTTCTCTACAAAACACAGGTGACTATTCTCATGACTAGAGATATTGTACAATGTTAATAAACCAGCCCGTTGAAGATTAGTTGCTCCATCAGTAGCAACAATGACTTTAAGTGGAACTAGTCCTCCTTCTTCTAGGATTGCCATGGCATGAGACTGTTTTACAGCCAGGTTGCAGATTGTCATGGTTGCAAATACTCGACAATCTACATCATTCATCAACTCAAATAATGGCGACACGCCAATTTGCCTAGCAACATGATCTTGTGTATCATTATCCAATGTTAGATTGCACAAGACCATTGTTACACTCTTGCGAGTGAGAGAACAGTCACTAGATATGAGCTGTTTCAGAGTTGGGAGTCCATTTTCTTCAATGATCTTGATTTGATGACATTCAAGAGTTGAGATATTGCACATTGCCATGACTGCCGCTAGAGTAACCTCTTGATTTGTCGAGGCACACAGTTGAATAAGAGGAGATAACCCGTCCTCATCAAAGACTTTCTTCTTGTTTTCTTCAAGAGTAGCAGTCAATCGAGACAAAGCTTTACACGAATTGAGCTGACAGCTCTCGAAGGACGAAGACATCAAGTGTATTAGTGGAGAGATGCCACCCAACTTCCCAATTACTTTTACAAAATCTCCCACGGCAACATTACTAATAGTAGCAGCAGCGTCCCTACTAATTTCTTCCTCTTGGCAAGACAATAATCCAAGTATGGAAGGAATTACTTTCTGATCAAACACTCCAATAGTATTCTCAGGTGAGCTTGATAGCAACGCAAAAGCTCTCGAAGCTCCCCTCTTGACATTGATACTATCATGCTTACTGAGTGAGACTAAGCAATGCAAGATACCCATTTGAACTAGTTCGACTTTATTTTGTGCATATTCAGATATGTTGGCAATTGATTCGGCAATTTGATACAGCAAATCTTCATCATCTTCATTCTGGCAGCCATTACCAATATAATCAGTTATGATGCTTACAACTCCACTATTAATTAGGCTTCTCTTTAGCTGGTGTACAACCGAAAGATGTCGGATGATATCAAAAGCCAGTGTTTTTATAGCAATGTCGGAAAGAGATGACAATTCAATTGCCGTCTCAATTCCACCCATTTCAGCAAACCTAACCTTGAAGTCTTGATTGGAAGCAATATCTCGTAGTGCTACCGTGGCTTGGAGCTTGATGTTGCGGAGAGTCTCTTTTTCAGTACCAAGTTGACTGTTATGTTTGTGTGTTGCAAGATTCACGACTGCACTAAACACATCATCTTGGGAAAGAAATACTTCATGTGATGTGATGTTCGTTGCAAGTTTTCGAAATGACACAGCTGTATTCAATTGGCACTCAAGATCTTCAAGATTACTAACATTCACGATTGCTTCAATCCCAGACGTGTCGTTTATAACGATTGTTTGTGCAACCAATGAAGACAGTACATTTGCTAATGCCCGGCTAGATTCTCGTACGATGGAAAGTGTGTTATGTTGCATGAGTGATAAAATTGTAGACACGAGTCCTTCCTTTTTGGCAACTATATCATGGAACCGTTCATCGTTCGCAACGTTGGCTAGGGCTCCAATAGCAAATCGTGCCACCTCCTCGTCCACCGCAGTTGTCATCTCCAATATGTTACTAAACATACTATTACTGTCAATAATTGGTTGTCTAGCTTTGTCCCAAAGAGCTAAACGACAAACCGACGAGGCAATCTCTCGACAACGATCTATATTGTCAGAGTCATAAAACCTGGCCATGAATTCTATCGCATTACTTGCAATGAGTTTAACCCGGTTGTTTGTATCGTCGGATAATCGTCTTAACGAAGCAATCGAATATGTCAATGAATGTTCATTAGTCTCCTCTTCCAGTCTCGCGACTAGGCTGGTTGTAACTCTCTCTTGACATAACTCATGGTGTGCAGAAGCCAACATGGAGAGTTTGTTAAATGCAAAAGAAACGTGTAGACGAAGATCATCAGTCCCTTTCCCGTCAACTCGAAGCAACCTCAACAGTGCAGGAACAACACCCACTTCAATTATATGAGAAACAAGAGATGAATCTTGACATAAAGCACTGATTGCAATGCATGCATGACATTTACTTTCAACCAATTTTTGAAAAGTTTCATCATTAGAGGTTGGTAGTTCATCATTGATTACTGCATGAAGAATAGAAACCAACTCTTTTCTTTCTAGTGTCGAATGCGTCTTCTCATTCAAACATATATTTGCAACTGTCAAATTGCTAGACCTTCGTGTATCTGTGTCTGCATCTGTGCACAATATTAAAAGGTTTTCGATTAATTGGGGTTCATTTACAAGAGTTGTATGCATGTTAAAGTTGCTTGATAAATTAGCACTGAGTCGTGATACCTCAAGCTTCACCATCGGATCAGATGATTGTGACGTCAAGCGAACAAGTCGATCTACTGTAAGATGATCAAGTATGTCAGAATGTAGATCATTGACCTCTGAAAGAGTTGCCAACGAACGACACATTTGACTAACACATTGAGCATCGTTCATGTCAGTCAAAGTGACAAGCTCTTTCATCTCATCTGAGCGTACGAGATTGAACTTATTCTCTTCATTGAGACTAAGGAGAACTAGTATTGCAGCCGTCTCTCGCTTACACTCTAAGCAATCAGATTTCATTGCAAGTGATAGAACATGCAAAACACCTTCTTCAACAATTGGACGCCTAGCCTCAGCCGATGATGCTAAACCCCTGAGAGTTGATAGTGCCGCCAACATATCCGAAGTGTCTCCCGTGTGACAGAGAAACATCATTGATGGTAGACCTCCATTGAGGACGATTGAATGCTTACACAAGGAGTCGGAATTCTTCAAAAGACCAGCCGACAAATTGCACAAAGCATAGGCAATACACCTCCGACTTTCAACATCGGAAGTTTCATTTTCAGATACACCGACCAAAGGTTGTAATGCGCCACTAGCAAAAACAGGCTCTTGTAAATCAATATGCGATGCAATGTTGCCAATTGCCATCGCCCCGAACAGTCGATGGGTTGCGTCTGAGTTGCATAGGAAGGAGAGTAAACTTTCAATATCAATACTTTCAAGAACAGTGTTTGCGTCGTCTCCCAAACAGCCGCCCAGCGATAGATTGCATAGCGTGCTAAGTACTTCAATCTTGATGTCAGCATCATCAAAATGAACAAAAGACAATAGTTTGAGTACTCCACCTCCTGATACAATCAAGTCGCGAAAGGACGAGTCAGTTGAGAGTCCACGAAGGGCTGTCACTGCTCGGAACTGAACTAGCCTATCGGTACAATCTAGGTTCTTGATCAGTTCTTCATGAACACGTAATGAACCAAGACGAGGGTGAGATTCGCTATTCGAGCAAAAGTTGGCAATACTCAGAAGAGCACTCGTTCGTAGATCAAGATTAGTTGACTTGATGAACTGCATCGAAAACTCAGCGCAACCACTATCTAACAACTCCTCGTGCACCTCGTGACAAGAGGCGATGTTTGCCAGACAGCTCATTGCATTCTGTTGTGTTCTTATCTGGTTTCTCTCTGCTTGTCGCACAATTGACATCAATGGACGGACACCCTGCTCTCTGACAATTCTCAGCTTGCTCTCTTCGTCGGATGCAAGATTTGATAAAGCCATCGTTCCAAATTCCCTAGATGAGTTGTCTATCGACTCTAGTGCAGTAATTAGATGACCAAGGACTCCAGAACGAACAATGTTTGGTGTGTTATCTCTCTCAGCTGACAGATTAGCAAATGCTCGTACCGATTCTCTCAGAACTGGGATAGACTTGGACAACATGGCGAACTGAAGGTGATGTATAATATCCACTAACACGGCCTGATTGGCTTGACTTTCAGCAACAGTGGCAAGTACCCCAATGGCTGGAGTTTGTGTTAATAGATAGAAAGGATAGAAAGAGTAAGGGGGTGGTTAATATGAACTATCAACACGAAGAAGATTGTAAAAACAAAAAACAAAAACACACACATACCTTGATGAGCAAGCTCATTATCTTCGTCTCGAGCCAAGTTACATAGGATATCTACAAGACCATTTTCATTAACAATTGCCTCCTTATTCTGATCAGACAAGCTTAGATTACGCAATGTAGCACATACCTCGCGTTTTGTCTCCAAGTCTTCACTTGATGATGCAAGTGACAACAAGGATTCAAGAACACGACTCTCGACAAACAAGTTTCTATTTCTATCACAAACTGACAAATACTTGACAGCAAGACAAGCCTGTAGAGCAGTGTCCTTATCATCACAACGAACCAATGTGACTAATGACTCAACTACCTTTGTATTTTGAAGCATGGCGTGATTCTCTTCTTGTATTGAAAAGTTGTGAAGACCAAAGGATACACTCCTAAGTGTCTCAACATCATCAGAGTGAATCAAGGGTAGAAGGATTGCTTCAACAGAGTCGTTCTCCAAAAGAAATCTGTGATTTGTTTTACACAGAGCCAGATTTGCAATCGTCAATGCACAGTATCGAAGTGTCTCGGTATCATCACCTTCTGAACTAAGGACTTTCAAAGGATCAATAACAGATGTTTGGAGGATATGAGAGTGTGTTTCTGAATTGCTTGCAAATAAAGAAATACAACGTGAGACGGCAGGTTTAACATCTACATGAGTAGACTTGTCTTGAATGAGATTGCACATTGGCTCAAGACATTGTTCCGTCAACATCAATTCCTGAACTTCACCACTTATCTCAATAGTCTCAGCGAGGTTGGCCAGAGCCGTAGCTGCATTGATCTGACACAAAGAGTCGGAATTCTTCAAAAGATTGATCAACGCAGGCAGTGCACCCGACTTTGCAACCAACAGTCGGTTGTCCTCGGCTAGTGAAAGATTTGACAATGTGGATGCAGCTTCTTGTTGGATTTCTAAACATGAGAATCGATTATTCCCTTGGGCAGCAAGCACAAGACTTTCAAGCACTCCTTCACGAAGTAGGGGTACACGCAAACTAGCATGCTTTGATATACCATGTAGACCGGCAATGGCTTGGAATTGAGCATTGACAGAATCATGTGTTGTTGGAGGAAAGGAGAATGCCACCAAAGCATCTGTACATTTAACCTCAAGCAGACGTTCAATATGAAGAGGATTTGTGCACAAGTTGCCCATGGCAAGGACTGCATGCTGACGACACTTGACATCACGATGTCGTGTAAAGTCCATCAATATATCTGTACATAAAAATAGTTATAAATATAGAATAAAGGTGTTAGTCAGTCTCCTGTTTACAAGTAAACCATCGTCCGTTCCACTTTACTGACTTACCGAAGAAAGTATCCAAGTGATCGTGATTATCTTTTGTACCACAAAGATTCGAAATGATTAGAATACAAAATCTAGCAGTCTCTTTGTCTGAGAAGCGTTTAGGGTCGAGACTTGCCAGACACTCTGTCTTGATGAGATTCAATATGTCAAGCTCCAACAAATCAGAATGAGATTTGAGATTAGATGACAGATTACTCAGTGCCAGTGTTGCCATACGTTGACATTCACAATTTCTACTTTGGAAGCACTTCAAAAGTCGTTTTGCTGCTCCCTGGTGGATGACTAGATCACACAAATCAGCATTCACAGCAAGATTACCACATGCTCGAGCAGCCTCTCGCTGTACAGCTTCTGAATCGGAGTCGAGTGCACTAATCAATAGAGGCACACAACCATGATTGACAACCAATGTCATGTTACTCGCCGCCTCCAGTAAGTTGGCAATCGCACAACAAGCCAATTGAGACTCGTCCACACTATTATTATTCTCACTGATACAATCTACAATCATCGGAAGTGCCCCATTTGAACAAATGGTCATTTTATTACAATCCAAGAAAGATAAGGTTGTCAACGCACCCAAAACTTGTCTCTGTACTTTCTTATCGTCACTTCGAGCCAAGTATAGAACAGCCTCAAGACCACCTTCATTTGTGATTACTTCCATCATTTCGTAGCTCTTTGCGATCTCGGAGATAGCAAAAGCTGAATAGTTACGAATTTCTGCATCAGCAGAGTTTGAGAACGACACTAGCATGGAGATGGTATTCTGAGATATAAAGTCATCGTGATTGTCAAAGCATGACGCCAAATTGGCAATTGCCAGCATGGCAAACCTCCGTATCTCCAATTCAACCTTGCCCGAACGTGCCAACGACGATAGTGGCTCCAATACTCCGGCTAGCATTAATGTTCGTCGATGATGTGTATGAGTACAGAGATTTCCTATTCCAAATGCTCCCACACGCTGACAATTTGCATCTTGAGACAAGAGGAATGATGTTAACAACTCATGGCCGTCACCTTCGATGATTGTATCAGCTGCAAAACTGTTGCTACTTCCGCCCAAGTTTGCCAAGAGTCGGCCACTCTCCCGTTGAACCTCAATATGTCGTGATCGCATGGCACTAATGCATGGGATAACAGCACCTTCTCGTGCAATAAAGTCTTGATTATCTTTCATTTCCGCCAAGTTGGCCAAGCATTCACATGCGTAGTGAGATATTGTTGAGTTTTCATTCTGAATTAGAGATATCAATGGTACTACTGCTCCACTGGTTGTAATTTCAAACTTTGATTCATCTGCTAGAGATAGGTTGACAAAGCATGCGGTGGTTTCAATCAACACTTCATCGTTTTTAGATAATAACAAACGACTAAGAGGCTCCAATCCGCCCTCATGTACAATCTTTGTATTGTTTTCTGTTGCACTGAATCCTCGTAGTGCCGCAACAGCTTGCTTGTGAATAGTTTCATCGCTGTCATAGACTAGAGCAATAGTTGGTTGCAGACCTCCCATCGCTATGATCTGATCATGATTGGTTGTGTTGGCACTCAAGTTTGCTAATGCACAGCTCACGAATCGTCGTGAATCAACATCGTCATATGAATTTGACAAAGCAAATAGTGCTTCTGGCCCTTCATCACTTAAAATGGTAGAGTGGAATGCTTCGCATGCTGTCATGTTTGCCAATGCCAATGCACCATAGCGTCGACCTTCTAGATTATTGTTAGAACTGCCAACTAATGCAACAAGATGTGGAACAGCTCCTGCTTGTACAACCTTGAACAGAGATGGTGCATGTGTACAAATGTTGGCAATGGCCAAGGCAGCAAATCGGCAATTGTTATCGTCTTGCTCAATGGACTTTACAAGAGGCCCTAATGCCTTCTCTTGAATCAAAGTATCAATTAATTCTGGGTTGGAGGACAAGCTCGCAACAGCTCGTGCTGCCTCTACCCGACAAAGTTCATCCGACGACGAACACAATGCAATCAATGGAGCAATACCACGCTCTTGAAGGAAATGAGAGTGAATATCTGTAATCTCCACTAAATTTGCTATTGCACAGCATGAATGACGTTCCACAGTTGAATCGCCCAACATCATTAGACTAATTAGCGTAGAGATTGCACCAAAAGATATTTCTTCCTTGTTATCCTCCTCCGATGAAAGACAATTCAATGCAGCTGCAACTTCCTGAACAATATCAATATCCTCTGACTTTGACATTAGTATTAGTGGATCAAGTATTCCCTTGCGTAGAACTGTTTGTCTATTCTCAGAAGTTGTACATAATCCACGAACTGCAGCAAGGGATTGGCGTTGCGTATTAGAATCATCACAACACGCCAATGCAACAAGTAGTTCGATCCCTCCACCATCAACAATCTGCGTATGATGTTGACGATTGGAAGCTATGTTTGCCAACGCAAACGCAGCATACTTTCCAGACTCTAACTCACGAGCATCACAACAATTCTGTAACATTGTTATTATCGCACCAATGACTCCTGATTCGACAATACTTTCATGCGTTGTAGGATCAGCTAGTAGATTACCAATTGCCAATGCGGAGTATTGCCTTCCGATTGAATCTGCCTGTTCATTTGCAACATACTGTACAAGACCGGAAACTACACCATCAAGTTTAATAATTTCATTGCATAATGATTTAGTTGCCGCTGTATTTGCAATCGCCAATGCTGCGAACTGTTGAGCTTCTGCATCTTGTGCCGATATTAATATATTCACAAGTGTTTCAATGCCACCCTTTTGTACTAATCGTTGATGAACATCCGATTGGGTAGAAAGATCAGCAAGGCCGAATGTAATCTCACGAGTTTCACGAAAGTTCCTTACTCGTCTACCCCTGGCTACTAAACTTTCCAGCACCTTACTACTACTCATGATGGAGTGGTAGTGGCGGCGGCGTTATTAGAAGCTAGTGGTTTGTAGTTGAGTAGTTTGATGCAAGTGAATTGGTATTGATTTGTTTTTTGATTGCGTAAAATGAAAATGATGTTGATTGTTTTTTTTTAGTATGTAAGTGAAAGTATGTCCATGTATGTCGTAGAGGGTGAAAATCTTATGTATGATATGAGTATCATCTTTGAAAACCTTATTCCATATGAATATATTATTTTGGAGGAATAATGTGCATAATATGTAATAGCATACGATGTATTATCTGCAAATCAATACAGAATCAATATATGATTTATGTACGGAATAATTGCGATGATGCTAATGATATGTGGCATACCTTATCACCGCATCCAATTGCAACAAACAACCTATTCCTCACTATATTACTCCGTACTATCCTAATTATTAAAGGTGAAAAAATGTGTCTCTGTACAAATGTGTGGCCTATAGAAGATACCAGAAGATACCACCATTAATACAAAGATGACAACTATAGGCCTCACTAACTAAGATTAGGGTAGATTTGCATTGGAAATAGGTTAAAGAAGGATCACACTTGCGTAGCAAGCTAGCCGTAGCGCATGCGGAGGCTAGT
>Ga0075439_12737_pt1 | contig 56046 bp, 42 predicted proteins | sample MintriSingleCell_FD_74264 | JGI IMG/M metagenome (GOLD analysis project Ga0075439, IMG submission 74264) | Marine eukaryotic communities from Monterey Bay, USA to study complex ecological interactions - Minidiscus trioculatus JGI Plate_4_G5... | ecosystem: Environmental > Aquatic > Marine >... | reverse complement strand
CAACCGATCCGAGCATGAAGAAACTGGCTTTGGTGTATCTTTATTGACGTCAATACTCATCTCTGTCCCCTTTAAGGCACAAGTACAAGGATATATAGGACTCTACTTTAGTATCGTACTTCGATGACACAGATTACTAGTAGTCAATTAAAATTATGTTGTACAAACTACATAGTGATTTCACACATGGAATGAAATGCCATGCAAAGAAGAGATGACCCATTGTTTGTATATCAAGATATCAACATGAGAATGTCCATATTGATTCTGTCATTCACAAATCCTGGTAAAGTTCATCTCTGATAGCAAGCCATTTCATCACCACTCACACATACAAATCTTCTTTTTGATAAAGCCACAAGCACAATGTAATGCAACTTAATCAAAGCAAAGCCCTTTAAGGAATTGTATTCCTCAAAGGGCTTAGCCTCAGCAACCAGCTGCTGCGGCATCCTCACCACTTTCCTTGGTAATGCTCAATGTTGTAAACTCCTCGGCTGTAGTGGGATGGATACCAACCGTCTCGATGATGTCCTCGAAGGTACATCCCAACTTCATGGCAGTCCCAAAACCTTGCATAACCTCACCGGCATTCGGACCGAGGTAATGTAGACCCAACACCTTACCAGTATGCTTGTCCACAATGGCCTTGCAGAATCCTTGATGTTCACCTCTTGAGGGTGAAATACTCCATTCGAGAGGAACAAAGTACTTGTGGTAAATATCCAAATTCTCTTTACCGAATTCGGCAATGGCATCATCTTCTGAATATCCCACCGTACCATACTCTAGAGGAGTAAAGACTGTAGTGCATATATTCCTATAATCCATCGGCAATGTCGATCCACCGAATAGACGACGAGCAAGTGCCTTACCAGCATGAATAGCCACGGGAGTAAGCTCTGGACAGCCATCCATGACATCTCCAATAACATAAATATTGGGTGTGGATGTCTGTTCATACTTGGCGGCAATCTTGGAATTCTTGGGATTAACTTGAATACCAACCTTGTCTAAACCAAGCTTACCGGTATCACCACTACGTCCAATCGCTCCTAGGACGGTGTCATACTCATCACTCTCCCCACTTGAGAACGTTACCTTAATCTTATCACCATTAACCTTTTCCAACTTGGTAGGTACAACACCCTCACGAAACTTAACACCCTCACTCTTCATATGTCCACCAATTAAATCTGCACATTCACGATCAAATCCACGTAATAATATAGATCGTACCGCCACGGTAACATCCTTACCAATACCACGTAAGAATCCTGCACATTCCAAACTAATATAGGATGCACCAACACATAATACCTTACCAGGATCAGTGTCTAGTGAAAAGATATCATCACTACTTACTGCTAATTCACCACCCTCACATGATATGGGTGTGGGACGTCCACCGACGGCAATTAAACAACGTGAGAATGTAATTGATCCCTTGGTACCCTTCTTATCAATAGTTTCGACGGTATGTTCATCAATAAAACTACCCAATTGATTCAAATATGTCACTTCCTTCTCACGTAAATCAACACGATACTTGAAGTTTAATCCACGAATATGATTCTGTACATTATTCTTTAATGTTTCCCATGATTGTGATGTTGTGGAATGATCATTATCTTGACTCATACCCATCCATTGTTCTTCTAATTCGGATGTAACGCCAATACCATAATGTGATTGATCTTTCACATATCCCTCACTTAATAATGCAGCATTGTGCATTAATTTCTTGGGAATACAGCCAACATTGACACACGTGCCGCCTAATCCCCACTTGGAACCGGCGGGTGATGGTTTAACATAATCTAATACGGCTACCCTGGCACCTAATCGTGCCGCCTCCTTTGATGCGGCTAATCCACCCGATCCACCACCTAGAATTAACAAATCGTAATCATACGAGTGTGATGGTGTATGACCGTCTGGTACCATATTGGCAATTTCCTCTTCCTTTTGAACAGTAGATGAAGGAGGTTGGGCAAAGTTTCGGCACCAATCAAGGGTGTCATCACAGCCACCAATAAAGTCGGTAATATCATCCACATTATTACTATCACTAGTATTAGCCAACCAACAGAATGGCGAACTAGTAAAAGTATTAGCACGTAAATTACCAACCTTGTTCGTTACCTTATCCCTAAAACCACCATCACTACCACTATTAATTAACCATTCACGATATTCCTCACGGGATGTAAATTCATGTTCAACTACCTGTAATTTGTTGGGGAAGAGGATGGATAAAGAGGCAACGACTGATGCTGCACGACGGTAGAAACCACAGGATTTATATCCTGCTACGTGTATGATTGATTTTGTTACTGCTGTGTTGGTCATTTTTTATGTGTATGTAATGATGTTTGTTTGGTTTATTGTGTCGTTGCCTGTTGCAATTGCAATGAGTTTTATGTTGGGAATTTTGTTGCAAATAAATATATAAAGGTTTTTGTGTTGCAACGTTTCTTTTTCTTTTTTTATGAGGGTATTCCTATACACCCTACTACTTCAGCGGCCGTATATACGCCGTCTCACAATTATTATATTATTGCTCAGCAATCAATCATTGATGGTTGGTGCCTGGTGCACCTTAGTGTAGGGTGGGTTCTGGTTCATGTTTATGAGAGTCTACGTGTTCTATGTAAGTATCGACCTCAATCTTGGTGGAGACAATAAGATAGTAGGACAGATTTAGGCGTCGGCAGTCTAACATAGGCAGGCTATATCCATTGAATCTACGGAGTACGCTGGAGAAGAGCAGGTTCTTAGTTATGGCTAATAGTTTGGAGAGAGGAGGTGATTTTTAGAGATATCACTTTCACTTTTTTATATTTAGTTGTATTGATATCTTTACTTACCTCTCTAATCTCTTCTCGAGGAGAGCTAAGTGCATGGTAAAGAGAAGAAGGGTATAATATTGTAATTCGGTATATTATCGGTTTAGTAGTATTATGGCTGCTTCTCCATCATCCGGGGGCTCATCATTGGTAGCTTCCAATGACAATGAAGATACCATACAAACTACCAATGATAAAATGTTCTTTACAACATCAGATTTAATCAATACAATGAATACATCAATCCAACAAACTAATCCCAACCTCTCCTCGAATACCACACAATCAGGAGGTGGATTTGAACTACAAAGGAAAATGCCCGACGGATCATACCGACGTGCCGATGAAGCTGAAATAGCATCAGCCAACTTTCAATCTAAAATGAAACAATCTTCAGAATTAATCAAATCTCTAAATCCACAACAAAAGATTGAATGGAGTAAGTATCAACGCGAGCAGGGGAATGTATTATTTAGTAAGGGAGAATATACCGAGGCTATGGATGTTTATTTAACTTGTTTGGTTGCCATGGATAATAGTAGTAGTCGTAGTAGTCAAGATGCATCAGATAATGAACAACAGCAACAGCAACTACTTCTCAAGAAACAAATTGATACCGAAATCAAACTGCCAGTACTACTAAACCTTGCATTAAGTGCATTATGGATATTGGCAAGCAATCTATCAAGGCATACTTTCGTCGTGGTAGAATTCGTATGCTGAGAGGACACTTTGTTACTGCTGAATTAGATTTAGATAGAGCACTTGAACTTATTACCAATGACATCATGTTGGCATCATCGTCAGAGGATGATAATGATAACAACAACAACTTTAAGGAAATGGAGAAAGAAAAGGCAGTTATACTACGGGAGAAACAAAAGTTATCAAAACTTGTGAATCAAGCATCGGCTAATAAGAAGAAGCAGAAGAAGGCAATGCAACAACTATTTACATCAGAACCATCATCATCAAAAGTTGAGCGTCCTACTACGGATTTGTACCCAGAGAAGAAGGTTCCTGTTTTGCAGTGGCAACAACTTACATACTTTGAGTATTATCGACACATGATTGGACGAGGTGCACTAAAGTTGCTAGATATTATAGGGCATGGAGAAGATGAGGATGCTAATCTTACTGATCAACAACATTTACAAAAGAAGAATACATAAATGAAAGCAGACTACTGGGATGTATTGGCACATTTACATTACATATAATACAACAATTAAGATCAATGCCTTCTTGTATATCCTCTCCTACTTCTTCTTGATACATAATCATCTTCCACCGCCAATGCCTTATTTGATACATTAGTTTGATCATCTTCACCATTAGGATTGGTATTCAATACAAGAACTGTCCGTAAGTTGATCATCATTAAACATTGCTCCCACTTTGTAGAATCAAGCACCTTTGTTCTCGTTCTTCTCTCATCTCCATTGAGGGATACAACTACGCTCTTCAATTCACCATTGATTTCATCACATGTACGTTCTACTAAGATTCCATATGTCCAGTGTCTATCTGTTCGTTTGACGAATAGTGGCCTGGAAGATGCGTGTTATCACGATTTAGGAAGAGGAAAGAGAGGGGATGTACTTCTTAGTATTGTTCTTTATAAAGACATAAAATAAGGCAGATAAAGGTCAAATGAAGTAGCCAAGTCACCGAGACCTCATAGTAAACACTTGAATTTACATGACAACACAATACTAACGCGGACTTTCCAAAAGATTGGTATACCAGACAACAATCTTGACGCTTGTTTCATTGAAGAGAACCGGAGAGAATGTGTTGGATTGTCAAGTGTTTGTCCTACTTCATACACGAACTTATCATTATCAGATGTTTCATACTGCCCTACATAGTAGAGGAAGTCATCCTTGTGACTAAGATAATTCTCCACCTGATGGTTCAGATACTTATCAAAACTAGCGTGATGATCTGCCGGATGTGATGATGGATCTAGTAGTCTCTTCTCTGATCTTTTCTTCTCGAGAATTCGACGTACTTGAGATAGTCGAGGAGTTGATGATGACGATGGCTGTTTGTTAAGAGTCTTTGAAGATGTATCTGACTTCTTGAGAATATCAGATAATGATAAGGATAGTCTACGCCTTCTGCCATCCTGTTCTCGGGTATTCTTCTTATCAAATGAAGATGTCAAATCTGCTCTCTTATTGGCGGTCTGTTCAGTGTCTCGTATACTACGGCGTCTCGGCCTTCTCCTATCTTGATGGACTTGTTCTGGAGGATCGGGTTTCTTTGCCACTTCGACTGCATCATTATCATTATCATCAGGGGTATTGCAACTAGTACTGCATCGTCTCGGCATCTTGTATCTATTTATTGGTATGTGTTAGAGGGCACTATTACTGATAGCTGATATCTCATCCTTTTCTCTCTTCTACTTCTACTACTACAAGCAACCCTCGATATTGAGTCTATGCACCACTACTAATACATTATACAACCGCACCACATCATTAGCCTTCATGTCTACTTGTCTTTGGGCTTAGTGGAGTTGAGTTAGTGTGCGTAAGTTGCAGTTTATGAGACTGAAGAACATGCTAAGTCTTCTGAATGTCAAGGGACAAGTGTCATTGTCGTGAATCGATCATAGTAAGCCCCAATGAATAGCCTCTGATATGTAATTGATGTGATTGCTGTGGACCATAATATGATTGCCGCGGATTGCTATAGAGGTACCGAACAGCATGATATCAATATCAATATACAATTCTCTCACACGAGACACTGCTACGGCGGCGGAGTCTCTATCTATCATGATTAAGAATGAGCAAACAAATTACATCAAATCGGACTATCTCTACTCAACAGTTATTGATGATATCGATACAGGAAGAAGAATTACAGAGAATGATAGGATAAAGATTGTCGATTGGTGTTACAGTTTGATAGATCACTGTGAATTCAACAGAGAGACGGTAGCAATAGCAATTGAACTGACCGATAGATATTTGAGTCAGGCATCATCGTCAGCATCAACATGTAGAGCTCTACAAGATCGTAATCATTTCCAGCTCGTGGCTATGACAGCTCTATACATTGCAATAAAGACGAATGAGAAGCTTGCCAGTGAGTATGTGATGCAATGGCTTGCATATGTTGTGCACATAATATGATATTATCTCTTCCTCTAACTCTCCCTCTTCTTCTACTTTGTGCAAAACAGTGTCCAGCTCATTCTTTGCTGATATGAGTAATGGTGATTACTCTATACATGATATTGAAGATATGGAGCTTAGCATACTACATTGTCTATCATGGCGTATCTATGCTCCGACAAGCATACAGATTGCTCATAGTATCTTATCATTAGTACTGCCTCACCATACAAATCTGAGAGAATCAACATGGGGTTTTATTCTAGATGAAGTTAGGTATCAAACCGAGCATTCAGTAAGAGATTATTACTTATGCATACAAAGACCAAGCACGGTAGGGCGGCTTTACTGTATACTCTGAATCAATTGAACAAGAAAGTTAGAAAGGCGATTCTTCATACTTTGTTCTCGGTAGTGAAGAAGCAACAGTTTGATTCTCTTGATATCATCTTGATTGCAACAAACAGATTGAGTAGAACAAATTATAATGATGAAGAAAACAAATCCATCGTGTCAGATGATACCGAAGAAGAGTACATTAGATGATAGATTCATGAATTGCTAGGTAGTTATTATTTATAATCATGTACACAAGTTGTTGATGCTCATTACTTGTCACTCACTCATGGTAGCCCTCAATCAACTACTTGATACGATCTTGTCTTTTTACATCCCTTACTTTGCTTTTCTGGCAGCTTTCTGATCTGGATATCATCGTCCCATATAGAGTAGATCAAAGCATGTTGGGCAGGAACGCCCTGTCGATCAGCCGTTTCGCGATCTAATTTGATCTGGTATGGTGCTGTATCCGACAATCCCGGTTGAGTATAATACAATTTGACAATACGACCAGTACCGTAAACGCCTCCCATAAGTTGACACTCAACTCTGTCTCCCACCTTGAAGCGAAGATTGCCCGGTTTGTACTTGGTCATTGAGATCGATCCTCCATCTTGCATGAAGCGGTGTGGATCAGGAGAGTTCGTCTCAACCTCTTGGCAATACTTATCATACGCAACCTTCTCTTTCTTGCACTTCTTTTTATGCCCCGCACTCCAATGACTCATTTGACACTCACGAGAACTGAATACAAGTGAGTGTATAATCAATATCAGACAAATGGAAATACAGATATCAGCAGATACATACTCTACTTACCAATAAAACGAACTCATGCAACGAGAACAAGCCTTTAGTTCATGGGGCGTCCCGCAGTTGTTGCAAAGTGTAGCCTCTTATCACAATCACTGCTAGACATTGTTTTATATCTCTTTAGAATGCATGCGAATGAAAAGAAGATTTCTGAAGGTTGCCTCCAAAAGTCCGGGTGCAAATTTGCCCAGTTTTTTTGAGTGTTTCGTAAGTCCCATATTCTCAGCTTGATACCCCATAAAAGGGTATTCCATATCAAAATCTGTAAAAAAAAACTACGCCGGTTTTGGAGATTGAACCTGGGAGCAAAAATATAGGTAACGTGCTACCCAGCATCATCAATGTGATGGATATCGGCTCACGACATTGTCATAATGGCAAAAGTTACACATTATAAACATGTTTTGCTATGTGCAATATTCTAACTATCTCCTCCTCTCATAAAGGGAGAGCGTCTATCATAGTAGGCATGATGTAATACTTTTAATGCTATAACAATGTAGCGCCGGCCGCCACAAAGTCATATCACTGTTTTTACATAATTAAGTTCGTTTAGCCTCTACGGGGTCAGGCTTGATGTTTATAGTCTCATGGAAAGACATATATCCTCCTAAATGATCAGCCCTGTCATCCATTTTCTTGTACACAACCTGTTTCTGACCAATACTGGGGCCAATCGGAATAATTTTAGTACCAAATGACTTAACAAAGTTTCTAGTAGAGTTTCTCGACTCAAGAGCTTGTGCAAGTGCCACCCTCCTCTCATTAATATCAAACTCCTCTGGCCGAAATGGTCCCTGGGTATTCAATCCACTTCTTTTTTCAAAACAATTAGCTGCCAATTTTCGTGCAGTAATATTATCATATGGGTCCTCCCTGCATTTCAATAGCAGATCAAGAATGTTCTTCTGATGCCACGCCGATCCATCTCCATCATCTGATGGACAACTCATAGCTCCATCATATATCACTACCGCACCATTTGATTCCTCAATTGGCACTACTTGTTCAACTTCCAAACAATGATAGAAACAATCACCCAAATCGGAATTGTAAACACATCTATCACCTACTCTTTTTAAAATGTCCCCAATTGTTGCGTCTTCTGGACGTCGTTGATATTCCTCATCAACAATTTTGTGTGCATGCATTGCATCTTGAAGATGCGCGTTTCATAGTTTATGAGATGAAAGAGAAATGATTGCAACAAATATTAGTACATGCGGCTTGCAAAGACAAACACACCATAACACATAACAAAATAATACTAAAGTGGACTTTCCTGATGCTGTTGTATCTGCTTGTAGATAATGGATTCTGTGCTTGTTGTTAGTACCTCCACGATAGTCATCTCCCTGAACTAAAAGGTCAAACTGATGATTACTATCACCTCGACGTGTCGTTTGGACACGTCCATCCATCACAGGTTCATTAACACCACCACCTTCACTACTTCCTTCACTAGCATTGCAATTATCATTGATTGGGGGTACTGGCATAAAGTAATATGTATGATAATTCCTTGTCCAGCCCATTACCGGAGCAATAATTTTATCATGTAGTAACTCTAAATTAACAGCAGATGATACCTTGAATGTTCTCCATATAGGAGGGTTGAGCTCTTATAATTAAGTGGAGACAGTAGTAAAGAGGTAAAAAGATTAGAGATATGTGCAATCATAAGCACAGTAAGTTGGATTGCAAAAGAGGAAAAAGCATATAATTTCAATTAGGATTTCAAAAATACCATGTATCATGCACATTCCCCAGTACTTTGAAGAAGCTTCATATTATCGGGACCGATATGAATGATGAAGGTTTAATGATACTGCTAAATGCACTTGCCAACGAGCAGTATACATAATGCAAATACTCAACACACCAACTCCAACTCAATCTTCGCCATAGAAAAAAGACACATCATGTGCACAAAAAAAATGACAAATAAAAGTAGGACTTTTATATCATTTACCTTGCAAAGTATTTTCATCACGGATGAGACTAATACGGATGATAAGATCGGGAGACTGTTTCGGCGGCGGCGTCGACATAGTTGTATGGTGTATGGTATGGTGGCAGTGTACATAAGAGAGGTTGGCAAACACCATAATTTTTGCTAGCTCTTTGGAGTCGTTTGGTCGCCATTTTGGATGTGAGTAATGTGTCTCATCATAGTATGGTAGTCGGTAGTAGTTGATATTGATATGGATATTGATGTTGTTTGCTAGAAGGAGTCTTTATTTCTTTTTTCACTACTCTTACATATCGTCGTCTTATTCACCATGAATCATCACCGCTCAAATCAGTATTGCAAACAGGAAAGTCCGCGTTAGTATTGTCATTGTCATTGTTTTATCTTATGAATTCATGTGTTCAATATGAAGTATCTGTGTGCTTCATTTGGCCGTTATGTACCTTTATTTGATTGTCTTTGCAAGCCGTATGTACTAACTTGAGTTACTATCGTCAAACACGCATCTTCCAGGCATTACTATCTGCAATTGCAATAGATTACAGCAAGTTGAATTATGTCGTGTCTCTTAAAGCAGCAATTCAATTGATAATAGGTACGATACTATTATGGGATAGTAAATCAAAATTGGGCCCATTCTTATTGGGTACTGCCATTATTCCAGTAAGTGTTCGTTGTTGTTTGGTTTATCAGTCAATTGTGTTTTGCAAGTACATATCTCACAAACATTCGCCATATAGGTAGGTGATCAGGGAGGCACGCTATCGGATAAAATCAGTGGAATTGGAGTTACGTACACATCGGCTGTCCTAGCATCGGTAATTGGTTCGATTAGTTACAATTATAAACATACCATGTTACCACTGGCCTTTGTAGTATCATTCATTATGTCCATGTCCTTTGGGCCGAATGTATTCATGGCTGGGAAGATTGTGACAATCTTCTTTCCTGTCATAATTGGAATGAAACCAAGTAATATTGGAGAGAATGTTGCCATGATGGCTTTAAGTGGGGCAATAGTTGTTGCTTGGTCAATTGTTCATGGAGAACTTATCGGTTTGTATGAGGGAATGAGAACGATACTGTATCAATCATATAATTCGCTAGGTCATAGTATATCATCAACGCATATTGAACAATTTGCTCGTGAGGAATGGGATATAAAGAATATCCACCATGCTCCCATTGATTCTCGGAAGATACTGAATACTTTAGAACATACCGAATGGTCTAGATACAATGAGGCCACAAAGAAAAAGATAAAAACTCTTGTAAAGGCTTTAGATTTCATTAGGGGAGCTTTCATATGTCTACTAGTCCAAGATGCACGAATAGAATGTGATGAAATCTTTCAGTTGAAACAAGCCTCTGGGAAATGTTTAATTCTGGTTGCTGAGAGTTGTCAATTCGCATGGCTGTTTTATGTACCTCACTTTAAACACCGAATGGTCATGGCTCTTGAGGAGATGAACGTGGCTGCTACAAATGCAATATCTGTTCTAGAACAAAGGGGACTTGAGAATCAAGTTCATCTCATTCAATCAATACAAGCGGAGATACAGACTGTTATGATGAATAGTCTTGACGAGCATTGGACTTGTGGTAATATACCAAGCATATCATATGAGTTGAAATCAGTTGCAAAGCTACCAACTCATTCACCGCGGAAAGCTATCTGGGTATACTGCTTTAGGATATCAATCACATACACATTGGCAATGATACCGCTGTATTTTAGTGATTCGATTCCAGTTGCTTATTCACATTGGTTCCCTATGACTGTGGCAATTATATCCACACCGGGATGGGGGTCAACAATGAAACGAGTATTCCATCGTACATTAGGCACATTCGTAGGGTTGGCCATTACTGCTCTCTGCATGTGGTTGATTGAGATTAGCTCATCTAGTAAAGTCGGAGTAGTAATCGTTGCAGCTATCTTATTGGGAGGAACAGGGTTTGGCGTAGATGTATATTACTTTGCAAATTATGGATTAGCGACCATGTTTATTACGGCCTTCGTTGGACTGTTATCAGCTTCGGGTGGTGCATCCATCGGGACGCTAACTTTGTGGCGTGTTGTATTTACATTATCAGGAAGTTGTCTATATCTACTTAGTATGCTGGTATGGAGAACAAAGGAACCAGATTCAATCTGTCTCAATTTGATCAAACAGGTAAAAGCTGTCCATGCCTACACGAAGGCCGTACTAGATGAAGCAGGCGAAGAAGATGGTATCGAAACATCAACTTGGAATGAAAAGGGTTTTCATTTTGACTCTTCAGAGTCTATCTTCAACAAGCGTGAAGATGCTGTAAAGGCACGTCTCGCCACAATGAATTCTATAGCCGATGCCTGTTTGACACCGGCCAAGGAAGGAACATACTCATTGGATCCATATTCACTTGCTCCTGCTTTTAGTCTCGAGCTATTAATTTTGATCAGTGTTCCTGCCATGTTGGATATGCTAAGAGTAGATCCGAGCAAACGTCATTTATATGTATCAGAAAGGTCACTTAATCGGTTGTTAGGTCTTATCTCTCGACTGGAGGGAACAAAATGCTACAAGGAAGAGGTCGGAGATGATTCTAATGCTGATGAGATTAATGATTCACTCTTTGACCATACAATATCAAGGGCACACCGAAGACTAGATAGTGCTGGTTTCAACCTCTTGATTGCCAAAACAAGTAGTGAAGAAGGCCATGACATTGAATCTTCTTGCTAAAAGCATAAAATATATGTATGATTTTTTGTACTAGGGTATCCTTTAACTTTACATTACTGAATGGTATACTCCATATCAACCAGATATATATAGAAAAGGTGTATGAGAGGTAAATCTTATACTTTCGGATTACATAGTTACAAGTTATCAAAAGAGCCAAGGTTTACATTATCATTATACCATACCAATCACCTAGCATGATATTAATTCTATAATCATAACTAGTATCCAACACATCAACAATACTTAATATCCATCAATCTGTTTACTCAAGTATGGAATCACTTCATCCATTGGTATCCTCACTTGCTCAGTACTATCCCTATCTCTAATGGTCACGGCACCATCATCTTCGATAGTTTCGAAGTCCACGGTAACACAGTATGGTACACCAATCTCATCATTACGTCGGTATCTTCGTCCAATGGCACCTGTTTGATCCCAAACTACATTCCATCGACGTTGTAACTGATCAAACAAACCCCTTGCCGCCTTAACTAATGGTTCTTTATTCTTAACGAGTGGTAGCACGGCCACCTTCACGGGGGCGATACTGGGGTGGAAGGATAAGTAGTTGCGTTTCTCACCATTGATTTCATCCTCAGCATAGGCTGAGCAGATTAATGCTAGGATGAGACGGTCAACTCCCAGGGATGGTTCAATAACATGTGGGATGAACTTTTCTTTTGTTTCCTCATCAAAGTAGTCAAGTGCTGCAACAAAAAGAAGAGAGTATAGATGATGTGAGATGTGACAAAGAGCAAACTTCCAGCACAGCATATGCACAAAAGTATGACGTACCCTTTCCACTACCTTCGGTATGACTAGTCAAATCAAAGTTACCTCGTGCAGCAATACCCATCAATTCCTGTTCTCCAAATGGGAATTTAAATGTAATATCTGTACATGCCCGAGCATAATGTGCCAATCCATCACCCTCATGGACATCATATCCCATCAACTCATCTTTCAACCCAACCGATTCCAAGAATGCACGTGCATCGGCAATCCACTTCTCGTGATATGGACCCCAAACATCATCACCGGGAGGAATAAAGTATTCAATTTCCATTTGTTCAAATTCACGTGATCGAAAGATGAAGTTCCGTGGTGTAATCTCATTACGGAATGCCTTACCAATCTGGGCTATACCGAACGGTAACTTCTGACGACTTGTTCCTAATACATTCTTATAATTAATGAATATACCCTGAGCAGTTTCCGGACGTAGATATGCCAAACTTGATGCATCCGTCTGTGCACCAACCTGTGTTTGAAACATTAAATTAAAATCCCTTGGCATTGTCAATGTCGGCGTGCCACTACCCGGACTAGGCACCTTTGCCATTGTCTCTTCATCAATTTGTGTTAAATCTACAAAATCAAATGATTTAATCTTCTGTCCCTTCTTATCTTGTTCTCTTAGTAACTTCTTAGCTTGTGTCTTGGCTGCCTTTTTCATATCATCATCATTCGCTTCCATAACACATACATATCCTACAGTTGAATCATCCTCTTCTAATACTACCGGTGCACAGAATAATTGATCAGCACGATAACGTAACTTGGTCTCCTTACAGTCTACCATTGGATCACTAAATCCATCTAAATGTCCAGAACTTTGCCATGTGGTAGGATTATGTATAATACTTGAATCAATACCAACAACGTCCTCACGACATTGGACGAAGTTTGTCCAGAATGCATCTTTGACATTGCGTTTTAATTCCGAACCGAGTGGTCCGTAATCGAAGAAACCTGCAAATCCATTATATATTTCGGAAGAGGGGAAGATGATACCACGACGTTTACAGAGGGAGACTATGTCATCCATTTTAACTTTAGAGTATGCTTGTTCATTTTTAATTGGTATGTTTGATGATGTTTCCTTCTTCTTTTCATCAGCAGTGGCTTCTACGGCGGCGGTAGAGTATAGTGGTGATGTATTGCTTATTGTTCGTCGAGCTGATGTTGCAATGGAGGAAGATGTGCGCTGTAAACCAAAGCCTAAAGTGCCTGTATTTTTAAGTGAGAGGAGAAACATGGACAGAGCCATGTTGCGATAGGATGGCATGATATTAAGGGGAGCGTATCGGGTTTGTAGTAGTATTATTCTAATAAGCTCTGTAGTAGAAGAGTAATGACGCACACCTAAAAGGCGGGCATGGGGAGAATTGTCTCTAGCGATACAACAGCTCGCCATTTTTTTGCCAACACGCGATTCACAAATTCTCATTAGTCTGTAAGAGTGCGGAGTGGACCATTGCCGTTGATAGCATACACATACATACATCATATTATCTCCTCTTATGCATACTTTAGTTGGAGTCTACTACAATACACAAGATATATCATCACCAAAAATATATCATAGGGCATCCACGTCATACAGAAGAACAAAAGATAGAAGCATCATCATCCTCGAATCTAATATAGGCCTTCTCCTCGATCGGAGTACATGCGTGATTGCAACTCTATATAGCATAACATAACATAGTTGAGATCATAATATACCCGAGCATATCATACGTGCATATCATATGTATTTGTAACATACTAGAGGATGACGATTTGCAATAGAGAGATTCATACGATCATGGCCGATGCAAAAGCTATCGTGGCCACCGACGATTATCATACTACACCAACCAACGATAAAGATGATACCATACAGCGTATAGAGAAGGAACTACTCGACTTGCAAAAGGAGAGAAAATCTACCAATCCATTCTCTACAGTCCATCGATGGATAGATGTCATGACCTCCGATATACAAATTGAGATCACCTCCCTTCGTAAACAACAAGCTCAAGTACATCATCGTCAACGTATATCTGATGATGACCGAGACGATATAGGGGTGTTTGATGATACAGAAGCTGACGAGGAGGACAATGAGGATGATAGACAAGCATTGTCTCTCCGTACCCCTCCAACTCAACATCATATCAAGATGACGATGAAGAAGGAAGAAATAGAAAAGAGCCCAACTGCTGCGACATTATTCTCATCCATTGATGATCTTAGTATCTATGATGATACTAATTCTTTGTCTGTTACTACTCAAGGAAGAAGTCTACCACCGTTATCACCATCTAGAGCTTCTGCTGTTGTTTCACCTCGTCCTCAAGAAGAAGAGGAAGAAGAAGATGCCGATAGACGATCATCCAAATCAGGCGGCGGAGGGTTTATACCCGATCACTTCCTTTTCCCAATAGCCAAAGAAGAAAAAGAGTTTATACCCGATCACTTCCTTTTCCCAATAGCCACAGAAGAGAAAGATACACGTAAGAAGTATGATAAGGCCAAGAGTAGTTTTGATTGGTATATAGATGAGGATAAGTTTTGTTTGTATAAACATTACTGTCAAGTATCTAGACCAAAAGTATCCTACTTTGATATGTCAAGGCCAATGTCTAGAAGGAGGTAGAATGTAAGGAGGTATGATATATAGAAAGTTGTACAAAGAAATAAAATGTAAAGATGTATTATATTCTATACTATTATATATCTAGCTGAGTCCATGCTTGCTTCCATACTACTTGGTGATGAGGTTAGTATGATAGCCTGATTCTAGTATTGGAAATGATGATGGAAGTTGAATAGCTGGGAGTTGTATATCAGTATTGGAGTTGTCAGTGTCAGAGCTTTGCTCTATGCCGCTCTTATCGGAGATGGATGTGCTACGATCATCAAGTGAAGATTCGGCATCCACAAACTCCTCTTCGACGCATGATTCGGTTGTGTCTTCAACATTCAAATAGCCGTGATCAATCATATATGAACTATCCCCACACTCCTCGAATCGGTAGTTGTTGATGTGCTTCCAAGTGTCGTTCTCATTCGGCAGCATTGATCGATTCGTCAATAGTCGCACAGCACCACTAAGAGGATCGCTGTTCAAATCTCCAATGAGTAAAATCGGCTCAGGACATCGACTTTCTTGCCGCAAGTCATCCAACTTGTGGCAAATAGCAAAGGCTTGAAGTAATCTGACATGATCAGCCATCGGATGATAAAACTGAAAGATGCGCGTTATCGCAGTTTATGATGATGAAAAAGAGAAGATAGTAACTCATGTTAGTACAGTGTGGTGTAAAGGCAGTCAAACAAAGGTAAACTAAGTCAAACAAAGCGCCCTAACTCCACCGAGACCTTGATTGAACACACACAAGCACATGATAAAACAATACTAACGCGGACTTTCCAGATGTGTATTTGCCACGAGGATACTTTCCGGTTTTGGGCATTGACTCGACTGTCTCGGTCTCAAGCGTACCACTTGAACTATTTGGCCAACCTTCTCTCTGAATATCTTCCGTATCTCATCATGATTCTCAAAGAGTGTATGCACATCATTGATACTCTCCCACCGGTCTAGCTCAAGATCTTTGGTGTTAGCCTTGGCATCGTAGTAATGGGTGCTCTGTCTTGACAGACCAATGTCTGAACAAACGCTACTAAGATCACCTTCTTCCTTGGCAAGAAGTGATCGTATAGGAAAGCTCCTCATATCATCATCCTTGGCAACTTCAAACTCATTAGTTGACCAAAACATTGCACACCCCTCTTGATTCGACGAAATCTTATTGGAAAAGAAGCCTTGGTATCCACAAGCCTCTAGAACGGGCCGTAGAAGAGATTCATAGATATGAAAGTCTACTTCTTGCAAACATATTACATCAGCATGATATGACAGGAGCTCGGCTACAATCATGGGCATCCGTTTTTGTCTTGCTAAACATTCCAAACCACAATGGCCGTACATGTGATGAGTCTGATCTATTTCTCTACCCGCATACAAGTCTGCAAGTATGTTGTATGTGACTACTCGAAGATTGTTTGTGGTAGTAGTATCCCTGCTAGACCATTCATTTCTCAACTCCATTATCGGCATCTTCGGTAAAGCTTGAACTGCATTGATAAATGAATACGCTTCCTGACAACCAGCACCATCATGCCCGGGTCGAATTGGTGTAACCAATATTGATATGTGTTTCCCTATATCGGATGTAGTAGGTGTGTACATATTGGAGTCATGTAGTACAACCTTTTCATCAACAAACCAAGTAATAATGACCCGTGTTGCATGTATGATAGTCGTTTCAATAACCAGAGGTACACATGTAAAGATATCTCCATTAAAGTTCTCCCATGTTTTTATTGAAAGTAACGTCGGCGGATTTGATATGATACCTAGTTCAATCGTTTCATCATCTTCACCATCTCTGCCATTATTCCATGGCAGAATCATCTTTGGCAGAGTCAATACGATAGCCGAGTGTGCCCGAGTGCCAGATAGCAAATTAAACAACTCAGCACTACTCCAGTTAGAGAACGCAACCTCTCTACATGCTTCTTCGGTGTCATCAACAAGTACAAGTTGCGATGATACTGCCACACTTTCATTCTTCCGACGGTTTGCTTTCTTACAGCTTCTATTTGTACTTTGAAGTTTCCTTGCAGTAGATAGCTCCAATCTTTGTAAAGTTCGTGATGCTAATTCAGTTGAAGTACGGTTCATGTGTAGATGGATGAGATTATCATACCTACTATCATTGTCCGGATTTGAGTTGTTTCTTATTACATCAAATGAGTTGATCATCCCGAATATATGTTGATCTTTTGTTTGTTTTATATCATTCTCATGATTTAGATATCTAGAGCGTATTAGATATAGATCTATAATAACCACTGACTCTTCATCAACTCTTGGCAAGTACACACTTTGAAGCTTTTGCTCTGCACAGTCAGGTGATACCGTTTTTTGACCAACCCTTGAGATCTCGTCACATATCTCCCATGTAAGCAAAGAAGATATGTACGGAGCAGGATCTACCCGAGCTAGTGATTTATGAGCATAATAATTACTATACTGTTTTGGCACAACCCTTGCTACTAATCGTCCTTCACATATCTTTGATGATTTGAGTGTTGTTGGTGAAGAAGTTAATAGGTCAAGTTTGGAGACTCATTGACTGTTCTTTGGATTTTGCAGTAGATAACTTTTGCAGTATCCTCTTACTAAGATTATGATTATTGCGCATTGATTTAATGTAGGGATACCCCAAGGGGTGGTTGTTGTTCTCTCTTCTCTATTGTACTATTTCGATAACTATTGCAAATGGTAGCGTAGTTGATGTTAAAGATCATATGTTCATTCATTCTGTATCTACTCTATTTTTCAGTATTGTTTCTTCTACTTTACTGTTTGTGTTTTCAATATCTGCTGCGCTTATCAATGTATTGTTTATTGTATTCTCTGTTGTGATTTCTACTTAGTTTTATATCAAAGGCGCCGCCGTGATAGATGAATGAGAGCACCTCTGCAATGACATCATATCAAAGTTTTCCACAAATCGCACGGTATCCTACTTCCCGCCAGCAGCCGGTCGCGATAGATGTAATATCCCCCCCACTCCCCCATGTCTTCTACAGCTGCCATATATATAAACAATAATAGAACGCCTCTACTTACCCTCCCTAAACTGTGCTGTAACTAAATTATAACAATGGTTGGTCAGCATAAAACTCTTCTCACTAGAACAGCAAAAAATACGTGTCACCTCTTAATGATGTGTTCTCTCCTCTTATGTGGTGTTTTATCCTTCACAACACCTGTAACCATTACGACAAGAAGAACAAACAATAACTATCTATCTTCTTTGCTATCGGCAAAATCAAACAACAATGCTAATGTTAATAACGATATGGTATCTACAACCAACAATGTCAATCAAAGTAGTAGCCGTCGTGACATATTACAGAAATCATTAGCATTTGGCTCATTGGTCATTACACCATTCGTACCCATATCATCAGCTACTGCAAAGATGGGAGGAAAGTCTCGTACAGAAGGATATGCTATACAACACACTGAAAAGGAATGGTCTGATATGTTAACATCAACACAATACTTTATACTACGAAATGGTGGAACTGAATCTCCCTATTCTTCAATATTAGAAGGAGAAGAACGAGATGGTACATATGTCTGTGCAGGATGTCAAAGTGAATTATTTGATGCTAAACAAAAGTTTCACAGTGGTACCGGCTGGCCGAGCTTTGCAAAAGGAATTGGAGATAATGTTGAGATTGAAGATGTTTCTAAGATACAATTCCAACTAGCTGGTGCGGAACTACGATGTCATGCGTGTGGCGGTCATCTGGGTGATGTGTTTGCTGATGGGTACTTATTTCCAGGTACGCCAGCATTGGCTACTGGTAAAAGATATTGTATTGATGGAGCAGCGTTAGTCTTTGCACCAGCTGAAGGCGGAGAAAAGGTTAGAGGAGATTTGCCCTCGAAGAATGGAGGCAGGCCAGTATTCCCGGGATAACACATTAGCCAAACATGCTAGAATAAATAAATACTGCAACTACTAAACATACAATTAAAATGTTAGTATTATCTCGTAAACTATTCCCCATAGCTTCGCCCCTGGATCGATAAAAGTGACACATGATATGTTCTTTTCCAATCTCCTCTACTCCACCCCCACAACTATCTACTCCACCTTTAAACTTATGTCCCCATAATTAACTGGATACAAAGTCTAGAAACTTTTTCAGTTTTGTTTGATCACTTTCATCTGCAATTGTAAATGTCCTCTCGTGCTTGCCAGATTCATTACATTCTTTTAGAACAGTATACTTCTTACACGAAAAGACCCGTGTGCTTTCTTTATTACATCTATACAATGTTTTCCCTCCTGAAGAGTAAGGAATATATTTGCGACGATGCGAGCTAAATGGTTTTGAGCAACGCAGGCATATGTCAGTACCCTGAATTGATGAGAAACCAGGGGAGGTGGAGATACCATCAATAATACCAGTACCATCATCCTCGGTTGGTGTTTCCAATTTCATCTCAAATGTTTTCTCAATATAATCAATACTAATCTTTGGCTCTAACAACCAAGTTTCAATTTCACCTAAACATACATGAATTGATTCAACGTGCTCTTTTAACTTTGCAAGACATGGCTCAAGTATATCGTCATTCAACATGATTATATTCTCAAAGAACTTATTATAATCAATAAATGAAGGATATTCATTTTGATACTTTGCAACAAACACATCATCTAAACCAGCTGGTAGTATTGTTAGTGGAGTCATATCAAATTCCTTTTCAGATTTTTCAGGTTCTGTGATGAACTGAACTTTCTCCGGACTACTTTGCCGTACCTTTACTACTTCATAACCGTATCTAGTAAATGTTGCTGAACTATTCCCTTGTTGACTAAAATCCCCTGAACTCTTGCATCTATCAAATATCTCTGTATTAATCTTTAATAAGGCCCGTATCTCTCGTACATTTTGTTCGATGTCGTAGTTGGTGTTACTTTTTGTATTCTTTGCAAATGACTTCTCCGCCTTCTCTCGTACATGGTTGATATACTCCAAAGAATCCTCTGGCTCCTTTGGTGACTTCTTTGCCTTCTTCTTTGGTGGCATATTGCAGTGTGGCGGAGATTAATAGGATATCTACGGCGGGTGAGAGTTGAGGCACTTAGAATTGCTTGGATCTTTGAATAAAAAATCATAATGGCGATCAAACGCATATATCTAGAATTATTCATTGTTTCCTAGAGCGCTCTAGATAGAGTATTATAGCGGCGATTGTGGTATTTATCTGAATTTATGCTTTGGTAAGAAGAGGTGTTCATATTATGTGCTTCGATATGTGTGTGTGTTGTGATGATATGATAAAAGTGCACATGGTGTATCTTTTTTCAGTTTATATTATGGAGTATGGTGGTGTTGACTATGTAATACTTTGTATACTTGGGATATACATGTTCATATGTGGTATTGTTGTGTCATACATTACTACTCTATTTACTGCACTTTTAAGTATACACAGAGACTAATATTATATCTCCTCCATTGCAATGATAACAAAACAGAAATAGTATAGCGAAAATGAGTAAAATCAATATTCCAGATATCAATTGCATGATTGAAATGCCTATGATTATAGATCCAGTTACAAAAAAGCCAGTATGTCAGGGTTGCCTAAGGCGTAAGAATTTAGATAATCTACGAAAATGCAGGTAAGGGTATTATACCATTCTCAAAGTAGTAATTCAACATATTTGGACACATCATAATATCTTACTCTCTATTTTCTATATATCACACGCCTAGCCGGTGTAATTTGGTTCCCTATTGCAGCCGTGAATGTCAGATTAAACATTATAAACATCACAAGGAGTTTTGTCAAGCAGTAGCTCATGGTCGTCAATCTAAAGAAGTGGATGAATCTGCAGAGGAAGATACTGATCAGAGTAGGGCTGCACTTATTCAGGAGAGCCTTGTTACACATGTTGGTCCAGTAATACCAGGTATGCCCGTCCGTGATGGGGTGCCTGCTAATTTCTTATTGAAGCATAGAGCAATTATGAAGATGTTTGGTAAGAAAGATGTTGGTCCGGGTGCTTTTTACGACAATCAAGATGGGAAACAATATCTTGGTGAAGCCACATATAGGGATTTTTTTCAAGAGCTCGTGCAGAATGAAGAGGAGTGGATGGAATTCTTTTCACATGAGAGGAACTTTCTTCACTCGATGCAGACTCTTGATATCTTAAACTTGCTTGCTGATATGGACTGGAAGGTAAGTGTAATACTGATCCATATGCATATGTTATACTTCTTTTGTCTAATCCAATAATATGCTTTATTAATTTAGAGAGAAAACTACGAGGAAAGTAGTAAGATACTCGATATGTCATCAAAAGTGTTGCATTGGTACAAATTGAGTTGTGAAAGTCGTGGCGCTCCTATGGAAAATACTCATGTACTTCAACACAGAACAAACAAAATTCGTCTCAATTTAAATATGTATTCTGGGCAGTTGAGAGCCAATATCCCTGTAATGAGAAGTCTGTTAGCATTTGAGGCAAAGTATAAGAAGAAATACTTCTTACGTACAGTAGAACCATTGTTCAATCACCATCCAACCCCAAAAGAAATCTATGCCCTGTCGGACAGAGATATTGTCATTGCAATTAAAGCTGTTGAGTCCACAGAAGACTATCAGAAGGATGTAGCTAATGGGCGTAAGCACACTCAATTGTTGAAATGTGGACATTGTGGCAAACAGGAAGGAGTTATGGGAGAATTTCGAGTCTGTGTGAGATGTAAGGAAGAGGTATACTGTGGAAAAGCCTGTCAGGTGAGTAAACTACTTTTAGATTTATTAGTATCTGATCGTTTGTGTAACTCTTTCCCTCACTTTCTTCTCCTGGATGCGGTTCGAGTTACTTCAGAAGGCTGGCTGGAAACAGCACAAGAAAGTTTGTGGAAAGAAGGTGAACCCGTCGTTAGCATAGGTGTGGAGTGATCCTATTAGGATATGAAAGTATGTATCCAATGATCCCAAAAGACAAAGGTGCAAGAACCATTTGGCTAGAAAAGGAGAAAAAAGTATGAGTATGGCATATAAAGATAAAGACAGTAACTTGTAATATGTTGGTATCAGTATCGATCTAAACCTAATATGTATAAAGTTGTTCAATCTATTCTATACAAAGTGGAACAAACAGAAGAGAACAAGCCAACAACTTTCAATATTAACTCCTCTTTCATTCACATTCTTCAATACAAGACACCTCATTCGGCACCATTATTTGCAAATCCTCTCAAATCAAACATAAATGGTCGTTCTCCAAAGTTCATAAAGACAGGACATTCTGTATCAATACCAACAGTAGGATATAATCCATCATTAACAACCTCCTTCGGACACTCATCAAAGGCATACCCCAAGAAAGTACCATTCTTAACAAAGAAGATTCGTCGTGTAGAATACTCTAATCCACACCCCACGGTATCACCTGGACCAAATGCAGGTCCGTATAGTTTTAACATATCACCTTGGCCATGGAAGATACCACCATCATCTCCATGGTATCCATACGATGTCAAGTCCCACCCTGGCATCTTGTTGGACGGAGAGAATGATCTTGTGGAAAGTCCAATGGCTACACATTCATGTCGCTGTTCATTAGGCTGATCATTGAGAGGTTGATGATTCACCTGTCCAATGTTGTTTGGCTGTGGCATAGCATGCCGAGGACGATGACGGCCGCCAAGTGGTACGTCGTTAATGCGGTCAGAATGATCAAGACGATCAGCTTCACTCTGAGATCTCTCTCTTTGACCATGATGCTTAACAAGTGTTACTTCAAAGTAGGCAACGAGCTTGGGGGTCACATCAACTATCAATCTACCACCTCTATCTTCTCCTCTTGTATCAGATAGGACAGTGGGGATGACAAACGGACGTAAGTTATTTCTACCACCCCTACCACAATGTCTAAACTTGTTACCCAGGAAGTTACACTTCCTCTTAGAAGATGATGACGACGACGACTGCTTGACGATCATACCATAGTTATTCAATCCATCATTAATGGCACGATCTTCACTTGCAATACTACCAGTAGTAGTATAATGCGAGGATGTATCTACAGAGAAGTCTTCTCCCTCGGTACAATTGTGAGATAGACTTGATATGAACCGATAGAGTGGTGAACGTTGATTATTTCGGATGGGCGTTGACGGTAAATTTGACACAACTGGTGTAGATGGCTGCGCCAAATATCCATTAGTGGTATGATCGGATACGGATAGCGAGCTGTGCTCTGAGTTATCTCTACTCGCCCTGCTACGAGCATTCCTTGTTGCCTTGCGTTCTCTCCTCCTTCTTCGTACTGAATGACTCTTCATCCATGATGAGAATCCACCAAAGCTTACTACTGAATGACTCTTTTCGGCATGACCTGAATCCATCTTCTTTGGATGAGGTGGGAAGGGTTGATCGGATCGGATACATCGATCACCGGTGCCTACACTACCGATGAATTGAATAACTGGCACCTCAACTTGAGTAGAAGACGTGTCTTGATGAACAGGAAGCTTGCCGTTATCATCAATCTCTACCCTCTCCTCTATATCAGCAGCTTGTTGCTCGGGAGCAACGGTAGTATTCGATTCATCAATCTTCAAAAAATACGAACGAAACAAAGTTTGTGTTTGTACTGCCATACGTCCATCACTTGTACGTCCAATCTTTTGATGTTGTAATGTATTTGGATCAATAACTTGTGGATATCGTGTGGGTAGTAAACATGCCAATAGTGGTAGATTCACATCCACCTTCTTCTTCTTTTCTATAGTGTTGTTGTTGTCATGTTCGTTGTATGGATCATAGCATAGCGATTCATCAACTGCTTGCTGTGGAAGACCAGGAATTGGTAATTGATAATCATCCACAAATGTAATATCATTTGTTGATACCTCCTTCCTCCTTCTCTGCTCTACATCTTGTCGTTGTTGAATAGCTGGCCCTGCGGCTGCTTCATGGGAAGGGTGTATTCCTGATCTAGTAGATCTCATTCTTGCCAATTGAGCATCTAACTCATTCGCCACTGATCCATTCCAACTAAACATGTTTAGTGTAGCACTACTTTCTTCTTCTTCACTCCTTCCTTCACTCCTTCCTTCACTATTCCCTCCTACTCTCCCTTTCTTCTCTACCTCATCATTATTCACACTATCAATCCTCAAAAAGACATTCCTAAACCTCTTTCTCATAATCATCATCCATACATCACTCTTGGCACTAGTATCAGTTAATAATATTAAACGTATTGATTTACATGTTGTTGATAAGATGTGAACTTCAATTGGTTGTAGGTAGGTTGCTATGTTTGTTAAGTGTTCTGAGGGGAGTGATTGCAGTTTAGACTTTGTTGTGACTGGTGTAGTTGAATCAAGTGGAAGAAGTGACTGTTGTTGTGGAAGAAGAAGTGACTGTTGTTGTTGTTGTAAAGGAAGTGAAGTAAGAGATGTAGAAGATGATTTCCATAATGAATCATGATAATATGGTGATCTCATTGATAAAGGATATGAAGACGAATCTACTAATCCCTGCCCTCTCTGTTGACCTAATCCCTGCCCTCTCTGTTGAACAACTCCTTCAGCTAAGCCCCCTCCTCTCTGCTGAGCCGAACCTCCATGAGTAGCAGAAGGAGGAGGGACAGATAATGGATGGTATAACATCTTCTCCATTAATATCTTTTCTTTTGTATCATCCTGTATTGAATATCTTTTACGCTTTGTTGTTGTACTACTACTATTCATCTCTTGAACTGTTGTATTGTTTACCGGTGCTACTATTGACTGCTTTAATAACAGATCTTTAATTGTCAATTCATTTGCTATCATATGCTGTGGAGTTTTCATATCAACATCAAAGTTGGAGGAGGAGTTGGAGGAGTTTGAGGAGGATACAGAAGCTTGTTTGGTGAATAAATCTTCTAATGATTCATTGCTGCTCGAGCTATTGCTGTTGTTATCTTGAATCATATTGCAATCAACAGATGCTGTGGCAATTGTGTTAGAAGCCGAGGATGACAATCGTAAAGTAGACGACGATGGCAGCGGTGGCGGAGTAGATTTGCCACAGAATAAGCCATCATACAATCCACTCTCCTCATTCCCTTCAATGTCTTCATTCTCTTCACAGTCGGTAGTAGCATAGCCATATCCATCATCATCAAACGTTAGGCTTTCTTCTTGTTCAACTATTTTATTAGCATTCACAAAGTCCATATCAGTATCGGAAACTAAACGTGGCCGAGATGATACTCGTTGTAGACTCATTCTCTCTTTTTTTAGTATATTTCTACTGTGCGGTAGTAGATTGATATATGGGGTTATACAGAGGGCTATTGCAACTAGTGAAGTATTGGAGTTAGAGTTGATGGGTATGTCAGAAATAATAAAAATCATATCATATGTGAGCAGTTGACTTGCAATAGCAATAAAGACTTGCACAGCTTGAATACGCCGCCGAGACCGACTTACCCTCCTCTCAATAGGCCTATACGATGGTTGGTCAACTATCAGTGATTGATTGTGGTAGTAGTTAGTAGTGCCGCCAGTAGCTGCCATTTGATGTTGCTATCAGTAAATTTTACTGAAAACTTCTTGGGATCAAAGCAGATGGCGAGCAGCCTACTGCAACATTTGGAGTTCTCATTCAAGTGAAAACTGCTATACACAACATCCAGAGGAGACTAACCTGCTTGCGCAGTAAAGTTGACCTTATATCAAGTATGTTGTATTAGTGTTCTCGTTCTTTATCTTCTTTGAAGTAAAGTTGAACCAAATCTTGGGGTCTCTTACCAAAACAGCTACTTTAACTTTATTCAAATTCAGGCGGCACTCAGCGTTACCAAATGACAATCAAGCTCTAGTACTAGTAATATGATTACCTATAGAAACGACAGAGATGGAAGTAGAAGCTAGATATACTTGTAGGTGTGCCGCTTTGTAGTCATCCTCTGGAAGGCCGGCCGAGAGTAAGGGGAAGTATGACGATCACTTTCAGTTTTCAGTTTCAGCCTCAGAATTCGGGATACCCATACTTGTTCAGTCATTGGCTATCTTTAATGTACATCTACTCAGCCGTCAGCTTACCCACAACCTCAAATGTCAAGTCTTCAATAGAAATTAGACAGAGAAGAGGATTGGAACAACAAGATCCTTCATCACATTGAACATAATAGAGAGGGATCTGGTCTTATTAAGTTGCTCGTCTCTCTTCTGTATTCGTTCAAGATCTTTTGTTGTGATTCCTTCCCCTAATCCCAACTGTCTAAGTGCAGAGTCGTCGTCTGATTCTTCCTCCTCGTTCTCGTTGCTATCATCATCATTGTTGTTTTGTGAATCACTTTCAAGGAATTCCATGCCATCCAAACACTCTTGAATAGCACTCCAATCTCCCTTCATTGGATAAACCTGGACCCTAAACAGTACTCGGTGCAACAGCTCAAGCGGAGTATCACCCATTAGTGAAACATTTACTTCTCCATCATTACCAGGGGGTGAGATTTTCAATTTAATTGCCGCTGCTCTTGTCCCCTTTGAAATTGAACCATGGAATGACGGTATCTTGCAGTTTGATACTGATATATCACATGCGTGGTTGCAAGAAGACAACAAATTGAGACTTTCAGGGTCAAAGACGGCTTTGCATAAAGCTTGGTGGCCAATCCTATCAATGTCATCGTTTGATTTTAGATCAAGTTTCCACAAGTTTGTGTTCGTCTTCAAAGCTGCTGCAATTGAGATAGCATCGTCGGTGTTTAGCTTGTTCCCACTTAGACTCAGCTCTTGTAAAGCTGGATTGGAAGCTAGAAAGTCAGATATGATCGTACTTCCATTTGTTTTGATTTTGTTGCCAGCCAAGCTTAACGAAGTCAGCTGTGCAGAAGCAGGGATGAGTGAGAACACATTCGGCCTGGTGTTTACACCGGCACAGCTCACTATGCTGACTTCCTTGAGAGACGGGTGGTTACAAATCACATCTGACATGCTTGAGATATCCTCCTCATTATCAAATTCATTGCCAATGAGGAAGACTTCCTTCAAAGAAGTGTTGCATCTTATAAGATCGATGACCATCAAGATACCGTGCCTTCCAAACTGGTTATACTCAAACCTGATCGATCCGAAATGATTAAGAATGAGGGGAGGAGCAATCATATCAATAACATCCTTCTTCAATTCAACTCTGTCAAAAACTAACTGAGTACCAAGGCAACCATCACTTCCTAAAAAATGTTTCTCATATTACGAGACAGATCATCACTTTTATCCTCCATGCCCAACTCAGAAAGCATGCTACGTCTTCCCTTACTTTTAGTTGTCTTCTTCGATCCCAATATTTCCGGAAGAAGTTTTACTGTTCGATTGGTATGCAATGATTGAGAAAGGGATGATTCGTTAGTTGACACATCATATGATCATATGAGGAAAAGACATCATATGTTATTCCAATAATACTTACATGCATTTGCTACCTCACGCCAATGTGGAAGAAAAGCATTATTGTGTAATACAATACTATCATTATCATTTTGTGATCCCAAGGGATAATTCATTATTAATGTTCCTTCGTCGACGTTTGACATGCCTCTCATCCTGTACACAGCCTCGGAGAATTGTTGTTGGAATTCCATCATATCTCTGGCATATTGATCGTCATGACCGAGTGATATCCAATATGAATATGGTTTGAATGGTGCTGAATACGTCCATAATTTAGCCGCCTTTGATGGGTCAGCTGTTGTACAATCTTCAACCTTATGACGCTTCCAATCTATGGCATGACCTGTTGCAATACTTTGCTGTTTTACATTTTGAACATTTGCATGGCGGATCACTCTACACCACAATATGCACAGTTGCTAACGCTACTCATACTCATAGTCATAGATGTTCTATTGTTTTGTCGAATTGCAATAGAAATAGAAGTTATGTATGTGATTGAGATGTTTTTATTTCTGTTTTGTATTGCAATATAAAGAGAAGAAATTTTGTATCAGTATCGTGATATGTACACTGAAAAGTGCAGATCGAGGAACACTGTATGATATAACGATATCATATACCAACGCATATCCCCCATGTAAACATACTGTAAGGTAAGGTATATAGTCAACACTACCACTCCATACAACTAAAAAAAAGATACACATCATATGCACTTTTATTATTTCATTCACAAAATACATAGATCGAAGCACACATGATCATCTCTTCTTACCACAGTATAACTTCAGATAGATATAACCGTAACCGCAGAGTGTTATTTGAGAGGAGAGGAGACAAATAGTCAATTCCCATGACTAGTAACTCTTGCTCTAAAAGCTTTTACAAAGGATACCGTTTCTGCTCAGCCTAGCAAAAATGAGGTTTGCAATCTATTAGATAGCAATACACAATGGCATGATAGTTAATGGTAGTCCTCTGTATAGTTAAACTGAATATTAGTACTCCAATAGCAGTTTGTCGGTAGTATCGAGGAATATACATAAACAGACATAAACTTGTCTTCTTTTGCTTGGTGGTGTGCATATGACAATTACAAAAGCGCTAAATTTCAACAGATTTCAACGCTTGCGATATTGAGTTGTTAAGTATTGATCATCAATGTGCCTCTTCATATGTTCTGAATGCGCATAAGTATCGATTATATTTTCTTTGTAGTTCTAAGTTTTAGTTTTATCATAGCTGCAAACCGCAGTGATAGCCAGCTTGGATAACGGAGTATAAAGATACCAACCAAAAACATGTTCCAAAATATTAATCAAGGCGGCTATGCCAACAATAATAATTACCAACAACGTCCTCCACCAATTAATACCCAACAACAGCAACAACAATCGAATTTACGACAGGGTAAATTCCTATCACCATCGAATAATACCAACGCTGCTGCCATGATGATGAAAAACTCAACTACTCCCAACTATCAACATTCTCCGAATGCTGCTCAATCTACCGTACACTTTGAAGAGGAAGAATCTGCTGCTAACAATCAATTGGATATACCAAATTTCATGTTTGAGGAATGTGAATTCTCAACAACATCAAATGGTTCAAAATCGCTCGATAGTGATGCCGATAAGGCTGGTGGATCGTTACCGCATCATAATTTCCAAACAACTCATGGTGGTAGAAAGGAGAGTGAGGATGGAGCAATTATACCAAGTGAGGCACAATTGACTTTATTGTGTTTAGATTATTTACGTGATTTGAGAAGAAGTTATGCTTTACATCCCGATGGTGCGTACCGTTTGTGTTCATGATATTTTATTATAATGAAATCTATAAATGAGCATATCATATGTCTCAACTTCAATCTACTCTCTCTCAACACACACATACATAATCTGCATATACAAACAATAGATTTACTCAACGCAGAGGGATTAAATCCAGATTACATAGCATTAGCAGCATGGAGTTTAAGCCGTGCATTTGTTAAACCAAACAAATTATCAATGCATACTACTAATACTAAAGAAAGTTATCCAAAAGCGGTGCCCAAGGTTAGCACAGTTATTGAAACTACAGGAAAGAAGAAGAAGGGGGGTATTGAACGCACTGTTGAATTGAAAATGTACGGCGGGGGTGGACTAAGTGGATTGGAAGATGATATGGTGGGTAATGATAATATGTACCGACAATTGGATGATGATGATGATAATTTGTTTGAAGATGGTGGTGGAGGAGATGGTAGTAGTAAGAATATATTTGCTCTATCGGAACATATTAGTTTACCAACCATGGAAGATATTACTGATGAGGTATTGTTACGTCATCCTAATGAATCGCCATTGGGCATGTCAGCAGGTAGCAAGGATAGTCAAGATGATGACGACGAGGATGATGAACCATATTACGAACATAACGACACACATGCATCGAATGGTCATCGATTCTACCTCTTGAATGGTCTAGCATCAGATGCTACTTCATCTGCAACTGCTGCCATGCCAACACCTCGTGGTTTTACACCCACGCGAGCAGGAGCCAATAATAGTAGTCAGGTTGTGAATATTCATGGTAGTCCATTAACAATTGCTGAAATTGCCTCGGCTGGATTAACAAGTTTACGTGCCAAGTCACGTATCCAAGCTGAGAAGGATATGGTTAGTAGTTCATTATTTCAACAATTTGTCCAAGCGGCAAGTGCTGGAGGATTCTTCTCCGAGAAACGTGGTGATGAGAAACGATTTAATGACTCGTCAGATGATACTGAGTTGTCAGCCGAAGAGAAGGAACGTCGATCACAGTTGTTATATCAAGACAAGTATCGAAAGGTAGTTAACAAGTTTCGATCCAAATTGGCCAACAAGGAGGCACAAATTCTCAATCCTCCAACAACTCCTTCTCATCCGTATCATTCTGCTAGTCCACGGATGAATAGTGCATATAAAATCATGTCTGGTGGTGCCAGTGTATCATCAGCTGGTGGGAATACTATTGATTCGATTAGGAATGTTAATGGTGTGAACGATCGTCTACTTGAGAGGAGAGAACGGAGAATGGAGAAGGTCAAGTCACAACGATCCAAGACGAAGGTCATGATGCCATCTACTTCCCCATCTACCCCAAGCAAGCTCAAGGAAGATGACTATCAAGAAGCCGAGAGGTTCAATACCACAGGCAATACTTTAATGCAAGAAAAACAGTTCCAACAAGCACTCGATGCATATACCTCTGCCTTGGCTCGACCGGTTGGGCCTAATTCACATGTGTACTACTCCAATCGATCAGCGGCATATCTATCCTTAAATCAGTATGACGAGAGTATACGTGATAGTGAAAAGTCTTTGGCATTACAACCAAATTATGCCAAGGCCTATTCGAGGTTGGGATTGACATACTTTGCTTGTGGACGGTATAGTGATGCAGTAACGGCATATGAATCCGCGTTACGGATTGATCCTGATAATGAATGGACTCGTGATCATTTATCCAAGGCTCAGGAAATGATTGATGGCGGTGGAGAGAAGGGTATTGATCCACCCTCTGAAGAAGAGGACGAAGAGAATTGGCCAACTCCATTTGACAACAAGAACAGTGTCAAGGAGGAAATTGAGACTGGTGGCAAGGGAGGTATGACTCGACAAGAGCAAGAAGAACAGACACGTCAAGCAGATAATTACAAGGACAAGGGCAATGAATACATGTCAAACAAAGACTACGATCAGGCATTGCAGCAGTATAATCTTGCAATTGAATTATCACCCTCTGGTCCTCATTCACATGTATATTACTCCAACCGCGCCGCGGCTTACTGCTACCTTGCCAACTACCTCGAGGCTACTGCTGATTGTGAGACGAGTATAAAGCTCATGCCTACATATGAGAAGGCTCATGCAAGATTAGGATTAAGTTTCTTCTTCCGTGGTCAATATGACGATGCGATTGCGGCATACAATCGATCATTAGAACTTGATCCAAACAATAAGGCAAGTATGAGCTACCTTAAGAAGGCCAAGGCACGGCTAGCCGAGCAAAAGAAGAAGGAGGAAGAGGAGCATTTAAGAGCAGATGAAGAACGTGAGCGTAATCGAACGAGGATGCAGTGGCTGGCACAGCAACGTCAATATCAACAACAAAATAATAACCAACAGCAACAACAACAAGGGGGAGAAGATGATGAAGGTAGTCTTGGTGATAACACTGGGATTACCAGTACGGGTCTTACATCCATTGTAACGAATAATGATGATGAAGTGGAAGTTAGTATGAGTGCGGAAGCATTTGATCCCTTTTCTACCAAGGATGATGAGTGATAATATCAAATGCATACTCGATGTGGGAATTGATGTAGGTAGAAATAGTAACAGAACTTTGTAAAGAATATCAGTGAATACTGAAATTACTGAAGCTATCAAAAGAATCTCTCTAATATTAGCTTAGGAAGTTGTGTATTATTCCAAAACGCTTTATGTCAACTGACGATTTGTCAATCTTAATAAGCCAGCATAATAACTCTAATTTATTTGTAATCTTCGACTAACTGATCCAATACACTAGTAATAACGATACCTCTCATGATATGCTGCAGCCTTGTCCCTTTGAACACTCTTAACCTCCCCCAAATATGTTTGATAAGCACGCAAAGCTTCTGTATATTCACTCTTTGTTGCATGTCCAAGTGTGTATAATTGTTTGATATTTTCCACAGCTTTAGATTCTCCACCCTTTGCTGCAATCAGGTAATGTTTCAACGCTCTATCAAAATTGCCCGCTTTTATTTCGTCAATACCTAGATTAAACCTTGCCCGTGCATCTCCTCCCATAGCTGCTAACTTCCAGTAATGATTGGCCTTCTTCTTCTCATTAACTTCTACTCCTCTTCCATTCAGATAAGCGAGACCCAAATTTCTATATGCTTCAGCATTACCGAGATCTCCTGCCCGATGGTAAAGTTCTAATGCCTTTTTATAATCTTGAGGATATCCATTTATCCCGTCCGTATAGGAAACTCCTAGATTGTAGATTGCAATGGGATCATTTAGCTCCACTCTTTTCTTTTCCATTTCTTTCGATTCTTCTAAAGTAGGAGCTAGAGTTCTGCAAAAAGGACACTTCTCTTCGGCAATTATATTGCCTTGATTGTCATATAGAGGTGCAAAAGCACATCCACCGCATATAACTTTCCCGCAACACGGCTTGTATCTTCTCCCCGATTCAAGCAAAGGAAGAAGTAGAAAACAAATGGGACAATCTTCATTTGGTGGTGGTTGTTTGAATAGTTCTATATCATGTAATTCCGCGGCCCTCTTCTTACATGCCTTCTTATGTTGTGGCCTGTGAGCAATCTGACATTCTCTACTACAATATTTAACCAATTTACATGCCGTGCAGGTCTTTAGATCAATACTGTCTTCTTCACCCTTGCCACAGTTGGCACATACTGATAAGTTATCTAATTCTGATGTACTGTTACTCATACTTTCACTTTTATATATCTTGTTACCGGCGCTTCTGCCTGACCTTGGTTTGCGGGGGGATACTATCCGATACGATATACCACTTCAAAGAAATACCAAATATATCAGTTAGATGTAATTGTACACTATATTAGTTGACCAAGCAAAGGTGCACCGAGTTGCAATGAAAATTGTGATATATCTCTCTACCTTATTTGATATACGACAAACGACGACGCCACACAACTTACCGACGAATATCCTAAATATTTGAACACTACTACCAATCAACTATTGTCCACCACACGTATATTAATATATAGAGAGAGGCCTAAAGGGTCAATAGTAAGTATTAGTTTTCATGTTACAGGGAGGTAAAAGTCCTTTTGGGAAGGAAAGTACATAGAATCAAGAATCTTTTCAAAGACCGACAAATCAACTCAGACGTACTACATAGATACTACAATCGAATCTAGAGAGGAACTAGCTGTATACAAGATAGAAATGCTGTAATTGTGATTCGAGACCGGCTCTCTTTTCCAAGTTGTTAGCTCACATCTTATGTCTATTTCCCAATTTCCATATCTTTGCAATACCATTTATTACCATATTTACCTTTGCATAATAATAACTTAATGTAAAGAGTATTATGAGTAACTTGATATTAAGCTTCCGATCAGTAAGATCCTTTGACTTATTATGATCACTCATATCCTCACTACACTGCCGCCGAGAACGACACTTATCTGGCTAGCAATCATATCATGGTCATGATACTAACTGATACTAACTTGGTTCATATTCAATACCTTTTTGTGAAATTATCCACACATCCCTTATATCCCTATACAACTCATTATAGTCCAATCCATATCCAATAACAAATTTTGGTGGGATGGAAAATCCAATATATTTAGAAGTAACCTTTTGAGTAGGTTCATTATTGATGCGTTTGATTAATAGAGTACAAACCTCAATGGACTTTGCCTTTGATTGTTTCGTTAGTATGGGAATTAGATGTGAGAGTGTTGTTCCGGTGTCCAATATATCTTCTACGATGATAACATCTTTCCCTTCCAGGTTAGGTACTGTGCCTTCAATTGTGAGATTGCCTGTGGTATTCATCCCCTCGTAGGATTTAACTTTGATGAATTCTGTGTAATATCCCTGTCTTAATTCTTGCAATGCCTCCAATAAATTCATGTAAAACTATATTTGAAATAGGAAGGAGTATGCAGAATCTGCATATCAGTAAAGGTAAAGTATAAAATTTCTATACTGCTCTCACATCACAATAATATATCATATGCAGATTTACATGAACACGTACATACCGGAGTAGCACCCTTCAAAACACAAAGGAATACAGGACGTCTACCCTTGTAATCTTTGTGTATAAGTTCTGCCAATGTTGCAATCCTTTCCAAAATTTCTTTTCGTGTAATCAATAGTTGAGAGAAGTGACCTTCATATTCTGGAGGGTACACAGCGTTGTTTTCTTCGTCGAGGTTTGATGAACAATTCCCTTCGTCGGCAATAATTATAGGATCCATTATTGTGTTTATACGGCAGCGCTGATCGATATAAGTACTTATGTGAAGACAGGTGAAGACAATGTGACGATTGTTCGTCCGCAAAAAAAAAAGATATGGTATGGTATCTTTGCTTGGTGTCACGGAGATATCTTTTTTGTTGACACCAAACAGACACAACATCTATCACCTAATGCGCCGCTACTACCAAGTGCCGACGATCATTAGAGAGGAGCTAGCTGCACTCGATATACAAAAAGTGAGTATAGACTGATTGCTTAATTGATTGTAATTTGTCGACTTTTGAGTTGTTCAACAACTAACACATCTTATGTCATCATCTTTTTTCCATATATGGGTTAGGAACAATCTTCACTACATACAGTATCTTTGCAATACCATAAGTAGCTTTCTTACTACATAGATCTCTGTAGCAAAATGACACCTGCAATTGACAGCAGCATTTCCGACGTAGTCGCGACAATAATATGACTGTTCGGTCCGAGTCTGTTAGTAGCCTCTCATCAACAATTGATGTGCATCACGATAAGAACTCTTCAACTCGATATCAATTCAGTCTCATCCAAGATAATGATACCAACACTAATACATCACACTTTAAACTAAACCTCCCAACAAATTACAAACCAACCACTAAAGAAATTGCAATACAAAAAGACCTTTCATTAATAATAATCTTAAACTCACCCAATTCCCCTCTAGTATCAAGTTTATTATCAGAGTATAATGGAAAGTTATTATCAATTGGTACCTCTATATTGCAAGGTTTATATAATGCGGCACCCATAGTAAAAGACAATGGCAGTAGCAGTAGTGGTGGCTTTACAGGAAGGGCAAGAGTAGGAGATTACAATGAGAATTTGTTTTATCATATGCAATTGAAGGATATGAATCTTATTGATATCATACAAAACAACAGCAGCACGAGTGACTGTTCTTCTCGTCCTACCAACCAGCAACAAGGTGACATAGATTCAACAACATCAATACTCCAATCAGAAATCAAAACATTTGAATCCTCCCTCCGTAATACACTAAATCAACAAGCTATATCATACCGTGGATCATTCATGTCAACTGAACGAACAATGTATCAACCAGCCCATGTTGATTATGATTATACAATATTATCAAAGTATGGAAAACGATTATACTTGGCATTCTTTCCATTGACTTTGGATGGTGCATATTTGCAATTATGGCAGAAGAAGGAGAAGTTGACAGATGATAATGACGAGATACAAAGAGATGAGGTGGAAGGTACAGTAGTATACATACCATACGGTCAAATGTTACTATTGCCATCGGATACTATCCATGGAGGTGGGTTTAAGCGGGGCAATGGTGGCAACTTGCGTTTTCATTTGTACATTGCTCTTGGTGACGAGGAGGAGGATGTGAAAGAAGAAGGCGAGAAGAAGAAGGAGATTAACTTACTCGATCATCCAATGAACAAGTATACAGAAGAACATGATAGGAGGAGAGAATTATGTGAAAGATATGTCAATGCTCCTGGACTTGATTCTTTGTTGGGTGTCTTCTTTGATGATGGGGTTAGTTGCAATGAGGAAGAAAAGAGTCATATCTCTGTTGATGAAGAAGAACCTGTTGGGGTATCATCACCACAAGATGATATTGAAGCTGTTCAAAAGCTGGCTAATGCAGTAAAGGGGGCAGATCTTATGAGTACCAAATATCTTGGATCGGGTAGCAGTTCTAGAACAAAGAGGAATTCAGCCTCATTTGTTAATTTGTATGGACTTACTGATGATGAGGAGGGTGTCTAAAGTAATGTATAGCTAATAGGTAATCCTACTAAATGAATGGTTCTTAGGTGTGATAATGATAATCTCTAGCGTGGTGGCAATTAAACTATATAGCTTAGTATCCATGATACCCTACAGTTCATAGATTCATTTCCTCCAAATTATCTCCCACAATGTCAATCATAGACTTCATATCTTCCTCAGACATACCATAGTCACTAGCCTTGGAAATCATAACTTTTCTTGCCATTTTGGCAGCCTCTTCACGAGTTGGAGTCGGGGCTTCTTCAATATCGACATCTTCATCATATAGTACATCAAAGATTTTATTACCAGTGGAGAAATCTTTGCATAAAATGATAGGTACAATTCGGTCGTCGTGGCCATCCATGCAGAAAAGACCACCGTGTGTGGATACTTCCTCCAATGCCTGCTTCATCATAGGAAGGGGTAATCTCAATGGTTTAATTAGATCTGATCCCGGATCACATGATTCCTTGTGTCCATTACTCCAAGCTTTCTTGGCACACTCTTTACCACAATACCATACCTTTCTGCATCCACTGCAAGTAGATAGTTTGACTTCAAAACTTGTCTTCTTACAGAAGTTGCACTTGAGCCGGCTTGCATGGTACATGCCACTTGCATGGTACATGCCAATCCCCAATTCCTTCATCAAATCAAGTCGTTCATCTGCTAAAATGTATGGTCGACTAGCATTATCACGTATCTTTTTTTCGACGGTCAATCTTATGATGGTATGAGCCCAGTTGTTAGTTTTGCTAATGAGAATATCATTCATATCTGTCATATCGACCTTGCCGAAATGATCAAGAAGGCGTATCGCAGCAAGACAAACCCTGCACTCTTGTAAGGAAATATCAATATCTCCTGAGTTGACATAATCCTTAGCTCTAATCACCCGAGCCATTACCTCACACTTGTGTGGCATCTCTCCTCTTTTCAACGGAGGAACTAGGGATAAGGCTTCATCAATATATTGAGTCGACTGGAGATCCGTACTACCACTTGCAATACGATAATTGTTCCAATAACGTAAAATAGTAACTCCCTTCCGGTCAGCAACATCCCAGTCATCATATCTTTCCCTAAAATTCATTGGAATATCGATAATTCTCTTTGAATTGTAGGTGGGCAAAACCTTATCCATCGTATCCAGCATATACTGTGAATGGGATCTCAATAGTTTCGAGGCTTCCTCGTTACAACCTGCAAGCTGAAGCTTCTCAAACTTTTCGATTACTTCCGTATCTTTAATTCTCCAAGATTTTGCATGAACTGTGATAGCTCTTTTATACTTCTTTGCAACCTTAGTAGGAACATCAGTAATATGAATTTTACTACCAACTTTGTCCTCGGAGATTTTATTCCACTGTGAAAAGATCATATCCATATCTTTCTGTCTACGCTTTTCATTGTATCGTGTTCTCTTTGCAGGCAGCCGTGTACCAATGAACATATTTGTTATTGTTGTTAATTGTTATTTTAGAAGATGACCAACTTGCTGAAGAATAATATACCCCGCTACAGAACGATAAACCCGAGACTATTCCTCTCAAAGGTCAATAGTACAATAACTACTAAATATAAGTTTATCTAATACTGCTTTCGCGGGTTGTTGTGTTCTGTTGGTCAACAACTAACTCGTTTAGTAAAGGTGCACAAGATGTATACTTTTTTTGCTATTAAATTTGTTTAAGCTAATATCTCAGACTGAGGCGCCGCCGATATAAACCTAATCACTACCAAATCGAATGGGGGTTAAAAACTGATGAAATTACTGATTATCGGCAGTATGCGGTTCCTAGATATTATGTTGCCAATTGATGATTCCCCTATCATCGATACCAAAATATAAATGATTAGTTTTCATGCAATGTAGAAACTCTATTTGGTGTAACTTTGCAATTGAAATCAAACTTGTTTTGATTTTGAGGTTGTTTTGATAGGTAGGTACCTCTTTGTAAATCATGGCCAATGCAGCAGCAAAGAAGGCAGCGGCAGGTTAGTACTGTTCAGTATTTAGTCCTTGTTTTGTATATTGTGGGCGGTAGTCTTTGCTACGGTGTGCTGACAACGCTTCTTTGTTACAAAAATGATGTACTCTCATAATTCACAATAATATGTACTCATTCCTCAATATTCTCTTTATTCTCTATATCTCTTCTACTAATACCTCCATTATCAGCTAAACAATCAGCAGCAACAACCTACTTTCCAATAGTACTTGCAATAAATGCAGTATATCTCTTCCTTCGCTTTATATATCAACGTAAATCTATCACTTTATTACACACCCTTATAACAATTGGATTAGTATCACTATCATACATATCCTATAAAGGTATACTTGAAGATCATGCTAATACAATTCCATCAAAAGGAAGTAACAAGTCTGATGCACTAGCAGGTGGTGTATCATTGGATTTGCTAGGTTTGGTAGTAATAGTACAATATGGAACAATATTCATTTCTACGAAATTATATTGGTTATTACTAATCATACCTATCTGGGGATGTTATAAACTGTATACTACATTCTTCGGTGGTGGTAAGGGCGGTGGTCTTGGTGGGTTAATGCCGGGTAGTGGTAGTAATCAAATGATGGGGAATGATAATGGGAAAGAACAAGCGGTTGATCCACAATTGGCTGAAAAGAGACAAAAACGAGCTGAAAGACGAAGACAAAAGTGGTCATAGATTGCTAAGAGAAAACATGCTAGTGAACTCCTTTTGTTTGTACATAATCTTTATTTACATTAGCGGGGTTTATTTACAATTTTTTCACAACAGCCTCACAACAGTACAGGACAAGACATCCAATCACATTCATTTCCTTTACATACATCCACAGTTGACTTTATCGTACGGAACAACATCCTCTTTCCCTCATTCTTATCTTCACTGAAAGATGGGACCACCAGACATATCACCATTTTTACTCTTTGACGATGAAGTTGAGTCATCAAAGGTTGGTATCAACTCACTCGAAGGGATAATGTTGAGAACATCTCCAGAGTTTAACAGCTCTGTACCAAGTGATGATGTTCGTAATCCATTGCACAAGGCAACAAAGTTGTTACGGCCATCATAAAGTTGACCTCCTGATTCCAAAGATGAAGACCATTTCTCAGCGATTCTAATGGCATCTAAAACTCGAGAGCCTCGGGGAAGTGATAAGACAGTACCCTCACTTGATGGAGAAGAAGACGATGAGTCGGCTCCTTCTTCCTCTTTAGGTGGCTGGACGCTTACAAACACAAAGACGTTCTCTCGTCCCATGTCCGTTTGATCACCGGATAGTGCCTCGAGGTATGGTGCTAATGTTTCATCCCTTTCACGCTTGCGTTGTCGTCGAATCTCTTCCTCGAGGTAAACAGAAGGCTCTTCAAGTTCGGTCGATGCCCAACTTGGATTTGATTGCTTTCTCCATTTCTCGACTGACTTGAGGTAGGCCTCAGAAGTCCTATCAAGACGATGGGTTTCGTTCTCCTCACCAACCTTGTATTGCCAATGAGCGGCTACACCATACTCGGCCACTCTGTGCATATCCTCAGAGCGAATTTGTACCTCGAATGGCCAAGAAGTACCCCTCCATCTCTTGCGGCTAGAGTAGTGTAAGCTCTGATAGCCATTGTCTTTTGGGTTCTTGACATAGTCCTTGAATCGGCTGTCTGAACTTGGATGCCAGTTGCGTGTGCACAACTCGTAGAGATAGTAGCACAACTCCTTCTCCCGACGTTGGGTTGTGACATCAGGCTCGTCGGGGGACAGCTTGCGGGCAGAGAAGACAACTCGTGTGGCAACAGCATCGGGAATATCCAAGATGGAAAGGTCACGGGCATTCACCCCATCTCCCATCTTGCTAATCTTGAGCATCTTCCGCCATACAGAGTAAGGCTCCTTGACACGAGCAGTGACTGAAACTGATTCAATGTTATCCATAAACATTGTATCTTCTTGAACCAATCTCTTCATTTGATTGGAGATATCAGACAATATAGATTTCATCCCTTCACCAACACTATTGGTATTCTCACCACCACATAGTGATGAAACCTTGGCATGTGATCGAGGATAGAGAGTGCGGAAGGCTGCATCCTCAAGCTCAGTCTTGAGACGGAACATACCCAACCGAGCGGCGAGAGGGGCATAGATGTGAAGTGCCTCCTGTGATGTTCTTGATTCTTCAGGGGTTGCTGATCTTGTCTTGGTACGACTACCCTCGGTAGTATCCTTGGATAATAATGTTCGGTATGCCTCCAATCCCTCAAGACGGTATAAACATGCCGCAGCACGGACAGCCAATGCTCTCCAATCCCCATCTTCATTAACAGTTAATAACAAACTGCGTAAGTTACGTGCATCATCCGCCCTCAATTGACCAACCTTACCATTCTTACATACCACAGTCGTTGCCAATGTTTCCATAGACTTTAACCGTGCCGCATCCAAGGCAATCTTGACGGCATGTGTGCCGAATTGTTCAATACCAGATCCAGCCAACGCACAGAGATACTTGGCATCATTCCCCGCAGTTTCTAAACATTCACGTTCTTCTAAACTACACTCCTCTTCAGTATTAATGTTCAATTCACGTTCCCGTACTGATACCAAGGAACTGTAATGATATGCCGCGGCACATAATGCGGGCACGTCTAACATTTCTAATGAATTCACTAATATGGAACAAAAGTCAGAAGCGCCGGCAATTTTCTTCTCATCGCCGCCCGATGATAGTTTGATGGCAGTAATTACTTGATCAATTTCCTTTTGGGAGAGGTGGGATGATAAGTCACGTTGTAATCGGCGGAGTTTCCGTGGTGCGAAGCGTGCTTGATTTAGGGATAGCCAGGGTGGTAGTTTAATGTCAATGTCAAGGTCAACTGATGTTGTTGTTGCTGACTGACTACTCGTTGGGGGTGCAGGTGTATTTTGAGGAGATTCAGATGCAAAGAAGAATGGACCCTCAATCTTTTCGTTACTCTTCTCATGCCCCGTCTTCTCAACCTTCTTATCCTCAATCAAACTACTCGATTGAAAATGGCCAATCTCAACCTCCTCAAATTCCTCATAAAGCTGTGACGGTACAATTTCCTTATTAAACAATTCCTGTAAGTCCAACTCATTAAATTCCAAATGTGGCCTTAATAATGAAAATTCTTTATCAAATGATGTATATACTACTACATCCTCCTCCTCACTTGAGTGCGAAGGGGTAGGTCCAGAAATGTAATACCGAGGCGTTACTTCGTCTATACGATTTTTAGTTAGATGGGCTGATACATTCCGTTGTTTCCATATATGTGGTGAGGTAGTAGTACACTGTTGGGTTCTTGAAGATGATGATGGAGTTGCAATATATTGAGAATTTGATCTACTTCTGCCAGAACTTTTATGTAGACTATTGCCTATCATATCTTGATTGACAAATGCCGTGCATCCTCTACGTCTCGAAAATGCTGCCGTATTAGATGTAGATATACCACCTCTATAACCACCCTTCCCACTATTCGATATTGAAGATAAGGAGAAGGTAGATGATGATGTTGTTGCCAATACAGAGGTGTCAACATTTAATAAATTTATTGCAAATGTTACCAAAGCGGCGTTGCTGCTGCCGCCGCTGCCGCTGGATATTGTTCGTCTTCTCTTCATTATTATTATATCAGTATATCGGGGCTGGATTATGAGAGCACCTACATCAACATGACAAGCCGTTACCAATGACAGAGCAGATTGTTTTGTTAGTAAATTCTGCTGCAAATTGCCAGAAGAATTAAGAAAGAGGCTGTCAGACACAAGATAGAATTGTTGCAACAAAGCCCACGTGTTGTGACAACCTGGTACGCAAAGAGAATAATAGGCCGAAAATACGAATCTATGAACGGAGACTGTCGTATTCTCAGTCCTTTCCGAAGATATAATTTGGCCCTCGCCCCGTATCGATGAGAGAATGAGGCTGTAGTTATGCTCGTTAGTGTTAAAGCAATACGGAGGAGGCTAAAAGGGTAAGTTTATATCTGTTTGGGAAGATGTTGTTTGCAAAAGTTAATTTCTCTCGTCTCATATTGCATATCTCTCTCTTCCTCTTCTAACTTCTATTCTTTTTAGATTTGATGGATTGATACGATATCGACTTGATATGATATCACTTTACATCCCAGTAGTAGCACTATTCTCTATAAAGGCGACGGTCTTTGCCTTTTCATACCCAAATCATATGCTATACAACAGCGACCGCCGACAACGTATGATATCTTCTTCTCTTTACATGTCGTCAAATTTCAATAATGATATGATGAGTGGCTTGACAGATGATGGAGACTTTGCAATTCTCGGTGTAAATGCATCGGAACAAACTGAAGATGACACTACTAATAGTAATTTCAACAATATAAATACCGGTACAGCAATTGGATTTGAAGGCGTCGGGAGTATGCTCTTCAATGAAGACCTAATAAAAAGTGGTAGAGTAGATATCGGAGTTGGTACATCAAATACATATAAAGACTTTAGAGGGAATGAAATAATACCAAAGATTGATCCAGCTGTTAAACAATGGTTAGTAGATGTATTGCCATCATTGGATGAGAATGATCTGGAGATATATGCAGCAGGATTAACCAGTATAGGATACCATCCTGAATGCCCATCTCTCTGTGAGATAAGATATGAGGATTTATCATTCATTACTAAAGTATTGCATAGAAGATATCTATTCAAGGAAATTACAGGAGAAGAGCATCCTTTTGAGCCATGAGTCGAGAGTGTATAAATATGAATAGACGAATGCTTAATGACAAGTAGAGAACCTTAATGATTTAGTTAACACTTAATCACGTTTGGGGTGACCTGTTTTAGATTTCCTTCTTTTGCCTCTCTTCAACTTTGAAATAAGATAACTGTCAAACCATTTAATACGTTCATTCTTCTCTCCAAACCAGCAGATCAACTCCTATACAAACCTCTACAGATATCAACAATATCATCTAAAAGAATCCTGGCTTTTCTTTTGAAACACCAGCATCCTCACCAGCATCCTTGGGTGCCTGAAATCCCATAGCAGCCAATTCCTTAACCTTACCAGTACCACCACCCTTACTCATTGCCTCACGTCTCATTAATGCCATCTCGACAGCAGTTTTACCCCAATCTTCACCATGATTATGTCCACCGTCCTTATCTGAGCTACGCTTCTTCACTTGTTCCTCATCTAAACAATTCAATACACCGTATACTACTGGTGTCATGGTACTTAAATTAACATCCATAATACCCTTGGTAACTGCATCAGAGATGTATTCAAAGTGGTATGTATCACCCTTGATTAATACACCACAACAGATGATAGCATCGACTGTTCCAGACATGGCTAATAATTTGGCAGCGTAGGGTAATTCATATGCACCGGGTACCTCTTTGATGAAGATGTTATCTTCTTCAACTTTTAAGTCTTTAACACCAGCCTTTGTAATTTATATGTGTATTGTTTTTGTTTGTAATTTATATTCATATTGAGATTGGATATAATTGATGAAGCATTGCAATATTAAAAAAAACTTTTAGATATAATCATTCCAATATGATAATAATACATAGAAATACTACCAACACTTACCTTAATACCGTCAACTAAGTTAGAAACATGTTCGTCATTCCAACGAGTACGTAGTACACCAATACGAACAGTTGAGCCATCTAAATCATCTGAGAATGATACCTCAGATTCTGCTGCCATCTATATATTATAGATAAATGATAGCGTGTATAAGAATTTGTTAATGTAGCAAAGAACATAAGAGACCGATAGCAATGACGAGCACCACCTCAGAACTCATTGCAAAAAAATACATAAAGATACATACCTTAAGAGAAACAGCATTATGGGAGCATGTCGTTGGCACAAATGCCGATATTGAGCCCACAGACAGGGATAGGGCGAGAGAGAAGAGGGTACGGCCGATCATTGTAAGTATATGCTCTACAATATTCTACTAATAACTACCTACTAACCACCTTACAAGCTTGTTGGTTAAAAATGATAGAAAGGAAGTGGCGATCAAACGCATCAGGTAGCCAGGATGATTCCTATATATTGTCTTGTAGAGCTCTCTAGATATTTATATATAGCGGCGATTGCGGTGGTATTTATCTGAATTTATACTGTGGTAAGAATAGGTGATCATATGTGCTTCGATCTGTATGTTTTGTGTATGAAAAAATAAAAGTGCACATGATGTGTATCTTTTTTTAGTTGTGCAGTTGGTAGTCTTGAGTAGTAGTACTATATATTATGTATACTGGAGATATGCATTGGTATACATTATCAAACCAGTATTGTATTTTAATGTACTTTCAAACAATATACATACACGAGACTAAACTTCTATTTCTATTGCAATTTATACATTTTAGTTTTAGTGATACACAGGACTATAATAAATATCATGGATATCAATACCTTCAGCCGGGAGGAGATTGTTGCAATAGATAGGATATCGAAACATGGAGAATTACATGCAATGGATAAAGTTGAAATTGTTGGATTAACATCTGAAAAAGGACGTCATCTTAATGGCCGTATAGCAATAGTTAATGGTATTGATAGTGATGAAAAGAATGATGGTAATAGTAACCCTTACTTGGCAAAACAGGAAGACGGGAGGTATAAAGTCACTGTGGAATTTGATGAAACAAAAGGAAAAGAAATACGTCCTGGAGTTAATACATCTACTGGCAAACTCAAATCCTATTCACTAAAGAGGGAGAACTTAGTAATGCATGATATCGGACCGGGAACAATTGCTCGTGATCCAATAGGGAAGGAGATTCTTCGTCGACATGGTCTTGATGTAACATCTACAGCTGAACGGGAGGCCGCTGATCCTGAAACTGCAGGTTTCTTTCCTGCTATATTACAGGGCGACGTTGTGAGAGCACGTGAGATATTAGAGGTTATGAAACGTCGAGGTGATCCTACGCCAGCAATTTCAATCTTAGATGCCACAGGAGATGCTGCTCTTTCGGGTGGTATTAACTATGGTCATGCAGATATTGTAAAGCTTTTACTGGAGTATGGCGGTGACCCTAATCAAGTGTGCAGTATTCCGATGATGAGGAACGCTAATATGACATACTTTCATATGGCCGTAATGATGTTTGATATGATAGACAAAGACGGCGGGGGGAGTGCTGAAGAAATTGTTAATGCATTATTGGAAGGAGGAGGGGATGTACATCGATCGATACTTAGGATATTTGCCCCCTTTACGATCTGTCCGCAGAGAAGAGTCGTTAGGCATTGATTTGTTATAACTGTGGTATCATATTTAAGAGTATTTATGTGTATATTACGAGATCAACATCAATAAGACAATATATCAATACTTAATACAGGATTTCGATCATATTCCTTATATACTTAGTTTGTTCCTCTCTATGACGTATCTATCATATATTTGCCCTAAATGAGAGATGAAACAATGCAAAGGACTCCAGAGTGTCTTTAGGACTTGGAGATATCCACCAACCATTGACATTCATCAACTTGCAACCACAATTCTACCTTCAATGGGGCAATCCAAAGAAGGAATTCAAAGACAACTGCTTCTTCTGCTTCTTCCGGGCAGGTGGCGGTACTTCTTCTTCATTGTTGTCGTCGTCGCCGTTGACTTCTTCTTCTGCTGCTACAGCATCACCATCAGATGCATCTTCAGCGTCAGAGTCGTCCCCATCTGGCTTGAGATTACCGACAGATGTCGATTTTGAGGCAGTAACAGACTTGAGCATGTTGCTCGTTAGCTTCTTCTCAGGAGGTGCCTTCAGTTGACCTGGGGTGTCAACACTCGAGTGGAATGTTGCGGTGTCAACACTCGAGAAAGGTTTGGCAATACCGGCAGGTGAGATATCATCCAATTCTTCCTCAGCTGACTTGAGTTTGCTGTCTGCCAAGAGAGAAGATTTGGGAGTCCTATTGGTCTCAACCAAGGCATCTTCATCTTGGGGGATCTCAAGGGATGATTCGTCTTCGCCACAGAGAAGGGCGTCATCCTCCTTGGCGGCCGGCATCTTGCGGTCTTCGTCTTCTTCTTCACTATCCTCGGCAGTATCTTCCTCCTCCTCTTCCTCTACTCTAGCCTGTGTTGTTGAGAGATTAAGTATATATATAATGTTAGTGTGCTGATTTGAAAACATGTTTAGACACGGCAATTACAAGTACATGATATACTTACAAAGTAGTCAGCAACAAGACATTCATACTCGTCACCCTCCTTGGCCAACTCCTTACGAGCTTTACGTTCCGCATACCTTTTCTTCGTGTATTTACGTCTTGTGAGGTGAGAGGTAAAGTTTGGCTTTACAACATGATCCTTCCTGTTGAGGCCAAAGTTTGTAAGATAACGTTGAAGTTCACGTGGGCTAATGTGGGACGAGATGGCAAGCTTTCCTTGACGAACCATATCGATCCAGCCCTTTCCCCAGAAACGACCAACGGAAAACTGTCCTCCTTGTGTACCAATACGTTTTCCACCACCCTTATTCTGAAACATACGTCCTTTGAGGTTATACATCACCTCGTGATCTCCAAGCTCGACATCAAGGGCCTCTCGTTCAGAGCAAGGCTGACAGTAATCCATCTCCCACAGTCCTTTGAGGAACCCACTAGTAAAGTCTTTCATTCGTAAAGACCTACCCACACGGGTAATGATTCCATCTTCGTCGTCGTCTTCTTCTTCTTCGGGTACAAGAAATGTCGGGCAACTACTCTGCTGGATCATATTCCTAAACTCTTCATTGCGTTCAAGACGTCCATCGGTTCCCCCGACCCGTCCCTTGGACGAGTTAAACACATCTGTATCCTCATTCCAACCTCGGAAGTTGGAGAGATCCTTGGGGACGACATTCCTCTTGAGGAACTCTGGGGTGGCAGGGGGTTGTCTCACGCCGTCGGTATCTGCACTGCGTTTCTCTCTCCTACGCTCAGTACTCTTGGTATTATATCCCTTTCTCTTTGCTCTTGCTGAGGTGAAACTCTGCTCCAACTTTTTATAACGGGCACCTCCTACCTCCTTACCGACACCATCCGTATCATATACCAAAAATACGAAATCCCCAATGATGATATTACCACAAGAACGAAAAGCCATTCCATGATATGATGTACCTGGGATGTGGAGCCACCAGACATTATCAATAGGATCCCACTCCCCATAAGTGTCAACAACATGTTGTGGACACCTCAAACCAGTAATTCCATAGTAAGCATGTTCTTCACAGCCACGCTCGATACACTTCTTTTCAATTCCACCACATGATTCCTTGCGTTGAAATACCTGGACAAGAGGTGCATTCGGATCTCCTTTCGCCCGTGCCTTTGAGGCAGCAGAAGATTTAGCATTTGGAGACTGTCCTTCATCCCACTTGGCACGTGCCTTTTCTTTCAATTCACCATCTGGTAAATGTGCGGAGAGTACTGGAAATGGAATTTTAAACCTAGTAGTTGAACCGCGATTATGATTACCGACCACAGTAAATGATTCTGCTGGATAACAGGTATCTCCCACATTGTAGAATAAGAAAGTAGTACTTGAACTTGATTGAGTTTTTTTACCCCTTGATTTGTCGGCATATTTCAAATTGGCACAGAAGGAACATGATAGGCCTGTGATTTTACTATAGGCTGTCTTTTTGCACGGCTTTCCAGTTACAGGATCGGTGAAACCAGTATGAGTACCACAGTAAGGACCGCCGCCCATATTGTTAGTTTGCAATCGATGATGTTATGTTGCAAATATTGCAATAGAAGATGACTGATTTTTATTGTTTGTATTGGTGTATTGTTTGATGCACTTACCAAGAAGAAGATAATTGCAATGAAGGTATTAGTGTTTACATTAAAAGTATCATGTCAATAATATATATAAACAATCACAAACATAATATATCATATATCCTCTCATCATACTTCTTACCTGTGATATTGTGGGTTGGTTGTTTATGATATGTTTGGTTCATCTAATGTTGCCATTGCAATATTATGAGGTGAATGCTTCCTTTTAACAAAGGGGAGAGGGTCAACCCCTCCCCTTTGTTAGGGGTCGACCAATGCTGCCTAACAATTGCCGTAGGAAGAGGTGAGAAAATGTTGGGTGGTCAAGCAATTGGTCGGGTCTGAAAACGGGATCTTTAGGGCGTTTCGAGGGTCTCTTTAATCAAACAGCCCTTTTATGATCTTTTAATGGGGACAATAGTGCCTTAAATTTAAATAAAGCTATCTAACTGCTGACAACAAGAGCTGATACCAAAGACAACAATAAACCACAGTCTTCTATTATGAACTACTCAAATCAAAACAAAGGAGATTTATCTCAACTATCAGAAGGAGATTTAAATGCTCTTCAAGAGGCATTAAATCGTAACACACATCAACATCAACATATTATTCGGGGCTCGTCAATTATGCATATCTTGTGTGCCAATGGTCTATTATCCTTTTCTCCTGACGGGAATGTCAGCTTCCGTGATATGTCAATTGAGGATTTTCAAAAATTTATGATGAATGCTTACAATATCAGTAAGAATCATGTTGAATATCTACCAACTACATCCACCAGGGGTGTATATGTTGTGTCACCTCCTCCTACTCCTACTGCACCTCAACTTTGTCAGCGTTGCCAATCCGAAACAACGGGTGGAGCGGATACAATGACAGTGTCGTTTACAACATTCAATATTGTCCCGGTACGAGATGCAGATATGACGTTTCTTTTTGAGAATAAGTCTAATGCACTACTCATAAGTTTGTATGGATTAAATTCATCTACTGCAAAGAAGGAAGGAAAGCAAATTAGCAAGAAAGATTTAGCAGCAGCAAAGCATGTATGCCTTTTTACAACTAAAGTGGAAGTACTACCCTCATCTGAAGAGGAAGAGATGTCTGCTACCCAGCAAAAGAGTATCGATGGGAAGAAGGGAACATTCAAAAACCCTAATTCGAATCTTCTCACTGCAGGGTGTCCTTGTTGTTTGAGGAATGGTATAGTACATATCATCAAGAGAAGTGGATCATCTGGTGAATTGGGTAAAGCAGTTTCTATGCCCAAAACTTTGATGGGGCTCAAACCATCATTCCGTACTGTTAGAGACCACATGCTCGAATGCCCTCTTGTACCAGACCACATCAAAAAAGAGCTTCTTGATGGATTGGGAGATGTGGCATCCGCTGCTAATTCAGAGCAGCTATTTGCTACATTAATCCAAGAACTACCTTGTTTTACAACAGCTACGCCTATCGACAATAGGAAGAGGACAGCCGATGAAGCTAGGGAGGATGAGCCAAACTAAGTTTCATTAGAGTTGGATTTAGTGAGTTATACAGGAGAGTTGGATATTACTACATTATTCATTACAGGGTATTGAGACCCTTTTTCACTGCATAGCAATAAGGAACTAAACATTCTAATCATTGCGAAGACCCTCTGAGTATTAAGTTAACATAGCTGACTGTCGTTAGAGCTTTGTATTATTAAGTGAGGTAGCATGCCCAAACATTGTACCTCCGGTAGTAAACTATGTTACTAACGGTACTAGGGTGGCTATTGCAAGTGTGGGTGGCCTTGGTACAGCTGGTATCAAGTTCGCATATCCGCCAACCTGGCCGAGGTACTCCTCTTTCTTCGGCAGTTAATATTAAGACAAATCATGCTGCTCGGATGAGGATTGCTAAAAAGATATTGGACAAAGGTGCTGATCCAAATCAGATTATTGAGATTGATGGCCCAAGGAATGAATCTCTTGCTTTATTTAGGGCATGTTTAGAAGCCTGTGGTCCGGAGTATTCTGATGAGGATCGTCTTGAGATGGTTCAGCTTCTAGTCGATTATGGGGCAGATCCTGGTAAATTCATATCATTGGAGGCTCGACAAGAATCATGCAATGCCATTCACTGTGTCGTCAGTCGCAAGAAGAACGATGTGTTGAGAGTTTTACTATCTTGTGAGAAGGGAAGAGCTGCTGTCAATGCAAAGAGAGTAGAGAAAAGTCCAAGAGTTGACGGTCAGAATAATGGGAATGGCGAAACAGCTCTTATCATGACTGTATCTTGTGATAACCTCGAGCGCAACAAGGTAGCTAGGGATATGGCTGTTCAATTACTCCAGGCGGGAGCCGATGTCGATATTACAGATAGTATGGGTGTAAATGCTAGGATATGGATGATGGATCGAAATCCTGATCCAGAACGACCACATGCCAAGAAGAAAGAGCTGGATGAGCTTTATGAGAAATCAGAAGAGATTGGCGATCCGTCGTTTTGGGATTCAAATGAGGTGAAGTCATTCATCGAGGAGGGAAATAGTGATATTGTACAGTGTGATAACTGCGGTTGTTGGTCTGATGAGATCTTTCAAAATGGCAGTATGAAAAAGTTCCAACGATGTGCGAGGTGCAAAAATGTATTTTGTAAGTGCTTCCTCTGTTAAGTGTTCGACCATGTTTGTCATTTAATATAATATTCATGGTCTAACCAATCTTTTGATTAGACTGTAGTCGGGAATGCCAAAAGCGAAAATGGAAGACGCATAAGAAAGTATGTGATGATGCCAAATAAAGATATACTAAATGATATGGTCGAGGGACGCGTTAGTGAGATGATGTAACTATGTTGGGCTATCGACATATCGAAGTACAGATTAAAGAAGAAGGAAGAGGAGAGAAAAGAGTATTATATAAAGATGAAGACAGTACATACAAGACGTTGACAATCTGAACAACTTGCTATAGGCAGAGGTTAGTTGAGGTTGACGATCTGAATAAGCTTACAAACTTATAAGTCACTTTTATCCGCCTCCTTGTTGATTATTATAAATAAAACATGTTGGTATTGGTAGGTATCTTTACAATCATGCTCGTGTTAGCCAAGGTAGGTGGTTTGTAGCTATACTAAAACCTTAGAACTTATAACAATACAATGATACTTATGCGCTCTCAGAACATATGAAGAGGCACGCATTGATCAATATCAACTCAATGCAAGCGAGCGTTGTTTTTATGAGGTTGCACAAATTTTTGTAACTGTCATATGCACACCACCAAGCAAAATAAAACAACTTTATATTGCCTGATTCTCGAGCCTACTGATAAAAACTACTATTAGGGCACTAATATTAGATCTACTACGATATGTAGAAGTATAGATGTCTGTTACCAATTATATGCATACCATATCATTGTCAAGGATACCTCTCGCTCGAGTCATCGATTTTACTTTCATAAATTTATTGAAGATACGATACCTACGATCGATAGAGTACAACCAGCCCTCAATCGGCGGCAATACATAGTCAATTGTCAATTCATCCCATATAAAAAGCCAGATCATGTCTTCTCCCTCCAAGAAAGATGTTTCGTCTGAAAAGAACTACTGGAACGACTTTTATAGGTGAGCATATGATATTAGTTTATGGGCTTGCTTGTGGTGCATGTGTATATTTTGCAACAATTTGCAATTCATATCGGTCATACTTTACATTATACTTCTAACTCCTCTGCCATATCACTCATTATCACACGTCATATACAGCAAATTTAACATTGCTCATCCATCCCAATTTTGTGTAATGACAGCCATCGAGGCAAGTGAGCGTTCCCATCCAATCATCGAATTTGGCTGCGGCAATGGACGTGATTCAATATACTTTGCAACACACGGATTCAAAGTCTACGGATGTGATTTATCCAAAGATGCTATTGAAAAGGATACTGCCAAGTCACAAGATGTCGATGTTACATTTAAGGTTGTTGATGCTAGTAGTAATGATGAGGTACAATCTATTGTGAATACGGCACGGAGTAGTTGTACCAACGGTAGTAGTTCGAATGTTACAGTATATACACGTTTCTTCCTACATTCAATTGATGAAGTACAAGAATCAAAATTCTTCCAGGCATTATCAAATGTATTAGTTGCTGGTGATATGTTGTACTTTGAATTCCGTTCCAAGGAAGACGAGGCATTAGATAAGGTACATGGTAAAGGACATTATAGGAGGTATGTTGATACTCCCGTCATGTTGGAAAGTTTAAAATCCCTTGGATTTGATATAAATTATCAAATTACTGGACAGGGCATGGCCAAGTATAAGAATGAGGATCCATTCGTTAGCCGTATTACTGCAACAAAAGTGTAAGGTGGGAAATAAGAGATGCCTTGGAAGTTATAACTGTGGACCTTTCTCTGCAAATTCTAACTACTTAAGCTAAACTTTGCAAGTTGCTCCTATCTCTAGATAAACCAGAAACTAAAATAGTGTCTTACTAACACTATTAGTCTATATTTATTTACATATATCTCTTAGCCTTGAGCATAAATACCACACCAAATCACAACCCTTCTTAAGTAAACCTAGGACCAACTTATCCACCACAACCCCCAACTAACCCTACGAAATTTGCTGACCACCACCCATCATACCACCCATATTATTATTATCACCCTCATCAAATGAACTAGGCATATCCGAACTCGGTCCTCTATAAATATCCCTCCAATTCTGAGCATGTATCTCATCCAAAACTAATGAAAAACACTGTACCAATGCATCCCTTTCCCTTGGTGAATTAGCCTCTAAATCTAACGAACCTTCCTTGGTTAATAATGAGAAACATAATGATTCCGAAACACTTGCATTCTCAACACGACGTAATGCCGTTGTCTGTTTACCAATATCAACATACATTATATGACTTAATGGTACTTGATGTAACTTTCCCAATTTTAATTCTTTACCTGATGAACCTGGTGCTGATGACTTTTTACGCATTTCAGTACGCCACGTGATGGCAGTTTCAGTTAGTACTAATCGGACAGTCTTGGGTTTACCACGTGATCCGTGAGCGACGATTAATACGCCTGGATCACGTAATTGTTGCATGGCCGCTGATACTACAATATCTTCATTGGTACTATTCATTGATGATCCGGTATTTCCACTAATGGCTATGTTATTATTGTGTTGTGAGCCTGGCGTGCCAATAATTCCATTTCCGCCACCATAAGGTGTACGTTGACTTCCTGATATGGAACTACCACCGGTATAACTTCCACCATCGCCACCTTGTTGTTGTTTACGACGACGTCCCGATCGTGACCGTGCACTCCACGCGTATCGTTTGGGATATGAACCAAAGTATTGTACACGTAAACCACGGGGTAAGAGAAGATAGAGTACGAAAAGGAAGAGTAAGGTGAAGAGACTTGCTGAGAAATGGAGTGGATTTATACCCAATGGTCCCATAACACTGGTGGTTGAGGTACTACTACTACTACTGCTGCTATCTGACATGATTCTACCTACGGTAGATTAAAGTCTTATATTCACCTTGCTCAATGAACCCAAACAACAAAACTTCAATTTCTCTCCGCCATTTTTGCAATAAAGGATACCGCTCGAGAGAATGATCTATCATAACATCAATACAATGCAAATAGTTGGTGATCGTCCTCTATATAGTAGGTCAAATATCAGTGCCCTAATAGTAGTCGTTTCGAGGATCGGGCGACTAAAGTTGCTGGTTTTGCTTGGTGGTGCGTTGACGAATTATGAATTCCTGGCTTTTATTTAGCTTTTGCGAGGGTTATGATTAATGATTTGAGAGTTTATATTAAACCTCCTCGTTGGTAAATAGGTTGCCGTGCAGTATCATATATGGCTTATTCAATAACCAGTTGTCTCGAGTATCTTTTCAGCTTATGTTGGATCATTTCAGCCATCACATCTGCTCATAACAAACTCATCAATTTTTCTGGTGCACCTTACTGACTAACACCACTCAACATCAATATACCGGTGACCACTATCAACCGAATGATATAATAATGTGTGATAATATCGAAATAAGTTACGGTATAAGCCAGTAGTATAGCCAGGTCGGCAGTGGAAAAGGTATACCTTATGGATTAGAAATTTATATCAAAATAAAACATCACATACGCACATTTGCAATACAATACATTGCAACTAACTTCACATCATGGGAAAGAAGAGTCGAAAGAAGGGTGCTAATAATAATAAGAAAAAGTCAAAGAAGTCTGTAGTGTCCAGCGCACCGCCACAGCAGCAACAGCCACCTAGTCAAAGAGATGAAACAACAACAACTACTACCACTAACAAACGAGAGTTCTTTGTGGGTGATAGAGTATGGATTTGGGATACGACTGCCGTGAATGTGGATGATCCAAATACGTATAGAGGATATATAGGGAAGATAGATGGTGCTGAACTGGGTATTACAACCTTCCATTCGTTGATGGAAGGGAGAGAGGGTGAAATTGTATGGGGTGAGTTGATTGTTGTATGTTATTAACATGTGTGGTATATAGTTTCTAACTTGTAGATTTATATACAGTCGATGATTGCGAAGTTATACCCGATTTATGGGATAGCATGGTACTCCGTTTTATGGAAGGATTTCCTGTTTTGATCAAAACTAAAATTGGATGGGAAGCTTTAACAGTTAACAGATGCTGGCCCATTGAAACATTACTTCCTTCTGCTTCTTCAATCGACATTACAACTGCTATCCCGCATTACATTTGCAACCCTTACACGGTATCATTAGACTCTGAACATAATATACGTGAACGTTGGACAGTATTCAGATTTACAATCGGAGACTCCATCATCTTTGATTCAACGACTGCCATTGGAACTAGTCAGAGCGCTAGGAAATTATTATCTAAAGCAGATAAATGGGTGAATGGGATTGTAACGGCAGTTGATGTAGTACAGCAACCATACGCTCCTTATATATGTTCGTTCAATATTGATGGAAAGTCAGAAAAGCAGTGCTACATTGTTATAGATGACGATGAACATATCACTGGGGCAGAAACAACACCAAGGGAAAAACTATTAGATGCAATCTTTACAGATTGTACCCCTGAACATCTCACTTATCTTACTTCCTTCTACTCCATTGATATATCTGTCATTCGTGACCTCGTTATTGAAAAGGCCATCAAAGCAGGAAGCTACAATGTGAGTATGGTACACACAAGATATTAACCTTTTTTAACACTCACATCTCTAACGATAATACCACATTTTCTCACTACTGCTTGCATTGTCAGACACTATTCTGGCTACAGGAATGCCATTCTCTTGATATTGAGACCATCAAAGATAACAATGGGAATAACCTCTTGCACCAAATCGCATCATCAGATAACGCCGCTAGTTTTCTCCATAAAGCTGCTTATCGATATTCAGTCCTAGCAAAAAGTCTTTTAAACATCATGAGATGGAAGTTTGGCAAAAGTGAAGTGTCCATGGTAGAAGAAGAGAATAAAAATGGCCAGACATGGCTTGAAATACTTGTCAGCAGAGGAAATATTAAAGCCGTAGATGCTTGTCTCTCCCCAAAAAATGGCTTAGCATGGAAAATGATATCACATGGGATCACTGATTATGAAATTGAATCATTGTGGGAATGTGTCATCAACTCTAAGAATGTGCATATCATTGCAATCTTAAAAGAATTCATCAAACTTAAAGATG
>Ga0075439_15210_pt1 | contig 56708 bp, 46 predicted proteins | sample MintriSingleCell_FD_74264 | JGI IMG/M metagenome (GOLD analysis project Ga0075439, IMG submission 74264) | Marine eukaryotic communities from Monterey Bay, USA to study complex ecological interactions - Minidiscus trioculatus JGI Plate_4_G5... | ecosystem: Environmental > Aquatic > Marine >... | reverse complement strand
TCTTGCTCTTCGAACTCTTGCCAGACTTTGATGAAGAACTTTTTGATGCCCTTTTGCTCTTTGAAGTCTTACTTGAAGGCGGAGTCGACGGCTGACTTGTGAAGCACTTGCCTTTGAACTACCACTGCTTGTGCCACTTCCACTCTTGCTTGACTTTCCACTTGAACCTGAGCCCCATGATCCAGAATCCAATCCATCGGATGAGCCTGAGGATCCTCCAGACTTGCCAGATTTACTAGATGATGAGCTACCTTCTCCGCTCTTACTCGATTTGTGTCCATCATCTTTAGATCCAGTTGATTCCCATCCAGATCCCCATCCATCGGATGAGCCTGATTTCCCACTCTTGCCAGATGAACAATCACTAGATGATGAACTTTCTCCGCTCTTCCCTGACTTGCCACTGCTAGATGACCATGATGAACCAGATTTACCTCCGTCGTCATCCTTGGAACCACTACCAGCTGAGTAAGAAGGTTTATTGGCAGGAGGACTCTTTTTCACTGTTGCCTGCTTGAACAATTTTCCAGTCTTTGATGAAGACTGGTGGGATACTTGAGCCGCCTTAACTGGGGTACTAATAGAATGGGCTACTGTTGAAGGAGGACTATTGGTATGCACATCGTGATTCGGAGTAGGTTTATTGGTAGGAGGACTCTGTTTATCTGTTGCTGGCTTAGACAATTTCCGAGAAGTCGTACCCCAAGTAGTACCCCAAAGCTCACGTAATAATGAAGTAATCTCTGAGACCGAGGGAATTAGAGGCTCTTCATTAGTAGAAGATAATGATATGCCATCGTCTGTGTTTATCGTCTTCCTCATACTTGATGAAGTAGTAGCCTTTGATAATAGTTTCAAAATAGATATAGTGAGGGGTAGGGTGGTGAGTAGTTCATATTATGTGTTCACATCTTATGTTCACATCATGTGCTCACATCTTATGTACATATCATAACTTACCTTTTCATATCCAGGTACATCATATTCTTCTTCTCCAAACACCACTTCCTTCTCCACTTCATTCTCATCTTCACCATTTGCCGCCACTGCTGAACAATCCTCAACATCAATTGCAATCGTCAACTCGCTACACTCTTTAGTAGTGGCATTCGTCGCATCTCCATCGTCATCAACTATGCACATATGTACACTTGTCTTGACCTGCATAACCTGACGTAGGATGATATGCCATAGTCAACGCTGACCCATTGTTGTTGTCCATTGTTGCAATATCACATGTTCCATTATCGGCATCGTCGACGACCTTGCTCATCATCATGTTATCATGAAGAAGAGAAGACACATCATTGTTATCAAAGATGTCATCGTAGCCGATATGCTTGGTTACTGGCTGATCGATACATGTTGCAATATTGTAATGGTGATTCTTGCAATTGGGGAGTTGAGACCTACTGCATCTGCAAAAGGGAGACCTCCGATGCTTGGAGAGAGTAGTAGGCCAAGGATGAACAGTGCCGTAGTGATGATGGATTGTGTAGTAATCATTTTGCTTTGTGAAATCATTCTTAAATCTTTACGAAGCGTCTAAGTATATGTATATGCTCTTCTGTCACTGTGTCGATTGATAGTGAAAAGTAGGATTTATGCACATTTACATTGCCTTTGCGGCATGCATATCTTTGCCAAGTTTTCTTTTTATTTTGCAAAGGCATACTCACTTAAAAAAATGAAGCAGCTGATCCGTATCAAATACTTTTCATACAGATTTTATACCGTATCAGTACGACTACTAATTCTACTAGTAGGTACAATGTCGAAGTTATTTGCTTACTCCTCTCTACCATCCTATATGCTTTGAATGATACGAGATCTTCTTATAGGTAATATATTGCATCTTTTATGGTTTTGAGTTTTGAGTTCTGAAATGAAGGCTAGAAAGAAAGCTTCAAGCGATGCACAATCTTCATCATCAAACAACACAAACAATAATATGAATATAGGTGCCTATGATAATGATATCAATGATAAACAATCACGAAATCGTCGACAATATACAACGAAATATCAACTACTATATACTGTATTGCAATATGTACGAAAAGTACTACAAGTATCAACCTTATCGATATGTACTTTTATATCTTTATTATTGATTTTATCCAGTTTTATATTAACATCAAATGATGATACTGATAACAAACAACAGTCGACAATGATTAGTATTGGTATGGCATACATATTCATTGTTAAACCTATATTATCTACATTGTATATAGTACTATGTAGCAGTGACATAGACGGAACGTCTCACTCAGCTGAATCTAATGGAGGTGTACAATCACAAGCACAAACAGCAACAAACTTGATAACAACACGAATTATAGCATTAACATTCCTATTATCAATAATATGTAATCAATTTCCTAAATGGTTAAGTAAATTAGTGGCATGTATTGCAGTGTTTGTGTTTGGTTTATCCTCGCGTCAGTTGTCTTCTTCTTCCACATCTCATACTAACACAACAACACAGACGGATCAAGCATCAGCCACGGATAACAGCAGCAACTACTCTAATACAACAACAATAGCAAACAGATTACAAAGAGTATATGCAAAACTAGGATTAAAAGAACGTGCCGTGCTAGGTGCAATATTCCTAGTAACATCACTACTAATTGAAAACTTTATCATATGGGTAGTCTCCGCGACATATCAACCAGGTATTAATGGTGACTTTACTCCATTACAAGACAATGGACGATTAATCTTTGAAAGTATAGCAATGAAAATATATAATGTCAAGGCGCCTTGGCAGGCTCGACGATATTTACAAAGGTTACGAGATGGATTGAATGTTCAGTGGGCATTGGTTAGTTCTCTTGGTAGTTCATTGGTTTGTTTAGAGTTGCAACTTGGACACACATCGTCTACTACACCTTCACAAAGGAGACAACAACGTACATTGGCAGGTGTGGCATTCCATGCCTTAACAACACTTGCCTCGGCACGTATCATACGAACAATATCCTTCGCCTTGACAGTATTACCAAGTCAGGTATCAAATTGTTATGCATCACATTTTCCACTACCACCCGAAGAATGGAGAGAGTGGCTAATGGTAGGATTCCTACCAAATACAAGAGGAGGGTGTAATGATTTGATACTATCAGGACATGCTACTGTAACATCGACAATTGCCTGTGCTTTTACGTCGGTGGCGGCTAATACAAAGTTTAGTGTGGCAGTTTGGACATTGGTAGCGTTGGATTATGCTATTGAAAGTTATCAAGGATTGCATTATAGTGTTGATATGTGGCTGGGGTGTATTGTAACGTGTTTGTTGTGGCAGTTGACAAAGTCTTGTGAGTTTGGTAGTGGTGTGTATGAGATGGAAGAGCAAAGAAGGAGTGGAAAGCATAAAGAGTCAAAAGCTGCTTCACCTCTTGATGCAAAGGTCGTCAGTATGTATGCCTTACCTGCAGTTATAGCATTTATGGTACTAACTGTGGTGCCTGAGGCATACATCAACTATTTCTTAGTCGGTTACTCAGCCTGGGCGGGGATTATATTAGCACGACAAGGCTTTACCAACTTCTTACAACATGTCTTGTTGTGTGAATTGTGCTTTGGTTTAGGTGCTTATTTATGAAGATGTACAGTAAAGCAAACTAATATGAGTTATGAACTAGATTTCTAAATATTTGGTTCAATCTTCATTATACCATATCACTGCCTTGTCTTTCTAATGACGACTGTACTTCTTGTTCCTCGTCGTTAACTTTCCCTTCGGCATCTTCGACAGCAAACCCCTCCGTTTCATTTGCCATCTGTTCCTGCTCGGCTACTATCTTATTAAACTCCTTCTTGGCATAATAACTAACTGCAAACACAGCGAGTAAACCAAACACAATACCCACGACGATGCTTGTAATCGCGACCGGTCCTGACACAGCTCCCTCCGATTCGCTGAGCGAGCCAGCTCCTGCACCAATGAAACAATACAGTATCGTACCAGGCAGAATTGCAATCAATGCAAGTGTATAATGCACCAATTTAATACTCGTGACACCACCAATATAGTTGATTGCATTGAAGGGTATGATTGGACTCAGCCGTAAAAGAATGAAGATCTTTAGCCCCTTCTGAAGAAAGGCTTCGTCTAACGCTTGAATGATTGGATACTTTTCAACAAGCCGTTTCATTACCCAATCTCTTAATACATATCTACCAATGAGAAAACTAACAATTGCACCTAATGAAGCACCAACAAACACTGCTAATGTAGCCAGAGCAACACCGGGGCCTACACCTATTGCTTTACCAAAGATGAAACCACTACCCAATGTTAAGATACTACCAGGTATAAAACATACAGTTGCCACAAAGTATACACCCATGAAAGCGAATACACCAGCAACTAAGTTATCCTGAACCCATTCCAAGAATGTTTGAAATCCACTAATAACATACTTGTTAGTTACCGAGTCTACTATAACGAATATAATTATTGATAGAAGTATAAGGCCTACTATTATTTTACCCCAGGGGTATGATTTTCTTGTGGCTATTGCGTCTATGTTGATTTGATTGTTGGATGTTGTTGATGATGCATTTTGATATAATGCTGTAGATTGCTCGTCCATGGTTTTGATATCGGATGTTTGTTTCTGTTCTTCTTTATTGTTTGATGATGTTGAGTTTTGATATGATGATGATGTGGATTGCTTTGTTATGGTACTGTCGGAGATAGTTGTTTGTTGGTCCATAGTATCAGAGTCTAAGTCAAGTATAATATCTATATCGTAAGTTTTTGTTGCAAGTTTGATAGTTATTTTCAATAGTACTTGGATATATGAGACCTATTATCGCAACCGATGTTATTGATAAGTTAATAATTGAAATTATGAGTATATTAGATTGCCATGGTTCATAAATTGCCACCTCACATTGAGTAATAGCTTGAGCAACTTCAGTTTTCATCATATTTTTTTGCTCGAGAAGGATACCTTTAATGGTATCCTTTGGTATCCGTCCGTCTGCCCGCCGGACCGCCAAGAAGCAAGATCATTAGTCTCAGAAGATCAATGTAATATAATGGTGTCTTGCTTCTATCTACTCCAACTAATATATGTTCCTTATATATGATTAAACTATCTTGTGTATTCACAGTTGCCATCAAGTTCATGTGACGTCACAGCACATAAAACTAATCAAAATCAACTAAAGTTCCCCAATCTAATACTAATACTACCAATTCTACCTAATATCACATGATAGATCTTACAGAGAGTGTAGATTCAGATATCAACTCTGAAGAGAAACTAGCAACTATACCCGATAAATACCTCTCGAATGATTCCAAGAGACCACTACTGTTAGTAAATGCCGATGGAAGTCAATCTAAATATGCACTAAATCCGTTGCTCTACTGTGTATTATTCATCTTGGTAATCGAATTGCTCGAGAGATTCTCCTACTATGGGCTTCTCAACTCACAGCTCGAATACCTTGTTGGGGGATACAACCCAGAGTGGAGTGCAAACATGACGAGTGTTGATGCATCGTCATTCGTGTCAGGATCAGTAGCATTAGGAATGACTGCTCCTTTCATTGGAGGCGTCCTTGCTGACGGACTATTTGGGGACTACTTCGGCATCATCTTTGGCACTTCCTGTCTTTATATACCAGGGCTTCTAATCATTGCACTTTGCAGCTATCCATATCTGTTAGGAGACTCATTCGATGTAAATGCTTTACGAGCCGGCATGCTTGTTTTGTGGCCTCTAGGAATGGGCTTTATCAAGAGTATCGTGAATGTCTTCGGTGCAAAGCAATATCATCCTAAGCTCCAGAGTGATCTGATCGAATCATACTATATATCATTCTACATCGTCATTAACATTGGAAGCTTGCTTGGAGGACTAGTAATACCGATCGTTGCGCAGTATGATGTTGCAGCAGCATATACGATACCTGTCACAGTCTTGGCTTTGGGATTGATTATATTCTGCCTTGGTAGTAGACGATATGTCAAGGCAAAGCCTGATCGAAAGGCACTATGGACATCACTTCGAATCCTTGCTTCTCCTCTATTCACTTGCAAGAAGATAGACTCGAATAAGGAGAGTAATGGAGGTGACATCAAAGATACATATGTGGATGGGCTCAAGAATCTGTTACTTGTCTTTCCAGCAACTTGCTTGATATTACCATTTAGTTTGGTCTACAACCAAATGACGACGGTGTTCATTGTGCAAGGCTTTGCTATGCGATCTGTTGGTTTCGTTGATCGTAAGTCTATATGCACATTGCTATTGTTGTCTTTCTAATGCCATACGCATCTCATCGTCTCTTCTCTTTTTATTTGTATGGACACAGCCTCGGTGATGAGCAATATTGACTCGCTCAGTGTTCTAATTAATGGTGCAATATATCAATGGTTAATATGCCCGAGTCTCAAGAAACAAGGGAAGAGTCTAAAGACAACCCACAAGTTTGCAATTGGCACAGTTTTTGGTGCCTTGTCTATTCTGTCGGCAATCATCGTTGATTATAACATCCATTCAGAGATCAATAAAGGAAACGGTCCCAACTCTATCAACATCTTTTGGCAGACGATCTCATACTACTTTGTAGGTGCTGGTGAGATTCTAACTGTTTCATGTGCATACGACTTGGCGTTTACAATCGCCCCAAAAGAGCAGAAGGGATTGGCAAGTGGAATCAATTTGTTTGTCTTTGGGGGTCTGTCAAACTTTATTGGTATTGCCTTGATGAATGGCTGCAGTAAATGGTTTCCAGTAGACCCAACAGATCCAATGGATTATTCTGATTCCAAGTTGTATAACTATTTCTGGGTATTATTTGGTATTGCAATTTGTGGAGTCATCTTTAACTTTCTCCCTCCAATCTCCAGATGGATTGAAAGGATTAGAGATGATGCCATTGAATTGAACACAAACCAAGGTCGCGATGCGGAGACTAAATCATCTGTATCAAGCTTGAGTTCTGAATCTTCTTCTTCATATATCTTATATTCCGATTTGTAAATGCAGTGTGTAGAAATGCTAGTGTGTATCTTTTCTTGTAATATGTATAGTTGTAACCATAATTGTAATTCATATACTACTCTTGGAGTTTACTAATGGTATGCCTTCTATCGATTCACTCTAGCTATCGTTTGACTCGGCGACGGAAGAAGAGAAAGAAGAGGAGGTCATGGCAATTACACCCAAGCCACCATGTCTAGTACTAAATCCAACCTCCAACGGTAATGATGATTCTCTTAATGATCGTATATCCTTACCAATTAATGTACATTCAACATTATCAAGTTTAGAATGCTTTATAGATTTGGCAATCTGTTTATATATAGAAGAAGATTTGGATTGTGTTGTATTTGATATACGCTTGCCGTATGGTGGATTCGTAACAATTTTGAGAGGGCTGGAAGTTGCTGATGTTTTAACAGTTGAGGATTTTCGTGATGGATTGAGTAATGGATGTGTCTTGAACGAGCCAACTTGAAAGCCTATCAAATGATCAACACCGGCCCGCTGTGCATTGGATTGTGCAGCCGAGATTGCATTTGAGTTGATGTCATTGGCAGCTACCAGCACACTGGATTCTCTATCCTTGCCTACACCTGATGCAAATAAGGCTTTAGATTTCATATCATTCCACAACTTTTCATCATATAATGATGTACCTTGCAATGGAGGTGAACGGAACCTACCAGGAGGTAGTCCAGCTAAGATTGATGCACCCTCTATAGCAATTGTACCTGAACCACACAATGGATCAAACAGTTGAATGCCATTCTGTTCTTTCTTCTTATCTTCAGTTGTCATATCAATTGAACTGCTCTTCTTACCCAACAATGAATCCAGTGGACTAAGGTCCCAAGAAGGTCTAACCCCACCAACCAACAATAAAGCAAATGCCAAATCCTCACGTAATGGTGCCTTATATGGATCTAATCTATACCCTCTCATATGCATTGGTGAAACTGAATTATTGGTAGATGATTTTGTTGATGTATCTAATGATAACTGTACCTCATCTCGTTCTATCCGGACTAATAATCGTATTGTTGGTCGGTTATCATCATTTGTATCACTCTTCTCTTTATCATAAAGGCCGTTAATACCAAGTACGTTACCAATAACATCTCGTACTCGTTCTTCTACAGCTTTGGTATGTATTAACTTACTCTTTGATGTGGTAACATGTACACTTAATTTCCATGGTAATTCACTTGCTTCAACTACCTCTTCTGCCATATTGCTGCCATTCTTCTTCTTTTTTGGTATACATAACAAATCATTCCAACGTTGTGCCACAATCAAATCTTTCACCTTTCTTTTTAACTCTGGAAAACCAAGGGCAGTAAATCTTGGTATGTTGGCTACTTGAGCATGAGGATTATTATCGTTTAATCGGAGGTAGATGTGTGATGCAGTACCTAGATATAAATGTAGCAAATGTATATAGGATAGGGATGGTATGATTGTTGTTACTCCGCCGGGTACCTTCTTTGTTTTTGTTTGCTTATTCATTTGATTGGATGTAGCATCACTTTGCAATAGATATTGCACTTCTGATAACAACAACGGCTCAAGACCAGGTAGACATGATATGAATATAGAATATGGTCCTTTGTTATTCATTGGCATGTAAGTTGTTGGCTTGTTATATACTGGCTTATTGACCTTCTTCTTCTTCCTTTTTTGTGTTGGTTGATGTACTTCATTGGATAGCATATCAATCTGTTGTTTCAATGCTTGTATCTTATGTTTCTTTGTACTACTATTTAACATTAATAAATCATCTTCTATCTTGTGATCATGTTGTTTCTTCTTACGATATGAATATGTACTTGCATTCATCTTCTTGTTTATAGATGAAGTTGTTGAATAGTTGTTGCAACTTTGTGCATGGGTGCACTTTATATTGATGGGTGAATCTCTATTGTCGATGATTGTGTCGATAAAGAGATTAAGAGCCATTCTGCCTCTGCTAACGCCAACATTATGAACAAATAAAGTAGTAGGAAGCCGTATAACCATGATATGGTTATGATGATTGAAAGTATTATCCACACACTAATATTAACAACAATCGATAATCGTCAAATTAGTATTTCCAATCAAATTCACATACATACACTTCCAATGAAGTTTTCATGTGAAAACTCATTCTTAGATCAGTCACTGGACTACTACCAATTGAAACATAACTGATGGTCTGCTATATGTTCTACACATCTATGACATCTTTTTATCATAGACATGACTACCCAAAGCCGCGGAATTATCGTAGCATATACCAACATACTTCAATAATATCAAGATACCATAGGATACCCTATTAGAAAAAATTATGAGAGTTTATTTTGTGCCTTTTGCTTGCGTCATTGGCCACCGTAGTATTATCTCTTGGATTCAGCATCTCTAGCAGCACCAAGTTGAAAGCCGTCCCTCAAAACCATGATGTCACGACGTAAAGATAAATCCTCCACCTACAAAGCCCCGCCATCAATCCATGAACAAAAACGTATACGTCGTAAAGACCTCACTACCACCACCAACAACAATAAGAATAGTATCATACCCTCACCACCCTACCTACTAACATCCAAACTATTAGATTATACATGTTCTTCAATACCAATTATAAATAATCTATGTCCACCGTTAGATAATGGTGGATGGAGATTAGTATTTGCAAATTATGGTTATGAAGAAATAGTAACTTTTCCTAATGGTAAATTAAGTCATTCATTCTATAGTTCATTAGGCTCTAAAGGATATAATGATGTTTTATCGGATGTTACATATATGGAATATATGCATATGGTTAATACTGGTAATATGGTTACTAACAATAAAATCATACCGGGTAATGGAGAATTATCAAATGCATTGAATAACTACTACAACTTTGCATTTAATACGAATACTACATCCTTATGTGATTTAACATCACCATTGGCATTACTGGTATTATTTGTACTACTACTAACAATCCGATCAATTAAAAAGGTAGCATTACCAAAATTTTGTAACCTGGGACATAACCTAGCAACCAACGCACACGGATTAGAATGGACAACACAAAACTCCGACCGTATAACAAAATTTGGTGAATACATCTATAGATTAATATTCCATACTGGGTTATCCATCTATGGTATATATTACTTCCATGATAAGTCTTGGTGGAATAAGAATCAGGGTGGTACGATTAATTTATGGATGGGTCATCCGAATCATTCAGTTGAACCTGGTATGATTTGGTATTACTTAATCCAATGTGCATATAATGTTGATGCATTGGTATCATTAATTGAATTAAGTTTTACATTTGAATTTGTCAACCCGTTAAGTTATTCAAGTGCGTTAGATTTTTTGGAGAAGGAACATGTTGTTGATGAAGAACAACGGAAGAGTCAGGTTGCAAAGTTGATGAAGAAGAATGATACGAATGAAGTGTTTTTATGGACACCATTGTTTCAAGTAAAGTGGAGTAGTACAGTTCGAGGTGACTTTCGTGAAATGATTGCACATCATTTAGTAACGAATGCATTAATCTTCTTCTCGTCGTATTATCGATTTACACGTGTCGGATCGATGGTATTCTTGTTACATGATTTAAGTGACGTACCAATTGATATGAGTAAATTGGCAAACTTTGTGAAGTGGAAGATTACGACAATCATTTGTTTTGTTATTATGGTACTCATGTGGATTATTACACGGCTGACTATCTTCCCATTTGTTATTTGTAAGGCTGTTTGGTATGAGAGTTATGAATATATGGTAGTGAAAGGAACATTGGATCCGGCATTGTATGAGGCATATTATTTGCTATTCTATACCTTGTTGGGGTCATTGGTATTGTTGCATGTAACGTGGTTCTTAATCTTGCTACGGATTGGGTGGACATTAGTTAGTACTGGTGAAAGGCATGATTATAGTGAACACAAGAGTGGGGAGAAGCAGAAGGACAATTGAGGCTTTATGAAGACTAAGAAGAAGTAAGAGACACTTAATGACCTTGACCATACTAGATTAACAATATAAAGAAACTTAAGCTATATCTATTGAGATGAAACATTTTATTTCTTTCCCCAATCCCCTCCTAGCATCTTCTTTCCCTTCTTCTTGTACTTCTCATCCAATTCCTTCTCCCACTTACTCTTGACAACCTTGAACAATTCCATACTTGCCCTTGCATCATCAATACTACAATGTGCCTCTCCATCAACCTGTATCCTCTTACCTAAATTTTCATATACCAAATCACGTAACTTCCTTGGACGTAACTTACCCCCGCCACGTCCAGATGGACGCATGAATGGTTTATATCTTGATGTATCCCTAACATCACATCGTGGATGGTCTAACATCAAAACAGATAAATCATTCTTCAATCCATGACCTACCAATATCTTATTCATTAATATTTTTCCAACTAATTGTCGACAATCATTTGGATCGATTGCCTTTTCATTATTAACGTGTATATCCTTACTTCTAACACCCGATACATGTGTTCGGAAATCGGTTACACGTTCATTTACACGAACGAATGTATCTAATAATATATCATTGGACCAATTAACTATTGATACACGTGCCAATGCCGATTTTTTACCATCTATACCTATGCCGACCATTTCGCAATCAATTGCAATGTATTGATTAGTGTGTGATGGTGGTAAGGCGTTGTTTAGTTGTGTTTGTTTCGATAGCTTATCATTTAATTTCTTTTGTGCTGCTTCTTGGGATAGTATATCGTTTATACGTGGAAATACTTTCTTTGTCTTCTTCTTAATTTGTTGTTTGGAATGTTGTTTATCGTCATCTTCTTCTCCACCTTCTTTATTATTAGTAGTAGTGGATGATGGTTCTTCTTTTTGACCTTCAATTATAAACTTTATCAGTTCGTCAGATTGTCCATCAGCTCGAGCCTTTCGTCTAGCATCCTTGCGGAACTTTTTGGCCTCCTTGGATGTCAGATTGGCTGGTATTACAATGGTATTAGTCTGCTGTTGATGGGTATTATGCTTTGCTTTTTTGTGCACATCATGTGCACTTTCTAGATGGTCATTTTGTTGGCCAGATATTTCATTAGCACTACGCTTACGATCACTACTGTTCTTCTGCTCGCTACCGCTACCATTATTATCATATGATGGTACTTCTTGATCATTATCAATACCATTTGCAATCATAGCCTTTTCTTTTTTACGTTTACGAGCTCTCCATTTGGCTTTGGATTTCTTTGTGTAGAATATAGTACTCATTTTCTCTACTATGATATTACGATATTACAGAACCGACAGTTCACTAAGAATCAATACTCAGGGTAGATATGTTATTAAGATGTAAGTGAGTCCTTAGGTTAAGCAAGGGTCAATCTCAATTGATTGGCTTGCGGCATAAATTGCATAGAAGAGTAAAATGGCGATACAACGTTCTCTTAGATTGTGATTTGACAGACATTTGACTGCGCGGCCGGCGATTATGATTGAAGAGAGCGGTTACTATTTACTACTAACTACGGCCACATTAGCACGGATATTGCAATACAGCTCGTCTCAATCTCCGAAGATATATGTATACATATTTGCATATAAATGAACTACGAATATAACCTCATGACCTCACAACACAAAAAACATTACCTATAATATACTCGGAGACACACACATACCACTGAAAGATACATAGTATATAGTGATAGAAGACCTAGTATATATCTACCGATATTATACACAGTATTAGTGAATAGACTATATCCTGTAGTAATACTGATGCAATATACTAATTATTCAAACGAAGTAGAGTTTGAGTACACGGGGTTGGAAGAGAGGGAAGACGTACCGAGGGATGTCACAATTGTTCGGTTTCATTCAAGCGTCATAGAAGTTAGTGAAATGTTTCAACATTGTCAACAATTGAAGAATGTGGTATTAAATGAGGGGTTGCCAAAGATCGGAACCAACTCCTTTTCCCATTGCAGTAAATTGGAATATATCAACCTTCCTTCCACTGTCACTGAAATTGATAAGTGTGCATTTGCTCATTGCAGTAGCTTGAAGAAAGTAGTAACATACCTTGACAACAACTAAATGAGGGGCTAACGAAGATCGGAAACGAAACATTTAACTATTGCAAAGAATTAAAACATATCAACCTTCCTTCCACTGTCACAAAGATAGGTGATTGTGTATTTTATAAGAGAAGTGGTGCTAAACGAGGGGCTCCAAACAATTGGGAGGGCAGCATTTTCTAACTGTTCATCATTGGAACGTATTACTTTACCATCTACACTCACTGAGATTAGTGTGGAGACATTTTACGAATGTACAAGGTTGAGAGAGGTAATACTTCATGAGGGAATTCAAAAGATCGGGAGAGGTTCATTTGTTGGTTGCACTGCATTGGAATATATTACAATTCCTTCGACTGTCACCGTGATTAGTAGTGATACATTTTACGGTTGTGAAAGGTTGAGAGAGGTAGAACTTCATGAGGGGATTCAAATGATTGCATTAGATGCGTTTGATGGTTGTTCATCCTTGGAGACATTCAAGTTCCCGAACCTTTCAACTCGTCTGGACACCATCACACGGGCTGGTCAAACAGAAGTGGAGGATAAGATTGATGATATCCGAGGTGATTCAGTAGAAAGAAGAGGCAGTGAGTTATTCATCCCTGTGTCATTGGTACTGGCTCTAAATTGGGGAACAATACATGAAGTTCTCGGTCAGATTGATCGGTCAATCACCTATTACGAATTGAGGGAGGCAATATCCAATTCAAATACAATATACAATAGGATAATGAACACATCATGTGCACAACATATGCAAATTAGGACAAGCCTACAAATCATGACAAGCGAAACGTCTGAAGTGGTGTTTGAGTGTACGGGGTTCGAGCTGGACATACCGGAGGATGTGACAATTGTACGGTTTCATTCAAGTGTCACAGAATTTCGTGATCGTATGTTTGCAAAATGTAAACAATTGAGGAAAGTGACATTAAATGAGGGGTTGCGAAAGATTGGTTATGGATCATTTAACAGTTGCAATAAGTTGGAGTATATCAACTTTCCATCCACTATCACAGAGATCGGTGATTATGCATTTCAACATTGCAGTAGCTTGAAGAAAGTAGTACTAAATGAGGGGTTCCAAACAATCGGTAATTCAGTATTCAATCTTTGTAGCTCTCTGGAAAGCGTTGTATTTCCATCTACTACCATCAAAATCGGCGATTATGCATTTAATAATTGTCGTAATTTGAGGCAAGTAGTGTTAAGTGAGGGGATAAATAAGATTGGTCGTTTTGCATTCGATGAGTATGGTTGGTCGGCACTTGAGATATTCAAGTTTCCTACCATTTCAGCTCGTCTGGACACCATCATTCAGGCTGGGAAGTATGTAGATGTTGAGAACAAGATTGATATAATCCGAGGTGATTTAGTAGACAGGAGGGATGGTGAGCTGTTTGTCTATGCTTCATCACCGGGAGGGGAAATAATATCTGTCGGTGACAATTGGAAAGTAGTAAAAGAACCCTTCGATCAGATTGATCGATTAATCACCTACTATGAACTGAAAGAGGCCACGACGTTCCTTGAATTGGCCATGTGGAAATCCAAGATTGATCAAGCAGAGGTGAAACACCTTATCAACCGAATTGTATATCGGATTGATATCCCTGGGCCAGTGATGAATACTATTTTACAGTACTTGGATTTCAGAGTATAGCTTGGCAGATATACAGCAGCTAAGATACATAAAAAGATACAGCAGCATCTCTACAAGTATGATTAATAACACAAAGTTTACAAGTTGTTATCTCTACGAAAGATCTAATCCACCCAACAGACGTCTTCAAAACCACACAATAAAGTACCCACTGTGTTGATATCTAGCTAATAATACGAATCAGTTGATATCCTACTCTTACGAATCCCTTTGGCAAGAATCTTCATTGCTTCCGATGGGACAAATTGATCAACAATAGCAATTTCACCAGCTAGAATCTTCTTATGTAGTTCAATAACATTTTCCTCATAACTATTCTTAAAAGCAAACTTGACGACATGACACGGCTTGTTTTGACCTAGACGATGGATACGGCCTGCTGCTTGTACTTCAACAGCAGGGTCTAGCGACGGTTCAAGGAGGTATACACGAGATGCCGCCGTAAGTGTAATCCCAACATTACCACTCCGAAGAGTGATTACAAATACGGCAGGCTTGCCATTCGTTGTGTCTTGAAACTTCCGGATGGCCTTATCTCGATTGTTTGTGCTGGATGATCCGGTGAATTGGAAGACTTCAAATCCATCTTGTTTGAGGCCGCGGACACTGGCTTCATGCAAGTCTAGATATTGAGTAAAGACGACAGCTCTCATTGCAGGTTCTGTTTTCTGAAGCTCATTAAGATCTTTCCTTAGAGCCACTACTTTGGCTAGACAGTCAGGTTTATAACGATATGTTACTTTCTTCCTCAACGAGTTGCTGGGACATTCCTCCAGAAGCTTCTCATTTGAAGGTGGAGACTCTCCTTCATTTCGCTTCCGTAACGATGACATGTTATAACAGAATGAATTCTGAGCCGTAAAGGCGTTAGCCCCATATTCACAATGGTTACTAAATGCACGTGCTGATGAGTTAATGTGGTTAAAGGCTTCGTCCTCATCCTTGAACATTGTTAACATGACTGTGGATGTTGTTGAGGGAGGTAAAGCTAACGCCTCGGATCCATTAATACGTTGTGACTTTGTATGCCTTACCATGAAAGTTTTGAGTAATGTAACAAGATTGTTGAATGTTGTTTCCGTCGGCTGGCAGCTATGGCTAGATATGGCGTTTCGTAAACTATTACATTCAACTCCAGAGGGACTGCCACCAAATAAAAAAGGGAAAGACGAGGACTTGTGTCCTAGTCGAATGAATTGCAATTGACGATCAAGGTCCCGAATTGAGGTAGTTGCGGGTGTTGCTGTCACTCCCCACCGAAGCTTTCCTTGGATCAAATTGGCACAGCTCAACTTGGCAGAAGCTCCACTACTGACCAATAAATGTGATTCATCATGAATTACTCGATAGAAGTCAAAGCACTGGGTGATGACTTCCGGCCACTTGAATGTAGAGGATGATATGATGACATCAACATCATTGAGCCCGTGGATTACAGTTTTGTCTTTAATCTTGATGTTTTGCTCTTCCCTTGATCGAGAGTTATGGAATGTCTTGACAACAAGCCCGGGAGAGTGCTTTTTAGCCTCGTCTTCCCATTGTCCAATTAACGACACTGATGTAAGGATGATGGTAGGCTTCAGTTTGACTCTGTCTTTTATAGGGGGGATCTGATGCATTTCTTCTTCCATCTTATCCTTCTCATACTCTTTACCCCAACGGAATGAATCTTTACGATCTCGGTGTTCACGGTTTCTCTCAATTTCATCTTTAATGGTTTCATCAGGATCATCAGGTTTGTACTTTTCCCTTAACTTTGCAATGGCTGCATCGTGAGATTCTTGAATTCGTCGTTTCTTCTCCTCCCTCACGTCTTGAAGACTCAGTACGTTGTTGATTTGATCCGTTTTTGCTAGACTCTTGGGACTTGCTGGATTAGATGCCACAAGTGCAAGGACAATAGCAGACTGATGGCGGGAAAGAAGTGAATAGTACAAGTTAGATATAGAGTTAAGGACATATAATGCAAAGATACAGTTGCTCACCTTTCCCATACCAACCTCGTCGGCCAACCAACCTCCTCGTAGATGTTGCTTCTCGGTATCTACCATAAAAGCAAGACTTTGTTTCTGGTAATGACGTAACGGGGTAACAAAGCCACTACTAACTGGCGGCTGAATCTCAACAGGATGCACAACAGTGATCTCTTTTAAGACCTTACTCACGGGAAACTCGGCCGACGGACTTCTGTTGTTGTGTGGGATATGTCTCCCTCTGCCTCTCCGGACAATACTAGGGCCTGCCCTAAAACCGGGTGAGGGAGGTAAGGGGGGATTCGACATCGATGAGGCAGCAGCAGACGCCGCACGAACACGAGCTTGTTTAGCCCTCTCTCGTTCTCTCTTCCAATGGGGATCATTATGTGTTGCCTTGCAGTGATTACCCCACACTTTGCAATCTTTTGCTGGACTATCACACACATAACAATAACAATTATCACAAAATTGCTTCTTATCCCCGCTAAAAGGATGTGTGACACAATTCTCACGAGACTATTAAGGGTATTGAAAAAGTGGACATAAGATGCGAGCAAAATTAAAAATAGTACACATCATATGCACATAACCACAAATGGTACACCAATATCACCAACCCCTTCAAAAAATACTCACATGAGGAAAGTCTGCCAAGGCATTCTGTCCTCTACTTGCAACAACCACCAATTCCTCGTCCTCATCTTTATTACCCCCAGAATTATTTGTTTTATTATTGTTACCCTCATAGTTTCGATCATCCTTTAGATTACCACCACCGCTAGAACCAGCGGACAATGAAGACGAGGATGAATTTAATCTCCAAGATGATGCAGATGAGGGTGAAACTTCCATAACCTCAATATCATCATCAAGGATAGAAGAAGGTACACCAACATTAAGTGTGCTAACTTTTTTCTGACCCACCTCAACTATATCTCCATCCTCGTCGTCAGTATCATCTAGGAGGGAAATAACCTCCATATTTGACTTATTACTACCATTCTTATCCGCCTTTTGTTTCTTATTTGCATTACCCTGCACACCGTCACTGCTATCATTTTGCAGTAGATGCACCTTCTTTTCATTTTTAATAAATTTCTTATTGACAACCGCAGTATTATCACGCTGCACCTTAACTTTCCTCTCCACCGTATCGAATGCACTAAATAATTTACACCATGCATCAGTACCACCATCTACATCTACTAATGATATACCATTTAATGAAAGTAGAATGTCACCAACTTGCAATGGACTTTTACTTTGAGGTGCTTTTGATGATACGATGCATTCTCCAGTTGTGCTCATTTTGATACCAATATTCAGCGGTCCGGGTAGTAGATATATTGTTAAAGGTTGTTTAGATGATGATGATGCCATTGTTGATGTATTATAATGATAATAGATAAAGCGCCGCAAGCAATAGCTACACTTTAGTCTAAGTCTGAGATTATGAGAGTTTGGTGCGATCTTTATTGCAAGACAAACCTAATAATATTTTAGTTGAAACACCTTCTATGGTTGAGGTAAAAGAGCAACATTAGCACTCAATCAATGTACACACAAGATAAAGGAGGAGAAACGAGTAGAGAGATGATTGAGAGATTGTTGTTATCGATACTATTGTTTTCGTCAACTGTGACGATACCATTTGGTTTCGTCTTCAGCGATGTTATTATAAGGATATCAACACAAGATATGCATTGCAAAGAAGCAAAACACAACTCAATGCAGTAGAGAATGAAGAGGGCAGCTCCTATGATTCATCAGCATCAATTACAAAGGGTTTAGTATCATCATTAACGTCACTTACCAATTCAATATTCGAATCAACAAGACAAGAGGATACGACATCGTTAACAATTGAGCAACCTTGGGTATCTCAAACACCACCGAGCTCACCACAACAATTACTCACTAGAATACAAGATGAATACATACAGAACAATTATCTTTGGACAGGAAAGTTAGACACCTCATCATTTGTACCAAATTGTACATTTACTGATCCGACACTTTCATTTGTAGGGGTTGATAAGTTTGTATCCAATGTCGGTAACTTAGTTCCGGTAGTGAATTACTTACTCGGAGACAACCAAGATGAGAAAAGTAGTCAATCGATATTACTAGATATTAGTTTAAATGAAGAAGAACAATATGTAGAAACACGATGGAACATGTTAGGAAAGTTAGATAGACTTGTATGGAGACCTAAGATAGACGTAATAGGGAGGACAAAGTTTTGGTATAAAGAGATCGAAGGAGAAGAAGAGAAAACATATCAAGTATACTTTTATGATGAAATGTGGGAAATACCTGCTGGATTGGCATTGTTTCAGTTGGTTACGCCTGCTGGTACTATTGCAAATACTAGATAGTTACAAAGATATCTCTTTCTCATACATTAAAATCAGTTACTAAACTATACATATACAGCTTGTCATGTCATCACACCCCCTCACTATCAAGAGCATCAGATTAAAGCCCCTTACTTTTCATATCACGTACCCATTGATCAGTATCAAGTATAACATCCCCTCCAATCTCACTGGGCAACACACTTTTATCTATGCCAAACGATTTCAACTCTTCGAATATTTTCTCTTCGCTTCCCGAATGCAATCTTACTCGCTTCCTCATACGTTCAGGCATGACAACTTTCATTATTGGGAATACAATCTTGGCAAAGAACCAAGGTGGTTGTACAATATGAAATCCACCCACACGAATGGGAAGACAGCCTGATATTGATTCCATATTCATTTTCATTAACTTTCTATCCACCATTGATATCTTTACATGGTGCGGCCAACCTATTGCAACTAATCCTAGCTTTTGCACGGTACTATTCCCTTCAATTAGATTGTGCATAACATACCATAGTGCTCTTGCAATACCTAATCGTTCATCATTATTTGACTTGTCATATCCGGACAATTTAGAAGGATCTACGAATAAGATTGCCCGACCTCCGTCATCATGTGTTTGTGTTGTACGGATGAAACCAAGGTACAATCCTTTGAGTGTATATTTAACCATTATTTCATCCTCGGCAGCATTTGTATCGTTGTCTTCACTGCCATGAACACTACTAAGTGCCCCTCCACCACCCAAATGTATAGGAAGAAAAGCCCTCTCACCAAACAATTCAATACGTCTATTCCAATACTTGCAAATCCGTAGTGCCGCCAACTCTTCATTGAATAATTCACATCGTAGAAACATTAATCTATGTTCTTCATTAACTAATTGTGGACACTTTTCATTTGCTTTAATCCAGCCGTCAGAATCTAACTTGTCGAGTTCAGATAATAGTTTTGTATGAGATTTGGAGAGAAAGTCAGGTGTTTCTTCTGGTTGAGAACGTTGACCGTATATATTTAGTTGAGCTGCTGTTGCAGCTGCTAGGTCTGCATCTGTAGTATCGGACGGCATGGTTTATCTTACTCTAGTACCTAGGCAATGACATAATCAATAAAAATATCTTTTGATTTGATAGGAGTAAGCAAAGATACAGATGCTGAAAAGTTTCACAGCATTATCTACACGCGGAAGATATCTTTTCTACGTTTGCGTCCTAAGAAGAGGCACATAAAAGCGAGCTGTCGAATCTCATTTTACTTTGTGATAAAGATACCCATTTGAATAACCCTAATGATATCTTAAGATGTAATGGTAAGCGGCTCCTCTCATAACTACAACTTTCATATATAGAGTCGATACATACTGCTGCGGTGGTAACGAAGGAGGAGAAGAAGATTGTGCTGTACCCATTTTATAGCAACTATTGCCTGTATAAGTGAATAAGCTAACAAAGATTGCAAAGATGCCGATTGATCATTTGGGTAGAAGAACAATATCTCCTACTTCTAATAGATACAACAAGTTGTTTCAAAAGTCTACACTAAATCTTACATTACTTGTGCTATTAGTTTGGGGGGTATATCTCAATACTGCTCATCGACAAACTATTTCTCAATCAAATCAAGAACATGTAATAACTACAAATTACAGCGTTGTTAAATATGTTGGTAATGTATCACACGTTCCGACAAACGATTGTCTTGTTCAGCTTGGACATGTAAGAGATATAAAGTTATATTCTCAAAATGATGAGGATGGTGCTCTTTTGCAATTGTTGAGATGCAGTAAGTACATCTGTATATCTTGCTTATTTATATACCGTATACACAATGACCGACTCACAACTCATGCACAATATCAGTGGGAGGACACGGAACTAAAGAATACTTTGAGTTTGGATCAGAAAGTGGCGTGGAGGTAAACACACGTATCCTTCGAGAACTATATGATTGGCATGGTCATTTATTAGACGGAGGATACGAAGATTTAAGTATACCACTTCACAAAGAATACTTTACACCCTCCAACATTGTCTTATTATTACAAAAGTATGAGGTGAATAAGAATTTAGATGTACTTTCAATTGATACTGATTATGATGATTTATGGATTATGAGAGAGATATTGGTAGCTGGGTATAAACCAAGGATACTTATTACTGAATACAATTGTAATTTTGGGTATGAGTGGTCGGTCAGTACAGTAATGAAACCTATCGGAAAAGAAGAAGAGATTCATTGGGCTGGTGATTGCTACTTTGGGGCATCCGCATCGGCTTTTATCAAACTAGCCAAGGTATTTGGATATACACCGGTTTGGAGTAATACTGTCAATCTTATGTGGGTGAGGATTGACCAAGCTATTGAATTGAATATGATAATCCCATCGATAGAAAGCTTCCCTGGGCCGTACACTCGACTATTACATCCTGATTGCAATGATAAGATATGGAAGTTAATTGATGATAGTAACATAGCCAAGGCTACCGATACTTCTATATCACATGAGACTTTTGCTAGTGGATTTGTTGATATCAAACTGACAGGAATGACATACCAAAATCAATACGGTGGAAAGCAGTGGAGAGTATTCAAGGACACTAAATGATAATATTATGAACGTCAAATCAGCTCAACTTATCACATTACATGTTACACACAACCGGTATATTATTGCCAAGGTTCTCCGTACCATCAAGGAATGATTGTCAACTTTACATCGACTTGTACTTCGCCTTCGGTAGCCGTACGTCCGCAGTATGCAAAAGCATCAAGAAAATCGGGATACTTTGGGTTATTTGTAAAGGTGGACTACGAATCGGTATCTTCATACAAGGCAAATAGGAGGCAGGAGGAGACAATAGAAAAGTGATATGATAATGTTAATGGACAGCTGAATCGATCAAATGCTAAGATGGCTTAATAGTTTATCTTACACCATCTAAGACTTTAAGTAAATATGGATGACATAGTCACCCTTTCATCACTAGTTCTATTCCCCAAATCAGACTTGTAACGTTTATCCCCTTAGGTGCAATACACCATCACCATTCTCCTTCTCGGCAGTGTTAAGCTTATCAAAAGAAGCTTTAAAAGCTGCCATACTCTTAAATCCCTCACTGAAATCACGTTTCATCTGAGCAGACTCCTTACGCATGGCCACAACTTGCTTCTCCCACTCCTCCTTCTCCTTCTCATATGATTTAATCTTGGCATCCCTCTCCTCTACCATTTCAATAAGCTCCAATAAGTATGATTCAGTTTCAGATACCTAATTGTTTAGATATACATATGATGTGTATGTTATTGGAATGGATATAAAAAGACACATCACAAGCACAACTTACCTTCTTAACGATTTCATTCTGAATCATGCTTATTTCCTCGTTCTTGGTAAGGATGAAAGCTGTATTCTCCTTCAAAAGTTCCTTGGCCTTGGTAATGTCCTCGTTTGTTGATACTTCGACTTCATGTGTCTGTGTTTCAACATCTTTACTCGTGTTTAGAATTAGAGAGGAAGTGTCATCTTTGTCTTTGTCTTTAGCAGATTCATCATATGGTTTGGTATCTTTATCCTCCAAGTTTAGGGAGAGTACAGATATGGTGGGAGAGCAAGAGAGAGTACGTGTAACACTAGCAGCAGAACTCTCCTTCTTGGTAGAAGTTGGCTTCTTTGGTGAGACAGTAATGGTGAATTCACCAATATCGATCGTTTTGCTCTCTTGAGGAATGTTAGCCTCAATGCTTGGTAGGGTTTTGTTAACAGAGTTGGCACTCTCGGGTGATTGAGCATCAAATGATTCACGTCCTCCTTCTTTATTAGTACTCTTCACCAACTCTAAAGAATCACGGACCGACCATAACTTATCAGATGTCTCAAACGATTCATTAGATGTTTTCATCGTGATCGGCGGAGAAGAATGGTTCACAACCTCCACAGACTTGATCGGAGGAGAGGAAGACTTTTCAGAAGAGAGGATAAAGTTCATGTTATCCACTTCTTTATCTTGATTGGGTGTGTTCATCGTTTGTTGTTTGTTATTGTATGTGCTTGGTTGTGTTTGTTATGTGCTCTTGTGCTTGTACTATGTGCTTGTGTTATCTATCGATTGTTTGTTGTAAGGTATATGTATGTGCTTAGTTGTGTTGTACGATGTGCTTTGTGTTTAGTTGTGCTGAGTTGTGCTTGTGTTGTCTTATGTGTGTTGTGTTGACGTTGAGAGGAGAGAGGAAGAAACACGATTCGAAGTGACATGTGCGATTCAATTTTACTCTTGATGGTATCCTTCAACGATCATTGCAGAAGCTACTTCCTTCTGTTCATAAATACCAATAAAGTGTTATTCCAATACTTCTAATTCATTTGTACTAACTTTAAATCTATTTCGAACTGTCTTGTATTGGATGACTGACTTAATTTGTATCCCCTGATTAATCTACACAACCAATCATACCATATCTTTATTTATCACCAAACTCTGCCCAACAATCAATCTCTTTTGGACCACCTCCATTCAATACATTAGTAAATCCATTCTTTTCAAGATAATCTTTAGCCTTCTGTCCTCTTCCGCCACCACCACAATGTGTAATAATCGGCGTGTCCTTATCAACATTTTCAGGTAAATCCATGCCATTTGTTTCTCTACTCCATGGCAAGTTAACAGCCAATGGACGATAATTCGTTTCTTTATTAGGAAATCCTGCCACAGCTAATGATTTGGCATCACCTGGTTCTACTGATGCATCTGGATGACGAACATCGACAACTAATAGTTTGGAACCGGCGGTGGATACGAAATCTTTTAATTCGGATGGTGAGGAAACTCCAGCCTTTCGTGGCTCGGCAGCTTCTGTTGACATGTTTCTAATTGTTAATGGTTTGGCTATAAATATGTACGTGGTGGATTGTAAATTCAGTTTGTACATGATATGTAATCGTTAATCCGAGTATGAAAGTTTGTTGTTTGGGTTGTGTTTATCATAATGAGATTATTGTCAATCCGAGACATATGATGTGCCATGTCAAGTTTGTTTCCCACACAATGTCGTTGGCATGCATAGAACAGAGAACAAAATAGGATAAGTTAGAAGTAGGATCATTATTCTGTTGTACATCATATCATATTATATATTATCCTTCCTCGATCGTTTACTTTAGATGTGCATATCATATGCAATGCTCATAAACCCTAACATATCATACACACATCCCATCAATACCATATTGCAATACATACTTCATACAAGTCTTACCAGTTTGCAATGCAGCAATTGATGATCCAACTTGACAACGAGATGAGGCAATAGCAAATGATGATGTCGATGAGGTAGTAAATGCAGAAGTGGTTTTAATACCGGTAGCAAGAAGTAAGGCCAATGTTCTAGAGTTCATTATATACTTAAATCCGAGATTAATAGACAAGTTAGAGGATAATGATTGCTCTCCTTCTTTGCAATGTCTCAATGCTCCACTTTGGCAACGTCATCTCGATCGAGTCGATAGTCGAGATCGAGAGGTCAATGAATCTTTGACCGTTTAGGATTTCAGTCGGTCTCTCGGGGCCACTACAACTCTAAAGATTTGGTACTAGGCTGTGTATTGATAGCAATAGACACTACGATATCAGAGATGTTATTCTTATTTGCGGTCTAAATACGCCCCACCGCCCTATGCAACATCGATACAATAGCTCAAAAGATACGGTATCCTACCCAAGAATCATCTTTGTATTGTAAATTGTAATTAGGTATTGTACATCACAACTCATATTATGCGATTTGCTACTGAGCCGATTCTCCTCCCTCGTACGTGGTCTACGTTCAATTAACTGCCCAAGAATCTATTCGAGAACTCAAATCTAACCTACTGCTGGTGTGGGCCGCGCAATTTTACATATCGGCTCTTCGTATCGTAAAAACACTATCATAACTGTAAGTCTGTCCATCCTAAATCTTTAATTGCAACAAGGTGTTATACGTTGCTCTCGAGGCAGGTCTATAAAACAATTCTCGATACGCTTCTTATCAAATAAAATTGCAAACAAAACAACAAATTAGTAAAGATCCATCATACTAGACTCAATATTGACAACAAGATGGGCAATAAATCATCCAAATCTAAAAACAAACGAAGTATATCCCTACCGCTGAAAGGCCACGGCCCACGAACAGGAGACTTAGACATATCCTCTTCAATCCACGCCAACGTCTCCGGTCACAACACTCCCCTCTCTGAACGTGAAACATCATCAGCATGGTATCGATATGGAGTTTCCGTAACTGATGTATACGACGTAATAGAAATCTTAGGACAAGGTAATATGGGTGAGGTATTTACTGTTCGACGAAAGGTAACTGGACATCATACTAATATGACACGTAACAAATTAAAGGAAAGTGAGGATGATTTAAAGTTAATGTTGAATAAGGAGGAGAAGGTACGTCGTGAAAGTGGTAGTGCTGGAAAGTCTAAAGTGGTATATCCTGTCAAGTTGGTTAGAAAGAGAAGTGGTAGCGGAATGAAGGAACGTAAAAACTCATTTAGTGATCTAAAGGCAGTGGGTAAGACAATCAAAAGTCGTATTACCAAACATAATAATTCAAACCATGTTAATCCTGAGGAAGATTCATGTTTGGCACCATTCATCAAGTCCGAAGAGGAAGAGTATGCATCTGCTTCTGCTAATAATGCTACTCCAAGAGATGTGAGTAGTGCCGGTAGTGCTAATACGAATAGTACACCATTGAAAAGTGCTATTAAGAATCGAGAGGAGAGTAAGTTTACAAGTGGTGATTTAAATAATGATCATTTAGGCAGTAGTAGTAGTGTAGATAATGGTGGTGGTGCCGATGATTATTATGGTCCTCCATCTAATGCTACACAAGAAGAAGAGGCAGCTACTCAACAGCCACAGGGTTTAAACGCTACAAACTCGAATCCAAAGAAACATATCTCACGTACCAAATCTACAATAACAACTAAACCAACATCATCTACAATATCAGCTAATATCGGTACTACTGCCAAGAAGGAAGTGAAACAAAAGGTACACTTTCAACGTACCTTCGCCGTTAAAACAATATTAACATCGCGAATTAATAAAGATCAATTAGATGAATTAGTGAATGAAATTATGATAATGCGAAAGTTAGATCATCCATTCGTATTAAAATTATATGAAGTATATCACGTCAAACGTAAATTATGGTTAGTTACCGAATTACTAACAGGCGGGGACTTATCCTCCCGGAAACTAAATGAATACGATACAAAGAATGTAATTGAACAAGTATTAAGAGCATTGGTATATTTACATCGTATGAATATAGTACATCGTGATTTAAAATTGGAAAATGTATTATATGAAAATCATAGTAAAGCTGCTACTGTTCGGTTAATTGATTTTGGATTAAGTCGAACGTTTGATAGGAGTATTGCTGCTGATTATTCGAGGACTCCTTATACTATGAGTCCGGAGACTGCCACGGCGTTGGGAAAAGGTGGTGGTAAGAGTGGCAAGGGTGGTAAATCAAAGAGTGGTGGCGGTGATAAGAAGAATGGAGAGATACCAGCGACTGACAAGACAGATGTTTGGGCAGTGGGTATTTGTGCATTCATAATGTTAAGTGGCGAATTCCCATTTATTAAGACTGATTCTGATTTGAAGGATGATGATAAGATGAACAAGTTAAAGAAGGTGAGATAGTCTATATCGTTCTGTCCTGTCCTCTGGCTGTGTACTTGATACTGTCCGTCTCTAACCTTATCATACTCCTTATACCATACATTTAGGCCCAAGTTCAATTCGGCATCACCTGGAAAGGTCGAGGCATTACACCAAATGCCAAAGAGTTTGTCAAGGGCTGTCTCAAGAAAGATCCAAAGCAACGATGGACAGCCAAACAGGCACTTCAATATCTACAGAAAAGTTGGGCACCAGATGTAGACAAGGCATGGAATGATTGGCAGGCTGAGATTAAGAAGAATAAGAAACCAGAGTTTGTACCATCAACTGATGAACTAGACGGCGATGACGATGACGAGGAGAATGCTAGTGAGACTGGTAGTCAAAGTAGTTCGTCAATCCTAGTAGAGAATGATGATGAGGTTGCACCGGCAACCTTTGATCAGCAGGCCAGGGCAAAGAATATCAAGAGGCATGTCCAAAAGCTTGTGAACAAGAAGAAGGCAGAAGGTCCCATCCTCACTGCTCAGCCAAGTGTTAAGATTGATATGGAGGAGGTGGAACGATATACCAAGGCCGGCTTTATGAAGAAGACGATACTCCTTACCATGGCTAACACTATGGATAGAGGAGATGTGCCAAAACTGCGAGAGTTGTTTCTCAAGTCTGATACAGAAGACACCGGTACCATTACACTCAATGAACTCATCGCCTCGTTCCGCAGAGTATCTCCAGAAGTTGATGTGAAACGAGTAGAAGAACTCTTTGATGGTATTGACAGGGACAAGTCGGGACATATCCATTATGCCGAATTCTTGGCTGCATTGGCAGAAAGTCATGGCCTAGTGACGTTGGATAGATTGACCGAGGCATTTGATAGGATTGATACCGATGGCAAGGGTTACATATCACATGATGATCTAAAGAATATACTGGGAAAAGATTATGATAAGGAAACTGTTGATAAGATGATTGAGGAAGGTGACTTCAAGAAGAATAACAAGATTGATTATGAAGAGCTTTTGCAATTGATGTTTAGTGATCCTGTGGTTGGTGACGAGCTGGCCGGTGATCTACCTTCTCCGGAGGGCAATCGACTTAGCTTTGAGGATGTTTCATAGTTGTATATTAGTTAATACTAGTACTAGAAATGGCCTATTCGAGAAGTACACATAACTGTGTTCAACTTAGGTTGATGATCTCTTCGATGCTTCCTCGTCAAGAATAGATTGAGCTAGTAAACGAATCGACTCGTGATCGGCTAGGTCTAGTTTGTCATTATCCAACTCTTTCTTTGCCTTCTCGATCAGATCCTGGATATCATCTTCGGTTAGTGGTGTAGTTAATACTGTGCCTTGATCACAAGTCGAAGGCTGTAAAGATGCATCATCGTTTCGAACGACTGGAGGTAGTGGCTCGCGAAGCAACACACGTAACGCTTGATCAATCCTTTGCTTTTGCTTCTCCAGTGTCCGTTCTTTAGCAAGCTTTCGTAGTACAGGATCTCCTCGTCCCATCTCCTCGTTGTCTTCTTCTTCCTTGGTCTCGATGTTATATCCCAATCCAGTCAAGAGATTGTCAAGTTCGACCTCTCGGGTAGACGTGGCATCTTTGTAATTCTCATCATCATCTTGTGCTAGTATCTTGGAGATTCTGTCTTCCTCGGCAACAGTGAGCCGACTACCATTACCGCCACCGCCTGCCAAACTCTTGTTTCGTTCAAGCACATTTGAGGATCGAGTCGTAGATTGAGCATTAACACTGCTGCTCATATTACAGCTCAAACTGCCGCATGTACTCGTTGCAATGTCGTCAATGTTAATGGTCACAGGAAATGAAAGAGTCAGCTGATCCACAAACTCATCAGTGATTGTTTCCTTGTCATTGTCTTCAGTTTTATTCGTAGTTGTCGTACTTTCCGTCTCTTGTTGCAAGCTTTTCTTTATTACTTGGGGAGATGTTAAGAAGACGTCTTCTTTCGACGAACTACGACTGCAGCTCGTAGTCATTGATTGTTTCATAATATCATCACCCAATGAGCAGTCGTCTAGGTCAAAGTGAGAGGCTACCTAAGTTCTCGTTCTCGTACCTACCTCGAGTAAAATTTAATGTCATTGTCACTTTTCACTTGCAAACATAGACAAGCCAAAACAACAACTCAAGCTCCCCTTGTCTTTACTTGGTAAGTTTATGTAACCGTTCACTTGTCATTGTCATGATCTGTGTCATTTTGTAGGTGTAACATACGTCTTCTCTGACTGCATTTCTTTTTCTTTACTACTTCACACTTTTAGTACAAAGTACCAAACCACAAAACAAGAGATGCCAAAGTCAACTGAAAAGATCGATGTTGAGGAATTCGAGAAGAGCAAGAAGAAGCCTCTCGTCAAATATAGTGACATGCCAACCGAAATGGGTAACGAGGCCGTAGAGGTTTGCACAATGGCTCTTGACAAGTTCAATGTCAATCGTGACTACGAAAGTGCTTCTGGAAAGTCCGCGTTGGTATTGTTTTATCGTATGAATTCGTGTATTCTATATGAAGTGTTGGTCATTTGAGTGATTCGTTTTGGCATTCATGTATCTTTGTTTGATATTCTTTGCAAGCTGTATACACTAACATAAGTTACATCATCTCTCTTCATCTTTGTATATCGTGAAACGCGCATCTTCCAGTTCTCATTAAGAATACTCTAGATAAAAAGTTTGGAGCCTCCTGGCAGTGTGCAGTCGGCGAGGGTTTTGGTTTCGACATTTCATGTCAGCAACGATTCTTGTTACATGTCTACTATGGCAAAGTTGGAATCCTCTGCTACAAGAGTTAGATTGTGTAATGGTGTGGGAGAAGTTTGTGGATGTTTTAGTCTTGTCTAGTCATATAATAATTCAAACAATTGTCTTTCAATACATTTATCTATCTATCCCCATGTTATATTACTCCCCTTATCATCTCCTTGACATATTCTTCTTGGCTACTATAAACTACATTTCCATATCATCCGTTTCGGCTCGTTTCTCCTTTGCACGCTATGAAGGCGCATCCGTTTTGATTAAAAATACACTTGACAAGAAGTTTGGTGCCTCGTGGCAGTGTGCCGTAGGTGAAGGTTTCGGCTTTGATATTAGTTGCCAACAACGATACTTGCTCCATGTCTACTACGGCAAAGTAAGTATCTTAGAGTGGAAGTTTTTTATTGTTCGGTATTAATATAAGTATAATGTGCTAATGACTAACTGTTTCTTACTTGCTTGGTAAGGTTGGCATCCTTTGTTACAAGAGCTAATCATGTTGCTTGGGTAGATCTTGTTGGAGGTGATAGGAGTGTTACTTGATTAGGACAGGGGAACTATGCAAAACATCGTCGGTTGACTTCTCTTGGGAATTCTCTCTCGTCGTGCAGGGCTAAACTAAAGCCCACTACCCCAAACACCTCATCCTATCCAACTATATCTCTAGGGCCTCTAGTGTACTAATAACCAACTGCTTCTCATCTCTATATTGATCATCGTTATTCTCTCGTTCCTTGTGCAATCCCTCTAAATACTTGATGAGCTTGACCTTGTTATCGAACAATATCTTGACCACTTCTGGTGGCTGCGTTGTTTGAGATACGACGCAAAGACATGAGTTAGAAGCATGCCACTCGATCCATACAAACAACACATCAAATATGACACAAGCCACACAGTCAACTCACCTTGTTGGGATTGGCAACAAATATCTTAAAAACCTGAAACGCATCCAAGGTAATATGCGGACTCGGATCTCTCAACAAGCATAGTATAATTACCAAATTCTTAGATGATGAGATATACATCATCATTACATTATAATTCACCCTATTCAATAGTATAGTTGATAATAGTTGTAATGACATGCGTCGTGTCATGTAGGATGCTGTACTTGATAGACACTTTTTATTGATACGTTCATCAATAATTTCGGTATACTTTCGATTGAGAAAGTCGGATGCTATACTTTCCATTAATTGTTTGTATTCTTCGGATGCTGCATCTCCCACCATTCCGGCCGCCGCCGCTGCTTGTTGATTACTACCACCAGGCATACCAGATAACATAACCCGGACAGTTTCTAATGCATCTGAACTAACATCAAAGTTTGGATTATGTACAAATTGATCAAAGAATGGATATACCATTTTTGAGCAATGTTCATTCGATAAGATGTATTGATAAATGTTGGCATGTCGTATTGATGAACGCAACATGCTTCCGCATAGTAAAGTTATGTCCACACAGCTTCCTCCACCGCCACCGGCACTGCCAGAAGCTGAAGATGCAGCCTCAAGTACAGAACCCTTCATACCACTACCACTCATACCATTCTTATTAACAACTACTTCACTACAATCATGTCCATTAACTAACTGTCCAATAATAACCTCACCTCTATCTAATACATACTTTTCAAATGCAGTACTAACAGACGTGAAGCATTGTGCATCATTACCATCAATGCCACATACTAATAGATAATTGAATATTGCTGATATTGATTTACGGGCTTCGAATTGTAGCAGCGGTAAATTTTGTAGGATTGTTGGTATTAGTTCGTTTGTGTTTAGTTTTTCATAATCACTAATTGCTGCTGTGCTACTACTGCTGGCCATATCACTGTTAGCTGTAGTATCGTTTGCCACCTCATCTGAAGTAGCAGATTGAGTAGATAAAGTAAAACTTTTAAAAACACCAGTTGCAACACTCGGTATCCAATTTAAATTAATAATACCACCATTCTGCGTGACACAATTACTTGATGCTGATCTTTCTTCATATAGCAATGTTTTTATACGATCTAATCTTGCTGTTAGATTGTCGGAATGATTATTGGTTGGGGTAGGTGGTGTTGGTGCACCGTTTGATGATTTTGATTGTGTGGCATCTACAATTGTAGCTGCCGATGAACCCTCTGATGCTACTGCTGCTGAAGTTATAGATAATTTCATATCAAGTGGTGGTGATATATCAGTAGTATTGCTATTATTTGATAACAAAAGCAACATTTTAAAATCATGTGCAACACCATTTACTAAAATTGAAGGGTCGGAACAGTTTGCAATATCTTCATCTATACCCGACGAAGAGCTGTCGCCGCCACCACCCATTATCGACTTTTTTAACCATCCGAATGCTTGATTATCCATCATTGTATATTGTTGTTTGTTTATAAAGGTATTAGAAGGAGACTCTAGAAGAGCTTTTATTGTTTGCATGTTCACCTCAACCATAAAGGATGTTTCAACTAAAATAAAAGATAGGTTTTTCTTGCAAAGAAGATCTTACTCATATCATGTGAACAAGCTAAAGTTTTAATAAGGTATTCTTTTCAATATGCTGATAAGATAATAGGTTTGTACTATATATATATATATATATATATATATATATATATATTTATTTACTACATACCATTATTATCAATCTCCGTCTTGGTCCGCTTTGCATCTGGAGTTTTAGTATCTTTTGAGCCGATGGTATCTTCTCCACTTCCAAAATAGTAATTTGAAATTATATCGGTTGCTGCCTTAGCAGGAAGAAAGAGCTAGACAAAGATTCTTCGATTGGAATCATCATATTAAGAATCCTGTCTAAGGAATCTTCAGAACCCCTACGTTTTGGACCCTCTTCCTCTTTACTTGCTGCTAGAGCAAATGGAGGCAGACCTGTCTTGCTATCCACCGCTTCAGCTGCTTCTGGATATGCATTCCAAATGATTTTAACAAGATCTAGACGATCACTATCCTCAAATCGTCGTCTCTGAGCATCTGATACTATATGTAATGGCAGTCTACCCTCTTTGTTCACAAGTTGTGCACTTTTGGGGGCATGCTTTAGTACTATCTTCAGGATGCAACTGAGAAACTCACTACCCCAAAGTCGTGTAGTAACAGTGTTCATAAAATAGTTCTCTTCTGTAATCATTCTATGTACTGGATACTGGCCCAATGAGTTTTTCTCGAATAGGAACTGACAATTTACAGAGAGAAGCTCATTTAGAACTTTCTCAATGATTTTCTCATTGAAACATGGAGCACATACCAGGAATGCCTCTGATGATGGTATGGCCTCTATTTCTTGGCATACCACATTGATACTTTTTGTCTCATTCTTATCATTATTGGATGTTGATTCATAATGGTAACATGTTGCTTTGAGAAGGAAGGTGAAATCACTGTTTCTCATAATTGCTTGACCATTTAAACCTTCTTTATTGATCAAGCTTTGTACAAACAACAATACTGGAGTCATTTTGTTGTAGCATTCAGCTTGATAAAGTAATGCCGATTGACTAATACCAATCCCAATACAACACAAATACCGAAGAATCTCGGAGAATACCTCCGGTTGATATACGTTTCTATTTGCAATTAGCATATGATATACAGAGTCCTTCTTGCTAATCATTGTTAATGTTTCTTTTACACTGTCTGCATCAACTAAAAGTTTTACTAGTTCTAATGAACCCCCGTGTTGCGTCTGAATTGGTGAGCATTATTTTGATGGATGTAATGTGAGAGGCCGTGGTTCTGTTCTGTTGAAGGTATTACGGCAAGTAAAGTTCTCACTACTTCTACTGGTGGATTTTTACTGCAAACCCTATGCATTATTGTCGATCCATCTTGCCTCAACTTGGAACAAAGGCAGCATTCACGGAAGTGCTCATCTGTACCAACTATTAAATTTTTTAGATTGTTATGAAAATCATTCCAATACGCTTCGGCATTTAGCCAGTGGGGTACCAAGTCATTAGGCAATTCATTTTCTCTTATGGCTAGAATTGTGAAAATTGTATTGCCCAATCCAGTTGCCGCTTGTCGAGCGACCTCATTCATATGAGTTAGATGATTTGATATATTATTATGCGTTGCTATGATTGCATTTGCAATATGAGTATCACGTGGGTTCATCGGATCACCAGATACGAGAGCGTTTTTCTTGAGATTTTGTACAAGCTCCTCTAAGTGTTCTATATGTTCCATGAGTGTTGGCGGGGGTGGTGGTATTGTTGAAGGATCATACTCTGCCATGATGTATCGAATTGCTTAGTATTATGTAGTAAGTATAGCCTATAAGTAGGGTAGAATAGGATACTGGTTACACACTATACAATAAATGAGTTTCTGAAATAAATACCCAGTCTGTTGTTATGTATGAGACAATACTGTAATGCTTTTAACCACGAAGATAACGGCGGCTTGGCAGCATCTTCAATTAGATACGATATGTTTGAGTTTGAGTGAATATGAATATGATTCTACTCTCATAAAAAAAGATACCGAATCCAATCTTTGCTCTCCTCAAACAATTAACAATGACTCAATGTTGCTATTGTCAAAATAGGTAATATGTAGTCAATTGGCGGTCGGAATATCCAACACAATAAGCTCGTGTGATACCAGACTATTGCAATAGGGGGCGTACATAATCTCTGTTAATAGACGGTGGCATATATAATCGACAAAAACAGCGGTTAATCAAAATTACAGATACTCAATATCGCACATAATATTGATCTCATCTCAATACCATGGCGTTCCTACTATCCATTGCAATACTCTTGGCATTGAGCTACACAACAGTAGAATCATTCACTACACCCGTTACTTCAACAACAATCCGCCCATCTTTATCAATTCTACACAGCTCAACTACAACCAATGAAGTAGATGAAGAAGTAGACTGTATAGTAATCGGATCAGGCATCGGCGGACTGTCATGTGCAGGCCTGTTAGCCGCAACCGGACGGAAAGTCAAAGTATTAGAAAAACATTATGAAATTGGAGGATGTGCACATGAATTCTATATGAATCTCGATGGCAAGACTGTACCCTCATCAAGTATCAAGGGTGATAAATCACAACGCAAAGATTTATTCCACTTTGAAGCTGGTCCAAGTTTATATTCTGGATTAAGTGATGATCGATCACCCAATCCATTAAAACATATCTATCAAATGATAGACGAAGAGCCTGAGTGGATAACCTATGATCAATGGGGTGCTTTTCTACCGGAGGCACCAGATGGGTATCAAATGTCAATCGGAGCAGAAAACTTTGAAAAGATATTATTACAGTATGGTGGACAGGATGCTGTTGATGATTGGAATAAGTTAGCAAGTACTTTGAGACCAATGTCTGCGGGTATTAAGGGAATTCCTCATGCAGCTATTAGAACAGATCCGGGTATTATGTTAACAGTGGCATTGAAATATCCATTGAGCTTTATTGAAATTATAAAGAATGCACCTGCATTTAGTGAATCATTCAATTTAGATGACTTAGGTCTAAAGTCTCCTTTTTTGAGGAATTATTTGGATATGTTGGCTTTCCTTTTGCAAGGGTTGCCTGCTGATCAGACATTGAAAGTTGTTATGGCATATATGGTAAGTTTTTGATTTTGTGCGTATGATATGGCTCTTTAAGTTGGATTAGAATCTTACACACATCCGATCAACATAGGTTGAAGACTTCTTTAAGGAAAATGCAGTAATGGACTTTCCTAAAGGAGGAAGTGGTGAACTAATGGCAGCATTAGCAAGAGGCGTGACGAAACACGATGGATGTTCAGTAGATATTTCCACGGCTGTTGATGAAGTAGTAATTGAAGATGGGAAAGCAGTGGGTGTAAAGCTTGCCAAGAGTGGACGTATCATCCGAGCTAAAGAGGCAGTGATTTCAAATGCCGACTTGACAAATACATACAACTTTATTCCCAAGGGAGTTCATGCAACATTTGACGAAGAACGAGAAAAGTTTTTGGGTATGGTTAACAATCCAAACAAAGATGATTCGGTACCATACTGCAAATCATTCATGCATTTGCATTTGGGAGTGAAGAAGGAGTTAATTCCAGAGGATGCCCCACCTCAGTGGACAGTCGTCAAAGATTGGGAAAACGGTATCGATTCAATAGGTAATGTCGTGGTAGTCTCAGTCGGTAGCAAGTTAGATCAATCATTAGCACCCCCAGGATATCATGTCATACATGCCTACACCGCCGGCAATGAACCATTTGAGGACTGGGAGCAGTTCGAGCATCTAATGGATGATGCCGCAGCAAGAGATAAGGATGAGGCATATCAAAAGTTTAAAGATGAAAGAGCAGAGCCTATATGGGATGCTATTCAAAAGAGAGCACCTGATGTAGTGAAGGGAGCGTGTACAGTTGAAAAGGTTGCCACTCCTCTTACTCATGCAAGATTCTTATCAAGACATCGAGGAAACTATGGACTGGCAATTGCACCAGGCAATGAAGAAGGGTGGACATTCCCTGAGGTAACGACGCCAATTGAGGGATATTATAGATGTGGTGACAGTACAACTTCAGGTATCGGTGTGCCTGCGTAAGTCGACTCTCTTTCTTTGATGTGTCATGAGATGTTATCCATCTATGAACATATCACATGCTCATATTTACTGTCCTGCTCTCCTCCTTGATCTATAGTGTTGCCAGCTCCGGAGCTCTCTGTGCTAATAGTATCATGTCAGTATGGGAACAGCTAGAGCTCAATAGCAAGATCAAGATGCCAATTCAATATGGTCGGGGACCAGTAGCAATGACATCTCCTCAGTCGGAAAAAGCGGAAGAATCCTCAATGTTTGCCCCATTGATCTCTCTTCTTGAAACGATGAACAACTAGGAATAAAGTAAACAACTCAAGGTGGGTTAGAAATACTTCGAGTACTGTTGTCAGTCCACTCTACCCCTCATCAAGAAGAACATGAAGCTCCCAATGGAGATAAGTACCTCGTAGGATACCATACACGTATGATTAATGAAGAAATTTAACTGAAATTTTCACTTAATGCAAAACCAACCATTACAACCATTAACATACAAACGATGCTACTTATGATGAATAGAGCTCTCTTTGCAATCGTAGGTAGTAGCAGACGCTTGCCAATATCATGTTCATCATTTGGTTCACGTCGAATGATACCCACAGCCGCGGCTGCACTTGATCTTATAAGTGTAAGACAGAGTCAGAGTAGCCTTCCTACTGGTTCTACTTCTCCTGCATATAACCAATATCCTGTGATGCAGAACTATATTATTGGATCTGGAGTGAGGTTAGGACTGGCACGTACATTTACATCCACTCCTGGATTGGAAGATGATGACATTGACGAGGACGAGGACGAGGACGATGATCTTGCTGGCGCTGGTAGTCGAGTGAAAGAGCTCGAGCCTATTACATACAAGGACTTTGACATTAAGTATTTACGAGACTTAATAGAGAGAGGAGAAATGAAGCTTCAGCCGTTTTATCAGCGAGGGTACAAGTGGTCACAATCTCGGGCATCTAAGTGGATTGAAAGTATTCTAATTGGGTATCCTTGCGTGCCTCATGTCATTCTACTGAGCCAAGTTGACGATGAAACCGAAGATGAGATATATCATGTCTTCGATGGTCAGCAGAGACTTACTTCTATAATGTTATACATGAAGGGTGAGCGAGGATCACACTGGCCAGTAGCAAAGAAGAATGATAGCCTGTTTGGACTTAAGTCAAGAGGGTCAGAGGGACTAATGACGCTCAAACATCTTGAAGGATTGGTAAGTCTACAAATGCAAAATTTAAAGGCATGTAACAACATCTAATTCTTTTATTTTATAGCGGTATAAAGACCTTGACAAGAAATACCAAAACAAGATCTCTAAGTTTGATGTGAAGTGTGCTATTATCCCAAATAGCTGGCCAATGGATGTGTATATTGATTACTTCCAAAGTAAGTTGTGTTACATATATTTCATCTGAAAAGACTGCTATTATTCTAGATTGATATCAAACTTATGCTTCATGTTCATTTAGGGATCCAAGGAGGAGGTACACCGATGACTGTGCAAGAGCTCAGAAGAGCCATATCTCCTGGGCCCTTTACGGAGCTTTTAGATGAATTAGCGACGGATGAACTCGTTCTTCGTGCTTTGGATGGTTGTAAAGGGACAAATGTGAGCAGCCATGATGATAAGACACAGTTGATACTGAGGTACTTCCAACAACTGAACCCTCCACCTGGTACCAAGTTTGGCAAGCCTTCCTTGACTCAACATGGTCTGGAGACAATGAAACATCTTAACAAAGAAATGAAACATTGGGAAGAAGACGGAGCTCCTCACAAATATGACAACTTGGTCAAGCCCTTTAAGAAGTCTCTTGATATGATTACACGAGTATTTGGCGAAGAAGAACCATTTCGGCGCCCTGTTCCCCTCGTGAAGAAAGATGAGGTGATAGATACAGACAAGATAAAGAAGGTATGGTTTGATCAATCAAAACTGAAGGTGCCTCTTTGGGACTGCACTGTGGCCGCATTTGCACATGCAGATATCATGTCTATCAAGCAGAAGGATATGCTGTCAAATGCAGGCCAGATACGGGAGAATCTGATTCATATCATGCAAACCCATTCTCTTTTCACGGATAGTCTTCGATTTACTGATGTCACTCCCCGGGTTCAGCTGTTTATAGATGAGATTACGTCTATCATCAAAGAAGCAACAAATGAAGATTTTAAAAGAGTCGGTATCCCCACTCAGCAACGCAAGGAACTCATTAGACATGCAAGGGTTAATGGCATACTTTGTCCATTTTGCAATCAATCAGTCAAGCACCACGCCGATGAGCATCTCCATATTGATCATAAAATACCAGTTAGTCAAGGTGGGACGAATGATAAGTCGAATCTACAAGTTATGCACAAAACTTGTAACCTCGTGAAGTCAGACAAGGTTTAGATAGTATGTTTACTCCATATTTACTCCATAACGACTAGAGTATTAGACGAAGGGAAAGGGTATGATCTAAAGTGGAGATGGTCAAAACATCTTCTCGTATACAATTTGTCTTAATTATGTTTTACATACACTCCTATCGTTCCCAATACTCCTCATATAGTTACACCTTGTTCTCTTCAACCTCCTTCAATACACCAGCAGCATCATCCAGCTTTTCCAATAATTCCGCACATCTCCTCTTCTCTTTCATACACTTCGTTTTCATCATCTTTTCCTCAACTTCTTCAATTTGTGTAACTAATGTAACAAATGCCTTGGAGCTGTTGGGTGTTAATGATTTAGTGCTGATGTTACTTCCTATTCCTCGAACGATATTAAGACTTGTCTTCATTAGTGATATTTGCTTGTTGTCTTTGATTGTAGGAGGATTGGTATCTTCTGTCTTTTTGACTTTTTGCTCATCTTCTGGTTGCATTTCAGCTTCTCCAATATCATACTCTTCTTCCTCATCATCGATACCCTCGCCCAATAACAGTGATGATCCATTCTCCTCTACATCTCCTTCACTTGCATCTTCCACGATGACCTTATTGTCAACTAGTATGTCTTCTTGCTCCTCGTCGTCATCCTGATCAAGCAATGAAACACTGCCACTCTTCTTCTTCTTGCCCTCCTTATGCTCCCTAGCCTCGATTACCGAGTCAACTGCAACACACTCCTTTGTCACTTCAGAAGACGACGGTTTACACTGAACTTGTCTTGTAACACTTGATGTAAACAATTCCATAGCATGTATTGTACATTGCTTGACTTCATTAAAATCCAACCCATTACATGAAGCTAATGACATATCCTCTCTTCTCTTCTTACCACTGTTGGCTGAGGTATCCTCCTTACTCTTGCTACTAGCCTCTGATGATCTATTCAACTTACCCAACATAATTTCACTACCCTTGTCAACAGTTGATGTAACAAAGTCAGCCTCGTGACATTCCAACTTACTATTTACTAACATTTGACGTGTTTCCTCAATTGCGTCAGTGGTAGTAGTTGCTACATACTCAGTGGTATCATTATGACATTTGATTGATTGATTATATACCTTATTGGTAGTTGACGATATATACTCGGTAGTATCAGCTTGACATTGGATAGATTGATTGTATACATTGAGTAATGATGCTTGTAATTCCTGTAGTATACCCAAATTGTCTGTTGTTGGAAGAGTTGGAAGGAATTTACACTGACTGTGATCCTTCCCTTCATTGTCTTCTTTCTTTGACGATTCGTTTGTATCCAACTTCTCTTTCTTACCTCTCTCATACTCATATGGGGATAGGATACTTCCCGAACCACTTGTTGATGCCGCCCCGTCCAATATCTTTTGTAATACAAACTTTTTTAATTCAGGACATACCAAACACTCTTCTTTACCCAAACACTCTCTTTTACACTCTTCTTTTTGTTTTGGTATCAACAATGGCATGTTACATTCCTTACAAACCTTATCACTGGATACTGTATACTTTTTCAAGTTGGAGTTTAACACTTGCATGCTAATAGTCTGTCGTTCATTAATAGTTAGATAGGTTGACATTTGTAATGCTGTTATTGATGATAGTTCTTGTGTAGTAAACATTTGAGTTGTTGCAATTGGAGATGCGTTCCTATCTGTATTGGTTGCCACTGTTGCTGATGCTGTTGTTGTTGATAGCTTGCTGTTGTTCAATGCCTCATCACTTGGATAACGCTGGAATGTCTTATTAACATTCTCCTTGTCTGATCCATTGCTTGAGCTTCCTTTACTGATACTATCTTGAGATAGCTCATCGAATGGAGTTGCAGTTGTCTTCATAAACTCACTAACAGTCTGTTGTTGCCTACCTCCATTCTCATTACTGCTATTGTGTTGGACATCATCATCATCTTCTTCACGTGATAATTCAATACTATCAGGCATTGAACTATTATTCAAACTACTTCCCAGACTTAGTGAATCTTTAGTTGCAACCACTCCCTGCTCTACCCCTTGCTCTCTTCCCTCGTTGTTGATACCTAGTTGACCTTCTAGAGTAATAACATTTGGCTGTGTAAAAGTCCCCCCAGCATCTGTAGTATAGATACTACTCTTCTTCATTGCCAATCCAGTAGTAGCACCGATATTAGTGAAAGATACATCTTGCTCATTTAGACTTGGCAATTGTGGACCACTGCCATATTCATCTGTATTACCACCGTTGGAGCCGTCGATACTACTTATTGCATATTCTAATGATGACTCTGGTGATGTATCGGGTGTTAATTTTAAGCTTTCCTTGCTATACTTTTTAGTACCCATGTTACAATTCTCCTTTTGGGGAGACGACGGCAATTCACTACTGAACACCTCACGATCGGTACGCATACCTACTTCTACGTTATTGTCGTCATTTGTTTTTGTTTGTTGTTGTTGAAAGGATACTCCAACGCCGCTGAGCGTAGTATCCGCATTACCACCCACGCCACACGTATAGTTTGTAGATCCACATGATGGATTTTCAGCTATAGCTGCATAGATGTGTTGTATTGTTTTTGATGCCATCGTATCTTATTATTGCAATGATACTTTTACTTTTATTGCAAAGATACTTTTAGTTTTATTGAGAGGAGGTAAGAAGGTATATAATTAAGATGATAGCAGCTATATGGCCTATTATCGATCGATATATCATAGCTGTTACATTATTTATGCCTAATGACTACCGTAATTTCGAAGTATCATGTCAAAAGCTTGCCTAAATTGTTGTAGTTGTTCAGTCGAACTTTTAGGCGAGGGCAACATAATATATGAGAGTGTGAGACTGCCGAAAGGATACCCTGTCGCATCTGCATGGGTACGGTATCCTGCCTCTTCTCAAACAGACTTTTGATTGAGAGAATTGAGAATTTTTTAGCAATGATGACGCTGACGATTGTTTCTAGCAGTGGCGGCTTACGTAATATTTCAACGATGGGGGCTTGTACTGTATAAATCTTGGTAATGCTCATAATTATCTCGATCTAATATTTCTCACCTCAAATAAATATAGGTCGGTAATAACAATCTTGACCATCTCATAATTTATTGCAAATATATAGCAAGATACTTCTCGAACAAACTGCATAGACCAAGATAGACCACAACGTCTCATAAATTCTTACATCGGAATAATTAGCTTATCTATACAACTATAATAATATCATGATATTCTCCACTACCACTCGATCACTCGCTCCCAAGTGTATATCACTTGCTCGTCAACAAGCCATTGCAAACAATAAATACTCGAGTATTCGTCTCCTATCTTCAGTTGCACCACCATCGTCGTCATCCGACAAGCAACACCCCGACACAACATATACAACAACTAGAGAAATTCACAGTGATCAACCAAACTTGCAATATGTAGCACCCATGCCAACACACTTTCCTGAGCAGGCATCAGCACCAAAAGAAGAAGAAGTATCTAGCGGCATGGCAGAACGGTTCAAGGTAACAGCCGAAGTAACCATATCCAAAATCTTCCCAGCAGGATTAGGATGGCAATCTTCAAGTATCGTAGCCGAAGAAATGTTAGGATATACACCCGACTCCATTGCCTTTGCATTAACAACCGGATTCGGCGATGCCGTCGGTGTTATGTTAGGACATTGTGCATTCTATGCTGCCAAGAAGAGTATTACTGATGATAGTATTAATATGGAACGAGAGACACAGACGGGTTTGTTGTTGGCTAGTGCTGCATTCTGTTCGGGTACGGCATGGCAGCCACTTGTGGATATGTTACAGGCTGCTGAATTGCCCTTCTTCCAGGTCTTTGCTGGTAAATATCGTGTGTTAAGTGTGCTGTATCTTAAGTCTACCCTGCTCTTGCTAATACATATGATACTTCTCTCTTCACTCTTTTAGGCACATGGGTGGGATGTGGTACAGCCTTCTACCTTGGACTACGAGGTGCTAGAACGATCTTATCAGGACCATGTAAATACATCCAAGAGCCGGTAAGTTTATGTATGTTCACATGAATGTTCAGCCTCAGCACTTCGATACTCACTCTTCTTATCCATACACCCTAGACATATGAGAACTCAACTACCGACAAGAGCTTGAGCGTAGCCATCGGAGGGGCAACTGGCTTCTTTGTTGGAACGGATGCAGCCAACCTACCTGCTCAGAACTTCCTTCTTCCAGTCGTTGGTATTCACGACACTACTCCGGCTCTTGCTGGATGTGTCATCGCCGGTACTTCCACAAGTTTAGGATTCCTCTCTGCCCAGACTACCTTAAATTTGATCTATCCAAAGGATAAACTATGGAATGATGGCAAGTAAGATGGCATAGTGGTGTACTACTCACACCATCTTCTTCTAGTTGGTTAGACTAATGGAGAAACATGTTTATATTATATTTGAGCCGCCAGATTTTGAATTTGTTAATATACCTATTGGCTGGCTCATACAATTTTGATCGACGGCATGTACAGATACTCAGGGATTTTGCTGTTCAGTTTCCCATCGTGCTGTCTATTGAAGTTTGTAAAACAGATAAATACTTCTAATATTGTATAAAGATTTTGTTGTAAACCAAAACTACTTTCTTCATAGAAAAGGCTAGCTTGTGTCTATGTATTGATACCCAACCTAAATCTACCTTTCTCTCTCCTCTCTTCGCTTCTGATGCTCTTCATCGAACTCCTCATCAATACAACAAACGCATGCTAGTACCAGTAATGCATCCATTCCCTCAGCTACTTGTATTTGGTAGTGATTCATCATATCAAGTTGTATCCAACCATCCGCTCCCGCTTTAGCTACTATCTGCCCTTCCTTATTCTTGAATACAAAGTTTCTGTCTAAGAAATCACCTTCTATTCTATAAGCCGGAGTCGGTTTGAACAATCCGGTTACTCCAAATCCTCCCTCTCCTTCCATATACACATCAAAAGTATCCATAAAACTAATCAACTTCTTTTCTATCCAACCAATTTTCGTATTATCATTTTCTCTGATTAGATTGTATGATGGTGTTGCAGCAATCATAACCCTGTCCATAGTCACACGTTGTTCACCACAGTTTGAGCATGATAGACGCATCTTATCCTTGCCGGGAAGGTGTAACATTGCTCCCCGTACTCTGACAAAGTCTTCTTCATTCCCATTTGTAATCTCCACTATATCAAAGTCTTCTCCAGTGAATGAGATTCTAAATACGTACATGTATGTTGTGTACATCGAAAGTGAATATAAGTTAGATTGGTATAAGAAATCATTCCATATAATTGTCAATCATAATATATACTCACGGTCTTTCCTTGACTGCAAATGTTCGAACACCATTTGAGCAAGATATGTCATTGCAAAAAGGAGGATCAAATGGTAAATTCTTCTCAGCCTCCAACTTTGGACCACTTAGCATATCACCAACCGCATCTAGTAGATTAAAGAGCTCAGTACCTGTAGCAGTACTGCTACTTCTTGAGTTTATATACCGACCATTGATACTGGGTAGAGTCTTTGTTTGTGTTGAGGTTGGGATACCGTATCTTTTTGTTTGGGTTGTTGCAAAAGCAGAGACGCCGCCGCCGCCACATAACAACAGTACACAAACTGATGATAAAAGCATGATAACGAGAGGTGTCGTTCTTCTTTGCATTGTATATACAAGCCGAGTTATCTCTATGTCAAGAGTCTACTGAGAGAATAAATGACGATGCGTGGTCTCGTTAGCTCGCCATGATTCCATTTGGAGCACTAGACTAAAGCTTGTTATACGCGATCCTGTCTAGAGAGACCACATTGCCATTATCAGTATATCTTGGTGTAGTACCTCAAAATCATAATCCACAGCTGATTTGGTAGATAAATGATCGAAACTTCTCAATTTAGTTTTGTAAGAATACATCAAAGGGTACGATATTGCAAGTAATTAACTAACACTCCAAGACAATCACCATGTCAGAAGACAACCCACCTTATCCACCTATAATGGAACGAATTGAACATTTAGATGGTATATTGCACAATCTCAAAAAAGTGGCTCTGACATCTGAGAATGAGGATCATATTGCAAGTGCAATGCTAGAAGAACACAACAATATGTATGAAGCGTCAAGAGTATTATTATTGGACATGAAGGAGACCTCCGAAACTAGAGGATATGCAGTTAGTGAAAGATTATTTTCACTATTACATGATATTGAGCCTACTTCCTATGGCAGTGATAATGATTTACCTCCTCAATGGAGCAGATTTCATAATCAGCTCAAAGCAATAGAGGGAACTGGAGAATACTTCCGAAGCTGTTGTCTTTATCCTCAAATGCATAAGGTTGATCCGACCATGTATATAGTAGATAATGCAACTATATTGCATGATGTATGTTGCAAAAATCCACCGGCAGAAGTAGTGAGAACTTTACTTGCCCTGCTACCTTCAATGGAACCAAAACATTATAGACGTAAACAAATATCTCCTTTCGATAGATTCGGCTATTGCCCACTACACAAAGCTATTCAACATGGTGGGTCATTAGAAGTTATGAAACTTTTAGTTAATGCAGACCATGAAAAGGAAACATTAAAAGTGGTCAAAGATGATCAGTGGAGACAGAAGGACTCTGTATATCATATGCTAATTGCAAATAGAAACATGCATCAACCAGAGGGATTCTCTGAGATTCTTCAGTACTTATGTTGTGTGGGGATTAGTATGAAAGAGCCACCATTACTTCAACAAGCTTCATCTCATGAAAATAAGATTCCTTTGTTGCTGCTGGTGCAGAGTTTGATTAAAGAAGGACTAACTGGTCAACATATTACGAGAAATAAAGATTACATCTTCCTTCTCAAGGCAACTTGCTACCATTACAAATCATCATTAGATGAGATTCAGCCCCAAATCAACGACATTCATTTGACACATCAAGAAATAGAAGCTATATCATTATCAGAGGCTTTCTTAGTATGTGCCCCGTGTTTTGGGGAGAAAATTGGTGATCGGGTTCTTAATGAGCTACTCTCGGTAGACTGTCAGTTCCTGTTCGAGGAAGACTCAGTTGGTCAGTACCCGATACATAGAATGATTACAGAAGAGTCATATTTCATGGACACTGTTACTACACGCCTTTGGAGTGGTGGATTTCTCAGTTGCATCCTGAAAATAGTACTAAAGCACGCCCCCAAAAGTGCACAACTTGTGAACAAAGAGGGTAGACTGCCTTTACATGTTGTGTCCGATTACAACGAGAGACATTTTAAGGATAGTGATCGTCTAGATCTTGTTAGTATTATTTTGAATGCATATCCAGAAGCAACTGAAACATTAGATGGCAAATCAGGTCTGCCTCCATTTGCCCTAGCGTCAAGAAAAGAGGAGGGAGGCCCGAAGAAACAGAAAACTAGCCCCATGCGAGAAGCCTTCTTTAAAGATGACGCATTCGCCAAGATGCTGAGTATGGTGGTTGCATTTGAAGAACCTATCTCCAGCTCTTTCTTCTTGCTAAGACAACAGCCAGATATCATTTCAAACTATATTGTAAGTGGAGATGACACCGGCTCTACTTTCTCGCCCGTTGCAAAGCGGACAAAGACGAATGATGTGTAAGATAAAGTAGAATAACGATAAATAGTATTCTATTCTAGCACTACTATGGATATTAATACCCCATCTAAATTTACCCTATATACATATCTCCATTCACACCTCTAAAGTATTTCTACTTCCTCATCTCATTCACAAACTTTCTCAGCCTTGTCAAACCCAACTCAAATTCATCCTCACTAGCAGCGGTAAAGACGCATCTAAAGAATCCTGCCCGTTCATTCCTCATACTCATACCAGGTGTAAATAACAGCCCATACTCTTTCATTAAGGATAGATAGAGTTGACGTTCCCTCTGCTCTTTCGATTCTAATGTTTCACTTGCCTCGGTTATCCCATCCGACAGGGCCGGTAAGAATTCACGAAAGTCCATCCAAACGAATAATCCTGAATCAGCATCCAAATATGGTATGCCAACCTCATCTAAACATGATTGCAATTTATCACATCTGTCACGAATATTATCATGAGAATTCTTGAGGTAAACATCTACAAACTTTTGTGACGTATCTACTTGTTCTTCTTTACCCATGATGGCATTAGCACATAACATCCTTTCGACGAGTAATTGTGTCTGACTTGATATTTGACATAAATCATTGAGCTTTTGTAATGGCATTAATATCTCTTCATTCTCAGTATATGCCACACCGACACGTAGGCCGGATAATGCAAAATCTTTAGAGAAGGCGTAGACTAGATGAATGTATGGTCCTAGACCTAATCCTTCTTCCTCGGTGGATGAATCGTCATCACTACCACTTGCCAGTGACATGGCACTTACAAATGTATCCTCCCCCTCAACAAATACCTTACCACTAATAGGCCAATGCAATGGTTTCGTCCGTTCCTTTCGATAGACACTACCAGCATATATCTCATCACTAATCAAATGCACTTCCTTCTCACGACACCAATCTATACATTCCTTCATAACATGTGCTGGGTAACATATACCCAATGGATTATTTGGATGACTTAATAATAATACACGTGGTGGTCGACCGGTCTCGGAGATGGTACGTTGATATGCCACTTCTAATGAATTGACATTTGGATAATAATATTCTGGTGATATACTATTCTCCTTACTACCCTTGGCATTATATTCTGGCACACCCTCTCCATTATTAACTCTGGCACAATCGAATGTATTCACGGGTACAATATGGCATCCAGCTCGTGCAACCAAATCAAATTCAAATGCTGCATAGTACGGCGTTGGGATTAACACACCATCACCAGGATTGGCAAGACACATGCATAAATTTTCTAAGACGGCATTACATCCTGCTCCCAGAATTATATTATCTGGGTTGAACTTCCTTGCTGTTGAGCTGCCATCCCCTGATGTAGATGTAGGATTAACCAATAAACGTTGTAAATAATCCCCCATGGCAATCCGTAAGCTAGGTACACCCTGTGTAGGTTGATAATAGATCATATCAGTATCAAACACATTCACTTCTTTATCGCCGTCAACAACACCTGGACGTGATGAAGTACTCTTTGCTAACTGACTTAATACCTCTACTAACTTCATCTCTTTTCTATTCTCCTCCTTTTCAATCTTTCCCTCGTTATTCGAGCCAGCTTCTAATATACCAAACAAATTAGGTATAGCCAATTCACTAAGTTGATTCTCAGCCACCGATAATTGCAATGCACCATCCGGTGTATCTTTTGAATATTGTATAATTGATCGGGCATCAATTAAATATGATGGTAATAGTTGTATAGCACGATTAGCGCGATTTGATGATAGTTTGGAACTACCACTTGAGGTTGTGCTAAATTCTCTGGCGTCAGATTTGTCACTCTTTTTATATGCTGTTGAGAATCGTCGTACCTCCACGGGGATATAGTCATCATCTGATTGCAAACTACTTGAACTTGATGCACTTGAACTGATTATACTAATACCACGTATTGAACTTGGTATAGTTATAGAAGCTGGTGATTTTTTCTTATTGAGTGATGAGAAAAATCTTGATGGGTTTGTAATCCTTGATAGTAGACCCTTGTTTGAATTATTATTGGATGATGATTTGGAGGTATTAAATGCAGTCATTTTAGTATTAGTAGCAGTAGTAGCAGAATTAGTATTAGCAGTAGCAACGGAAGAGAAGGGACGTAATAAACGGAGTGGTAGGGAAGTTGTTGTTGCTGTGGAGGAAGAAGAAGTTGTTGCAATTAAATTAGCGGTGGCGATGTATACACCTCTTGAATGCATTCTTCTATTATTGATAATACCTAGAGGTGTACCAATGACAATAAATAGCAATGACGAACAATTAAAATGGGCGTTGTTTGGTGTTAGTGCCGTCGCTTTGTTTCCTCTTCCAACTTCCGCTGTTTTGAGATGAAGTTGGTGGTGAGAGCTTTCATGATGAAAACTCTTTAGAGAAGTTGAGGGAAGGTATCTTTTTTAATTATCGCTAGTTAGAACGAATAGAGTAGTAAGTAAGCTAGGATGATACATCTGCTTTGCATGAGCTGGATATATAGGATCATATTATGTTTACTTCTACTTCTCCGTCTTCTATTCACTTTGCATAGAGTCCACCATTGATTTGATGCATCTCATTCTCATTCTCCCCCCTTCTTCTCCCAACTCCTCAACCTCGAGTCTTCTTCTTTGTCTTGATACAATCAACTTTGTGCCCTGCATTCCAATGTTTTAGTTGACATTCTTTGCTACAATACCAAGCAGCTCGGCACCTATAAGTAGTTTCAGATAAGGACATCGATTGAGATGGTTTTTAGACACAAGATATGCACGTTTTGATGATGATAAGAGATACGATACTGGACTTACCTAACGCAGCACATCAACTTTGGGCCATTATTGAGAATGGTAATTTCACTAAACTGTTGCATAGATTTACCTTTATTACATTCTGCACAGCGATTCGGTACCTTTGCTTCCAATCTCTTCACAAATGCTTTTGATTCTGTGATGCCTGTCCTCGAATGTATACCTTTTTTATCATTCTCAGCTACAGACTTACGGGCCCAATAAAGAGCTTTTGGCAACTGACTAAAACCAGGGATATTGATGAGGTTATCATAAGTGGCAAGGCTTTCAGTTATCAGTACTTCAGCAAGCTGAAAATATGCCATTGGGTGTTCTCCGTCGGCGGAGAGCTGTAGATAATGCTTTGCAAGGGTAACCGATTTATCCACACCACCTTCTCCAAATTGATAAAGCCACCCAAGTAGACATGCTGCTTGAGGAAGGTTCTCCCTTATATCTGTATCCCCATCCCTACAAGCAAGTGAGGCATACCGAAGAGAAGTCTCTCTATCAACACCACCTCCCTTTCCCCACCAGCACATGGCAGCATATTCTTCTTGACCATCTTTGTATCCTCCTTCGGCACATACTTTAAGGAGACTCCTCATTTTCTCTTCAGACCTTTCAAGTCCACACTCTCCTGCTTGATGCATTGCTGCAATAATAAATAGAGATCCAGGATGATCTTTCGATGCTCTTGCCCATTTCAATGCTTGCCTCTTGTTGACAGGGATAGCAGAATTCCCACCACTATGAAGGAGGCCAGCTAGCAAGTTCTGTGCAATTGGATTGCCCTTCTTAGCCCATTTCTTAATCCCATCTGCCCTTACTTTGTCGTTACTTTAAATGAGTATATGGTTATTGTAATTTATGATGTATTGTTTGTATTGGTTTGACCAGTGAAAAGGTTAATCCCAAAAACTCTCTGGTTTAGATAAATCTATAAAACGTTTTGAATATATATAATACAGACATATAAGCGTATCCTTACCTGGGGTATTCTGCACGACAAAGTGCACATGTTTCGAGCTTCCCGTGCTCTAACATATCCTTTGAACATGACATACAATATCCACCTCCACAGCAACTCATAAAATGTAAACTATCTCTTTCTGTAATTGGAATCGTTTCGAGACATATTGGGCATTCTTTCTCCTGCATGTACGGGTGTAATTCTAAATGCTCTTGGACAACTGATGCAACACGTTGCTCCTCCTCAATTAATACTAATCGTTCTAACATATCCGCTCGTGTCTTCTGATGACCTGCCCTTTTCTGTGCATATGTAGTAGAATTGCTATGTTGACTATACGGGGGTAGCTGTGAGATGATCTTCTCCTCAGCAGCAATATCTTTTAGCAGCTGATCTTTTTCTTCATTCATCTTATAATATAAATTTTGTGAAAAGTTTTATGTCGGATATCTTATTATGATGATATATCTAGATAACGATATAGACGCACCAACTCTTGTATACTAATATCAAATTCCGTACAACAAATTCAACACTACCTGTGTTTATTATAGAGAGTATGTACTAATATATTTATGTGATGGGCTTGTTGCTTTGTGGAGTTGACGGTTCACCTCAATATTTTTCTTTCGTGTTTATATTTTATGTGTACCTTATTCTCACCCTCGTACCCTACAAAAAGTAAGAGGTTAGCAGTATATATACCTTTGTATTTTCGTATTTAATTGTAATAAAAACCACAGCGTTATATAACAGTTAACAGCTAGCGGCGTACGTCTGCTATTCAACACCAACAACACATCTGAAACTGTTGGAAAACTTCTTAGATACAATTTAGAAACTTCTTTGCTCGGTTTTTTGATGATGGTGCATCAGATTTTGTTAGGTGTTCGGTGTTAGGTAATCTCTAAGTATGTACGTCTAATCACTAATCTACCGTTCGGTCTATCTTCAGGCTTAAATGAATCAATAAACTATATAAATTCTAGGGTTTGGCTGATCTTTTATTCCGAGTTGTTGCAATGACTATAAAGTGAGTACATATCTTTCAAGATGTGTCTACTATGTCTCAATGTCTCTTACCGCATGCCTTGCCATTTTATATCTAACCGGCCTATATACATGCATTATATCTTGTAAATCTCTTCATAACATTATAGAAATAAGATATGTGCCACCCTACCAACATTATGTGCAATCAGTGCATTAACTCTATCGTCATTTGCCGCATTCAATTGCAACTTCGTAAAGTTCATCAGTACATCGCCACAGATAACTGATCATAATAATAATGAACAAGCTGGGATATGGAATTATCAATGGTATGATCACAATAAACAAAAGTATACATGTCACGCATATCCTACAAACTATAAGAATGGTATGGATATAACAATTGATGGGTATTGGAAAGCTTCTCGAGTTAGTTGTTTGACATTGATATTTGGTTCATTAATATTGGTTATTAATATTTCATTATTGGTCTATAGAGTATGTTTCAATATATCATTACCATCACCAGATAATTCAATGTACTTTAAACATCCGGATCGGTATCAAATTCGAAAACAATTAGGAGGCTGGTTGTACCTATTAGCATGCATCTGTTCAGCATTAAGTCTTTTGTTCTTGAAGAGTAATGCATGTCATCACAATACAATATTCAATCTAATGCAGGATCATCAGTGTAAGATATCAACGGGTGCTAAATGTACATATGCTGCCATGACGCTATACTTTATTGCGGCATCGATATTGCTTTTAAATGAAAATGAAGGTGGTACAGAAGACGATGATAGAGATGATATAGAAGATGCAAGTAATAAAGAACCATTGATACAGGATGTTATATTTGAATGTGAGGTTAGTCGATCAAGTAGTAGCAGTTTAGGAGGTTTTCGTAAAGATAATCCAATGACTATTAGTGCAATGACTTGGGATCAAGCTTTAGGTGAAAAAGATACGCCTGACATTAGTGAGAGATCGGGACAGATAGACGATTCGACGAGAAGCGCCGAAGAAGAGATTAGAGTGTGAATGTTTAGACAGTGTAGATTAGATAAGTACGAAAAGTTAGATTTGTAAATGAATATAGATGAGAGAATAGAGTATGCATATACTTTTTAAGCAGTTATCTTGTATAGCTGAGACTCTAATAGAACTTTTTCACACTTGCCCAGGGATCATTGTCACTCTCTCCGTCATCTTCATTTACTTGTTGCTTAGCCTTTAACCGATCCTCGTCTCTATCTATCCGGCCTAAATAGCTGACGATCTTTAATGCTCGATCCAATGCCCCTGGATTCTTGGCCACATCTCTTGACGTTGCTCTCTCTGCATACTTACTTAATGACCCATCGAAATCACTCTCATGGGAATGCATATCAAGTGATAGTTCAGTAACCTCTCTAAATCCCCGACTGTCTAATAATTTTCCGGACACCAATGTGCCTCTGAAGTGGATACCACCATCAAAGCTTAATTTTTCATCATTGTCATCTATGCACTTTTGCAAATATGATAATACCAATTCATCAATACATACACCAATAGCCTCTGCATGCTCACTGCCTCCATCACATTCCTCATCGGTATTTTCCTTCTTTAAAACACATCTCATACTGTCGAGTATATATTTGTTGGTAGTAGTATCCTTGAATAACCTTGCAACTGCCACTGGTTTATTATTGTTATTTGATATCAAACTACCCTCACTTATAGATGTTGATATAGATTTTGTAGAGGAAACTAACGTATCAGCATCACCCTCTTGTGCGGTAGTTGATGCTTTCATTGCACTAAAGAACTCATCTCGTACGAATACACTTGGTAAATTGTTTGCTGATCTGTAGACTGCTACCCATACATCATCTTTGTGGTTCATATCATCTTCTTTTACTAGTTTGGGGTCAAACTGTCGTATATCGTTGATGTCTGCTGGACAGGAAGATCTAAACCTATCAAAAGGTGACACATATGCATTATTTGATGATGAAGATGCTCCGAAACCTTTACCACTCGATGATGATGAGAAAGCGGAGATGATGGTTGTAGTATAAAGTAACAATAGTAAAGTGGTGAATATCATCCTCACTTTTTGCAATGATAAACTACTCCTCTTATTGACAACAGCAAAGTTGCATTCAAGGATGGAGATTGCATTGATGGCTAAACAAAAACAGTGCTCATCGGCAACTGTGGCGAGTAAACCGGTATCTGTACACATCATCATTTTCTCAACTCTACAATGGCGGAGTGGCGGCTTATTAGCGCTCATAATTCAATATCATGGCAACAACAATAGACAATACAACGCATAGAAGAAGGAGAAGAAGGGCTACTTGCAATAGCGGCACCGCTCGATCGACTGGAATAATAATACTTCTCTTACTACACACATATCAAGTTTCAGCATTTAACACTTTGCATCATCCAATAAAACAAATGTTTGCAACTCAACGAATAGCAAGATCACTTCTCTCACAAAGAATAGCAACTCAATCTACATCAATATATACAAATAGAATATCACAATGTTCCAGTAGATTATATGGTCTGCGTGATTTGGTAACAACAATACAGGATACCTCAATAGCAGACGAAAGTGCTGTGGAATTGCAATACAGTGAATTCAAACACCCATCTAATAAATCAGATGATGGTAAATCAACTTCTCATCCACCTGTCATGTAAGTTACTTGAAATTGTACTTCACATGTTTGAATATACTCATAAAATCATTTCTATACCCATATACCCCATATACACACAGTTTTCTACACGGACTACTCGGTAACAAACGAAACTTTGCCTCATTAGCATCATCATTATCAACACAATTACAAATTCCACGATCAATATATACACTCGATCTCCGAAACCATGGTGAAAACACTCACGATTGGAGATCAAGTATGAGTTATAGTCAAATGGCACGTGATGTAGTATCATTTATGGATAAAGTTAGTGAATTTGAAGGAGAACAAGCAGTATTGGTGGGACATTCCATGGGTGGGAAAGTGGCACAGAGTTTGGCGTTAATGTTTCCTGAACGTGTTGCTGGATTAGTAGTGTTGGACATAGCACCTGTACGGTATTATTCCGATGTAGCTCGTGATGATTCTGGAGGTTCAGCATGGAAGGCAGTAGAAGACATTGTTAAATCATGTGCTACAATAGATTTAAATAATGGGGAATATACAACTAAACGAGATGTAGATGCTGTTTTAAGAAATGGTATGTTGGAAGATCCGGCTTTACGAGCATTTGTATTAACTAATTTGGAACAATTACGAGATGGTGATGTGCCATTACGATGGAAGATAAATTGGGATGGGATTGTTAATGAATTGGATAGTATTGCCTCGTTTGATGTGCATGATCAGGATACAACAACAGACGAAGTTGACGAAGAGGATGTTTCACATTTGCAATATGACGGGGATGTATTCTATATTCATGGTGGTGCCTCTAGATTTGTTCGACACTCGTACATATCAACGATAGCGTCATACTTTCCAAATCATATGCTGACGACGATACGAGGTGTGGGACATTGGGTACATGCCGAGGCACCGGATGATACAATTGCATTACTTAAACGATACTTAGATAGGTAAAGAATAGACTTAAAGGAAGACTTCACAGATGAAATGTAACTGGTTAGTTTATGATTCTCGTCAAATTTTGTATCTACCGTTTCCGAACGTATCCATCTGTACTATGCTCAACTTTGAACCTTCTTCTTCTGAGGCTTGATACAATCCACTTTATGTCCCGCTTTCCAATGTTCTACTTGACATTCTTTACAGCAATACCAAGCGGCTCGGCACCTAAATAGAAGAGATGGTTAGATATGTTGTTGAACAGCACAGCAACTTAAGTGTAGTACCACTCACCTTACACAGCAACTCAATGGAACAACGAGTTTGATAATCTTGGTCTCCTTAGTGCCCCTGTTACAATTTGCACAGCACCTTTTCACTTCTGATTCCAATTGCTGAGTGAATTGCCTTAGTGGCGCAATCGCTTGTTGATCACTTATGAACACCTTAACATTCTTTTCATCAAACGCTTTACGAGCCCAATACAGAGCTTTCGGGACAGGGCTAAAGCCGGGAATGAAGAGATTACCGTCATAGATTGATTGACTTTCATGGATCAGTGCTTGTGCCAATTGAAAATATGCAAATGGATCTCCATTATTAGCAGCGATTTGTAGATAGTGTTTTGCAAGGTACCACGATTGTTTCATACCACCCTCTCCATAAAAGAAAAGTGCTCCCAATACCCATCCGAATGATTGCATTTCGTTTCCATCCCAATCCAAATCCCTATGTCGTCTGTATTTATACAAATTGTAAACAAGCGATGCGTATCTACCAGCGTCTACTCGTTCCGGTCCATCATCTCTCCCTTTCCACCACATCTGAGAAGCATGTTCTTCTTGAGCTTGTCTGTATCCTCCTTCAGCAGATTGTTTAAGGAGAATCATTTGTTTCTCCTCTGACTTTTCAAAACCACAGTCTCCGTACTTATGAAACATTATCAACAAACTTGCCGATCCAGGATGACTATCTTGACAGGCTCTCAGCAATTTCAATGCTTGTTTCTTGTTTTTAGGGATGGTACGACCACTATATAAAAGGCCAGCGAGCATAAACTGTGCACACACGTTGCCCTTTGCTGCCAAATTCTTTATGTCATGAACTCTATCCTTTATGTTTCTAATCCAATAAATTATTCAAGAGATATAAGATATTTAAGTACACACACTTTGAATACACGCCACACAACAAAACCAGTATCAAATAAACATGAATATGCATAACATAAATTGACTTACGCTGGGAACCCTCCCCGACAAAGTGGACATATTAGTATAGCTCGGCGTGCCTCTACTGTGTTAGTTGACATTATCTCTTTGATACATGACATACAAATAACTCCTCCACAACAACTCTGGAGATGGAATGTATCATGTTCTGTAACTGGAATTGTTTCGAGACATATAGGACAATCCTTCTCCAACATGTAAGGATGAAATTCCAAATGTTCTTGGACAACTGATTTAATACGTTCTTCCTCCTCAATCAATAGCAACTGTCCCTTCTTCTCATTGAGATTTGTTTGATGTTTTGCCCTCTTTTGCCATGCCACACGATTATTTGTTTCCTCATATGTCGGTAGCTTTTCAATTATCTCCTTCTCAGTAGCAATCTCTTTTAGTAGCTGATCTCTTTCTTCATTCATATTTCAATGGATAACTTTTATAAAGTTTTGTAATTTATCTGTAATTTCAATTTATGACATATACTCTCACGTAGTACGCACCAATTCTTGTACTAATACTAATATCAAATACCTTATAACAAATTCAACACACCCTGTGTTTATTTAGATGTAGAGAATATATACTGATATCTATGTTGATGGGCTTGTTCACCTCTCTAAGACTAAGAAGATGGTTCACCTATATTTTCTTTCGTGTTAGTGACTCGATACCTACTACGACCACAAGAAATCGATTAACCTTTAAATTTCTTATTGATTTACAATTAAACCACAGCACAACCGTTATCTCAATAACAGCGGTGTTACCTGCAGCCAAACAACCTCAAACAACTATCGACTTCTAACATGGGCAACTTCTATCTAACATCTTCAAAAAAATCTAGCAAACTTCTTCTTTCTTAGAAGTTCTTCTAGATAGAGAGTGTCTAAGTTCTAAGAGGAGGGGTGAGGTGCCATGTCCAGAGCATATGTACCTTGGTACACTTTACCCATTC
>Ga0075439_12900_pt1 | contig 58170 bp, 51 predicted proteins | sample MintriSingleCell_FD_74264 | JGI IMG/M metagenome (GOLD analysis project Ga0075439, IMG submission 74264) | Marine eukaryotic communities from Monterey Bay, USA to study complex ecological interactions - Minidiscus trioculatus JGI Plate_4_G5... | ecosystem: Environmental > Aquatic > Marine >... | reverse complement strand
TTAGACGACGATATGTTAAACCTAAGTATCACTTTTATGTCAATATGATGAGTTGATATATTTGATATGACCGTAAAGCATTTGCATAATCATCTTTCGTTGCATTTCCCATCTTATATGACCTTTTGATACTCTCCAAAGACACCTTGAAACCACCCTCAATTGAAATAATCCAGTGTCTCAGTGCTCTTCCCATGTTACCTGCCTTCATTTCCAAATCACCAAGGTTATGCCTTGCGTATACATTCCCACTCATAGCTGATAGCTCGTAGTAATGTTTCCCCTCCCTTTCGTCCCTTTCCATACCTCTACCATTACAATAAGCGTTGCCAAGATTGTTATACGCTGCAGCACAACCAAGCTCTCCTGCTCGATGATATAATTCCTTACTCTTGATATAGTTTTGTGGGTAACCATGTGATCCGTCAGCATAGAAATTTCCAATGTTGTAGATTGCTATTGGATCATCTTTCAACTCCATACGCTTCTTGTATCTATTGATCATCTCCTCATCTGTAAAAGGTGTTGGGGTTCTGCAAAAGGGACATAAGTCATCTCGTAGTGCAACTGCATGGATACAACCACAGCATATAACTTTTCCACAACATGACATATACATTTGCGCCGGAATAAGATATGGCATACGTAGAAAGCATATAGGACAATCTTCCTCAGTTGGTGGTTGTTTGAATAAAGCCTCATCGTGCAACTCAGCTACTCTTCTCTCACAATCTTTCTTATGCTTATGTCGATGTTTCTTCTTACAGGCGGCATTGCAATACATAACTGAATTACATTTGTTGCATGTGTTCGTAACTTCACTACCCTCTTTACCACAATTGGCACATACCGACACAATGACTTCTCTGTCATCCGTTGTACTCATGTTGGGTAACATATCGTTCACCTCACATACACCATCATTTGATTTTGTTGATGCACCGTCTTTGCAACTAATATCAGAGCTCATATTGTATAGCTATCTACTATCGTATACCCCACACCTATAGATTATACCACGATATGATTTAATTAGTAGTCAATTTGTTTGTTGTGAAGATTGGTCTTTGAAAGTACCGTTATATCTATATCTACACGCAAGGAAGGTCATATTTTTTTACTCTTGCAAGTTCGTTAGTTTCGATCGCCACCGCCGTAGAGGATATGATATGAATATAACAACACCACACTACGACCACTACTTAAGCTAACTGATGACGACAACGATTACTCGAATGCCAGCTACAGTAAAATAGTAGAGGCCGTCGATCTCTCCTCAATCAATAGAGAACAAGCACATTTTATTAAACTTTTGCCAGTGAGTGGTATCCTTCTTCATTCAAATGGATAGTAGGCACAATTACAACAACCTTGGTTAATCGTAGAGCTCATACACTATGATTGATGACATTGATAGAACAATAGTTCATATTGCTATATATCATAGCATGTAAAAACACTTGTTCTTCAATTGGTGGTGAAATATGACGGCTACATATGGCAAGATGGTCAATGGCCTTCAATGGCGCGTTAATACTCATTATAGCAACAGAGAGAGAGAGACCGAAAACATGTCAATCCATAGATCAATAGTATTATTATCATCTCAAGTAGTTGGTCCAGTCACAATAGCTTACAAACGTCGAATAATCTCCGGTAATCTACAATCAGACTCTGCACAATTATTACTTAGTTCAAAACTTGATGAACTGAATATTGATATCTCCCTCTGGTATTGGTGGGAGTATTAGTAGTCGATTTAGTATACCCGATGAATATGTTGAACTTGCAGCTAGGTATTATGGTGGTATTGTAGTAGGAGTATGTGATATGCATACAACGCAGTTGTATTAAAAACTTTTTGATGATAAATTTTCATTGGTTGCATGCAATGTTGCACTTGCATATAATATTATATGAGCTAGTTTCGTATATGAATTAGTGATTGATATTATTGGGAAACAATGATATTTGATATTTAATTGTATTGTACAGTGGCATCATTCTTGAGAGGGGCGGTATATAGCTATACAGTAGGTTCCAGAATGAAAATGAAAATGAATAATCTCCCACTTTTCTCACAAAATGTGAAGTATATGAAGTATAACCAAACAATGATCTGAAATGCATACATAATTGACAGACGTATATATGAAGAAGACACACGTAGCACAATGGACGAAAATCAAATAAACGAAACGATCAATAACTCAATAATTCCTGACTCGTATTGGCTTTCTCAGGGACACAACCAAATCTACACCAATGCTATGCGAGCACTACAACTTAGTATGCTTATGGCAGGTGTACAACTTCTTTTACTAATATCCCCCAACAACGAGAACAGTGTTAGTAATGATATTACTATCTGTGGAATTGTGAACGGCATAATACTTCCCGAGAACATTTTATTACACGACGACTCCCTCTTGCCGTTATGGCAACAACTTGGCAATGCAGCTGCATCATACGCCAGCAGTGAAAAGAATAACTGCGACGAACTATCTATTTCAATTGTCAATGTTGAGATTCCAAGTAAGGTCATGAAGATTCTGGCCGTTGCCTTTGAGAAACTACCAATAAAAAAACTAATACTAGAAAACAATAGACTATGTAGCGACGGACTCATCGGTTTGACCAACTTGGTAAGAAAGAACTCTTCTGCAGCATCTCTTATACTTTCAAAGAATGAGATTTATAATTACGAGATGCTATCTCTTGCAGACGCTACAAGTAAAAGATCCTACGAGTTTATATTGTTGGATCTAATTAGTAGACGTATCGAGTTTGATGAAGTAGTGATATCTCGTTTGTTAGCTCTTAGGAATGTTGGTTTGATCAATAGCCACTTGGGATCTGTTATTCTTAATCCAACTGTTTTTTCGAGGCATTTGGCAAACAATCCTCCTATCAACTGTCTTTATTTGAACGGCAACCTATTCAATGATGATGATGCAGTGCTATTTGCCCAGTCTTTGCAGAGTAACACAAACCTAAGTCAGTTGTGGCTCAAGAACAATAACTTCACGGACAATGGAATAAAGGCGTTGTATAAGTGCGTCTACAATGATGAAAGCCTCAACTTGATGCATGATGCTAATGCTACATGTGAGATGGTACTCTTTGATAAGAATAAAGAAGCCCCAGATGGAATACCAAACAAGTTAATACTAACATTCAATGAGCATTCAATGGATACAATGCGGGCTGTTACCTCTAAATTGAAGCGGTTAAGATTGAACCCGTTAACACGTGAGAATACTCTACTTGCATCAATGATAGGGAGGCTGGCTGCTGCTGCTAATATTACTGCCACCCCTACTGATGATGAATGTGACGCTCTTCAGGAACTAATCCGTCGAGGACGCGCCCGACGGTTGAAGATTCTTTATGCACTGCAAGATAGTAACACGGATGTCCTCAAAATGCACTATCTAAAGGAAGTACCATTGCAATACATTCCTAATGTCCTTGTGTTTTTACAAGAATGCGGAGACTTGTCTCAGTCTGAAGAGAAGAATTTGGATCGAGTATATCAAGTGATTAAGTCGAGACCGGGGGTACTTATGTCAGAGTTTGCTGCTTCTAGAACTAGAAAGAAGAGCAATACACCTCGTTGTGGGAGGCGTCAATCATCTCATCAGTGTCGCTGTAGTATCATGTGAGGAAGAGAGCTGACCTGCCTTCCTTCTGTATCTCACACTAGTGTAAAGTTGTAATATAGAATTGTACTTTACTCCTCCTTGTCGATGTTCTCCAAAACGGTCCCCTCGTCTAATAGCTGTAGAAACTTGTCTCCGTGTTTCTCCTACCCTTGATCTTACTGATCTTGAGTCTCTTGCACCATATTGGTGAGGATAGGGCAGCACATATCATGTGATCAAAAAAGTGACACATGATGTGAGCAAAAAGTGAACAAATCACAGGTCCACATTTATTCGCTAACACATCATTGTACGAGGATTGAGTTATAGATATGTTTCGGTTATCTCCTATGTATTTGAAAGTCGAGTACTGCAAAGTTTAGGCCAAATGATTCAATATCTGTCTTCTCAAAAATGAACACATCATTTGAACATCTCCTCGGGCTTTCTATTAGCTGCAGCGGTCTGCCAAACCTTACCAAACACACCATGAGAATCAATTAATTCTATATCTAATGAGGCAGCATTCCGAACACTATGACACTATGAGTATCCTAATGCAGAACTAAGTTACTTTAAATTAGTAAAACATATACTGAGCTCTGACACCTCGCTCTACTTTACCTGCATGCCGACGAACTCTCACCCCCATGACCACAATCGTAGCTCACCATCTGATGAAACACTGGTAATTTGATTCCTATCAAAACGCACTGCACGGATAGGAGCGTTATGACCTCGTAGCCTTTGCAGTACATGACCACGAATCACATCACTAATCACAATCATCATATCAGAGCCACAACTAACTGCCTTGGTTGCATCTACTTGAATCGATGTTACGGCACTTTCATGAGCCTTAAATCTCTGCAATACTTCACTTGATTCAATCCAAAACACTGTCATGTATCCTAGACTGTCACCTGTAATCACTTCCAGCTCACCATATTGAAGAGATGTGACATTACCCCCTGGAAGTACCAATCGTCCTCGGCACTTGAACTAGTGAGTGAGAGGTGTATGAGTATGTGAGTAGGTTGAGTAATGAGATGTTGGATGACACCATGAAATAATACATGTAAAGAAGACTCACCTCTTGAATCTTATCCATATCCTTCTCAATATCCCAAACATAGACAGTGCTGTATGATGCCGAGACACAAAAGCTAGGACCACATTGAAGAGCATGAATACCATGACCATGTCCACCAACTCGTCGTAGCAACTCTCCATCTTTTGACCATACGAGTATAAACTTGTCGGCACTACCAGAGACAATCTTGGAGTCGTCAGCGTGGATGCATGTGATTGTAGCGTCGTGTCTCTTGGCTACAAACACTTGCTTTGATGATGATATATCCCAGCCTATTAATAGAGAGTTCATCGTACCCGTGTAGATATGATTGCCATAAAAGTATAGAACTGTGATTGTGGATGATGCACTGCCGCTGCTATCATTCCCTTCTCCACCACCGGCAATGAAGACGTGTTGTAGCTTGCTGGTTGAGAGGCTGTGGACATAACAGTTTGAACCCTCGCTTGACACAACAAAATCAACATCGCCCTTCTTGGCATTGAGTGCTATGCATCGGTACTTTCTACCCTCGATGACACGTTTCATTAACGGTCCTTCTTCAATGACTAGCTCCTCTTCTAATACATGAATGTCATCTCTAGTGTTGTGAATTAACATTTCAATCCTTGGTATCTCTGCCAGGCATTCCTCGTGCTTTGCTTTGACGACTTTTAGCTCCTCATCTAATCGAATCAACAACTCGGTAGTCTTGACATTTTGATTACTACCTTGTAGAAGTGACGATATGAACCTATTCTTTTTCGTGTGTTTGGCCTCATGTCTTTCAAACTCAATCTGATTGAACAGTTCGGATAGTTCAGTTGCCAGTTGTTTGGATTTGGAGAGTTGTTCAAGTGCATCTCGAAGTTGCTCTTCCTTGTCAGACTTGGTCTTTTGCAAATGAGCTCGATGAGCAGAGGCTACTTCCAATTGTACAACTTTTGATTGATTGGCAATTACATTGATGAGTCGTAATCTCATGTTATCAAGCTCTTGTAATGTGTTGTCGACAGCCTTGCGTGATACTACTGTCGTGTCAACCTCAGAGTCACGTTCCCAGCTTGATGTATCCATGCTCTTAATCTTATCAGCCAGAACACTAGCCTCTTGTGGTCTATTTAAACACTCACAGCAAGTTTGCAATTGCTTGTAGACAAGTAGCTCGTTTACTCGATCACCTCTAGACAAACACAAGTCAAGGGCACGTCTTAACAGCGTCTCTGCATAGACGTAGTCATACTTTTCAACATATGACATGCCAAGACCCAAGAGAGCTTCCGTCTTTGGTACATCCAAATCCTCTTCGTCGGCTAATCCCAACTGTCTACCAAAATAAACAATTGCAAGTTCAAATGAACATAGCTTGATGTAAGCATGACCAATCTTGCCATTTATCTGTGCAAACAAAGCAATGATATCTTTTGTTGACGTTGTTGATGATTCAGTAAAGTACTCTGGTGCTTCCATTTTGGGTAACAATTGTTGATAACATTGCAGTGACGATTCGTAATGTTGTGCATTGTAGAGAAAGTCTCCTTTGATCAATAGATCCTTGTCTTCTTTGCACAACAAGTGTGTTTGGTTTGTGGTTGTTGGAGTCTCACCACATTGTTCATCATCTTGATTCTCCTCCTTGATATCATTAACAACTCCAATCAAGTATGACGCATCACTCAAGTTCTCTTCTACACTGCACTTGGCAACATTCAGCAGCAAACCACCAATACCATCAGCTTGTACATCTCGTCTCTTCTTCTCAGCCTCTTGCTTACTTGATACGAGGGAACAGAGCCGACGCCATGCTACAGAGTAGATTCGTCGTCGACAAGAGCGTGCAAGAGATTCAATAATCTGCTTAACATCTAACCGATTTGATACTCTTGATCTCCATTGTGCAATATAATATCTCTTGAGGTCGATTGGGTTCTTGGATACCACGCTCTTCATACTTGAGACGAGGGCATACTGCTTGTCAAACTTGAGTAGTGCCGCCTTTCTTTCATCGAGATGAGTCTTCTTCTCTTTGATCTCGTCAGCTATTTCACTACTCTCCTTGTCCATATCAATAATGCCTGCCCTCCAATGAGCAATGTTTTGTCGACAGATGGTACGCTCATGCTCAAGTTTGTGTTTCAAAGCTGCTCTTGTAAATGACTGTTGTGTTGTTTGTTGTGGTGTGATGAGAGTTAGCAAAATAAAAGAAGGGTATGTCATGTCAACATTCTAAGGAGGGTACAACAGAACATATCTTACCTGCTCAGCACCGTGCAATAGGTGAGAAGACAAGAGGTCATTGCCAACATGTGATGTTACCCGTTCAATCTCAGTATCAAGCTCATCTATTCGATCTTGCATTCGTGACATGTTGCGTGCCAATAACACTTGTTCGGCAGGGAGCTTTTGTCTAGCCGCCTCAAGGCTTGAGATGGATTGCTCGATATGTCCAATTCGATAGAGGAATCGTTTCCTTCTCTTGTCATGATTCTCATCTTTTGAGGTAGTTGTAATGCTGCTGATTGAGTTGCTAAACTCACTCCAACCAATGCTGTTTCTACACCGAATGGCAATATCATTATAACGAGTGTTTGACTGTAGATTATCAACTTGATACCGTCCTCCATTTGGTAGTGGCTGTTTCGTACACCATCTCGAGCAGCTGATATGTTGTTGATGATCTCCACCTTCTGTAGTTGTAGGGGGATAGCTGTACTTGATTTCATAGTCGACAATTGTCTGCTGATCATTGTTATTAGTGTCCCACACGGCTGACGGCAGTAAATGAATCATGACTAATCTGAGTAACACGAAAGTTTGTCGGAGGAGAAGGGACGGAGGTGATTTGAATTGCTGAGGAGGTAGCAATGACATTATCTGATTCATTAACACTACTACCAACTGTCATTGGTTGTTGACTTTGTCTTACTGACGTTCCACTGTTATTCTCTGTTGTTGTACCACTTTGTTGCTGTTGCGAATAGTCATTGTTAATATCCGTCTGTTGATCAGAAGACTCTCCACGTAATAAAGCTTGCATCTCTCTTATCCGTCGCTCTTGACTACCCAATGATGCCAATGCCGTCTTATTCCTACCACTAACACGTGATATTTCCTCACCATAATTCTCTAATTTGCTTTGTAATGTAAAATGTTGATCTACTCTTCTCATTAATGGAAATCGTGAAGCATTTTCAAGTGTTAGTGATGTTTTGGTATCATCATCATCTTTGTTTGATGTTGTAGAGGAGGTGTTCATTGTTGTTGATTAGTTCAGCTTATGAGGCTGCTAATTAAGTTGTGTGGTTGAAGAGAGATTATGGTGGTATCTTCTCATCTGTATTCATATATGAAATTAAGTAACTTATATATGCCTGTGCAGGAAATAGCAAGGAACACGCTTCCAGAGGTGGATAACCAAGTCGTAGCCTGAAATCTAATCTAAACTAAAACTAAAAAAAAAAACTTCTCTCTACCTCCAACTTTTTAATACGTACATGCTCACTCCTCTCACTTTCGACTATCCGTGGAAGATTAACAGCCATTTCCCACTCAACTATCTCTGGTTCCATTAATCTCTGTTCTATGACACATCAGTAGTACATCATAGCGGCAACCAATTCGGTATCACTGTCAAAGCATAAAACCTCTGCCTTTTAAGTTTGAACGAAGGCGTAGCGATTGTACATTACGAAAAACACAGTCGCCTCTCCTCCTCATCTAAATGAACAACAACGCAGTCCTCTCTAATACACCTATCTCAATACTACCCGATTGAAATGCCGTCTCGTAAGAAAGCAAAGGGCAGGGCGAGGAAGGCAAGAGCTAATGCCAGTAATCTAATCCTACACGATGAAAGTGTTTGTAGACACGGGTGTCAACCAATTAGCAAGGATGACATATGCTACCAATTTGTAAAGCAGTACGAGGTTGAAATGAATGAAGTTTATGATTTGGAGAAAGAATATCTCATCAACGTGCACAAGAGTGCAATCGATCGGATGAGAGCTGATGACCAATTCAGTGTGGTATGGGACGACGAGGCTACCCAAAAGAGACTCTTTCCATTATTCGTTTCTCTTGGTACAAACCTCCAACTCAAAGAGGGTTACCAACCTAATATTAGGGCTTGTGTGGTTGGTATTGCCGCAGTGTGTTCTCAATATAAGTTTGATGTAGATGAAGCAATGAAGTCGAGAAAGAGTAGAGCTTTAATCCGTGACCTCGGCGATGGACTCGAGTATGATTCTGTCCGCTTTTATGCAAAGAGGACTTCTTGCCAGTGTTTAAAGAAGATATACTCCAGAGTAAAGTCGCTCCCAATATCAGTATGTGAGACATGTGATGTTCAGATGGAGCGCCATCTTCTGTATTTGTGTGGAAGGTGTCGGTGTTTAACCTACTGCTCAGTAAAATGCCAGCAAATCGACTATCCAAATCACAAATCATTTTGTAAGGAGAATAGATATACACCTCAATGATAGATATTCCTCCGCCAGCCCAATGAGGTGTGGGTGTTGATACAGACGAGTAGCTCTCATCCCTCACGCCCACCCCAATTTGATGAGGACATCTCAGCCATTCTAGATGCAGCTCGTTTAAAAGAGAATGAAACTTCTCTAACTGCCGATAATTGAGCTAAACTAACACCAATTCTACCAGTACCTGACCATTCTACTTTACCATGTTCTTTAGTGTGTATTAATGTTGTTGAATGTGAACTTGAACTGCCTCCCTCCCCGAAGATTGAACTTTCCTTGCTGTTTGTGCTGGTATCGTTTGTATTGTTGTCATCTATTGCAATCTCTTCATCACCATCATGTGTTTCAACAGTAGCATCAAAACCAATGAATAAATCTTGTATACTAACATTTGATGATATAACCAATTTAGTCCTTGCCTCATACAAGGCATCAATCAGTGTAACAAATCGTCTAGCCTCATTATATACTTGTCCATCTAATTGTGGCACGTTCTCAACTATGATGACCTTGTACCGATTTGCAATTGCTAGATAATCCGCTACCCCTAGTGGTTGTTTACATAATTCATTGAATGTGAACCAACCACACGTATCATTTGACTTGTTGACTTGTATTGATCTGCCCATTGCAACTGGTATAACTTCACTTTTACTTTGTTGTCGTTCATCGTTACCATAATCAAACCATTGTTGGAGTATAGCGTTTGCTGCCGATGGACTGTTTGTTGATGTACATACATGTGTCGGTAATGATGAATCTAACGATGTTGTTCCTTCATCATCATCATTCAACAAACTTTCATCACGTCTATAATCATGATCACCATCCATTTCAATAACAATCATACGTTCATTCAACGTATCAATGAATGGCATGAATACACTACGATTAATCCCACCTTCGTATAAACCACATGGTGGACGATTGGATGTTGTTACTATAACCACGCCTAAATCTAATAGTATAGTGAAGAGTCGTTTGATTATCATTGCATCGGCAATGTCTGTAATTTGCATCTCATCAAAGCAGAGGAGACGTGATTCGATTGCTATGGAGGCTGCTACTGGTGGTATTGGTTCTGCTTTTGGGTGTATTGTCTTGTAGTTGTGTATACGTTGATGTACGTCTATATATTGAAGTGGTATGGCATCGTCAGTTAAAGGAAGATGACATATCATGGCACAAAACTTAACAATACTCTTACCCAACATAAACTCGTGAAAGTGCAATCTTCTCCTCCTTTGTGATATTGGTTTATATGATATATTCTCGTCAGGTATTGATAACCCATCTTTACATATTGTATAGAATAGATCCATCAACATTGATTTGCCAACTCTATAATATAAAAAGTGCATATCATGTGAGCATTATGTGTGCATATCATAAGTCAGAAGAGATGTCCAGAGAAAGCAATACAATATAGAAGAAGTACACAAGCATGCATTAATAAAATCTCTTACCCAACAGATCCATGAACATATAAACCCTTTGGTGAACCATAACCATTGATAATCGAATGAGCAGCTGCAATTGCAAACCCTGTAAAATTTTCATTCATCAAAGTTGTTGGTATCATCTGCTGCGTTGCACTTCTACTACTACTACTACTACCGCCATAATGCCTAGCTGCAAGTTCAACATGTTCATCAGGTATACTAAATCGACTACTAATACTCCCACTGATACTATTGGGAGATACCAATGATGAGTAAAGTTCATCAAGTTTTGAACTTAGTAATAATTGTGCAGAATCTGATCGGAGATTACCGGAGATTATACGACGTTTATAGGCTAATGTTATTGGACCAACTACTTGAGATGATAATAATGATATTGATCTATGGATTGACATGTTTTCGATCTCTCTACGCCGCTGTTACTGAGTACTAACGTGCCATGACCATAATCTTGCCTCAAATTGCGCGATTGGTGCCGTCATATTTCCCACCAATTGAAGGATAGTGTTTTTATATGCTATGATATATGGTAATTCGAACTACTGCTTTATAATAACATCAAATGTAGTATGAACTTCATGATTGAAGTTGCAATTGTTATTGGTTTGTATATCCATATGATGAAGAGAAGGATACCATTTTATTTCGACAATATCGGCTATGGTACGATACTTAGTACGCTTGTAATTGACGGCGTCCTTGGCGTTGACGTAGCTGACACAAACTGAGCGGTTGTTGCGGTATATTAATTGGTTTAAGCGGTGCTCGTAGTGTGGTGTCATTATATTCATATCAATCGTCTACGGCTGCGGCGATTGACACTTAAACTTACAAGAGTTAAAATTGATGCATACCTTCATGTGTGTTTATGTAGAGTCTAGTAGAAGCACCTCCTTCAAACAGCCCAAAGACCAATATTTAAAACAAATCGATATACTAATTCAATTGTAGTATAAACGGTACGGTGGTATACGATAGTAGTAGACAAGTATACGATATGAGCTCTGATAGTTGCAAAGACGGTGCATCAACAAAATCAAGTGATGGTGTATGTGAGATGAACAATATGTTACAGAATATGAGCACCACGGATGACAAAGAAGTAGTCATATCGGTATGTGCCAATTGTGGTAAAGAGGGTACTAATGTTACCAATACATGTAACAAATGTAATTCAGTTAAGTATTGCAACGCCACATGCAAAAAGAAACATCGAACAAAACATAAGAAACAATGTGAAAGAAGAGTAGCAGAGTTACATGATGAAAAGTTATTCAAACAACCACCACTATTAGACGAAGATTGCCCAATATGTTTTCTACGTATGCCATCTCTTGGTTCGGGACAAGTATATATGGCATGCTGTGGAAAAATAATATGTAGAGGATGTGTTCATGCAGCGGATGAAAGAGATAAGAAAAGGCTTGGTAGTTTGTGTCCTTTTTGCAGAACCCCAACACCTACCACAGAAAAGGAAATGGTCAAAAGATATAAGAAACGTATGGAGCTGAACGATGCCATGGCAATCTACAATTTGGGAGCTTTCTCTACTGAAGGGCAATATGGATTACCTCGAAACATGGCGAAGGCATTAGAATTATATCATCGGGCAGCAGAGCTTGGTTACGCTGGGGCGTATTACAACATTGGTAACGCTTACAGAAATGGTAGAGGTGTGGAAAGGGATATGAAGAAGGCCGAGCATTATTACGAATTAGCAGCGATGGATGGAGTCATAGAGGCACGAAATAATCTTGGTGCAACAGAGGAGGTACTCAAAGGCAATGTTGATAGGGCTATCAAGCACTACTTGATTGCAATCGAGGGAGGAAACAAGATGTCTTTGGAGAGTGTCAAACAGTTGTATATTATTGAACATGCAACAAAAGAAGATTATACGAAAGCCTTGGGGAAGTTTCAAGAGTATGTAGATGAAGTTAAGAGCAAACAGAGGGATGAAGCTGCCGCATTCAATGCTGATTGGAAGTATTATTAGATCAGGAGACAAACCCGAGAAGCAAAAGAGTGCCTCTCAGACCTAGTATCTCTATACCTCTTGGAATGGGAGAGGATAATAGAAGAATGGATGTGTGGGGGTGTTTTGAAAAAGGAAAGATTAAGTCTAGTAAATAACATGAGGAAGATAGCACTTAGACGCAGCAGAATTGGAATAACAGTAAGTTGTTATAGGGAAAGAGTACCAAAGAATAAAGTAAACCAATGATAAGTTGGCTTTAGTTTAGAAGAATGAAGTCCAACACAGTGACAGAGTAGGTTGCTAATATTAACCAATTACACAAGCAGACATACAGACATCATGTACAGACACAGATGCCTATAACTCTTCTGCACACCTTAAATTCGATATCCACTCACTCTTTAACAAAAAGTATACAGAGAGTATAATCTCTTGGTGTCTCGTCCACTTTAGTAGAGGGCTCTTTAACCCTACGACATGAGAAAGAATAACAATCTTAGACGGTACTTGGGCTTGACAATTTGTGACCATGAGAGCCGGATAGAGCTAATTGCGACATTTCAGAATTAGAGGCCAAGCCCTCGACCTCTCTTTCACACTTACTTGCCCTAATATCGTAAGATGGGCTATTGATATAACAACCTCAATGGCTATTAGTTTCACCGACGAGGGCCGATAGTAGGTGTTTAATAATAGGAGGGCTGGTTAGCTGATACTTTTTTATATTGTAAGCACAATAGGGGGGCTAATATTGTCAACAACTCGACGATCAAAACTTAAAATAATCATGGAGCCACCAACAAGCCTTCATCAAAATGGTCGTAGTAGTAGACGATCATCACGGCATCATACATATAATGAAACAAATCCAAATTTAATGAATAGTCATCGTCGATCAAAGTCTAGAGCGTCATCGAGGAGTAGATCAAAATCGAGAGGGCGTATACAATCGAGAAATGAATTGCAATTGCAGCAACAACAGCCAATCGATAGTGGGGATGATAGACTAGCCACATCATCACCGCAATGTAAATTGCAATTAGATAATAGTACATCAAGACAGCGTAGTAACAGCAGTAGATCTAAATCACGCAGCCACAATCTAAACTCAAAGGCGGCGGCGGCATTAGAAAAGGCATATAAAAATGCCTCTAATGAGAAGGACATACTATTAAACAACAATAATATACCACCACCGCCACCACCACCTAGGATTGAATCATTAGCACAACATCTCTCCTCCACCTCCAATTCCAATTCTAACAACAATAATAGAGGAAGGTCATCACGCAGTCTAGACGTACGGAATACACATTCCCTTCTTACCAAAAGTTATAATAATAATAAATCATCTAGTAAAAGTTGTGTGAATTATAATTATAATTCATCTGCTGCTCAGCAATTGTATAGGGATAATCCACCCCCACCTCCGCCACGGATTAGTAGTAAGAGAGAGGGCAAGGAGAGTGGTGGTAAAGTTAGGGAAGGACAGCAGGTAAGTTAGTTATTAGTGTGTTATTATTTGGGGAGGTTAAACTTTTTGTGTGCATATGATGTGCACAAAAAAAAAATTTGCAGCTGTTTTTGTATTTGGTAGAGCCGGTGTGCAAGTTTTTTCAATTTGGTGGAATTGAAAGATAAGGGAGGTTTGATATTGATATGCAGTACTCATCCAGGTGGTAAACCTCGGCGGATTTATGACATGTGATAGACATATACACAAAAACTTTGGCAACTAACTAATACACCACCCCACTTCTCATTCCGCCCAACTCTAACCACCAACACCACAGCAGCAACAGCTAATACTAAAAGACTATAAAGCAAACGCTTCCTTAAAAAAGAAGGGTATAGAAGATGATAGTTTTCACACCGAGGAGACATATCCATCATCGACTGAACAGTATAATAATAATTCAGCTATATTCGAACAGGAGTTGATTCGACGTTCATCATCTACTGTGAATGATCATGAGGAGCTACCAGGCGGGGGTAGGCAAAAGGAGGTAGGCGGTAAAAGGAATAAGGAGAGAGGTGGTAGATCTGCTAGTAGAAGAAGGGATCGTCGATCGGTTAGTAGAGGTAGAATGAGAGAAGTAGAACATGAGAGAGTTGAGGAGGAGGAGGTTAGATCGACCAGTAGGGGACGAAGACGACCTAAGCCTTCTCCCCTTGACCCTGAGGAATCTCAGCAGCATGCCGACGAGGTCAAGAGTTGCAGACAACGATCAAGAAGTAGGAGACGACAATCTGATAGACGAATGTCAAAGAGTTCCAACGATTTATTAGCTGCCGATTCATATCAGCATCAAGACAAGTTGGAAGGATCATCAAGGGGTGGTAGAAGAAGACATAAGTCCTCATCCCCTCAAGACAAGGTCAAAGAACATCGTCCTCAACATGAACCCCTGTCAAGATCCTCCTCGGCGGATGTACGAGGTAGCAGAAGGCAAAGTAGGAGCAGCCGAAGCAAACCTCGTTCACGAACCTATTCCCACGATAATCCAGCTATGTCAAACTATGATTATGAAGCAGCCGAGCAGGCAGATCAGGGAGGAGTACTTGCAAGTCCTCATCATATACCCAAATCTCAACGTCATAGAGGATTGGGGCGTAGTGCCAGACAAGTCAAGAATGAAATCAACTTACTCATTGATTCCAATGGACGTGGTCAATTTCATATATCTACCAAGAATTATAATCACGATGATACAACCAACAACACCACATCCAATAGTGACGGTTCATCAACGTCAAATACACAACTTACATTTGATATACAAATCGATGAATCATCTCGACGGTATCTAATCCATACATCCATGGGACAATTAGATAAGATACGTGAGATTCATTCCAATATGAACATATTACGCACGTTATCACATTGGAATACAGTTCAGAAGAATAATCATGAATATGAATTTGTGGGTCAGTTGGGTATCGTGCCCAAGAATAATGGAAAGATGAACTTGATTATGATGACATTAATGGGGGAATATACAATGAGTAGTAATTGGGAGAATGATGGCAAGTTTAGTTCTGAGTTGGAACGGTTTGTGGAAGATGCGTTACAGTTTCATTTATGTTTGAATGGACTTGATAATAATAGTGCTAAAACTGCTACTGATAACAGTGGTAGAAGACGAGATGATAGAGGAGGTGATGGTATATCAATGAATGATGATACTTATGCTAGTGGGAGTAAGATACGGGGTACTGATGTTAGTGGAGGACGGGGTACAAAGAGTGCCTTGAGTGCTGGAGGTGGCAGTTTGAGGAATCTCTTCAATAAGACGAGATGAAGAGTATATGTACATATAGCATAGATATAAGAATAGCTAGCTATATCAATATCACTTTGATAGAAGAGGTAGGAAGTAGCAGTGTATCAGATCTTTGTTCAATCTTCGACTGTTGTGCGAGGATACCCCTATTGCAACCTTGACCTAACTGACTGCTATCCGAATCTCTACTCTACTACTCATTTGCTCGGCGAGGTTGAGATAGATCTATGTAATCATGACTAATCGCATATTGGATAAATGATCACTGTCTCTAAATTATTGCAGCCGCCTAGCGATACGAACGTATTGGGAACGGTAGAATAGACATTCCATGTGAATAGTTTTGCGTCTCTGGTGTCTCAAAAAAACTGCATAGCGGCTCACATGTGGCTATTTGGGTCAGTAAGGCTGTTATTTGTGCTTTTGTGCTTTGTGTTGATTCATGATTATTACCAAAGAGCAACATAAACATTCAGCTACAATCAATTCGTCTCATATTATTATTATCGAGGTCGATCTACATAATCTAGAAGTAGAAGTAGAATTAGAAGATCATCTAATATCAACTCTTACTGCCTCCGCAAGCCCAAGAATAAACATCGATAGGATCCATGATGACGACGAAGACGAAGACGAAGAACAACTATTGCAAAGATGATATAATCATCCGTGTCCCGACCAAGACAGCCTCCAATTATTCCACTAAGCAACAGCCTCCACAGATTGATATAAGCAAGTTGAATGAGGATGATCTCAAGCTACTCAAGACACAAGATCCATTCCTCTACCATTCGATACCATCTGTGAATAAGGCAAAGCTTAACATTAAGCCCATTGATTATACTCGAGTGATAAAAGACGCTTCTGCTACTACATTAGAATCAAGTTCCATGATATCAAGGAGAACTAGAGTATCGACAGAGTGTCATGCTACTTTGATACTTGATGATCTGGCGATGGACGAGGTCCTCCTCTCTACTGATGATCATCGGCGTCATGCTACTTCTGAACCAGCCACTGCCACTGATCTTGAGGATATGATGAACCTCCTAGTTGATACAGATGACGACTTCATCCTCGACCATACTTGTCTCGAACAATAGAGATAGTTTGGAATTGAATTAGAAGGGTGCTTGCAAGATAGATTGAGAGAATATTAGGCTTAGAGCTAGAGGCATACTAGTTTGTAAAGTAGATAGATAGGTTCTAAATGATACTAGTTGCGTCGTTGTATATATCACTACTCTAGTTTCGACGTCACATTATTATTATCATTATCATGTTTCTAGAATGCAAGGACTGCGTCTATCTTCTTACTATTATCGGATGCAATGGCGTTTCTCTTCCTCCGTTTCTCGGCCTTTCCGATCTTCTACTATCTATTCTCATTCCAGTCTGAGAGATACTCTTTTGCTTCTTGGGCTTGTCTTCTAATCTCATAATAGTATTTAATAATAGTTCCAATCAGCATTATATGCAGCAGCTTCATCTCTTTGGAGACTCTTAATCTCATTTAGATGTGCTTGATACGCCTGTAAAGCATTGGCATAATCATCTTTTGTTGCATGTCCATTCGAGTATAACCGTTTGATACTCCCCACAGACCTCTTGAAACCACCCTCAACTGCAATAATCCAGTGCTTTAATGCCCTATCCATATTGCCTGTCTGCATCTCATCAACACCAAGGTTGTGCCTTGCCATTACACTCCCACTCATTGCTGCTAGCTCAAAGTAATGTTTTTCCTTCTTTTCATCTACTTCCACTCCTCTCCCTGCCCCATAAGTAACACCAAGATTGTTATAAGCTGCCATGTTACCTAGCTCTTCAGCACGATGCCAAAGTTCAAATGCCTTTGCATAGTTTTGTGGTAATCCGTGTAATCCTTGGGCATAGAATCCTCCAAAGTCACTCATTGATATAGCATCGTTCAACTCCATACGTACCTTATACCTTTCGATAACCTCCTTCTGTGAATCAGGTGCTGGAGTTCTGCAGAAGGGACATAAACTAGCACTTTTCTTGTCTCTTACATCCGCTGCATAAACACAGCCTTGACATATAATCTTTCCACAACAAGCCTTATAAACTCGTCCTGAATGGAGATGTGGCATACATAGAAAGCATATTGGACAATCTTCATCAGGTTGTGGTTGTTTGAAAAGAGCTTCGTCGTGTAATTCTGCTACTTTTCTCTCGCACTCTTTCTTATGCTTATGTCGATGTTTCTTTTTGCAAGCGGCGTTGCAATACTTCACTGAATTACATTTGTTGCATGTATTGGCAACATCACTACCCTCTTTACCACAATTAGCACATATTGATATACTATTATCATCGTCGTTATGTGTAGACATTGTTCTCATACTCGCGAGGAAGGTGCATCACTCATCATTAAAAAAAATAGATTAATGGAGTTTGTTTTTTATGTGTGACAGAGAGCGCCGCCGCCGTGGACGATATAATATATAATGATACCGCCAAATAACTACTTAAAACACCACTATTTATTCATTGTCAGATGCCGTCCACTATCTACCCTAATCGATTGCAATTAGGGCTGTGTCTGCTGGCCACTTTAAAACCCCCATTGGCCAATACACTGGCCACTTTAGTACAAAATTACGCAATACGGATACTTATCGGATACAAATATGGATATTATACCCATATATATGTCATTTGTATCCAAATTGGCTGGCCACTTTGGCCAAAAATCTGGCCTCATTGGCCATTGGCCAGCAGACACAGCCCTAATTGCAATATTGCTTTGAAGTAATTCTTCAAACCAACTCTCATAAAAGGATACCTCAAATGGCAAAATGGTGTATCCTCTCTATCTTTTTGCTTAAGGGGCGGGAGAAGAAGTAGAGGTTTAGTGATCTCATATCATGAGTCGGTAGCTAATGAAGGTACTACTCGATGATCAATGATACTTGTTTACTTTATTTGGAGACAATAGGTCTAATCTGCTTCACCCTTTGCCTTGTATTGACTGATCGGTGGAAGTAGAACTATTTCCGTCATTCTGCGAATGGATTCGGCAAACTCCTCCTTTTCTAGCCTGCTTAGTACATCCTTCATGTGTACAAGTCTTCACCTTTGCACCATGTCTCACACATACACCATTGTTTCTATTGTGATGGACAAAGACGATAGAAGTCAGGTTTTCAGACGGATACTTAAAAGTGTGCATACATGTGCTCAATAGTTAGTCATTGTCTTACCTCGCCTGATTCGTACATCCTTCTACACTACACCCACTCCTTTCTCCTGTACCTCCATGCTTGAAACAATGTCCTCCACCGGGGGAAACATTTCCCTCGGTATTGCAATTCACACCATGTTGAACCTGTTGTGATGCCTTTTTAGCAGCTCCACCCTTCTTCTTCTTCTGCTGACTCTTGGCTTTTGTTAATTGTTTCTGATCAATGCCCATTTCCTTTAATAACTTTTCATATTCAAGTACTTTCGTAGCATGTACCTTCCGTCCTTGCTGAGCCAATTCTTCGAATAGACGGTGACTAACCTCGTCTATACATTTCCATGCCGTTGACATAACCTTGGACATTTCCACAAATGTCATACCCACACCATTAGTTTTTCGATGTTGACGTTCACGTGCATTCGTCGGTGATAAGTTATCCTTTAATGCTGAATGGATTTCAGTACGTGCTATTTCGGGTATACGTTCGGGTGGTATATCCGCCAAGTTAGTAACAGATTCAAGTCCGGGAGTGGCCGTGATTAGTGCCTGAATCTTCTCCTTACACATTGGGGTATCGACGGGGATATTATCGGATGTGAAGGAGGAGGAGGATTCATAAGCCTCAATAATCTTGGTTCGTTTGTACCGATAGTAGAGGTTGAATGCCGAGAGTGGTCGTTTGGGACGTTTCTTTTCCAACATTGTCAATTCCTCGGCTGTAATTTTGATAGTCGTCGTCGATGAAGACGTACTCGATGATTCATCATCCTTGGGCCAAGGCTGATCCCTGTACAGAGGTTGTTGTTGCTGCCGTACTTGTTGTGGTGGAGGATAAGACCAAGGCTGATCCTTGTACAGTGACTGTTGATGTTGCTGACGTACTTGTTGTGGTGGAGGTGGAGGAGGATAAGATGATGAATTACCATTGAACAAAGTTAGAAGTTCATGTGCCGCTGCAAGATCCTTGGCATCATTGACTCGATGAGTAGTTCTCGCGGCAAGTTCAACTGCATCTCTTCTTGAAATCTCATTGGTGCTTATGTTATCCTTAACTTGCTTTGGCGGTGGTACCGCTGATACGGATGGTAGCTGTGGCTTGCCTTGAACCGATGGTGGTACAGATGCCGCCTCCAATGGCTTGTTTACACTCTTCAACTCCTCTCTCAAACTACCATCCTTACTTACACTCATTTCAATATACGGTGTTTCAATTGCATCATCAACCACAACCCCACCCTTCTTATTAGAACTTGATGGATTACGTCTCCTCAATGTAAATAAACTACCAACATCATTTGTCAATGATTCATGTATATAACTACATGGACTCATCTTACCCTTCAACCCATTATGTAATTTCTTCTTAAAACCAAAGTAATTCAATTGTCGTTGGAATGAACTATACTTGGAATGGTTATAATATCTTCCTAATATTAAGTCCTGTAATGATTGTGGATTATGGACTATGATTTTACCTTTGTTAAGTATGCCACCACCATTGTGTATTGATTCATTTTGGGTGGGTACCGACCATGATATGATTTGGTTATATGTGGTGTTTGTTAACATTGAATGCAGATGGGTTAGGAATTCAGGTACGGGAGTTTGAGACGACCATTGCTGCTGCTGCTGCTGCTGCTGCTGTTGTTGTTCAACATTATAATCGAGTGACGAGTCACCTCCTTCTGATGATGATGATGATGATCTACTACCACTGCCACTTTTGGGTAGACTTGCCGAGGGATTCCTACTAGCAGCAGGGACGACGGCATCAATTGTTGAAACTCCTCCTGATCCAGCCCATCTTGATGGTGGTAGATGTTGTCCTGCTGCCACTGCTGGATGTTGTTCTACTGCGGTCTCCTCCGCTTCACTGTGATATTGATGTATAATCTTCCTCTTCTTGAAGGGCACTGATCTTCGTGGTGGATTAGTCTGTGCGGCAGTCGTTGTGGCAGTCGATATTGACACTGCATGTTGAGGCGGAGGCGGTAGCTTCTTCTCTCCCTCTTCATGAACTAATGGTGTAGTATCCTTCTTAACAATAGCTTCCGCCGCCGCTCGAATGAATGCCATTGGCAATTCATCAATGGGAGGTGTCATACTCCTCCTCTTCTCATTATTCACAGCTGTCATACCACTCCTTCCATCATCCATAACACGAGTAGCCTTCGTCATCGCCGCCGCTCTATTCAATGCCATTGGCAAATCTTTAAGGAGTTTCGTAACATTACTATTATTTGCAGCTGTCATACTCCCACTCACACGAGTCTCCTCCTCCGCCGCTCTATTGAATGCCGGGGAGGGCAAAACGAAACCATCCGACACTCCTCTGTTAAATGCTGCCAAGGGCAGACCTTCAACGGGAGGTATCATACTCCTCCCACCACCACCCTTAACTACCGGACTGTTATTGATACTTAGTAACTCGTGTGCAGCCTCAATAGTCGTACGTCGTTTATACTGCTGCTGCTGTTGTTCAGTAGTACTGCTACTCATCATTAGCTGGTTATACCGCTGCTGTTCACTACCCATTGAGGCAAAGGGATCCGTAGGCTGAATACACCTACTTGCTAAATATCGTACACCTGAATCACTCATAAAGGGATCTTTAGGCTTGTTACTTGGCATGCTGCTATATCTTGGCACTGATGCAAAGGTATCACTCATTGCAGCTCGTGATAAGTTAGTCATTGGTAACTCCCTACCTCCAATAGTACTACTACTGTAGGACGAGGAAGGACCAATACTATAATTATCACCCATACCTACACCTGAATTATAACTACCACTTGACATTTCCGACACTAATCGTGTCTGATTATATTGTCCACTACTAATGCTATTATCAATAGCAGATAATTCGGAAACTAACTTTGATTTAATTCTTTCTTTCATTAATTGTTGATATAAGTTTGATGTTGATAACGCGGAGTCGGTAGTTGCTCTAATCAAATCGGTAGTTACCATTGGCTGCTCAGAGGTGGTAGTAGTTGTATTTGTTTGTGATAGACTTCGTTTATGACTTCTTGCTGGACTACCCCTCTCTTTGCTCTCCTTTCTCCTACTCGGCGAACTGCTAATTGAACTGCCAACTTTCCTTCTTGACGGTGAAGCAGGTGGACTACTACTACCACTACTACTTTTCTTACCACCATTACCCTTAATTTCAACACGTTTTATATTTGATACTTCATTTAACTTACCTTTAATAAAGTGTGGATGGGACCATACGTTTGGTTGGGACATTGAGAAGCCCCATAGATTTAGTTGTCTCGTCTGTTTTTGACAAGGGGCGTATTGATAGTTTAGGGATGGGGGTATAGAGAGGGTATACGATAGGGTGGGGGTTAGAAGAAGGGTGTGAAAATATCAGGTTGATGTATTGCAATATTGCAATATAATACAGCCTCTCAACATCGCCGGGCCATCAAAACATACAAAACAACACATCAAACTTACAAAACTACGAAACTTAGTCTGTTTACTAAACAATGTAACAACATCATTCATAAATATTTCTTTATTATATATAGTAAATGACTTTCCGTCTATATTCCAACTTATACAATTTTGGATTGTAATATTGGGAGAATTGGAAGTGAAATCGAGCATTTGATGTAATTTGTAGGGGAAATGTTGTTGACCTGTTGATATACCGTGTGGTAGTTTGTTAGTGGATGCCATGATTGTATTGTTTGCTGTTGTTAGGAGGTGCTAGTTTTTTATTATTAGGGCGTCAACGCGGCAGAGGAAGGCTGGTAGTGGTGTTGTAAGTGGTGGCGGCGAACGTCAGAATAATTGCCCAAATTTTTTCAATTGCCCTTCTAGCTGACACCTCATACTTTGAGGGTCGCAAAAGGCAGGTCAGCTTCTACTTTATCTGAATAATAAGCGACCCTCAAATTTTAGACAAGAAAGGGTAAAAGGATACCCTTCTCCAAGGTTCTTTTCAAAATAGCGTTTACTCGCTATTTTGAGGGGTCATTTTTCCTATACTTTACTTTGTTTGCAATGAAGTGAACTGTGAATAGCAGACAGTCGGCAGCCTCACAACACCAACTCGTGGCTAGCAGATGATTATTTTTTTCTTCAGTGTGTCCGGCTATATAGTGATTCGATAATAGGAGGCTTTATACATTGAAAGGATACCCACACAAACACAAACGACATTACATAGGTACATCATATCACTATCAACCTCATATCTCCAATATACTAGTACGAACATGGCCCTCTTTGAAAAGGGATTAGAAGAAAAGGATAATGAATTCCCTACATTACCAGCGTTTTTAGTCCGAGTAGAAGTAAAGGATATACCATCAATGGGAAATGGTGGACACAAGGGTATCTTCACATTAGAAAAACTTCCAGCACAAACAAAGATATGGAAATGGACAAAGCGTATAACAGTCATACCACAATCGGAATTACAAACATATATACAAAATAATTATGATATAGAAAAAGAATTAGAAGCAATACGTATCTTTCTAAGACAAGGGTTTGTACTTCCGAGTACAAAAGAACATCCGAATGGTGATCAATATTTTAATTCAAATCCAACCGATGCTGGACGGTTTATGAATCATTCGAATACTCCCAATTGTGGACCGGATGGTGCATTACGGGATATTGAAGTTGGTGAGGAGTTAACAATGAATTATAACTTTCATGGTAATCCACAGTGGTATGTTGATATATGTGATAAGTATGGAGTGTTAACGGAGCGGCAAGTGGCAGAGAGATATTCATAGGAGCACGGATAGAATAGGAGTATATGTTATCAGGTGGATTGGATGTGAAAGAGTACAGGACAAATTAAGTTGACAATACCTGCTTCTAGATCTAAACAGAATACTTTAATTGCTTACTACAAGCCACACTTCTTCTCTTCTATAACTTCCCCTGATAACCAAACTGGACGTTTCTACCAAGTATCCTTATCTTCCTTCATCATCTCAAGTATACATCATTATCATTTCACTTTGAGAATAACAATACAATCCTTGCCACCACGTTCCTCTAACAGTTCATCGAACGACTTGCCTCCTTCCAATCCAACGATTTCCTTTTGTAACTTTGTGGTTGTGTCACCTAACGCCTTTTCCCAATCACCAGTACCATCAAATCCATCTTCCACGGATTCTTCTTTAAACCAAAACTCTGGGGTACCATTCAAATAAGGTTGACGATCTAGCAAATCATTGAATTGTTGCTTACCATTTCGGAATGAGATAAAGTTTGGTCTGATGGATGATAAGTCTGCGTTGATAATCTTCCCACCTCCACTTGTCTCCGATGATGGAACGACTACACAATTATGATGATACGGGGCATAAAATCCAAGCATATATGTATTGCAACAAGTCGAGGCAACATTGAAGGCCTGTCATTATTGACATCAAGTTTGTAGAAGTAGATATCTCCACTTTCAATTCTCAAACTATTCTCATATGAGTATAGAATTGCCGGTAGATTATGATTCTGTGGTGATGGTCCGTCTTTCTGCTTGTGTAGGACATTAAATCGATTGTAGCAATCTGCACAGCAACACACTGTTTGTACACGAGGAGCAGTAGTCGACAGACGAATTTGACATTTGCCGCATTTGCAAGCGATTGTTGCCATGATAAGTATCTTCTTTTTAATAGAGCTTACACCGTTGTTATTGTCTCCTCTTTAATAAGAGTTTTTGCCACACCATTAGGTTGCTGATATAATGCTGTTCTACTTATCATACCACGCTGCTTCTTCTTTTTTAAGATTTGCATGCAGTTTTATGCATGCAAGACAATCAAATCTTGTGTTTCCCTTCGGCCCTTCTTATTTATGGGTACTTCCTAAATTAAGGGAAGGAGCTGATGTATAATGAACTCCTGGTATGTAACCAAGCACTCACAACAGAGAAGCACATAGACTCCCTCGCCTCGAGGTGATCATTGATCATATCGATTATCACGTTGTTATCACAAGATAGAAGGTATCCTATCTTCAAGATTTTAAGTTTTTAACTATCCTACGCTATTTCTCGAAATTTTCTCCTTCTAAACTAGACGGCATCTTATTGAATGTGGTAGTTGGTTTGAGTGGGTACTGTGTGGTGATATCAGTGTATATTACATCGTCTGGCGGCGGCGGCGCTCTCCGATCCATTATAAATTCAAAAAAAAAAGATGCAAAATGATGCACCTTTCTCCAATGATACCAGCCAGTAGCTCTGATATTAGTAGTAGTATATCAATATGCGCCAATTGTGGTAAAGAAGGTAGTGATATGAATAAATGCAATAAATGTAAGGAAGTTATGTATTGCAACGCCGCATGTAAGAAGAAACACCGAACAAAGCATAAGAAAAAATGTGAGAGAAGAGTAGCAGAGCTACATGATGAAGCACTATTCAAACAGCCTCCACCATTAGAAGATTGTCCGATATGCTTTCTAAGAATGCCATACTTTGCTATGGGAAGAAGATATATGGGGTGTTGTGGAAAGGTCATATGTGTTGGTTGTATTCATGCGGATCAATCAACCGCAGAAAAAACATGTGATAAACAATGTGCTTGTTTCCTTTGTGGGCGGAAGAATGCCGTTGTTGTACTATGTGCATTTTGCAGAACACCAGCGACTAATATATGCGAGGAAGAGGAGTTTGTTAAGCGGATTAAAAAACGTATGGAGATGAACGATCCCAATGCAATTTTTAGTATTGGGTGCTATTATAGTAATGGGATAAAAGGGTATCCACAAAATCATACTAAGGCATTAGAACTATGGCATCGTGCAGGAGAACTTGGTTGTGTTGAGGCATACTATAACATTGGTATGGATTACATTGATGGAAGAGGGGTTGAAGCAGATATGGAGAAAGCTAAGCAATATCATGAACTTGCAGCCATTGGGGGGGAGGTAAGTGCAAGATATAGCCTTGCTATGTTCGAAAATCAGGCTGGGAATTTTGATAGAGAGTTGAAACATCTCATGATTGCAGCAGGAACTAGAGATACAAGGTCTTTGGATTTTATCAAGGAATTGTATAAGACTGGATACACAACAAAAGACGTTTATGCAAAAGCATTGAAATTAAACCAAGCATATTTAGATGATATCAGGAGTGACCAGAGGGACAAAGCTGCTGCAAATAGAGATGATTATAGATATTACTAGGTGGATAAACAATGCATGTGGGTATTCTTAGAATGAATAGACAGAGAGTATATCTTAGACCTTTTATACTATAGCGTCTTATCTATCATCGATCTCTTTCCTTCATTTCCTTACTGGTCGGCTCTCTTCTTGGTACCTAATCTAACTCTTATCAGACTATCATGTTTCGTTGTCATTATTCCTTAGTACATATATCTTTACTGCTTTAGACTGGTCTTCCGGCAACACTTACTAAATTAACTGTATGGAGAAGATAAATAACAAAATGGTGATGATGAGTGATGAGACGAGACGACATGTATACATATCAAACAAAAATGAAAAGTATACACTACTTACTGCAATACCGATTACCAGTAGAATCAGGCAAGTTATGACCCAAGTGTGTTCCATCGACACTAACACACTCTCCATCTTTTAATACACGTACATAATCCCAATTAACCTCCTCATCACGAAAGCTTGGCCATCCATGTGATCCACTTTCTTTGAGGAAACCTTCTAAGTCACGTCCTTTGGGTGCATAGAATAGTTCCTTTCCTGTATTTGAATCTGTGTGTACATTATTGATATTATTTGGGGAGATACATGATATAATCCATTAGATAAATCCGTATATAGAATAAAACATGCAATGTGAGCATATTAAATGAGCATATTAAATTGTGTACACTCAATTGCAATTGCAGGAACATACATATGCACAAAACTAAGAACTACTTCACACCTAACTCACCATAGAAGGTAATACCCTTACCACCATTCTCCTTATCCTCAGCTCTAGCCTCCTCAACAAACTTCGTACTCATCCAATATCCAGCATGCTCTGCATAATGACGATTAAAGTTACAAATTCTATCAGCAGTTTCATAATCACAATTCCAACGCAAATCTTTTTGGACGGGTACGTCAGATGTACCATGTTTCTTTTGGGACATTATTGATTCATCACCCATGACACATGGTGCTGCATATTCCTTTGGTCCGAATAAGGAATCTAATACTGACATTGATCGTTGTGTTGGAGTTGATCTGCTGTTGAGGATGCTACGAGCTGCAGAGAATGCAGAAACGGAGGAGGTTGTTGTTGAAGATAGGCCGGATGCGGCTAGGATTAATAGTGATTGTCTTGCCATTGTTAGAGAGTTCCTTCTTCCTCTTGGTATACTAAAGAGTATATCTACGCTGCAAGATTATTAGTCAATGAGTCAATAATGAGTACCTAATGAGTAAAAATATCTTTGTCGGTATCCTATAATAAAATTCATATCCTCCCCACCTAGTAAGTGAGACCGAGAGGCAGAGAGAGAGAGAGGTGATGATCTTCTTCCCCACTCCAATTGAAATTGAAATGCTTCTTCGCCACTTGACAAAATGTGTTGTCTTTAGTTGGCTTGGATAGTCTGGTGTTCACGTATAAAGGCTAGTACGTCTCAAGTTAGAATCTTGACTAGATAGGATACTCTAGCTAGACTCTAGACTAACTCCTGATCCGCTTGGTCGATTGTCTCCTTGATCTAAGTAGCAGGCCTCTAGTATAAGAATGCTAGACTATTTCTCAAACAAGTTATCTTTAATCTTAAGGTCATCCCCCGTACCTTATCTTACACTTATCAAATCCCCTCTCCTCTTAAAACCAAAACAAAAACTAGACAGCACCCTAATACCTCCCCTGCCTTGAATGCATACCATTTCTTCCTTCAAATTCCCCAAAACAAACACATGACAATACCACAACTTTCTTGAGGCAACCCGACCCTTGACTTTATTCTTGGAGGGCCACATGGTTCTTAATTAACGGCAGTTGTTGTCATCCAAACAATTGTTTCTCCTGTTTGAATTGTTAATATCCCTGCATTGATTGCAGGAGAAATTACGGAACTCATCGCCACTACTTGAGAAACTGTCGAAACTATCACCATCACATGCTACAAAACAATCTGTCCTGCGTCCGTTCTTGTTACTGACAGACCTGTTGAAAGTGTTTGGGTGAAGAGGGTAGGCAAGGAGTTAAGAGAGAGATGAACTTTTGAACAATTGGACACAGAATAGGACTACACTGCTACTCACCTGCACCTCCCTTCACAATCTTCAATACGAGGATAATCGCTCCTATCAGAACGATTCTCAATACGGCGTCGCATATCGTCATCATCAATGTTCTTTTCACAATCATCCAAACAGAATGAAATGCTATCCCTGTCCTCATTACGGCATAAATCATAACACTCGGCATCAATGAAACGACACTGACGGGAACATTCCTGGTCGACACGCTGGCCACCGTTACGGCCGTTACGAGCTGCGCCACGTGATCCGATATCATCGACACAGTCATTGTAACACCATGAGTTGGGACCGGAGAAACGACAACTGTCACCGGTACGTTCACATGTTCGGACACGTGTGGCCTCACGACGAGCATCGTAGTCACGTTGTCCTGAACTGTCATCATAAGGATCAGTAGAACGATTACCACGACGTTCAGACTGTTTTGTCTTACGTGCCCTTTCCTTATCCTCCTCACGTTGAGAACGGTTGGGATTGTCAATCTCACGTCGGGCATCACGTTGTGCCTGACGTTTCTGGGATGCATTTTGCTTGTTGGGGTTGCCATCAGAGTTACCATTACGAAGACGGAATTCATCTAATAGTTCCTCGGACATGTCAGCGGGGAAGAACTTGGGGACTGCAACATCAACAAATTGACGGTCATCGAACATATCAGCACTTGATTTGCTAGACTTAGAGTCTGAACCACCAGCACGGGCACTGCCGCTGTTAGATTTGCTACTCTTACTCGAGGTGCCAACATCAACAAATTGACGGTCAAACATATCAGCACTTGATTTGCTAGACTTAGAGTCTGAACCACGGGCACTGCCGCTGTTAGATTTGCTACTCTTGGAGCCTACATCAACAAACTGACGATCGAAGAGGTCGGCACTTGACTTGCCACTCTTGGAGGAGCTGCTGAACGACCAGAGGATGATCCAGATCGGCTATTACGGCTACTACTTGACTTGCTGGATTTTGATGAACCCATGAGGGCGTCAATCTATAATATGGTGTTGATGTAGGGTGCACCGACGACGATGATAGAAGAGGAGATGATATGGTTAGCGATGATACAGTAATATACACATCATATGCACTATCATGTGTTCATATCATATGAACATATCATATGTTCATTGCAAAGAAAGTTCAACAACATAAACCATAATATAATAACTTACCAATACAGGTCCACGGAGCTCGGGTGCTTCCATTCCTGAGACCACACTGGAGGTGGCAACTACTGCTGCTACGGCGGTGATTAAATACTTCATTATTGCAATAGGATATGGTATTGATTAAATTTACTCTAGCAACAAGCCAATGTTCAAAGACTATGAGATGTTTGTTTGTTAGTAAGGTGAACTATGTGCTTCAGTGACATAATGAAGAGTGAGATGATCGTGCATCATTGACTGGATAGGCTGCTGCTTTTGTTGTGGCATCAAACCCATTTTCTCACTCTCTTATGTCGCAAACTGTGACATTTATGCGACAATAAGGGTATCTCCGAGTAAAACATATTATTTAGCGGCACAACGTTCTCGTGCATGTGATAATGTGAGAGTTGAGAGTGAGAGTTGTTGTGTAGCAGGAGGTAGTTGTGAGCTGGGTTAGAAGTGGGTGTTATTAGCATATACTACTATTATTGTCTTTTTTGCATTGTAAAGTGGTGGACTTACAATTAAGATTAAAATACGACTACAGTTTTCATTTCATCATCACAAATACAATTGCAAGTTAATGGAGGTGTAAGACTATAGACAATATAATTAGAGACGAGTTATCCATCCATCCATCCATAACAATTTATATAACAAATGTCAGAATCTAATACCACTAGTAATACATGTGCCAATTGTGGCAAGGAGGGCAGTGAAGTTACTAATGCATGTAACAAATGCAAAGAAGTTATGTATTGCAACGCCGCTTGTAAGAAGAAACACCGACATAAGCATAAAAAGGAGTGTGAGAAGCGAGTGGCAGAGTTACATGATCAATTACTTTTCAAGCAACCACCACAATTAGAAGAAGATTGTCCAATATGTTTCATAAGGTTGCCATGTATTTCTTCGGCACAGATATATATGGCATGCTGTGGAAAGATTATATGCAGTGGTTGTATTCATCAGCGGACATAAGAGATGAGAAAAGAGCTAGTTTGTGTCCCTTTTACAGAACTCCACCACCTGATTTACAAAAGGAGGAGATTGAAAGATACAAGAAACGAATGGAGTTAAACGATGCCACAGCAATCTACAATGTTGGAAGTTTCTATGCTCGAGGAACACACGGATTACCTCGGAATCGTGCCAAGGCATTAGAACTCTGGCATCGTGCAGGGGAGCTTGGTGATGCAAGAGCTTATACCAACATTGGTTGTGCGTATGATTTCGGAGAAGGAGTAGAAGTGGACAAAAAGAAGGCACATCACTACTTTGAGCTGGCAGCTAAGAAAGGGAATGTCTTGGCAAGACACAACCTTGGTGTTGTGGAGATGCGGGCAGGAAATTTTGGTAGGGCATTAAAACACTGGATGATTGCAGTGGAAGGCGGCCACGCGAAGTCTTTGGATAATATCAAACGCTTATACTCAGATGGGGATGCAACAAAAGATGAAGATGATTATAAAACGGCTTTACGAAAGTTTCAAGAGTATGTAGGTGAGATCAAGAGCGAACTGAGGGATGAAGCTGCTGTATTCAATGCTGATTGGAAGTATTATTAGGGCTAAAAGAATAAGTTAAGGTGCATATAAGAATTAACAGATTCTGAAGTTTAAGTTTGATGTGGCTAGAGTAGAGTGGGATAATAATAAGGGATGATCACCTTTGTTATCTCTCATGAAGATTCGAGCAAACCCTACAGTTTGGTGTATTAACAACCAAGCAGCAAGCTAAAGACGAGAAGTAAGTACACACAATCCTGCCAATGGAGTGATAAAATGATACTTTAACTTTATTCATACCAAATTAATAACACCCGTCTAAAAATGTGTACACATGGAGAAAAGGCCGTTATCCTATTCCTAAGATTTTCCCTCCATGGTTTTACTCCCTATTAAGGATGTGAATTTGTGTGTGTGCGTACGAAGAACATGTACTATGGAAAATGTTGTGTTTCAAACTCCAAAGAAGCCTTGAGATAATTTTCCCCTTGAAAAAGGGGTATTATAGTTAAATCTTTTTACTAAATTTACCTTCCAGTGTAATCAATCTCTCCGAAGAAATCAGCATCATCATCCTCAGTGGCATTACCATATTGTCCCAACCATAAACTTAAGATGAAGTAATGTCCGGCGAAAAGAACAGCCAATACACGTAAGTCATCAACACCAAACCATTCATTGGTACCCTCGGAGGCTAAGGCTGCTGATGATGTTAGTACGGCGGGCATGAATCCAGCGGCTACGGTTGATACTGTCTTCATTACATCGGTTTGAGCTGATGCTGAAAGAGCAGTCTTTACAACATTGGCTATATCATATTTGTTTTAGTTCGGGAGTTTTGGAGAGAGTAAAAAAATATATGTGAGAAATATACAAAATAGAACAAACTACACGCCCGCACCCTCCAATACTACCGCACATATCGACGAATCAACTATCCATCCGAGCGTATACGAGGCCAATTGCAATCCCCCATAATACCAAGCAGCAGCCTCATGGAATCCTTGTTTTCTCTAACATGCTACCCTCAAAATTATATGTTCGAACGCCATAAAAATCAATGACACACCTGATTGAGAAGGAACAAAGGCCGAGGCCGATGCGAAAAGAGCAAGGAGGGCAAATACAGTCTTGAACATGATTATTAGGGGTAGTATTAGTATAGGTTAGAAGTAGAAGAATAAAGCTTGTCGAGGCGTTGGCGGCTGGCCGGATACAGTCAGAGAGGTATCCTTTTGGATTTGAGTTCAAGTTCGGCACCATTGAAGGACTCCCTTTTATTGGCTTTAAGAAGTAATATCGCCAAAATATACTCTTTAATTCATTTTGACTTTGCCTCCACTCTCATTTTACAAGCAAATTATCTTACCATGAAGCTCTCTATTGCTCTCCTTGCCACCGCCATATCAGGCACTACATCCTTTGTAGTACAACCAACATCTACAACAATATCTTCCACATCATTAAACGCCGAAGAGAAAGAGAAATTTGCCGCAGTAGCAGCTGAAATTAGAGGACCAACGAAGAAGAATGACGTACTCGAGTTTGGTTGGGATGGTACTACCGCCTTGGGTGGCGCCGTAGATGATTCGAAACCAGCTCGTTTCTTAGATGATATTCGTGCTAGTGGCGAGACACAGAGTGAGGCATGTGACTTGTTCAATGCCAATCTTGGTAAGTTGTAGAAAATGAAATTATGTGCTTATCTTGTGTATCTTGACTTCAATAGAGCGGAGACGAACGTGATATTATACCATATTTTCATGTACGAATATGATCTCTAACTCATCTTCTACTCAACAAACTTCAACGACGCACACCTCTTCAACTACATATGAATAGAAATGAGCGGAGATGATTTAAAATTTGAAGAATTTATCGAATTATGCGATGAACAATATGAATATGGATTAATTGAATTTAAGAATGGTGATATTGTTAATAAACCGGGAGAGAATGATGGTAGTGCCAAGGTATTAAGTTATGCGGCGTTGGCTGATATGGATAAGGATACTACACTTAAGGTATGTCTTTAGTTGGGATACAACTATTTGCAAGTCTCTTTGTCTGCTGATATATCATCATTATCTCGTCCCTAACGCCTAACCTTATAATGTTCACAAATTCTACGCTACACATCATTTGAACAACAATAGCTATGGGGACAATACTACAGAGACGTACTAGCAACACCCGATAAGGATGATCATCAGAATATTCGTAACTTTATGAAGTATGGTTGGGATGGAGTTGATTTCTCACAGAATGGTATTGCATTAACAAAGAAGGTTGGTACCGATGGATGGGATTGGGATGCTGAGAGTTTCATCCCATAAAGTATGAGAAGGAGATTGTTAGAAGTAGAAGACAGGTTTGTGGGAATGTGTGCATGAGGAGGATACGGAGGTATCATTGTTTTTTGTCGATTAGAAGATAGAGACTGAGTTTACTAACATTACTTAATATAAGGTAAACAAAGCTATAACGAGTAGGTAAACAAAGCTATAACGAGTTTATCTTCTCATGATATGCTACGCTAATGTCTATCACGTATCTTCCAGCTTATTAGTAGAAGTTTCAACCAAAATAAACAGAAACTTCTTGTGTTAAAGAAATCTTATCTTTATTTTGGAGTCGGTCAGAGTCGGTCTCATGTGTAAAAGAAGATTGTCTGTTTCTGCTGCACGCATGCCTCCATTCTCTTAGCCGACAGTTATTATTTACAATTAGCACATATAGTATTTTGTCTGTTTTATATCGTAAAGCAAACTTATGCATACACAACCCCACTCACCAATCACTTCACATCAAAATTTGCAAGTTGGTGTACCTATTATAATCACCTATGTATTGGTAGTAGCACAAGCATCTGGAGATTAGTTATTTAGTTGATAATTCAACGTTAAATTTGCGGCAGTATACGGCATAGACTAAAAGTTAGAGAGTGAGGCGATAATATCCGAGACGAGATATACATTTGAAAAAGAGTAACATAATATGTCATCTAATACATGTGCCAATTGTGGCAAGGGTGAGGAAGAGAGTAGAAATCTAAAAACATGTACGGCATGTAAATTGGTTAAATATTGCAATAGAGAGTGTCAAATTGCTCACCGATCACAACACAAGAAGGAATGCAAGAAGAGGGCCGATGAAGCACTTTTTAAGCAACCACCACCCGAGGAAGATTGTCCAATATGCTTTTTATGTATGCCGCATCTTGCACAGGTTCAAGTTTATATGGCTTGCTGTGGAAAAGTTATATGCGATGGATGTATTCATGCAGTGAAAAGTAGAGCAGATGGTGCTAGTTTATGTCCCTTTTGCAGAACTCCAGCACCAACCTCTGATGAGGAGTTTGTAGAAGGATATAAGAAACGCATGGAGTCGAATGATGCAGATGCAATGTGTGATATGGGTAGTTTTTATTTTCGAGGACAATATGGATTATCTCAAAACTATGCCAAGGCATTAGAATTATGGCGTCGGGCAGGGAAGCTTGGGCATGCTGGATCACATAATAATCTTGGTAATGCTTATATGACTGGCGAGGGTACTCAGAGAGATGTAAAGAAGGCTCGGCATTACTTTGAGCTAGCAGCTATGGCGGGGGATGTAATGGCAAGGCATAGTTTTGGTGTTGATGAGTATGAAGCAGGCAACAAGGATAGAGCATTGAAACACTTTATGATTGCAGTGGTGGGAGGAAACAAGAAGTCTTTGGAGAATATCAAACGGTTATACAAGGTTGGACATGCAACTAATGATGCTTATACAAACGCCTTACGTGCATATCAAGAATATGTAGATGAGATTAAGAGCAAACAGAGGGATGAAGCTGCTACATTTGAAGGTTACGAGTATTATTAGGTAATAAGAATAAGCTGAGTGCATGAGAGAGCTGCTGCGTTCGATGCATACAAGTATTATCAAGTAATAAGAATAAGCTAAGGTGCATGAGATTCATTATTTACTGTTATCGAATACAAAGAACGAACACTTAATAAGGTGGGTTTAAAACTTTCCTTTTCTTTAACAATATGTCTATAGCAACTCGCCTGCACATTGTATTATCCCTACCTCAAGTACAGCACAATCCATTGCTCATTCCTCCATTTTAAACTCTCCAATATCACACCTATATTAATCCGAATCTGAATCCGAATCATCCAATCCCAAAGCAGCCGTACTACTTGCCTTCTTCTGTCCTTCACCCCCATCTCCCGACTTATCCCCACCTCCATCTGCCGGTCTTTTCTTCTGTCCCAATCCACTACTCTCATTTAATAACCTATCATCATCTGAATCATCATCATCATAATGATCTTGACTTGTATCATGTACAACCCTACTCATATTCCCCGACGACGATGCCGCTCTGTTGTTATTACTAGTAGAGGCAGAGGCGGCAGCAATTTCACCACGTTCGGCAGCCTCACAATCATCTAACCATTCACTAAATACATCGATTGGTTCATGTAAGTGATGGATTGGCATTTGATATGATGCTGAACACATTCGACATGATAGGGAACCGACACCTTTGCCTAAATCCATTTTACATTCAACTACATCCTCTGTTTTGTTGTTGTTTATTGTTGTGTGTTTATGTTGGTGTGTTGTGTTTATATGATCATATATTTTATGTATATAGGATTTGTTCAGTTGCGCATATAGTATCATGTATTTATTTGTTGCAAATCAAGAAGATAAAAACAGATATGAGATATGAAGTCAATAAAAGTAATGAGAATACCACCACAACAACTTTTTGCAAAAGCAAGTGATTTGCAATAACAACGGCACAATCGCATAAAAGCAATACATAACAAAGCAACATAACTAACGTACCATTTGCACAAAATGGGCATTTAAATCGCCTAGCCAATTGCGGTTTCTTTTCTATAATTATTAGACGTAAGAGACGAGACAAAGAGGTGGTGAGATAATGATGTGCATATCATATGTTCATGTGATACTGCCGGCATAAAAACTTACTAGTTTGCGGTGCCTGTTTCTTTGCCCTTTTACCCATGATTTATATAATAAATATTATTATTATTAATATAAACGCCTTCCAAACATAGACAAACAACAGAGAGGCTCGCTCTTAGGGACAGTAACGTGATATTGTACGATACTTAATAAGCACAGTACGGTATTCTGACTTCCAATCTTAGTACTAGCAGTTAGCTCGCCAAAATGACGATGAGCCTCTTCTCGACTCTGCATTTTCACGCACGATGGCGCTCTCATATCCAGTAGTTTTAATGACATGTTGGCTTCGGGTGGATGGGAAGGCCTTCAATTGACTGGCTGGAAGGCTATGAAGTTGTTTTGTGCAGTCCATAAAATGTTTTGTTGATGATTGCAAATCGACGATAACATATAACCTTTTATGATCACCATATCATCGAGATAGTCATACTCATCACCAACAAAGATAGTAGTAATCTAATGATGGATAGCAATATATCTAATTCTAATGCTGACGATCTGAGATTTGCAATGGGGATCAAAGAAGAAGAAGACACCGATGGTAGCAGTGACGATACCGCACCATCATCGATGGTGGTATCGCACATCAATTTTACAGCCATCACGATGGATGAATACCCTTCTCGACAGTCTAACAATACCATCAGGTCATCTAGTATTTGCCATCATAATTGTAGACGGAGACGAAAGGTACGATTTGTTGACGAGGTAGTGGATACATCACCAAATAGTCTCGTTACAAACATCGCTTTTCGTCCAACCACAAGAGCAGAAGATAAACATATTCTTTACTATACACAAAAAGACTTTACATACTTTGCAATTGAAGAACACTATTATCAAATGGAAGAATTGGTAATTAAAGAATCAAAAGGGGTAGTGATGTTTAGTTGGGAAGATTGTATAATCTTTGAGAGTATACATGATCATACTGATATGCATGTTAAGGATACGAATCAAGAAGATGATACACAAAATGGAGAAGAATGTGCAATGCATATTATGCATAAGAGTCGTAGCCTTCGTAATATTCATACATAGATTGTAAAGCCTTGATAAGATTACTAAGTATAGGAAGAATTGTATTGTATCGTAGAAGAGCAGCTAGTATGTGTCAAATTTAAAACCGAACTGCTGTATCCTTCGAGTAACCTATTTTCTCTGCCGAGAGAATCAGTAGTGCCTATATAAGGATAGAGAAGCTATATAAGGATAGAGAAGAGCAATATTAGATTCGTCTTTACTAACTTACGAGTCTATTCTATTCGTAACATTCTCTTGATGATCAGCACGAACTCATTACCGCCATTACGATGTAGAAAGCCATCTAATACGTTTTTTCATTTATGTCTCCCTAAAACAGAAACAAGTTTGCATATACCTTTGGACATGTCGCGTATCTTTACAAATCTTGCATTCACACATAACCTAGTATATCTCTTTACATTGTCTTGTACCGACCATATCTTAAGACTTGTCACTTCAAGTTCATATCAATATCAATTGAGGATGGTACTAGACAACTACTTGCAGGTACGCTTCCTGCTATTCCACCGACAGTTAGCGGTTGTACAATCGCCCGAATTTTTAAAGCTAGAGCAGGCAGGAGCCGCAGTGGTCGTCTCTGGGGCAACAGTGGTCGTCTCAGGAGCCACAGTGGTTGTGGTTGTGGTCGTGGCAGGAGCTAAAGTCAGGGCAAAGTCAAAGTATGATGTGGGTATCCTAAGTTAGTGTCTTATCTTCACATTCAATAAGAACAACATATAACTATGACAGATACTTACGCAGGGTAGTAGTAGATGTCGTTCCAGTCAAACATTCACATACTGGTGCCACCGTTGTGGTGGTTTGGGGTGGCTCGGTAGTCGTGGCTAGAATGATAAGCAGACGAAGATGGCATGTTAGGTACAAGATACGTAAAGAAACTTGATGAAAAGTTTGAACAAAGATGTAACATAACTCACTAGTAGTAACAGGCGGCACCGTTGTAGTAGCCACACCACCAACGCACGCCTTTTGTCCTTTATTACCGACGCCTTCGCAATTACCAGCACCTAGGCAGCAAGGAATTGCGTTTTTTCCCGTGGCGCATGACTCATTAGCTTCGATACAGGTCTGCAGTTCACGACGAGTCCATGGAAGACGTTCTTCAGCGGGAGCAGGGCATCCACAATCAATCACAGCATCCGAGCAAGCAGCTCCCGGATTGACACTACTAGCAGAGCAAATACCAGTTGGAGGCTGAGTAGTTGCTTGAGTAGTACTTGCTAATGTCGAGGTGGTTGGAGGAGGCTGAGTAGTTTGAGGAACTGTAGTTGTTGTTGTTGCTAACGTTGAAGTAGTCTGCGGGATCGTAGTTGTCGTCTGGGGTGTGGAAGTTGTTGCCACTGTTGTTGTTGGAACCACGTTTGTACGAGCCACTTGTGCCAACCAACGAAAGTTTTGTGGAGCCCCCCATTGAGTACTCATTTAAGATCATCCTTAAAATCGCCATGGCCCTTTCCTTCAATGATATAGAATCCAGCAGTTTGTTGTGGATCGTTTGGTGCAAATGGACAGGCACCAGATGCTAATCCACCACAAGGAGAAGCCTCGGTACATTGGGAAACACCATCAACTTGACAACCCAAATTGTAAAAGCGGAGAAAGTTGACACTTGTTTCATCAAGGCACTGCTGCTCCCCAGTTCCATAATTGCACCCCTCTGGTTGAAGATGAAAACAATTGCAACTAGAAGCACCCGCTTCAAAACACTGTGGTGGACATCCACCTGTTGCTTGATCATATCCAGTTGTGGCCATTTGCTGTGTTTGAAAAGAAAGTAGGAGAATATGCCGTGAATAAGATTATGAATCATAACTCAAGAGAAGTTGACGCAAGTGTCAAGTATCGATTAATAACAATGGCACATATCATGGGCTTACCTGAGCTAACACACCCGCATAATCCGTCCCGAAATAGTTATCCAATTCCCCTTTTATGGTATGGTTTGGAAATGAGAAGAAAGAAGAGGAGTGAGTTTTAAATTAGACAGAGACAGAATATCATATCAAACAGTACACACATACCAACAAGGGACCGACGCCTTTCCTTTGGGAGTATTAGTTGATCATCATTCACACAAGCGACGGAAGTGTCAACGATATCATCATTATAATTCCCATTCGCAAATAAAAGAGCTCCAGTAACTTGTGAATTATAATTCCCGGCCAGGGCGGCAATATGGGCTCCTTGACTCCACCCTGATGAGGCTATACCCATACTACAATCAACCGGCGCAGTATCAGAATTACATAGTTGATTAATAACACTACCGGCCCTATCCTCAAAGATTGCTGCACTTTTTGCACGGAAGCCGTCAGCCCCATCGCATCCATTGAGATAACTACACCCCGTCAAGAGTCCACATACATCATTGTAATCAGCACTAACTGCAACATATCCGTTATCTGCCATTAATTGCAAGTAGTATGTATCCCTATCTGTAATACTTTGCGCATTAGTTGTTCCATCAACGTATACAAATAGAGGGCATTTCGAACCGGCATTACACTTTGAATCATCCCAATAAACATAGAAGCAATCAGTACCTGATGTAGAAGGGTATGATCCAGTATCCTGAAGGGTTAGTGTACCAGATGAAGCAGGATTAGAACAGGTAGTTGTTATTAGATTCCTCTTTGCAATTGCAAGATGATGTTGCTGACCGCGGAGGTTGTTGTTATTGTTGATGTTTTGCAATGTTGTTTTGTCGGCGTCTTTAGCGGCCGATGATAGGCCGATAACAGCATAGCCGATAGAGGATACGAAGGCTTGATATAGGAGTTTCATGATTAGTATATCTCTATAGTATATTGTGTGGTTGCTATAATGATAGCAGCTGCTAAAGGATTAGATTTCGGCTTGGTTTATCAAGTGCCCATTCTAATACTGCCCTTGGTCGTAATAGTAGCAAGCCCTTAACTGCCACATAAGTCATTCTTTCGGAGTACATTTTTGGGGTCATTACACGGTATCCAACTAAATGAGAGGAGTACATATTAGATCTTAGGTAGATGAGGTTGTTGAATGGGGCCGCATGAGTTCTGTGTTGTATTTCAATTCAATCTTAAGTTAAGTGAAGTTTTCCCTTCTTTTCTTACTCTATTTGCTTGTAATCAATCCCCAAAAACAAACACACCCCTCTATCGAGTAACTTCTTCCCCTTCTAACATCCCCACCAAAACAAATACACAACACACAACTTCTTATACATTCTCAAAGTTGTCGGGTTTAAGACCAAAGAAATCAGTCTGAGCTGCAGTAGCAGTGGCAGATGTTGGCTTCTGTACGACATCGTGAGACTCTACCTCGGCATCCTTGATGTCGACTGTGGCCTTGCTTGTCATCATACTCAATATCCGATTGGCAAAGTCACCCGAGTCTTCAATTTCATATCCACTTGTTAAGGCAGCTACGTCATACAATAGCACTGCAAAGTTCTTTGCCTCATCACTCTCTTCACCCTGAGAGACAATCATACGTTCCAAGTCTTGTACGATGGGATGAGAAGGGTTTACTTCAAGTACGGCTTGGTTCATGCTGCCCATCATACCAGCATCGGATCCACCACTGGCCACGTTCTGTGCCTTCATGTATCGTTGCATGGTGGGTGACATGCCGTATGCACTCTGAACCAAGGCGGCGGGACTTTCATTCAACAAGTCTGTCATCTTGACCTTCTGTACCTTCTCTGCCAAGGCAGTCTCGAGATATGTCTTGACATTCTTGTGATCTTCGTTCAACTCGTCTTCCTTCTTCTTACGCTCTTCTTGATCTTCGTCGTCAAAGTTTAATCCCTCCTTGGATACGTCTACCAACTTGTAATTCTCATCTCCCTTCTTGAAGTTGGTTACTGACTCAATCATGATCTCATCAAGAGGCTCGGTCAAGTATAACACCTCGAATCCTCGACTACGGACCTTTTCGGCAGCCGGACTCAACATTGCCTTTTCCTTGCCATCGGCCGTGACGTAATAGATCTGTTTCTGATTCTCCTTCATACCCTCGATGTACTGATCCAAGCTCGTGTACTCCTCTTCACTCTTGGATGAGAAGAATCGAAGGAGGGGAACGATATCATCCTTGTTCCGTTGATCTTCAATGACACCCACCTTTAGGTACTTGCCAAAGTTGTTCCTGTTTGTGTTGAGTAGGCGAGGTGGGGAAAACGATATGTGTTAGTTGATCCATGCCGTGTCTACCACAGGAGCCATAAACCATCCACACACATACAGACTTACCAAAACATGATATATTTACTCTCATCTTCATCCTCTTCAATCTCACGAATCATATCCAAACTCTTCCTAACCAATCGTTTGTTAATAATACTCAACACCTTACTCTTTTGTAATATCTCACGTGATACATTCAACGGTAAGTCTTGTGAGTCCACCACACCCCGAACAAACTTTAGCCACCGTGGTACAATATCTTCAAACTTATCATTAATGAATACACGTTTAACATATAACCGAATATTACGTGCATCTTCATCGAACATATCCTTGGATAATTCAAATGGTAACATCCCCGGAATGTAGAGAATTGATTTACATTCAATCTGTCCTTCTAATGAAAAGTGAGTATGACATAATGGTTCATCATAAGTAGCACGGAATGCACTTTGATAGAAGTCTTTATATTCTTCCTCGGTTACGTCAGATGGTGAACGTAACCAAATTGGTTTATTGGTATTCATCTGTTCATATCCCTCAGTAGTTTCCGGTACTGTCTTCATCTTTGGTTCGTCACCTTCCTCCTCTACTTCGGCATCCTCATCAGGCACTTGTTTATACTCAGTCTTCTCCTTCCATACCGATATAGGAAACTCCACAAATTCTGAATAATGTTGTAATAAATCTTCCAATTTAGAAGGTTCCAAATATTCCATTGCATCATCTTTTAAATGTAATATTAATCGTGTACCGCTACCTCCCTCAATTGGTTCCATTTGACTTGTATCCTCGGAGATTGTGTACGAGTTGGAAGCATCAGATGTCCATTTGAATTGTGGTGAGTTAGGTTGCATACTTTTGGTAACTACCTCTACTTTATCGGCTACGAGGTATGCGGAGTAGAATCCTACACCGAATTGTCCGATTAGATTGACATCGGCTGTTGTGTTGTGTGTGTTGGAGGTTGATATGGGAAATCGAAGAGTAGAGGGGGTTAGTTATATACTGAATGTTAAAAAGTGCACATCATATGTCACAAATCTTTCCCGAATTTGCAAAGTGCCGCCGCCGACCCCAAGCTCATCCAAACCGAATCAACAATATCTAAACCACTTAAACTTATACAACATACCGGCTAAACTACACTAAACATACATATAATGACTTACCACTACCCTCACCCAAAGCCTCCACAAATTTCTTAGTACCACTTTGTGCAATCTTTCCTAAATTATTCATTAATTCCGATTTAGTCATTCCGACACCTGAATCTTCTATAGTTATTGTCATGTCGTCTTTGTTACTTTTAATTTGTATTGCTGGTGATGCTAGTGTGTCTCCACCACTTGTAGCATCAGAAGAGTCGGAGGAGTCAGAGGTGATACTTAAAAAACGTTTCTTGTCACAAGCATCAGCGGCGTTGGAAACTAATTCACGTAAAAAGACATCACGGTTGGAATAGAGTGAATTGATGATTATATCCATTACCCGGCCTACTTCTGCTTGAAATCTGTATTATAGTTTGTAGTGGTAGCAGTAGGAAGTTGTGTCAGTGGAGTGTAGGGAGAGTGTGGGGTTAAAAAAAGTTGAGCATGAGATTGTGTTTCGTATTTAGAATTGCAATGAAGATCTATATGCCGCCGTCGGCTCCACACTAGACCTACGCTCTCACATACAAAACCTAGCCTAATACTATATGTGCCATCTTCTAGTCTCTTCTAGCCTGTATATTGCACTCTTACATCGTACAATCGATGCATTGCAATGAGTTCACAAGATATGCAAACTCAATAAAAAGAACTTACTCAAAAGTTTCAGCACTTTCATCAACAGTCTCGGCATCTACGATTGTTGCACTGTCTGACATGCTCAATGGACTGAATACCTGCTTCTTCTTGTTGTTAGCGCTATTGGCGTTAGTGGCGATAGTGGTAGATGAGATGAGGTTGGTAGTAGTAGTGGAGGTGATGGGAGATCGATGAGTGGAAGGGACGAAGGCACCTACTGCAATTGCAGAGGAAACGATTAGTGTCCATGCTTGTGTTAGCTTCATGGTACTGTTGTTCTTCTATTGATCAGTCTAATAATGAGATGATGGATTGGTATGCTAGGATTTATGAGCTGGAAGGGTGATGGATTTCTATTGAGACTGACGCCATCGTCAATCGTCGAGCCCAAAGATTTCTCTGAGATTTTAGTGGTGAGGAGATCAAGACACCCATCTTATTTTTCTCGAGCTGGATGGATGGCAGAAGAATGAAGGAGGCAAGTGCGCCTAATGTGAAGACTTACCTCTAAGTCCTCCTTCACTTCGACTATGGCCAATCAGGATAATGATTTGGCGTTCCAAGAAGCCTCTACTTGTTATCAATGATCTATTCATAATATTGCCACCGACCATCGACTGCGGCAGCTGCATCCCTTTGGACACTCTTAATGTCATCCAGATATGCTTGATATAACCTCAATGCTTTTGTATAATCATCTTTTGTTGCATGTCCATTCAAATAGAACTCTTTGATTCCATCCAAAGACATCTTGCATCCACCTTCCACTGCAATCATCCAGTGTTTCAATGCCCTATCCACGTTGCCCGCTTGCTTCTCCACAAAGCCGAGATTGCACCTTGCTCTTACATCCCCACTCGTAGCTGCCAACTCCCAGTAATGTATAGCCTTCTTGATATCTCTTTCTACGTATACGCCAAGATTGTAAACATTACCAATATTACAATACGATCCATTATGGCCAAGCTTTGCAGCTCGATGCCAAAGTTCTAACCCTTTGGCTTGGTTCTGAGGTAATCCATTCCCTTTGAAATAGAAATTCCCAATATTGTAGATTGATATTGGATCATTGTTCATATCCATACGTTTCTCGTATCTTTCAATAATCTCCGCGTCTGTAAAAGGTGCTGGAGTTCTACAAAAAGGACACAATTGATCAACATCTCCACTTTTCACTGCATGGATACACCCACCGCATATAATCTTTCCACAACATGACATATATACTTGAACCTGAGTAATTGACGGCATTCGTAAGAAACATATTGGACAATCTTCTTCTAATCGAGGAGGTTGTTTGAATAAAGCCTCATCATGTAACTCCCTAACTCTTCTCTCACATTGTTTCTTATGCTTTGTTCGGTGTTTCTTTTTGCAAGCGGCGTTGCAATACATTACTTCCTTACATTTATTGCAAGTATTGGTAACATCATTACCCTCCTTGCCGCAATTGGCACATGTATTAGACGACATAGTTGGTGATGTTTTTTTGTGTGTTGTTGTTTATTTATGATTTGTTGAATTATAAAGGCGATTATATTACCGTATAATACCACAATTATAATATGTTGTATATCAATCACCAGATAATACTAATCGTGTTTATTGTGTATATGATACCAATATAATATACCAATCTTATCACAACAAAGTGCACCAACGTCTTGCAATAATAGTTATGTAAAGTTGTGTGTTTAACTTTGTACTAAGTCGTGTATGCCTAAGTTCCACTTTATATCAAATAGAACTAAAAAAATACGCAAAGATAACTGCCGGCTACAGATGTAGGAGAAGATAATATGCATAGACATAGATAGACATTAATTTAAATGCGCTTTAGTACTCACAAGAAGTTTCTCTTATTTTTTGCTTTGAGAAACTTCTAATACATTTGTCGAGGACGGTGGTCAATAGTGGTCTCGTCTCCCGTCACTATCTCTTTTATCGTCATCAGATAGTGAAGAATTAGGCACTACTACTGTTATGTACGCAGTATGATGAATTCCTAATGTTAGTGACGATCAATTTCTATTATTGGTTTTCAAGTACCCATACCCAATCAAAAGATATGAATTAACGCCTAAACTGGCAGCCTCTATCTAATACCAACTTGACCCCTCTCTGGTCTATTCATATAATTGTTTGTGTCATACCGGTTGTGCTCTGTTGGGCTGAAGAATGCGCTACTTCCGATATCTAATCAGTAATACTCCCAATCTTCACTAACTGCAGCAGCTTCGTCTCTCTGGTCACTCTTAATCTCATCTAAATATGCTTGATACGCCCGTAAAGCGTTGATAGTCATCTTTTGTTACAAGTTCAATCTTATATAGTTCTTTGATTTTCTCCAAAGACGTATTATCTCCACACTTAACTGCAATCATAAAGTGTTTCAATGCCCTATCCATGTTTCCTGATCTCCCCTCAAATAAACCTAGGCCGAATCTTGAAGCTGAACTACCCTTCATAGCAGCAATTTCATAGTAATGTATGCCTTTCTTCTCGTCCCTTTCTAAACCTTCACCACATGCATAGGCACGACCAATATTGTGATATGCCCCAGAGTGACCAAGTTCTGCTGCCCGATGCCAAAGTTCTAATGCCTTGTCATAGTCTTGTGCAAATGAATACAAACCTCTAAAACAGAAACTTCCGATATTATAGATTGCTACTGGATCATCAACTTCCATACGTTTCTCATATCTTTCGTCCAACTCCCTGTCTGATCTCGATTGTGGGGTTCTGCAAAACGGACACAAACTAACACCTTTCTTATCTTCATACACAAATTTGCATGAAAACATCCTCTGCATACAACTTTTCCACAGCATGCCATGTATACTTGCACCTGAGTAAGTGATGGCATTCGCAGAAAGCAGATTGGGCAATCGTCTAATGGTGGAGGCTGCTTGAATAATAATTCATCATGAATCTCTGCTACTCGCCTCTCACACTCTTTCTTATGCTTCTTCCGATGTTTTTTCTTACATGCGGCGTTACAATACTGTACTGAATTACATTTATTGCATGCATTAGTAACATCACTGCCCTCCTTACCACAATTGGCACACGTATTAGATGACATAATTTGGTTATAGTGTGATGCGTACTAAATTAATATGTTGATGATTGTCTCTCTCTCCTATCTAACTATTATTATATGCCATATACTGCACAACTGCAACGTTGTTTATCAATGGCCATATAATACCTAGGTAGTGTCCCGCTTACGTATTTGTATACCAATATAAATTATGTTACATAATAGAGGTGCAGGCGGGTGCATCCAACTTGCAAATTTTTGTGAGTGACGTAGTATCTGCTAACACACTAAATAAGTCGAGTATCTAATACGCCACCGCCTTACGATATAAAATAGACAAAGTACTAATACTATATATGCTAATATTGACAAGTTAACTAATGGCTACAATGGTGGTGTATATGACACACGTAGATTGACTGTGCGTGATGAAGCGATCAAGCAATCAGTTTTCATACTTATCTAGAAAACTCTGTTTAGGATACCGATTTCACTCGAAATGGCGGACGGTGGACGTCAGACTAATAGCAACAATTCTCTAACATTAACAATCGTCCATTGAAATTCTTTGCATATAATCAATCTAAACCTTGTGTAGAATACGTGTATTCAGCAGTGGTAATCTAACGCCTTGGTCTAGGAGCACTTTATCATTTCTCAAGCACATTGCAAAAGTTAAGAAAAAATGACATCATTGCAAAGCAATGATTATTGCCACTGAATCCACCGCCACCACAAACTATAACAATATCAACAATAACATGAATCTATCAACAATGGTATCACCAGGACTCGAAACAACAACACTCCTCCAATCAATCTATGCACTAACATCACCAACCCAAGTAGGAACTTCGAAATTTATGACAAGTTATTGTATCAATCTAGAAAAGTTATCAATACAGGCACATTTGTCTGCTAGATTTATTGGTTCATTACAAAGTAGTACTGTTAATATCAACGGTAGTGATGGAGTTGGTGTTAGCGGAGTAGTTGCAACGCCAGGCTTGGGAAACATTCTCTCAACACTATCAAACAGCAACAACAACTTCTTGGCAGCATTGAATGACGTAGAAGGAGAAGAGTATATAGTACAAGCATTCCTAGATGATGCAACAAAGATTGAATGCTTGGTTGGTACTTTGTTGAGTATTGAATTATGGCGTGAACATGTCTTGTTTGGCAGTAGTAACATTAATAAGCAAGGTCATTCACAGAATTGCAATGCAATTTCAGAAGAAGTTGAATTTGAGATTGAGGGTGGTCAACGAGATGAGTTGAATGATTGCTATGACGAGTTGAATGATGTTGATGGTGGTAATGAAGATATCTCTGCATCATTAGCTAAATCTACCAATCCTACGTCATCATCGAAAGTTGAGGGATTAGCAAACAGATTGGCATCAAATAACAATGCATTACGTACGGCATTCATACTACATGCTGAAACTACAATCGTATCATTATTATCATTAATCTTTTATAAAGGTATACCACCTGAATTATTAGATGGTAGTAGTGGAGATGATGTATTGTTATCATTGATTGATTATTGTGCTAGGCAACTGGTGAGTTGTTGGCATTTTGTTGTTTGGGTAGTGTGTATTGCTTTGCTAATTGAACACCCTCTCATCCATAATCCCATCTCAACATGCACCCTTTAGATATTCCTTGGATCATCTGATTCTACCAATCATCCAGCGTTATCACGTCAAAAGAATCCCATGCCAGCATCTCAACTATCCACATATCTCCAGAACAGATCACGTATCGACGAGATTAAAGATTCAATGTATGATGCCCAATATCAAACAGCAATCGCCTCTGTGGCACTGTCACGATATCTATGTTGTGAGAATGTGAATGAATTAGGACCAAGTTTACTAAGTCGGGTATTGGAAGTGCATGACTTTCCATTGTTGTTAGTACCATTAATTGAGGAACCACCTTGGACTAGACGTCGTAGTGTTGAAAAGCGGGGTGTATCAACATCAACATCCACACCATCAACCAACAATAACAACAAGAACGATATGGTCTGGGAAAAGTTAGACGAGCAAAATGAATGGAAACAAGTCGTCTCATCCGAATTACTACGTGTTACCCAACTCGAGGGTCAGCCGTGGTTGGCACTATACTCTCTAACTACATCTAAAACATTTCGTGAATCATATGGATTAGATGAGTATCGCAAGTCCCAACTAATGAAGGTACGGAAGTATATACATGAATCGATATTAGATCAAATACCAGTTCTAGGTGAAGTGGCACGATACTTAGATGAACTGTCAATACTTGGTGTACCTCCAGCTGGTCAGGGTGTGCATCGTCCGAGTAGTAATGCTTCGTCTAGCGGATTGCTATTGCAACGGGTAGATGTATTACGTGAATCCATCATGGGTGGTAAACGTAGTAACATGACGAATGATCAGTATTGGCAAAAGGTAGCTGATACACAATGGGATGAGATCTTCTCTCGTGTTACGGATGCCAAGGATGATGCGTTACGTCGTATTGCTTCTGAAGTGTATGGCGGAGAAGGAGGAGGTATGGTAGATGTTGTGGTTGATGAGGACATGACAACTTCGGTTAGTCATGTTCATGCTGAACAACACGAGAAGAAAGAGGAAGTGCCTCAATCAACCAAAGCTGCCTCGTCTACTAAATCTTTTGAAAAGGTAGTACTAACAATGTCCGGCGGCAACAGCAACAACTCCTTGGCATCATACGAGCTCATCCCTGTTCGCAACGGTGCAGGAGTTACTGTCACGGATACTCCCCATGGCCCATTTCAAAGGCACAAGCTGTCTGTATCACAAACTAGCGGTGATGGAGAGGCCGTCATGCCTATTGCCAAGGTCACTGCTTGTACTAGTTTTGCATCAGATGACGAGGAATCAAGCTACGAACAAGTCACCCTATCACTTGATAATCTTGCACTCCCGACGGTTGAACATACTACTTCTCAAAACAGCTATGATGAAGTTGGTATTGAATTGCCAGACACCTTCTCATCTAAAGTATGGACACAGATTGGTGATGAGAACGGAAAGGGCATCGTACTTCAATTAGGATTTAAGCGGCTAGACCGTGGTGTGGTACCAGCAGGAGAGACTTTGCTGAGGGGTTACCACCTCTCCCAAGCATTTGTATCTCAACCTTTGAAAGGATGAGATGAATGATTTGCTTCTTTGGAAACTCTGATTAGACTTGATTGATTTACTTGTGTTCATTTCGAAGGGAGTGCCTTGCCACACAGAGATTGATAGAGTTTATACAGAACACATGTCTTCACTTCATAGTTCAAGTAGTAACAGATTAGATTCCTCTGTAGAGATCAGTCATCTTTTTACATGTTACTAGGTACTATTCAGCAAGTTCTCAAAGACGTGAACATACCTTCCCTCTGGTGAATAAAATCTACGGTTAGTCGACACGCGCAATGGATTGCAAAACGCACGATGACTCAATCAATCTACCGACGATGATGATGATGATAGCAATACTTAATAGGCCGCATAATTCAGTAACAATACATCTACCTATTGCAATCATGAAGCTCTCCAACATCCTTGCACTAGCTTTCATCTCCTCGGCTTCGGCCTTTGTTCCGTCTACTACTACACAAACAAGAAGTAGTAGCACATCTTCATTATCCATGTCCGATACAACAACCGAATCAACAACACCAAATGCAACAATGCCAAACCCAGTTATCAAATTAGCAGCCAATGGTATGTCATTACTAAAACCAATCTTTGGATTAGAAGCTCAATTACAGGCAGCTGTACTTGGTGCTATATCAAATGTTGATAAGGAAGCAGTAGCTGGTGATATCGATGTATTAAAATCACAAAACAAGGTCTTAATTTATACATATGGACTTTCCCCGTTCAGCACTGAAGCATTATCAATATTAGAAGCATCTGGATATGAATATACTAATGTAGAATTAGGAAAGGAATGGTTCTTATTAGGCGGGGAAGCATCGGAAACTCGTGTGGCATTATCAAAGTTAGTTGATTCGGGTGCTACGTCATTACCAAAGATTTTCATTGGTGGCGAATGTATTGGTGGATGTGCAGAGTTAGCTGAAATTGTTGATAATGGTGAATTGGATAGTAAAATGAAGTTGGCAAAGGTATCAAATAAGAACAAGGGTGGTAGTGATAAGCCAAACTTTTTTACAAACTTGTTTGCATAGATTCGTAAAGAATGTAAATGTACATAAGATATGCACACTTTTTTAGTAGATATGAGTTTTGAACAAAGTTTACTATCTAACTATTAGCATATTAATCTCTACATCCTAGTTTAGATGCTTGAAGTGAACTTGGCCTTGTAATGCATTGTACATAGTCTTTCTTTCACTTTCCATTTGGTACATCCTTCAGCGGTACAAGTATCCTTCGGCCTATTCTTTATCACCGCACCATGCTTATAGCAAACTCCTCCTCTCTGAACTTGGTTGCTACATCCTTCGTGAACACAAGTCTTAACCTTTGCACCATGTCTAATACACACTCCTTCCTTTCCTCTAGCATTACTGGTGCATCCTTTATGGCTGCATGTATACTTCTTGGCACCATGTTTAGAACAAACTCCATCCTTTCCTCTAGCATAGCTGTTGCATCCTTCATGGCTACAAGTCCTCCTCTTGGCACCATGTTTAGTACAAACCCCTCCTTGCTTAGCAATGCTGTTGCATCCGTTGTGGTTGCATGTTTTCCTCTTGGCACCATGTTTAGTACAAACTCCTCTCTTCACAACAATGTTGGTACATCCGTTAGATGAGCAAAGACGATGATACCTTCCGTTTCTATAACTCTTTTTATGTTGTCAGCTACTTCCTTACATACATCGTCCTCTGCTGCTGATATTTCTACCGTCTTCCGTTTAGATCTAATAATCTTATTCGTAATCTTCTCATTGTCTGTAGAAGCTGGTTTACTGAATACTATAGACTTCTTCTTTGCATCTTCTTTAGATTTGGTATTCTCTAATCGAGAAGATTTGCGACGAATTGTTGTTGTTTGGATTGACGTAGACAATGCCTGCTGTTGTTCCTCTAAATGTCTTTTTGCAGTAAGACTTGATCTATAGATTTCGGCACCAAGCTCATCATCTGAATCATCGTATGAAGAGGTAGTGATTAACGTATGGCTTGTTGTTGATGTTTCTAAAGATTTAGTGTCTGTCAATTGAAAAGAGCTTGGTCGATATGTCTCAGCTGTTGAAGCAGCCGCCCGTTCCTCTCGTCGTCGCTTCCCTTTTGCAATATAGTATTCCATTGTTGTAATGTTTGTATTCTGTAGTAAATGTGTACCGATCGATATGGTGTGATGGGCGGCTGATCTGCGAAAGAAAACTACTATCCCTCTTACTTTCAACTAACTTCCAAACACCGCGTTGCAATATAATCTAATATCAACACAGATCAACTAATCCAATTAGTACCACTAACAATACCAAAAACTGATTAAGTACCTATATTGGCAGACTATTGTTTGATTGTATGCAAAGGTAGTTGTTTTTGCAATAGAAATATTCTGATGCACCTTATTTGAGTTGTTCAGAAGTCAGATACAATAATGGTTCAAAACAACTACTACACCTCGACGACTATTACTATAGCTATTTACTCTCCGATTAATGAGCGTCTCGGCGTATTATCCACTCTCTAATCTGCTCTAATAGGGTATCAACTATCAACTCACTACCATTTATTTATCGAATATATAGGTCGGTATCCTATCCTGAAAAAGATACCGTGACATAAAGAGTTGCCAATTAGTACGGCTGACGGCTAGAGCAGGCTGCCCTTATCGTACTACTTCTTCATAACACAACCAACACTACAGTGTATCGATATGATGGCCTCTCCTCCTACTACTACTAATAATGCCGACGATGTCGACTGTGATGGTCTCTATAAAAAGTTCATTAAAGTCACAAACAGATTAATTCACACTCAAGGCTTTGCAAAATCATTACTCATCGTACTACTTCCCTTAGTTGGTTTAGTATCATTAATTGTTGGATTGCAAGGGTTGGTATATTCAAGGTATTCGTTAGTTGATGGACACCATTTAGCACTTCGGGGATTTGTTAGAGGTAGTGGTGCTGATGTAAGCCGCTCGTCGTCTGATGCTCAGCATAAACACTTCGATATACCAAGTTGCGCACGAGATGTGTTCATTACTTTGCATAATAACGACAACCAAGCATACTGTAAAGGCATGTTAATTCGTGATGATATCATACTAACAACATCTGATTGTTCACAGCATACCTATAACTTAGGCAGTAAAGGACAACTATTGGCACGACCATACTCCAAGCTTAACACCAAACTACAAAAGAGCAACAATTCCAATGGACTTGGTTTCCTTCAAACTAATGCACCACCACGTTCAATCTTTATTAATAAGTCTGTGTTCAATACACGAATTTTTTTGAGTTTACGTCCAACGAATAATAATGGCGATAGTGTTGCAATTTCATGTACTCATGACGGTAAAGCAATTTTACATAACTTTCCGACAAACGAAGGAGATTTGCTACCAGTAACCGAGCTCTACTCCATACTTCCTCGTGATACAATACTATGGGAACATTTAGATAAAGATACGGCATCAACATTGGAATACAAGTCACATAAATGGTGGACAAAAGCTATATCATTAGACGAGGAGGAAGAATACATTGCACAAATGTTACAACAATACGAAGGTCCACCAGGCAGCATAAGCGTACCATCGGCACATGAAGGGTTTACACATCAAGCAGCAGCATTCATGGAAGTTCTCGACCCTCGTGGACATCGACGAGGTGATTGCTTCGGTGCCTACTACTCCTTATGGCAATACGAACAACCATTCTCGGGATTACATTTCTTTGATTGGTTAGATTATGGTGCAGGTCAGTATGTACTGGAAGACAACTTATTAAAGTTACATACTGATCCTAATCATCTCGTCAAGGTATCAAAACATACAATTCGATATCCAATGAACTTTACAGAAGGTTCAAAGGATACCAAATGTCGTAAGGAAGCTTTTAATGATAAGACAGTACATTACTTTAATGATACGGAACGGTCATTACATGAAGTGTATATAACACCATCGGCTGATGGTACAAAGTTAATATGGAGATACAAAGATAGTGACGAGTTAGTACCACCTAGTCCAATTGATGATTCACACTTGTACATGTGGGATCTTGATAAAACTTGGTATATAGTTGATGTTGTTAATTGGGATTATGATAGGTATCACTCAATTAAACATACGGCCGTACTGTCAGGGAAGCCGGCACTAGCTGCCGGAAAGATGTACTTTGGCGAAAATGGAGTGGTATCTGGTATTAACTTTTCAAGTGGACATTACCATCCCGATATACGAGCTTTATCAATGATGTATACATCATTTAAAGAAATGGGGTATAATTTAACAGCTACAGAGTGGATTGGGCGGACATCATGGTCGGAAAAAGATTGTGATGATACTAATTGGACTGCCATTGATATTCAAGACTTTGATGATACATTTGAATTAGAACAATCTTGTCGAGAGGTTACGAATAGTCCAACTTGGAGACTTAATGAGGATGTTTAGATGTATTGAGCATTGAAAGTCTGTCTTCATTACATCCATTCTATTATATGGATCTTATCACAATAAAGCGTATCTTATTATACACTTCTTTTCTATTCTTAGCTTCATGTGCACATCACATGCACCAATCTCTTCTCGGACAAAAACAAACAAATTAAACACCAGTCTCTCAAACTAAAGAAAACAAATCCAACCATATTCCGCAATTGCATCCAGAATAGCGTCACCTACTCCTTCTGCTGCGGCATCTCCGGCGGCATCTCCTGCGGCATCTCCTGCGGCATCTCCTGCGGCATCTCCTGCAACATCAGCGGGGGCATCTTCCCCGATACCACCATCCACATCTGCATTTGTGGTATCCGCACTCCCACCAACATCACCGTCGCTACTGTCTTCTCCTATGTTTCCTTCATTATCTGCATTAGTAGTATCAGAACTATCTACATCACTCCCGTCGCTACTGTTGGAGTCTGGTGACTCATTATCACTCACAGGATTGGTACCGTCTCCATCGGATGGGCTTGGGTCCTCTGCCGAGGTGTCTGTGACTTCCAAGACATCACCATCACTGTCCTCTGTAGATGGGTCATTGTTCTCGGGATCTTCCTCGGGGTCCTCAATACCTTTTTTCTCGGCAGCATCTTTGCAGATGTTTATGTTGGTTTGGGATAAAGACTTGAAACTGCAGCAAAGACTAACTCCGTTCTTTTGTGAGCCGATACTAACGTTGGCAGAAAGACATATACCCTTATTTCCTGCAGAAATACCAGCACCAAAACATGTCTTGACCCCATTCGCGTTGGTTGAGCAATGTATGTTACCAGCTGCACCAACATTGGTGTTCTTTCCGCCACAAACTTTTATCCAACTATAGTCCTTGTCTGAAGGTGAGTAGCATACGTTTTTAGGACTCCTTGAGATTTTGGCCCCATTTACTTTGTAAATAACACTAGTTGATACACCTACAGAAGCAAGAGATCGATCACGTGCAGAAGCATTAGCAATACCACCAACAACAGGTTGAGGGGTGCTGAAAAAGGGGAACTCTAATTTGATATCTTTGCCTAAAGCTGATTTGAACATTTCCGTTGCTGAAACTACTGTTCCTTCGACAGTGGTCGAAGGCATAGAGAATGTATCATTACCATCCTGATCTTGCTCGATTTTGATAGGGAGCTGTCCAATCAAGCCAAACGTCCCCTTACACATTGTAAACTTGATGTAGACTGAAGAAGTTGGAGAGGATTCGTCAACGGCACCAGTGGTGCAAATAACAGCAATCCTTTTGCCGCTTGACAAATCAAGTACTGAGCCACACCCAACAATCGAGTACCTAGCAGAACCATTACTATCATATTTCTTGTGCACCGTGATAGCGTCCGAAGCGCTGGCGACTAGCAACGTGGAGTTATTCAAAACAACGGGCTCATTTGCTGAGCATGTAGCCATCGGGATCATTTTCTTCTTCTTTTCGGCCTCCACACTTGCACTAATGCATTCCTCCTTTGCCCAGGCATATCGTCGAGAGCAGCAAGTTTCAATGTCAGGATCAATCCATGCGGCGGGATTGCTCAGCATGTAGGCGGGAGGTGATGCATCGGCTACACTCAAACACTTGATCTCGTTGGTATCAAACTCTGAGGCTGGATAGAAGCCCTTGATATCCATTAGAGTACTACCCATACAAGTGTACATATCATAGCTGTAGTATCGTTCACAGCAGTCTTTGAGAGTTTGAGTATAATACCCACCATCATCCTTCATGTAGTCGGGAGCATTACCATCGTTTTTACAAGTCTTCTCTCCCGTACTCCATAAGGGATAGTATTCGTTGTTGCCTGCTTGGGTGTTGTTGACTGCTTGGGCATGTCTCTGAATATCTTTTGATGGTGTAGCGGCAGTAGCGGCAGCGGGTCGGATGGTACGACGAATGGTGCGCCTCTGAACATTGGCATCGATATTAGAGGACGATACAGCTGTGCTATGCCGGAGGTTTTTATCTTGCAATCCTTCAGTAGTCGAGAGTAGTGATACTGCAACTGTAACGAATGATGATAACTTCATGATGATGGATAAGATAGGATGATATTGCTATGAATGATGTTGATAGGAATAGGACGGACGATGTATTGCAATGATAATGATGAGAGAAAGAATGGAGGTAGAAGTTGTTTTTAGACTCTTGATAATGATATTGATACTAATACACAGACACAAACAGTCTACCTTAGATCGTCTTACCTTGTGATATTTGATCGATTATCGATTATGTGCAATGCAATGTAGTAGTAGTATGGCAATGTAGTAGTATCTCTTTGCTCCCCGACGAGTTTAGAAAATTATGAGATCTAATTCTAATTGCGAGTAGTGTGTAGTGCAGAGTGGCAAATCTAAACCCAATTAGATCTGCCACTACTTGTTTGATTTGCCTTTTGTGCATGTCCATATTTATATTGTCGAAATAAGGCAGCCTCTCGTTTTGAATGAAGAGGAGGCTTAGAAGAGTATGTGAGGGCAACATTAAAAAATAAGTGTCTCGAGGTCATGTCTTGAGGTCATGTCTCAAAGTCATTGCGACGGTTGTTTTGAGACTGGTATAGTAGCCCCAAAAAGAGGGCAGGTTTAAAGAGAGTCGTCTTATTATCCCTAACAGATTATTATCTCCTTGAAATAGGGAGCGCATTCTAAGAGGTGTCTTGCTACATACAGAGATTAGAGAGAGGTTCACACTTCATATTTCGTTCATAAAAGAGTGGGGACTCCCTGATTTACTCGTACACACATATCTCAGGACATCTTTACTAATTACTAAGTCGTGAATAGTAAAACTTGGAGACTTAATGAGGATATGGTTAGATATTCAAATTAGATTTCTAAGTACCCTTCGACAACTGCAAATCTCCAACTAGTTGATTCAATCGATCAATCTCTGCCTGCTTTGATGAATTGTCTTCCTCCAGTCTGTTCTTCTCTTCTAATAATCCATCAAACACCATGCCCTTACATCCAGTGCATGTTTCCGTACCATTTCGGCAACTCACATCCCGGCAGTCATTGCAATAATCTGCTCCACATAACTGTTCACAGCAATCCACAGTTTTGTTCCTCCCACAGGCTTCACAGCTTACTTTTGTACAATCTTGACACCAGTTTAGAATATCCCGTTGACACGAACGGGATGTATCTAACAGCCCGTGGAGGTATGTGTCATTATTTTTACCACAATATACCGTATGGCAGTCCATACAAATATGAAAGTCCATACTACCACATTTGATACATGTATCTACAATATCAGACGACGTTTCGACTATTCTTGTGAGAAATTGATTTGACTCCTCATCATCACTTAAACCAAAGTAGCAGCAACTTGATTGACCATTGAGCACATGATTGTTATGCTTCTCCAAGAATGATTTAAACGCTATACTTGGTATTGGATATATTCTCCTCCTGTTGTACCAACCAGGTGGATCATCACCCCAATCATCAGTCTCAGAATCATACTCCGGAGCATCTTGATGTTCCCACATGCTACCATGTACTTGTAAACGTTTGAATGCATTCCCTTCTACATTCAGGATACTATCGAGGATGCCAAATATAATCTCTTCTGATATCTTTGCTTCACGATTGGCATTTCGAATTGTTAAATCATATTGATTTGGTGTCTCACATGACCGCACAAGGCTTAGATCTAACTTTTCAAAAGTAGTAGATGATTGCAATGGTTGTAGTCCGTATCCGATAATATTGAAACAATGTGTAAGGTTTAATCTCTTGAGATTATGTTGTGCATCGATACATTCTAATATAGCATATAAATCATCATCGGTGAGCTTTGACGCTAATGACTGACCAATATCTACAAAGTCTAATATCTCCCAAGCAGGACCTTCTTCGTAATACTCTTTAATCTGTTGTGATATACATTCTGTGGCAGTCATATTATGTGGATCACGTAGTTTTCTTGTAGGCCATAGACAATTCATAGCATGTCGGCCCATTCTCTCTTTGCATAGAGTATCGACAATTGATGTATATGATGAATCAGTAGACTGTACAGCCGATATAACAGCCTTACTTGCAGAACTTGGTTTTCCATTCTTTTGACGATACGATGAAGAAGGTGCCGTCAAAGCTACGGCGAATAACGCACGTGATGTCTTGGGAAGATATTTGGATATTGCAATAAGATTATCTGCAGTCAAGTTATTGATACTAATGATGCTACTACTATCCGACGGATCAGTACATTGTTTTCTTCGTTTGTTATTAATGCTCTCCATTGCAATAAGGACGGAATGGATCTATTTATATTGTGTGTTGCAATAGGTTTATACTTCAATGAAGTACCTATGGGTGTTTGTACACTTTTATACTACTAGTTCTCGCTCAATATTTTGATCCGTACCTCATATACTGGTGTTTATGAAGCCCAAGAAACAGCTCTATCCGATGGTGTACTTGATATTTGCATA